>Ga0335083_10012783_pt1 | contig 10024 bp, 6 predicted proteins | sample Lox_Sample_42_FD_206716 | JGI IMG/M metagenome (GOLD analysis project Ga0335083, IMG submission 206716) | Soil microbial communities from Loxahatchee National Wildlife Refuge, Florida, United States - Lox_Sample_4.2 | ecosystem: Environmental > Terrestrial > Soil > Wetlands | place: USA: Florida...
CGGGATTGAAGGTCGTGCTTCCCTCGATCGTGTTGCCATACGGCAATTCCAACCCGAATCGAACCGAGCGCGCAAACACGAACGCCCGCCCGAACGAGTAAAAGGACGAATTCTGGAAGAATCCGCGGAAGAAATTCGCACTTGATCCGATCTGCTCGATCGCATCACTGACGTCGATCGTATTGAACGTTCCGTGCTTCGCGTCGGCGGGATCATCGCGCCGGTCCCGCGCGTAGGTTAGTCCAAAGCCGGAAACCAGCGTTGGCTGGCTCAGCAAAGGAATCTGCTCCTGGTTGATCGTCGAAGCAAGGTTTGACGCTTCCACGCGCCGGTAGAAATAGCGGTAGAGCAGCGAACTCGACGGCGACAGCTTCTCCACGACCTGCACGCCACCCTCAAACCGCGTGGAAGTGAATGTGTTGATATCCTGCGTCTTGTCCGCAAAGCCGATGAACTGGAGGCTGAGGCTTTTGTTGTTGAGCAGATTGTTCGCCGAATAGTCTGCCGCGAAGCGATACTCGAGCGTGCTGGCGCGGGCCTTGAAGGAAAGCGTTTGTGCGCGCCCGAACATGTTGTTTCGCGCGATCTCGAAGATCCCTCGCGGGCTGGCGCCAATCGTCGTGCCGTTGGGATTCTTGCTCCCGCCGGCGATGCGCTGGATTTCAAACCCGAAGCCGTATCCGATCGTGTAGCGCTGGCCTTCCTGCATTTCCACCACGACGGCCTTGTCCGGATCGGTACCGGCGGGATTTTGCGGCGCGATCTGAACGCGGTTGAAAACACCGAGGTTGTACAACTGGCGCTGCGTCTTCGCGACGTCGCCTTCGCGCAGCGGCCCGCCCGCCTCAACTTCAACCTGCCGCCGAATGATTCCGGGCCGTGTGTATTGGTATCCCGTGACAAGGACCTTCGCTACGTCCACCCTTCTTCCTTCAGTGACGTGGTACGCGAGGCTCACGCGATCCGGATCGGCACCGGGAACCACCTGGGCGACGAAACCAGCCTCGGGAAAACCCTCGTTGTAATAGAGCGCGAGAATGTTGTTCCGGTCGCTCGCCACTCCAGATTCCGAATACGGCTCGCCTTTGGTCGATCCCGTGACGCTGAGAAGCTCGTCCGTCGGAATTGCATGGTTGCCGTCAATTGCCAGGTCGGTGATCAAGCTCTGCGGCCCTTCCACGATATGAAACGCGACGTAGAGGTTGTTCTTCTTGCCCTGATATTGATCGTCAATCGTGGAAGTGACTTGGCAGTGGAGAAAACCGTTCGAAAGATACACGCCGCGAATCGAATCCTGATCTCCCCTCAGCAACTGCTGGCTGAAACGCCCATTTGAAGCAAACGACGCCGTCTGAAGAAGCAGGCGGCGCGCCAGCAGGTCGTCGCTGAAATACTTGTTTCCCTCGAAGCTGATTCGACTCAAGCGGAAGCGGTCGCCCCGCAAAACGTCGTAGTGGATCACGCGCTCAACCGGCTTGTCGGTCGCGTGCGAGCTGACTTGAACGTCCGCGCTAAAGAAACCCTGACTTTGCAGGTAGTCGCGTAGATTTCGCCGGCCCTCCTGGAGCAGGTCCTCGTCTACCGCGCCCTCCGCATACACGGGAAAGAGCTTCCGCTGCTTTCCTTTGCTCAAACGTGTGCCCGAAATCTCCACTCGCACGCGTGGCCCGGCCACGGCCGTCATTTGCAATGGCACGCGGTTTGTCGCGGGATCGTATGTCCCGGGAACGATGGACGCTGCGGCGCCCAGGTACCCCTGATTGACCAGCGACTTCCTGAGGCGATCGGCCGAGCGCTGCAGGCGAGCGGCCGTCATTTCGACCTTCTTCCTCGAAAGCCGCGCACGATGCAGCAGCTGCGCGTCCGTGTAGGGTGTCTGATTGTCGATGGAAATGTCGCCCACGATCGCGCGTGGCCCGGCGTCGACCAGCACGGCCACGTCCATTTGCCGTGTTTCCTCGTGAGGCTCGAGCGCCCAGGAGACTTTCGCTTGATAAAGGCCGTCGTCGTGCAGGGCCGCTGCCAGGCGATCCGCCGCTTCGCGTACCGAGCTTTCTCGAAAGGGATCTCCCAGCACCAGCCGCAGCGTGGCGAGGGCCGCGGGCTCGGTCGGCGGCTCCTTCAGTCCCTCGATTCGGATCACGTTATTAAAGAAATTCCGGCGCACCACGAAATCGACGCGGATTCCCCCGGCTTCCTCCTCGGTTGAAACGCGAATGTCCGCGAAGTCGCCCATCTTGTAGAGGTCGCGCAGGCTTTGACGTTCATCGGCGAAATCGAAAGGCTTGCCCACTTGAAGCGCCAGCGGCGGAATCTTCTCGGTGACCGTCGCGCCGGAACGGTCTACCACGCGGATCCCCGTCACCAGCTTTCCCTCGACGGAAGTCTCTGCAGCCGACGCGGTCTTCCCGGCTAGTAACATGAACGCCAGAATCGTCGCGATGGCCAGCGTGACCGCTGCCGAGGCTTGAATGGGCAGGAATGGGGAGTGTTTTTGACGGATTCTCATCGCCCCAGGTTAAGAAGAAAGGTTAGCATGGGGCGTTGCCCGCCTCCGTCGAAAAGGCGCTATCATGGCGTCGGGACGGAAACACCAGCATGAATCGCGAGCAACGCGAAAAATACTCCCGCCAGATCCTATTCGCTGGGATCGGTGAAGACGGCCAGGAGAATCTCCTGCGCTCTAAGGCCGTATTGGTCGGCTGCGGCGCACTTGGCACGGTGGCCGCAAATCTCCTCGTACGAGCCGGAATTGGCTCGCTGAGAATTATCGACCGTGATTTCGTTGAACCGTCCAATCTCCAGCGCCAGACGCTCTTCGAGGAATCCGACGCGCGCGATTCCTTGCCTAAAGCTGTCGCAGCCGAACGCCGCTTGCGCGCCATCAATTCCGGCGTGCAGATCGAGGGTATCGTCGCGGACCTGACTCCGAAGAATGCCGAAGAGCTGCTTTCGGGCTTCGCGCTCATTCTCGACGGTTGTGACAATTTCGAGACGCGCCTGCTGATCAACGACGCCGCGATCTCGCTGAACATTCCTTGGGTCTACACCGCTGCAGTCGGAAGTTACGGTGTGACGATGACCGTCCTACCGGGGAAAACCGCGTGCCTCGCCTGCTTGCTGGAGAGCGGCGACGAGGCCGACCAAAAGGAACACATCGGCAACGAAGAGACGTGCGACACAGTCGGCGTACTGGCGTCGGCGGCCAGCGCGATCGCTTCACTCGAAGCCACAGAAGCGATCAAAATGCTTGCCAGAAGATCCGATGCACAGCAGGGGCGCCTGGTTTCCTGCGATGTCTGGTCGGGGAAGTTTCAGTCCGTGCGGGCGACTCGCAACCCCCATTGCCGCGCCTGCGCTCGCCGCGAGTTCACCTACCTCGCCGGCGAGGCCCAACCACACATCACTATGTGCGGGCGCGACTCCGTTCAGATCCACGAGCGTGGCCGCCGCATCGATCTCGCTGCACTTGGAGAGCGCCTCGCCGGCGCCTCGGCGAACGACGTACGCAGCAACGACTTCCTGTTGCGTTGCCGAATCTCACCCTACGAATTGACGGTCTTCAGCGACGGCCGCGCGATCGTCAAAGGGACACAAGACCCCGCCGTGGCGCGATCCCTTTACGCACGCTACATCGGCGCCTAGGATAGTTCTGAATTGTCAGTATTGGGATTAGCCCGCGAAGCGACGGAGTGCGGACTGCCGCATGGCCGCGCGATCGATGTTCTCGCGAGTGTTCATCAGCGTCAGTAACGTGCTGAGAATACGCGCCTTGAGTTCGTCGCTCATCGGAAAACCGCTGGTAGCAGTGTTCACCAGCAGGCCGCCGCGGCTTGCAATCTTTTCCATGAACTCCACTTGCCGTTCATGGTTCGTGGTCCCAAGCGCTGTCTCGCGGCGCATCTCCGCGCACTCCTGCTCGATGAACAGAGTGAAGTGCAAGATACACATCCGCACGGACGCAAGTCCCGCTGGGACTGTCATCTTGCATCCTTTTGCAGAGCACGGTTCCGGCACGTGACCACCCTCGCAAGCTCTTTTTTGTAGCATCATCCCGGCGAAGTTGCCAGTTTCCCGCGCCGACATTGCCGCCTAACCGACATCATCGGCGAATTGTGCGAAGCCCTCCAGCGCGCGGCAATCCGCTATTACAAAAGCGTTACAACTGCGGTGTCACCTCACGCGTCTAATTGGGTGTACGCAGATTCACCAAACTCGGAAAGGGGGCAACATGCGCTACTTGAACGGCACGTTGAAGTACTCAGCCATCTTATTCTTTTCATTGATACTTACGCTGGGCGCCGCAGCCACGTCATTTGCGGCACCGAGCACTCAGGCCCCGGCTCGTGATTCAGCAGGCTACGAGACGTGGCTCACGAAAGAAGTCCGTCACGAACTCGTGATGCTTCCCTTCTACTCCGTCTTCGACAACCTGCAATACAAGGTCGAGGGAGGGAAAGTCACGTTGCTCGGCCAGGTCACGAACCCGACGCTCAAGGACGACGCGCATAGCGCCGTGAAGCATATCGAAGGCGTGGAGACGGTGGACAACCAGATTGAAGTGTTGCCGCCTTCTCCGAACGACGATCGCATCCGGCGAGCCGCGTTCCGCGCCATCTACTCGTCGCCGTCGCTCGATATGTACGCCTTGCGCAGCGTGCCCACGATTCACATCATCGTGAACCGCGGACACATAACTCTGGAGGGCTCGGTGGCTCGTGAGACGGACAAGAACATCGCCGGTATCCAGGCGAACACGGTGCCGGGAGCTTTTTCGGTGACCAATAACCTCCGCGTTGACAACTCGTAGTTTCGCAGAGAGAGAGCAGTTTACTGCGCGGGCTGCGCGATGTGCTGGCCGGTTCGGAATTCAGTCCACGGACCGGCTTCCATGTCGCGCAGCACCGGCGACTGCCACGAATATTCCGGGTGATCTGCCAGAAACTTGGTGGCGTCAAACTTCACGCCACATGGATGCCCCGCTCGCGCCACGAAGTCCATGGTTCCCGCCATTTTGCTGTCCATCACCTTTCCACTAACGGCGCCGAACGGATCGAATGGTTTTCTTGAAACCACCACATCGCTTGCGTCGCCGTGGCCGCAGAGAGTCCGGCGGTTGGCGCCTTCCTTCTTCGTAAATGTATCGAAGTGGTCCGCCAGAAAAATCTTGGCGAGGTTCGTGTCGAGGTTCCCTTTGTTCCCATTCAACAGCTGATCCCAGCGAATCTTGCGCGCATTCGGCCCGCTGGACTTGTCGTTGGGATCGTAGTTCGTTTCGTCCTTGATCACGTCGGGATCGCTCGGGAAATTCGAGCCCGAGAAGTACCCATCCTTCGTGCGCCAGACGTTCGTGTGTTTCAAGCCCTGCTCGAACCGCGCTATTTCTCCGGTCTTGCGGTCGCCAAGCAGCCAATCGTTCGCGTACCCGCCGTTGTTGCCATCATTCATGATCTTCACAAACTCGTCGATCGAGTTCGCGTATTGCATGGCCTTGCGCGCCCGCACGAACTCGGCCTTGCCGTTGGGATCCCAACCGTGGAAGTAGCCCATCGTCGTCTCTGTGATCATCATCCCCGAGGAGTTCACGCCGAAGTCGTCGTCGCTTGCGATCACGCCCGGAAAACCGTCCATCAAGATCCGGTTGCCCGCCTGCGGCACGATGTCGAACGTGATGTTCCAGCGCTCGCCATCCGTGTAGCTCGTCCAGTTACTGTGCGCCATCACGATCTGATGGTCCTTCGTCCAGCTTCCCGTCGCGATAAACGCGCTGCAGTGGCCGTGGAGTTCGTCGTCGGTGGCATTGCCGCGATTCGAAGTCTGCGTCTGCGCATTCAGCCACGGCACGTAATAGTCCGGCAGCTCCTGAAAGGCGTTCAGCGCGACGATGTCGTCTAGATCGAGCTTCCCCTTGTTGGCTTGCAGCCCATCGACGATCCCCTGCAGCTCCGCCTGGTATTCGGGATCGATCTTCGGCCAGAGCATCTCATGCGCCGCGCGGCGGAAGAAATCCCAGTCGCGGCCGGAGTTGTGCGTCGCTTCGAGTCGAAAACTCTGGAACGCGTCGGAAATCTCCGGCGCAAGCAGGTAGCCGTGCTGGTAGCCAATGTCGTGCGGCGCGCCTTCCAGGTGGACGTAAATCCAGCCGCCGCGCTCGAAGCGGTAACCCTTGTCCTGCGTGAGTTCGTAGTTGCTCTCTTTCGCCTGCGCCGCGACGCGGGCCCTCGGAGTAGCCGAGGCGGTAAGCGCAATGGGCGACGTGCCAGCCAGCTGCAACAGCAAGAGCAGGATTCCCAAGACAGATCTAGAGACGCGCAAGCGGTTCCCCTGTCTGTTGGCGACGAAAGTCGCGGTGCCTTTTTTTTTCAGCGACTTACCGCACATCGAATCTTCAACATGGCGATTCAAAACAGCACGCCCACATCTTAGGCACCCTGGTGCCTGATCGCAAGCAGTAGGTGCTTCCGTTGGCTCCTCCCGGTTTTCACGACGAACCCGCAACATTTCTGCTGCATGAAACCCGATTTTGTTGGATAGTAGCTGGCGTCCGCCGGGACGACGTCCGCAGCCAACCGGAAACCCAACTCACAATTGAAGTGTCCGCGCCCCGCGAAAAGGTGTGCGCACAGGCACAAGAGAGGCCTATGAACACTGGCAATGGTATGCGTTTGGGTCCGTTCGAAGTTTTCCTTCCGCCGGAGCTGTCGTCGCCGCGGTTGCGCCACCCTGCGGAGCCGGGGTTCCCGGGAAGGCTCTTCGTCGTCGAGGGTATCGACGGCTCGGGGAAATCCACGCAGCTCAGCCTGCTGCACAAGTGGCTCGAATCCAAAGGATACGGCGTCGTCTTCAGCACCTGGAACTCCTCTGAGCTCGTGAAGGACACCACGAAGCTCGGCAAGAAAAAGAAGATGCTGACGCCGGCCACGTTCTCGCTGATCCACGCCACGGATTTTGCCGATCGCGTCGAGCGCAACATCCTGCCGCTGCTCAAAGCGGGCGCCGTCGTCCTCTGCGACCGCTACATCTACACGGCCTTCGCGCGCGACGTGGCCCGCTGCATGGATCGCCGCTGGGTTCGTGATCTCTATGGATTCGCCGCCAGACCGGCGGTGGCTTTCTATTTTCGCGTCCCGCTGGAGACGGCCATCGGCCGGCTAACCACCGCGCGCGACGGCTTCAAATTTTACGAAGCTGGCCTCGACCTCGGCCTTAGCGACGATCCCACCGAAAGCTTCCGGCTCTTCCAGGGGCGCATCCTGGATGAATACGAAAAGATGATCCCGGAATTCGGCCTCACCGTCATCGACGCCACGCTTCCCGTCGAAACGCAACAGGCGCAGGTGCGCCAGATCGTTCAAACCCATCTCGACCGAGCGAGAAACCTGAGGGTGCGACCATGAGACAGACGTACGGAAAAACGTTGCCGGGCATGAAGCTGTCCGATCTTGCGGGCAAGCTGATCGTTGTGGAAGGCACCGACTGCGCAGGCCGCACTACTCAGATCAACATGCTGCGGCCCTGGCTGGAAGAGCAAGGCCACGCCGTGCTCGACACAGGCATGACGCGCTCGACACTCGCCGGCGAGGGGATTCGCCGCGCGAAGGAAACCAACAATCTCGGCCGCGTGACACAAAGCCTCTTCTACGCGACGGATTTCGTCGATCGCCTCGAGAACGAAGTGATGCCGGCCCTTCGCGCGGGCTTCATTGTCCTGACCGACCGCTACATCTATTCGCTGATGGCGCGGGCCAGCGTTCGCGGCATGGAGCCTGCCTGGATCCGCGGCATTTACAGCGCTGCGCTCGTGCCGGACGCCGTTTTCTACCTGCGCCTCGACGTCGAGCAACTCATCCCGCGCGTCATCTTCTCGCGCGGCTTCGACTACTGGGAATCCGGCATGGACGTCTTCCCCGGTCAGGACATGTACGAAAGCTTCCGCGCCTATCAGTCGGCCCTGCTCGCCGAATTCGATCGCCTTAGCGTTGAATTCAACTTCGAAACGATTGACGCCTCGGCTGACGCCAAAGTCGTCTTCGCCCAACTGCAAGCCAAGATCCAGCGCGTGCTCGATGGTGATGCTCACCGCGAGCCGTCCTTTGCCGACGAGGCCAGCCGCCGCGAGTATCTGCGCCAAGCGTTCGACTATGCTGCCGCGGCATCCCTGCGCCGCAGCCCTGATCCGTCATTTCAGCACCCGGTCGCGAGCTCCAGCGCTCACGGCAGCCGGGCGTTTCAACCGACGGCGGCGCACTTTTCGTCAATGAACGCTCGCGCCACTTTCGACCGTAAGTAAGGTCGCAGGCGCGCCACGCGGGCCCATCCGCCTTTGCTTGATGCAAAGGCCGCGCCCCGAGTTAACATACTGCCCGTGGGTGGGTCCCCGTTAGACCTCCAATCACAGCGAGACACTACAGTTATGCGACTCGGCCTTCGGATCGCCTCCGGCGTGCTGCTGCTCTTCTGCGCCTTCTCATCTAGCGCTCCGCTCGGAGCCGCGACCGGCGGCAGCGTCTCCGGCACCGTGAAGGACCAAAGCGAGGCGCTTGTTCCCGGCGCCACCCTTACTCTGGTCAATCTCGACCTCGCTACCAGCTACAAAGCCACGACGGATGCACAGGGTTTCTTTTCGTTCCCCACGCTTCCCGTAGGCCGCTACGAACTCACTATCGAAGCCGCCGGTTTCAAAACGCAAAAGAAGACCGGCATCGTCGTCGACGCCGACGCCGCCGTGCGCGTCGACTTCTCACTCGAAGTGGGCGAGCGCAGCGAATCGGTCACTGTGTCCGCCGTCTCCACGCAGATTCAGGCTCAGGTCGAAACTGTCGCGACACATCTCGGCGAAGTCGTGCAGGAAGCGCAAATCACTTCCCTGCCGCTGAACGGCCGCAGCTACACCGACCTGCTCGCCATCCAGCCTGGCGTCAGCCCGGTCAGCACGCTCACCTCGACCTCCGTCATCATGGCCGGCGTCACCGGCGCCATCAATCCTTCGGGCGACCTGAATCCCGGCGATGTTTCGATCAACGGCCAGCGTGAGTCGGCCAACGGCTTCATGGTCAACGGCACGGACGTGCAGGAACACATGAACGGCGGAACGTCCGTGATCCCGAATCTCGATTCCATTCAGGAGTTCCGCGTCCTCACCACGAATTTCGATCCCGAATACGGCAACTACAACGGCGGCATGGTTAACGTCGTCACCAAGTCCGGCAGCGACGCCTTCCATGGCAACGCGTTCGAATTCCTGCGCAACACGGTCCTGGACGCCAAGAACTACTTCGCCGACCAGCGCAGCATCTTTCGCCAAAATCAGTTCGGCGGTACCCTCGGCGGCCCCATTCGGAAGCAGAAGGTCTTCTTCTTCGCCGACTACCAGGCCACGCGCACCGAGCAAGGCGTCACATCGCCGCTGATTTCCGTTCCCTCGCTCGCCGATCGCACCGGCAACCTCGCCGATCTCGAAAACCAACTTACCGGCACAGTCAACGGCCCCGCACTCGCATCGATTCTCACATCGAAACTCGGCTACCTCGTTTCGCAGGGCGAGCCGTACTTCAATCCTGGATGCACCAGCGCCAGCTGCGTCCTCCCCGGTGGCCAGATTCCCGCCGCCGACTGGTCCGCTCCCGCTACCAACCTTCTGCAATACATCCCCAAGCCCAACCAGCCCGGCGATCTCTTTTCCACCTCCGCCTTCGGTGAAACCGTCCGCGACGACAAAAGCGCCGCGCGCATCGACGCCAACACGCGCTGGGGTCAATTCTCCGGCTACTACTTCATCGACGACTACCGCCTTGACGACCCGTATCCCGGCGCGCAAGGAGGCGCGAGCGTCCCCGGTTTCGACGCGCTGACCATCGGCCGGGCCCAGCTTTTGACTCTCGGCTACACGAAGATCCTCGGCGGCAGCACGGTCAACGAATTCCACGCCGGCCTGATCCGCAACGCCAACGATATCGGCCAGCCGCACGGCGGCGTCGGCGTGAGCCTGACTTCACAAGGTTTTCAGACCGGGGCGCATTCGACC
>Ga0335083_10012784_pt1 | contig 10024 bp, 10 predicted proteins | sample Lox_Sample_42_FD_206716 | JGI IMG/M metagenome (GOLD analysis project Ga0335083, IMG submission 206716) | Soil microbial communities from Loxahatchee National Wildlife Refuge, Florida, United States - Lox_Sample_4.2 | ecosystem: Environmental > Terrestrial > Soil > Wetlands | place: USA...
CTACGAAGCTGTCCGCGCCGGCAAAGCTGTGGGCCTTGCCAACAAGGAATGCCTCGTCGTGGCGGGGGAATTGATCGTCGCCGAGGCGAGGAAGCAAGGCAAGCCCCTGCTTCCCATCGACAGTGAACATAACGCCGTACATCAGTGTTTACGCGGCGGACGGATGGAGGAAGTCGCCCGCATCTGGCTGACGGCCTCGGGTGGCCCGTTCTTGAAGACTCCCAAATCGGAATTCCCCTCGATTACCGTGGAGCAGGCCCTCAATCATCCCACCTGGAAAATGGGAAAACGGATCACTATCGACTCCGCAACCTTAATGAACAAGGGCTTTGAGGTGATCGAGGCTTGTCGCCTCTTCCACGTGCCTCCCAGTCAGGTGCAAGTCATTGTGCATCCACAATCTACGATTCATTCCATGGTCGAATTCGTGGATGGCAGCATTCTTGCTCAATTCTCCGTAACCGACATGCGTCTGCCCATTCTGTATGCCTTGACCTATCCGGAGCGCATTCCGTCGGACTTGCGCTTCCCGGTCATGGACCTGCGGCATCTCGATTTCTGTCCGCCCGATATGAGTAAATTTCCTTGTCTGCGTTTGGCTTACGAAGCAGCCGAGGCGGGCGGAGCCAAAACCATTGCGCTCAACGCCGCGGATGAAGTCGCAGTAGCGGCTTTTCTGCACGAGCGCATCGCCTTCGACGAGATTCCCCAGCTCGTGGAAGAGGTGATGGCTGCAACTCCGGCGGGCAGTTTGGAATCTATCAAGACAGTGCTTGCTCTCGACGCTGACGCGCGCCAGCTGGCGGAAGAGAGGGTGCGGGCCCGCGGCCGCACTGCCTCACCCGTGCGTGCCATTCCGTAATGGAGAATTAGGAGTACTTTGAATTTATGCCTCATTTGAGCACGATTGTGGCTGTGGCCGTGGTTCTGGGATTCATGATCCTGATCCACGAATTCGGTCACTACGCTGCCGCCAAACTTTTTAAGGTCCGGGTTGAAGTCTTCTCCATTGGATTTGGCAAACGCCTGATCGGCTTCCGCAAGGGCGAAACCGACTACCGCATCGCCGCGATTCCACTCGGCGGCTACGTCAAGATGTCGGGCGAAAACCCGATGGACGAGCGCACCGGCGATCCCGGAGAGTTCTTGTCCCACCCGCGTTGGCAGCGCTTCATCATCGCTCTGGCCGGTCCGGCCATGAATATCCTCTTGGCCATCGCCCTGTTGACCGGCGTCTACATGGTCCACTACGAGCGGGCGCTCTGGGCCGATAAGCCCGCCGTGGTCGGCTGGGTGCTTCCCGACTCCGCCGCAGCCAAGGCCGGAATTCAGGAAGGTGATCGCATCCTCCGCCTGGACGGCATCGAGAATCCCACCTGGGAACAGCTTGAGCCGGCAGTCGCCCTGAGCCCTAATCAGCCGCTGCGCGTCACTCTGTTACGGGCGGGACAGACCGTGGAAACCACCGTGACTCCGGAGCCGAGAGGCGTCGAATCCTACGGCACGCTGGGATGCGTGCCCGATCAGCCCAATGTCATTACCGAACTGGAACCGGGAATGCCCGCCGAAAAGGCTGGCTTGAAAGTCGGCGACGTGATCACCGCCATCAACGGACAACCGATCCGAGTGATCGCGCAGATGATCCGGATCCAGCAGGAGACCAAGGACAAGCCGGTCGACATTACCGTGCAGCGTGGCGGCGAGACGCTGACCTTCAAAATGACGCCCGTTGCGGCCCCCGTCGAAGGCGTTCGCGAAGTGCGCTACCGCGTCGGTATCCAGTCCGATCCCACCGTCACCACTCGTCTCCCCTTCGCGCTGGCCTTCAACAAGTCCCTCGAGGACAACAAGCGCAGCTCGTTCCTCATCCTCGAACTCATGCAGAAGATGATCCGCAACAAGGTCTCGCACCGCATGGTCGAAGGACCGATCGGCATCGGCGTCGCCGTCGGCCGCGCCGTCCGCGAAGAAGGCTGGACACCTCTGCTCGGCATCACCGCCGCCATCAGCCTGAACCTGGGCATCTTTAACCTGCTGCCGATACCGATCCTCGACGGCGGCGTCATCCTGCTGCTCTTCATCGAGAGCCTGATGCAGCGCGACATCAGCCTGCGCATCAAGGAGCGCATCTACCAGGCGGCATTCGTCTTCCTCGTGCTGTTCGCCGTGATGGTCATCTACAACGACATCGCCAAACAGTTCACGGGACTGCCGTAGTGCAATCACATTCAGCCAACAGCAGTGCGGCGAGCTGGTCCATCGGTCAAATTTGCCAAGGGTTGATTACGGCTACTCCAGTCAGCTGAAAATGGCTGATATTCCTGCTGACGACGGTCATGCCGTGAACCAATGCTGTCGCTGCGATAAGAGCATCGCGATCCGAGCGTGGATCGGGTACGTGGAGAGCCGCGCACTGCCGGGCAACAGCAGTATCAATCGCCAGAATGCGACCAGAGAATGAGGGCAGAACATGGCTATCCATCCAGGCGCGAAGAACGCCACCCTGCTTCCGGTCGCGGCGTTCGATGAGCAGGATTCCTATCTCCAGTTCCAGGATGGAGACCACGGATAAATAGAGACTCGCAGCGGGAAGAGCCGCAGCCCATGTTCTGACAGCTCGGTCTGCCGTCCTACCCTTTCTAAGTTCGGAAACGACGTTGGTGTCTAGGATGTACATCAGGACAGATCCGCCGGTTCGTGCAGACCCCTCACCAACTCCGCCGGTTCAAATTCAATTTTTGCCGCTTCCGGCATAGCCAGCAACTCGGTAATGCTCTTCTGCCCGCCAGTGATCCTTTCGTACTCCTCGACCGTCAGAAGCACATGCGATGGCCGTCCTCGGTCGGTGATGAAGACAGGCCCTCGTTTGGCAGCTCGCTTCGCCCGGCTGGTGTCCTGATTGAACTCGCGGCTGGATAGCTTTGTGATCGCCATGCCCACTCCATTGTAGCAACGTTCCTACATTATAGGCACAATCCCGACAAGCGATTCACAGAGATTCCTTGTCTGACCACTCGCAGCTCGCAGCTGCCCTCCCGACGGCCAGGGCTCATATTCGTTCTATTTACAGATAAATTCTCATGAGATACAATGTATATCAGGAGAAATGTATGCCCGCCACCGAGATGGTCCATGTTCGAATTGATCGTCGCGTCAAGGCGAAGGCCACCAAGACCCTCGCGCAAATGGGTCTGTCGATCTCTGACGCGGTGCGTGTGCTGCTCACGCGCGTGGCTGTCGAGAAGGCTCTCCCTTTCGAGGTCAAGGTTCCCAATGCCGCCACTGTTGACGCGATGGAAGAAGCGCGGCAGGGGCAGACCAAATCCTTCGCCAGTGTCAAAGGCCTAATGGCCGACCTCAATGCGGAGGATTGAGCGAACCAACGCATTTCGGCGCGATTTCAAGAGGGAAAAGCGCGGCCAGCACAGGCGTGACCTCGATACGCTGCTGGTGGAAGTGGTTGCCCTTCTAGTGGAGGATCGGCCCCTTCCGGAAAAGAATCGCGACCACCTGTTAGGCGGAGAGTGGCGCGATTTCCGCGAATGTCATCTCAAGCCTGACCTGCTTCTAATCTATCGCAAATCTGCGCCCGACCTGTTGCAACTCGTCCGCCTCGGCTCTCATAGTGAATTGTTCGGATGATCGCTCGAAGCTCGCGGGTCGTAGCTCGCAGCCTGTGACCCCGTCACCTGTGACCTGTGACCAGCCTCCCTGTGACCTGCTAAACTAGAGATTCCTATGGCTGATATCCAACGCCGAAAGACTGTCACCGCCTCGATAGGCGGCGTGCGCGTCGGCAGCGATGCACCAATCATGGTGCAGTCCATGACCAACACCGATACCGCCGACATCCTCGGCACCATCCAGCAGGTTGCCGACCTGGCGCGCGCCGGCAGCGAAGTCGTTCGCGTGACCGTCAACAACGACGACGCCGCCAAAGCCATCCCCAACATCGTCAACGGACTCGACAAGATGGGCGTCCGCGTGCCCATCGTGGGTGACTTCCATTACAACGGACACCTTCTCCTCACCAAGTATCCCGGATGCGCCGAAGGCCTCGCCAAGTACCGCATCAATCCCGGCAACGTCAGCGTCGGCCGCAAAAACGACGACAACTTCCGCACCATGATCGAAGTCGCCGTCAAGCACCAGAAGCCGGTGCGCATCGGCGTGAACTGGGGCTCGCTCGACCAGGCGCTGCTCACGCGCATGATGGATGAGAACTCCAAACTCGCCGAGCCCAAAGACGCGCGCGAAGTCACCATGGAAGCCATGGTCGTCAGCGCGCTGAATTCTGCCAAGCTCGCCGAGCAGTACGGCCTGCGCCCCGACCAGATCATCCTCAGCGCAAAAGTCAGCGGCGTGCAGGACTTGATCGACGTCTACCGCCGCCTCGCCGCGCGCTGCGAGTATCCACTGCACCTCGGACTGACCGAAGCGGGCATGGGCGCCAAAGGCGTAGTCGCATCGAGTGCCGCAATGTCCGTTCTCCTGCAGGAAGGCATCGGCGACACCATCCGAGTCTCGCTCACTCCCGCTCCCGGCGGAGACCGCACCGAAGAAGTCCGCGTCGCGCAGCAGATTCTGCAGTCAATGGGGATTCGCAGCTTCACGCCGCAAGTCACGGCCTGTCCAGGCTGCGGACGCACGACTTCCACTTTCTTCCAGGAAATGGCCGAGCAGATCCAGACCTACCTGCGCGAGCAGATGCCGGTCTGGAAAGGCCGCTACACGGGCGTTGAAGAAATGAAGGTCGCGGTGATGGGCTGCGTAGTCAACGGCCCCGGCGAATCCAAGCACGCCAACCTCGGCATTTCACTTCCCGGCACCTTCGAGGAACCGAAAGCTCCGGTCTACGTCGACGGCCGCCTCTTCACCACGCTCAAGGGCGACAAGATCGTCGCCGAATTCACCGAGATTCTCGACAACTACGTCGAATCCCACTACGCGGCGAAAGAGACAGTCGGGGCGAGCAACTGATCTAAGTCAGCTGCGAGCCACGAGCTTCGAGCTGCGATCGAACCGCCTGCTCGAAGCCCGCAGCCGCACCACCATATGACCTCTTTAGCCGGAAGCTGCTTTGAAGGGGCCGGGGCCCCGGCCTGCCCGCTTTTGGCTTGCTGGGGTGGAGGGCTTCAGCCGCGCCGTTAAACCCTCCAATTTGTCATCCCGAGTCGTCCGCAGCCGCGCGTCAGCGCGGTGAGGACGGGGAGGGATCTGCTTTCCTCGGCCTCGTCCAGGAAAAAGGGGTCGCAAGAAAAGATCTTGGGGCGACGAACTGATCCAGCCCTCTACGAGCCACGAGCAGGCCGCCCGCTCGAAGCCCCGCAGCTCACTTCAACGCCCGCACCAGCGCCTGAAAATCCGCGGGCGGCTCGCAATCGATCGCGATCTTCTCTCCCGATCGCGGATGAACGAACTCGAGGTGAGCCGCATGCAGAGCGACGCGAGTAATCCGCCGCTCCGACGCCTCCTCGGGATGATACTTCCGATCGCCGACAACGGGATGCCCAAGCGCTGAAAACTGCACCCGAATCTGATTCTGCAATCCCGTCACCAGCGCCACCCGGACAAGCGACGCCCCGCGCAGAACGCGTTCCACTGAATAAGAAAGTTCAGCCCGAAACGCTTTCGGATCGCGCGCCCTGGTCAGCTTCTGAAACATCCCTTCCTGGCGAAAGTGATGAACCAGCCTCCCCTCTTTGCCGCGAACGTCCCCGCGCACGACCGCCAGATACTGCCGCACCGGAGTGTGCTCGCGAAACTGCCGCACCAGCGCCTCCCGATCCGCCCACGTTTTCGCAAACAGCAGGATCCCGGACGTGTAGCGATCGATGCGATGCACGACAAACGCCCGCTGCCGTCTCTCCTTCAACGCCTCAGCCAGAAGAGACAGCGCCGAGGGCGCCCCGGAATTCTCCGCCGGCACCGCCAGAAGCTTGGCCGGCTTATTGAGCGCGACGACAGCGTCATCTTCGTAAAGCACAGAAACTTCCCGCGCCAAGCTAGGCTGCCGGCGATCCTGCCGGCGATCTTGCCTTCCTGACGACGGGCCGCGATGGCGTGAAAACTTCTTCATGGATGGCGATTCGCCGCCGAGGCTCCCGCCGCGTTGTGACCCGGCGCGGGCGGCCTTTCATGATGACGGGCTTGCAGCCGTCCAGTCAACGAAAGGAACACGCTCGTCAGATGCCCCTGTTGACCGTCGGTACGTGTAGTCCGCCCAGGCTCTTGTTGGCGCTGCGCTTTACCGCTGCGATCACTCCTTGGATCAGCCGCGAAGCGGCGCAAGAATGCAGCCCACGGCGCAAGCCGTGGGTACCAAGGGGAATGAACGCAAGCCCCGAAGGGGCGAAAGAAAGATTGTGACACAAGTCTCTTCAGAGCTTGCCCTGAGCTTGCCGAAGGGGCCGCGTAAGACGTCCGATTCCATCCGGGCACTTCCGGCGGGGTGGCCCGGGTCTCCACCGAAACATCCGGCCCCGTGCGGGATGCGAGAGCGCCTCCGCCCGACCTCATTTTCTCTTTTCCCGCTGTCGTCTTTTCCGATCCAATCCCGATATCTCCGGTAAGACGCGAGCGCCCTCCGGCGCCACGCCCGGGTCCCCAGGGGGTTCCAGCCATGAAAGCTGTCCATGTTGCATCCATTGTGCTGACGCTGTGTTCCTTCGGCGTCGCCGCTGAACCCGCGCAGCCCGGCCTCGATCCGGCGCAGGAGGCCCTGGCGGCCGCCGCCCAGACGAAGGCCGCCGAATCCGCCCCTCGCAGCCCTTCCGCGACCTCCACCTGCGCTTTCACTTTCAGTTTGGGAAGCGGTCCAACCTTCCTGAAATATTGTGTGACGGCGAACGGCAACATCACCCAGTTCGAGACGCCGCAGGGTCACGAGCACATTGCGGTCGGCGCCTTCAGCGAGGGATATGGCATCTGCGACATGAGCTCCAACACGTCGTACTTTGATTACGCAGATTCCGGCGACAGCGGCAACTGGGCGCCGGCACAGGTGGTGAGCCAGGGAGCCAAATCGGTGAAGATCGTCCGCACCACCAGCGATGGCCTCTGGACCTTCACGCAAACCATCACCCAGCTCTCGGGCATTCCGCCCATGGCCTCGATCACCATGACGCTCAAGAACAATTCCTCGATCCAGAAAACCGTGCGCCTCATTCGCTTCGCCGACGTCGACGCCGACGGCACCTTCAGCAACAACTTTGACGGAACCGTGAACAGCGCGTTCGGATGGAATTCGTTCGGAGCGACTCACTCTTTCGGAGTGGTGTTGCTCAACGTCGGGAAGACCATCTTCTCCAACGGCGGCTACGCGCAAAATGTCGCCTTCGGGCCGGACCCGTGCAATCCCTTCGCCCACTCCAATTTCCTAACCATCGGCGCGACCGACGGCTCCGTCGCCCACTTCTACACCATCGACGTCAGAAAGGGTTCAACCGAAACCGTGAGGGCGGCCTACAAGGGCCTGTAGCACGCGGGGCGCGGAGCAAGCATCACTCGGCTTCCATCCGCGTTCGGCAAGCTGTTACTGAGGAGAGGTTTTGTGAAGACTATCGCTTTCGTTCTGCTCATGACGCTCTGTGCCGCAACCATGGCTGCGGCCAATGATGCCGCTTCCGGCAATGCGTGGGAAAAGGCGGCGCTGGCGGCGCAACACGAAGCAGCCGCATCCGCTCCGCACAGTCCTTTCGCGACTACCGACTGCGCGTTCCCGTTCTCCACGGGAACCGGCGACACCTTGCTGAAATACTGCGTGACCGCGAACGGCAACATTGTCCAACTCGAAACGCCGCAGGGCGCCGAGCACGTCGCCGTGGGAACGATCGGAGAGGGCTACGGTGTCTGCGATCTCAATTCCGACACCGGGTATTTTGACTATGCCGGCTTTGGTGACAGCGGCTGGGGCCCGGCGAAACTGGTCAAGCAGACCGCGACCTCGGTCAAGATCGCGCGCACCACAACCGACGGCATCTTCACCCTGACCCAGACCATCACCGAGGTTCCCGGCACCCTGCCCTGGATCAAGCTCTCAATGACCCTGAAGAACAATAGCGCGGTCGCGCGCGACGCATTCCTGATCCGCTACGTCGACGTCGACGCCGACGGAGTGGCCAAGAACAACTTCGATACCACCGAGGACAGCGCCTTTGCCTGGAATTCGCTGGGCAGCTTTGCCGGCTTCGGGCTGGTCGTACAGAACGTCGGCCAAGGGGCCGTCGTGATCAACACCCTGACCCAGTTTCAAGCCGCCGGACCCGATCCCTGCAACCCCGTCTTCAATCTCCACCTGCTCACCAACACGGATGGATCGCTGGGCCTGGAATATCTCGTTGAGCTGGGCAAAGGCGCCTCCACGACCGTGAACACCACCTACCGCGGAATGTAGTCAACCATCGTTCCCGATCCACCCCGCCGATGCCCCACACAACGTGCCTTTCGTTGTGTGGGCAGCCGCGGAGCGGCGAAAGAATCCAGCCCACGGCGCAAGCCGTGGGTACCGAGGGAAATGGACGCAAGCCCCGAAGGGGCGAAAGAAAGTTTGTGACACAGTCTCCTCTGGGCCGCGATAATCGTCTACCAGGAGGGCCCTAGCCCCAGCAACATGCCGCCACCGTTCCAATCCCGGCAGGAAGTCGTCATCCACGCGCCGCTGGCGTCGGTCTGGTCCTACACCATGGACCTCACCCGCATCCCCGAGTTCCATCCGCGCGTCATCAAGGTCGATCTTCTTTCCGGCAAGACCTTCCGCGAGCCCGGCGCGTCCTATCGCTGCCATCTTGCCGGCGGCAAGCACAGCTGCGTCGAGCAGGACATCGAAATCATCCCGCAGCAGAAGATCGTCACCGTCCTGCCCGAGGACACCTTCGGCATCAGCAAAATTCTCGCCGACTACCGCGTGGAAACGACCTTCCACCCGCTCGACGACCGCTCCACCCGCGTGGCCATCAGCCACTATTACTCGACGCCAACCCTGAAAGCCAGGCTCCTCAACTTAGTCGCCAAAGGTAAGATCGCCCGCGACACCCAGGCCACCTTGAATGCCGCCAAAGCCAGGATCGAGGCCGCCTGCCGTCCGAATTCTGGTGAATGTTCCAGGAGAAACGTATCGTCATGACGGTAAGAGGTATACGATTGTGTCATGACAGCTAGGACGAAGAAAGGAAAGCGGCGAAGGTCGCGGTCTGGGAAAGCTATCAAGCTGCGAGCCTCGGTTGAGGACGAGCTGTTGTTTCTGGCGGAGGAGGAGAGGGGCGCAGAGGCACGCTGGAACCGTCCCCGCAAGCGGAGGATCTCGTTGCGCGTAGATAGCGAGGTGGTGGATTGGTTCAAGTCCAAAGGTCCAGGCTACCAGACACGAATCAACCGGATATTGAGAAGAGTCATGCTGGAGGGCAAGAAGCGGACGGGGGAAAGATAGGGGATGGACTGTCGGGAGGTGCCACAGTTTTTTCGACGACTACGTTCCCGAAAAACCGGGGAACGTTCCGTCTGGTCCCCGCATTTCCCCAGCGGTTACCGTCGGCTCATAAGCTCCAATCTAAATGCGACCCCTGGATGTGAGAGGTGGCTATAATTGCAGTAACAGCACAGTAACATGAAGACTTCAAAGCGAATTCGCACCGTTTTGTATAGAGATCAGCGGCTCTCAAGCGCGGAGCTGGAAATTCTGCATACTCCCGCGATGCAGCGACTGTATGGCCTCAGGCAGTTGGGGTTTACGGATCGCGTTTTTATCGATGCCTCCCACGCTCGCATTCACCATGTGGTTGGTGTGCTGCACCACGTGGACAAGCTCGTTTCGGCAGTTGTGAGGAGTCTCGAGCGAAGCCCACGCTCCTTCCGCATTGGTGCGAAAGCTGGGCACGAGAATTTTTCAGCGCCTCAACTCGCGATAATCGTCAGCAAGCGTAGGCCTGTGGTAAGGCTTGTCGGTCTCCTTCACGACTTGACCCATGCACCATTCGGCCACACGGTGGAAGACGAAATCAAACTTGTCGGGACGAAACACGATGAA
>Ga0335083_10012785_pt1 | contig 10023 bp, 7 predicted proteins | sample Lox_Sample_42_FD_206716 | JGI IMG/M metagenome (GOLD analysis project Ga0335083, IMG submission 206716) | Soil microbial communities from Loxahatchee National Wildlife Refuge, Florida, United States - Lox_Sample_4.2 | ecosystem: Environmental > Terrestrial > Soil > Wetlands | place: USA: Florida...
GCAGTGCCACGCCCACTTGCGAATCGTCCTTGAAGCCGCCGATGCCGGGGCCGTGGCCGGCTCGCGGGTCGATGATGATGTAGGGGCGTCGTTTTGCATCTACCTTCACACCTTCTGGCGGGATGATGCGCACCAGGGTGTAATTGACTGGGCGCTCCAGTGAGCGCCCGTCGACCACGGTCTCGTAATCAAAGTGCAATACAGGCGGCAACCCCTGGCGCGTGTGCTCGACGAAGTCGTTGCCCCGCTGTCGCAGTGTGTCCCAGAACAACACCGAGCGCTGAGCGAGGTCCGTTGCATAGCGCGCACCGCCGGTCCACACATCCCAGGGCGATGCGGCGTTTGTCGTCGGATCGGGCAGATGGTCACTGTAAGCCTTCTCGACACGCTCGCGGAACCGCTCCTGCGCAAGCTTGGCGCGCGCCTGAAAAACCTGTGCGACTTTGGCGGCGATATCGTGGCTTCTCGAAAGCTGCTTGGCAGGATCGGTCATGAGTCTTTATTGCCGGGAAAGGAGAAAAGGGCCGTGCATTATACGACCTCTCGAGCAACCACCATTTGATCTAACGCAAGAAAGAATGGGCGCAGTGACGCGTCGAAGCACAGCCCATCTGGTGCCGGCAACAAAGGCTGTTGCATACCCTGCAAGAGTAGATGCAGCAAACGGGTCAGGTGCTGGGTCGGTAGAATCCGCGGATGCGCCTCCACCGGCACTGCCCGCTGCTCGCGTCCCTCTGTTGTCGAAGCGCAAAAGCCCAATCGCTTCGCCAATCCGATGGATGCACCATGCCCCCGAGCTGGTCCGACCGACCTCGTCGTCGCCGACCGCAGACAAGCGTGGGTGCATGTGCGTTGACGCGTAACCATGAATAGATCGGGCCCGGTCCGGGAGAGTTCCATTCTGGGCGGGAAAAGCCCCGAAAAATGGTTACGCGGCCAAGCGCGACTCGCGCGCCGTCCCATCTCGCTGGCGGTCGCGCTCGGCGTGGTAAGCGGATTTCTGCTGATCCCGCAAGCGTGGTGCCTGGCGCATGCGGTGAACGCCGTCGTATTAGACCACGCCGCGCTCGCTGAAGTCCTTCCCTGGCTGTTGCCGCTGCCGGTTATTTTCCTGCTCCGGTTCCTGATACTGCGCGCTTCCGAGCAGGTAGCGATGCGCGCAGCGATTCTCGTCAAGGAAACTGTACGCAGCGACTTTGTCCGCCACCTTCAGGCGCTCGGCCCTGCGTACCTGCAAGGCCGCCACAGCGGAGAGCTGGCGATGGCGGCTGTCGACGGAATCGACGCTCTCGAGCCTTACTACGCGCGGTATCTGCCGCATATGGCTGTCGTGGCATCGGTGCCGCTATCGATTCTGGCGTTCGTCTTCCCGTTGGACTGGATCTCCGGATTGGTGCTGCTCATCAGCGCGCCACTCATCCCTGCGTTCATGATCTTGATCGGGGGCGGGGCGGAGCGGCTCAACCAGCGCAAGTGGCGCCAGCTCGCCCGTATGAGCGCGCATTTCCTCGACGTGCTCCAGGGTCTGACCACGCTCAAGCTGTTCAACGCCTCGCGGCGCGAGGCTCAACTCATTGCGCGCATCTCCGATGACTATCGCAAGAGCACGATGGCGGTGCTGCGGGTTGCCTTTCTCTCCACCCTGGCACTCGAGTTCTTCGCGACGGTCAGCATCGCCGTGGTAGCGGTACTGATCGGATTCCGGCTGCTGCACGCGCAGATGGGATTCGAAGCGGGCTTCTTCATCCTGCTCCTGGCCCCCGAATTCTATCTGCCGTTACGCGCGCTAGGTGCGCACTACCACGCCCGCATGGAAGCGATCGGCGCGGCTGAGAGAATCGTGGAAGTCCTCGATGCCCCGCTGCCCCGAACGACGCAGGCTCGCGCGCGGTTGCCTCCGATGCGTGAAATCGAGGTGCGCTTCGAAGACGTCCACTTCTCTTATGAGCCCGGCCGAGAGGCGTTGCACGGCACCAGCTTCAGACTCGGGGCGGGGTGCGTAACCGCTCTGGTCGGACCCAGCGGCGCGGGCAAGAGCACGGTGCTCAACGTGCTGCTTGGGTTCGTACAAGTACAACGCGGTCGGGTCACGGTCGCCGGGCATGATCTCGACCAACTCGATCCAGAGCACTGGCCGAACCACGTTGCGTGGGTACCGCAACGCCCGCATCTGTTTCGCGGCAGCGTTCTCGACAACATACGCATGTTCGACGGCAGCATCGGTTTCGCAGCGGTACGCTCGGCCGCCCGGCAGGCACACGCCGAGGAGTTCATCGATCTCTTGCCGCAGGGCTACGAGACAGAGGTAGGGGAGCGCGGCCAGAATCTCTCCGGCGGCCAGGCGCAGCGTCTCGCTCTGGCACGTGCCTTTCTCAAAGACGCGCCAGTGCTGCTGTTGGATGAAGCCACCGCGAACCTCGACTCCGAAACGGAAATGCTGGTCACCGAAGCGACGGCCCATCTCTCCAGAGGGCGCACAGTGCTCGTCGTCGCGCATCGTCTGCACACGGTGCGCAATGCCGATTGCATCCTGGTGATGGACAGCGGGTGCATAGTAGAGCAAGGCACGCATGAAAGTCTCATCCACGCGGATGGGCGCTATGCGCGAATGGTGAATGCGCGCTCGCGGGACACGTTGGCGCTGACTGGCTCCGCTCCCCTATGATGCGGGACGACCTGACACTTTTCGTGCGGCTGCTGAGCCTGTCTCGCCGTTACCGGGGCTGGATGCTTGCCGGCGCATTCTTCTCCGTTGTAACCGTGCTGGGGAACATCGCCCTGATGGCGGTCGCGGGTTGGTTTCTTGCCGCGATGGCTGTGGCCGGCGTCGCGGGAATATTGATCAACTACCTTCTGCCCGCGGCCCTGATTCGACTCTTCTCGATAGTGCGGGCTGGCGGACGCTATCTCGAACGGCTGACCACGCACGAGGCCACGTTCCGTCTTCTGTCCGAGCTGCGCGTTTGGTTCTACGAGCGCCTGGAGCCGCTGGCTCCGGCGCGCCTCCAGCAGTTTCGTGGAGGCGATCTGCTCAGCCGCATCCATGCGGACATCGACACTTTGCATCACGCCTACTTGCGCGTTCTGGTCCCCGTGCTGGTTGCGCTGGCCGGTATCGCCGTCGTCGTATCGGTGTTGAGTCTGTACAGCGCGTCAGTCGCACTGCTCGCACTGATTCTCCTGTTCGCAGCCGGCATCGTGCTGCCGCTGATCATGCGCCGCGCGGGAGAGCGCTCCGGCGCATGGATCATCGAGACGCGCACAGCGCTGCGAGCAGCTCTGGTCGATTGCGTGCAGGGCATGGCCGAGCTTCGCGTCTATGGTGCAGCCGGGCGGCAGGCACGGCAGATCGAGCATCTCACGCAGCGGATCAGCGCCCAGGAGATGCGCTTGAGCCGTCTGTCGGGCATTTCCGAAGGCTCGGTCGGCTTGTGCGCGAACTTCGCCATGTGGGGGACGCTCCTGATCGGCGTCGGGCTTGTGAGCGGGGGAGCGTTGCAGCCATCGGAGTTTCCAATGCTCGGGTTGCTCGTCCTGGCCAGCTTCGAAGCAGTCGGTCCACTCCCTCTTGCGTTCCAGAAGCTGGGCGAGACCTTTGCGGCTGCGCGCCGCGTCTTCGAGCTGGTGGACGCTCGACCACAGATCGTCGCAACGGACACGCCTTCGCCTGCTCCGTTGGACGCGAATCTCACGTTCCGTGGCGTGCGCTTGCGCTACGATCCTCGGGGTCCATGGGCGCTCGACGGCCTCGATCTCGATCTGGCAGCCGGCAAATGCGTCGCAGTCGTCGGCGCGAGCGGCGCCGGGAAAAGCAGCATCGTGCGCCTCGCCGTGCGCTTCTGGGAATATCAGGAGGGCGAGGTTCTTCTCGGCGGCCGCGACCTGCGCAGCTATCGAACCGAGGACGTGCGGGATTTGATCGCCGTGGTGTCGCAGGAGACGCATTTGTTCAACACCACGATCCTCGAGAACCTGCGCATCGCCGCGCCGGACGCCGACGAAGAAGCCGTGATCCGCGCTGCGCAGACGGCGCAGATCCACGACTTCATCGCCGGGTTGCCGCAGGGCTATGAGACTTACGTCGGTGAGGCGGGCGTGCGTCTTTCCGCCGGTCAGGCGCGACGTATTGCCATTGCGCGTGCGCTGCTGAAAGACGCGCCGATTCTGCTGCTCGACGAACCGACGGAGAATCTAGATCCGCAGACCGAGCAGGCTGTGCTGGAAGCGATCGAGCGGCTCATGGCGGGGCGCACCGTCCTGCTGATCACACACAAGCTGGCGGTTGTGCAGGGCCGGGTCGACGAGGTTCTCGTCCTCGAGCAGGGACGTATCGTCGAGCGTGGAACCCACGCCGAGCTGATGCGTCGCGGAGGAAGCTACGCGCGCTATCAGGATTATCTGATCGAGACTACGGAGTAGCGTTGATACGCGCGCAGAAACGCGGCAGGGCCGCAACCAGGTCTTTTCCGATGCGATGGATCGCCAGACACGCACCGGCATCGTTTGTACTGCCTCGACGCCCGGCAATAGCCGAGCCGCCCTGTCTCGGGGTCAGGCTTTCCGCTTCTTACGGGCAGGCAGAAACACTTGGCGCTCGAGCAGAAGCCTAAGCTTGAGGGCATCCGGGTGTCGGCTGGAGGAAAGGTACTTCAGTGCACCGGCTTCCGAGAAGGCCCAGAGCTTACTGGCGGGCAGATGCGCGCAATTGGCCGGATCCGAGCGCCGCCGCTCTGCATCCGAACCCTCCTTTCCCAGCACAGCCAGCAGGTCGTCGTCGACGATCCACGGATGACCAGTCACGTATCGGACCCGCAGTCGATGGATCTCGAACACGATCACATCACCGTCCCACTCGCTCCACGCCGACCGTTTTATTCCCCGCACCAGCATGGGCACTAGCTCGAGGATCGGCTTGGCCATCAGCAGTCCCCATACCACTGCGGCTGACACCAGACCGATCGCCCCCGAGCTTTCGTAAAGCAACCAGGTGACAACAGACCCAATTGCGACGCGGACCGCGAGTTCAATCAACAGCGCGCGGTTCATGCGCTCACGGTCCAGCGCTTCGAGACTTGTGGATCAGTCCACGTCTTGCCCGGTCTTGCTTCCCGTCGCACCGTTTTTCAACGTTTGTCCGCGCGCTTCCGCTCATCCTCCTGCGTGTCGAGCAGTACTGCCCCCGCTGCCGAGATCAATACGATCATGACGGTGCCGATCAGCCAGGCGAAGTACCACGGGCCGTTGTCGCCGAGAACGGCGGCAAAGAAGATGACGAGAACTCCGATCAGCATGTAGACGACAAAGCGTGTGAGTGTGCTCATTGTCGGGGCTCGCTCTCAATAGGCATGATCGTCGGCCTGAACGCTCTCGACGCTCACCTTCCCGCGCATGACCCAGAACGCCCAGCTCGTGTACCAGACGATCAGCGGTATGAAGATCACGGTAAAGCCCAGCATCCAGATCAACGTGTGCTGGCTCGAAGATGAATTCCAGACGGTAAGGCTCTGCGATGGCTCGGCGCTCGACGGGAGCATGAACGGAAACATCGCCGCGCCGACGGTGCCGATGACGGCGATCCAGGTCAGCGCGCCCAGCCACCAGGCCAAATATGAGCGGTCCCGTCGCACGGCCCACACGCCGAGCGCGACAGCGACATAGGCGGCGATCGGCACGACGCCCAATGCCGGACGGGCGCGAAAGTTCGCCAGCCACGCTCCGACCGACGTCTCCACGGTCTGCTGCAGCGGAGTCTGCGCAAGCCCGGGATCCGGCGATCGCACCAGCTGGTAGCCGTGCATCATGCTGATCCAGATTCCGCCGACGGTGAACAGCGCCAGGCCGACGAGTCCGCCCCATACGGCAAGGCCCCGGGCCCGCTGGTGCATGGCGCCTTCAGCGCCATTCATGATGATTACCGCACCCATGTACACGGACAAGGCCACCGAAAGCAATCCGCACAAGATGGCGAAGGGGTTGAACAGCTCGATGAAGCTGCCGGTGTAAGTAGAGGTCAGGTTCCAGCTGAATTGAAACGGGACCCCGCGCAGGATGTTGCCGATCGCGGCGCCGAATACGAGCATCGGCACGAACCCGCTCACGAACAGTGTCCAATCCCACGCGTTGCGCCATGCCGCGGACGGCAGCTTGCTGCGATACTCGAACCCCAACGGCCGGACGATCATGCTCCACAAGAGCACGAGCATGACCACATAGAATCCCGAGAAGGCCGTCGCATACACCAGCGGCCACGCAGCGAAGATTGCGCCGCCACCCAGGATGAACCAGACCTGGTTGCCATCCCAGTGCGGGCCGATGATGTTCAACGCGACGCGACGCTCGGCATCGGTGCGGCCGACATAACGCAGGATGGTGCCCACGCCCATGTCCATGCCGACCATGACGGCAAGGCCCATGAGCAGCACGCCGAGCAGCAGCCACCAGACGACCTTCAGTGCCAGATAGACTTCCATCGTCTTCGCCTCCTCAAGCCGCGCGGCGCGAAACTGACTGAGCCAAATGACCGAGTGGCTCGTTCGGCGTGGGTCTGTGCTCGTCCGGCCCCTGCCGCACTGCCCTCACCATGAGATACATCTCGATCAGGATGAAGATCGTGTACAGCAACAGAAAGCCCGTCAGCGAAAACACCATGTACCCGACGCTGTGCGTCGATGCCGACATCCAGGTTGGCAGCACTTCGTAGACGGTCCACGGCTGGCGCCCGATCTCGGCGACCAGCCACCCCGTCTCGCACGCTATCCAGGGTATCGGTATGGACCACACCGCGAGCCGCAGGAACGTTCGCTGCTGCTCGACCTGACTGAACAGGGTATGTATCACCGCGAGAACAAAATACGCGAGCATGAGAAGCCCGAGGCCGACCATGACGCGGAACGACCAGAACACAGGCCATACCGGCGGCATAGTGTCGGCTGCCGCCTTCTCGATGGCTTCCGCCGTGGCTTGCGACGCATCCAGCTCAGGCGCGTAGCGTCCGGCGAGGAAGGCATAGCCGATATCCTTCTCGTGCGCCTTGAACCTCGCCATGGCTTCAGCATCGCCCGGATTCGTGCTCAACCGCTTCAACGCCTCGACCGCGGGAATGCCGTTGCGGATGCGCTGGGCGGCTCGCTGCATCAGTACATCGGCCGCGGGAACCGACCCATCCAAAGTGTGAGTGACGAGCAGCGACAGCGCGGCTGGAATCTGCAATTCCCAGAGATTTCTGCGCTCGCTCTGGGAAGGAATGGCGATCACGTTGAACGCCAGCGGCGCCCTCTCGGTCTGCCACAGCGCTTCCATGGCCGCCAGCTTGGTCGGCTGGGCGTGACCGCCGACAAAGCCCAGAGCATCCCCGAGGGTAATCACGCCGGCGGTCGAGAACACACCGAACAGTGCCGCCATGCGGAACGAACGCTTCGCCAGTTCCATGTGGCGGTTGTTGAGCATGTAATAGGCGCTGATTCCCGCGACGAACATGGCGGCGGTAACGTACCCTGCGATGCTGGTATGGACGAATTTCGACTGTGCGTCCGGACTGAACAGCATGCTGAGGAAGCTCTCGAGCTCCATACGCATCGTGAGCGGATTGAAGAACGCGCCGCGCGGGTCCTGCATGAAGCCGTTCGCGATCAGGATCCACAACGCCGACAGGTTGGAACCCAGGGCCACGAAGTAGGTCACGATCAGATGCTGCGACTTGCTCAGCCGATCCCAGCCGAACACCATCAATCCGACGAAGGTCGATTCCATGAAGAACGCCATCAGGCCTTCGATGGCGAGCGGTGCGCCGAACGTATCGCCCACGAAGCTGGAGTAGTAAGACCAGTTGGTTCCGAACTGGAACTCCATGGTCAGCCCGGTGGCCACGCCCAGAGCGAAATTGATGAGGAACAACTTGCCCCAGAACCGGGTCATCTCCTTGTAGATTTCGCGGCCGGTGACCACGTATACGGTTTCCATCGCCGCCAGGAGGAACGACAGGCCCAGGGTGAGCGGAACGAACAGGAAGTGATACAACGCTGTGGCCGCGAACTGCAGGCGCGAAAGCTCAACCACCGTGCCGTCGATCATCGTGAGTCTCCTGGGTAGCCCTGAGGTGCATCATTCCGGCCGCGGATTGCGCCGGCTTCCAGGGAATCCGCCTCGAAGGTTTGGACATCGACCCCGAGGATTCTTAGATCATGCATAGTCTAGCAAACGGATCAGACGCCATGTCGCTAGAACCTATCTCATGATCGTGCGCGCGTGCGTATTGACTGCACCTCGCGCCTTGCGCCCATCCCGTTCTGGCCGCAACGCATCGCGCGAACGATTATGAGATAGGTTCTAGCATGCCACAGCGCGATTGTGATCGTTCCGGACGTACTGTAGTGTGCCTGACGCAAATGAACGCCTTCCCGACAACACTAACCTGGAAATTGCGGAGCAGTCATGGGTGATGACATTTCCGAGCGGCGCCAAGCGGGCGCACGCATCCTGATCGAGGAGTTCTTTCGCCTGGAGGCCGCGGGCGGCGTGCTTCTCGTCGTGGCATCGATCATCGCGCTGATATGGGCCAATACCCCCTGGCGCGCGTCATACACAGGGCTACTCAATGTGCCTGTCGGCGTGCACCTGGGGAGCCTGGCGCTCGACAAGCCGTTGCTGCTCTGGATCAACGACGCGCTCATGGCGATTTTCTTTCTGCTGGTGGGCATGGAGATCAAACGGGAGGTTCTGCAGGGCGAGCTTTCCAGCCTGCAGCAGGCCGCGTTGCCCTGCGTGGCCGCCGTCGGCGGCATGCTCGGACCCGCGCTGGTTTACGCGGCGATCAACTGGGGCGATCCCGTGACGATGCACGGCTGGGCCATCCCCGCGGCCACGGACATCGCTTTCTCGCTCGGTGTACTGGCGCTGCTGGGAGCGCGCGCGCCGAGCAGCCTCAAAATCTTTCTTCTCGCGCTGGCCATCATCGACGACCTCGGCGCCATCATCATCATCGCGCTGTTCTACACGGAAGATCTCTCGCTGCTGTCTCTGGGCCTCGCCGCCGCAGGCTTGCTGGCCTTGATCGCCCTGAACCTGGCCGGAGTCAGACGCATCGCGCCTTACGCGCTCGTCGGCATCTTTCTGTGGGTTTGCGTGCTGAAATCCGGCGTGCACGCCACGCTTGCAGGCGTGGCGCTCGGCTTCGCCGTGCCGTTGCGCGGAGCTAGAGACGGTGATGTGTCGCCGTTGCGCCATCTCGAGCACACGCTTCATCCCTGGGTCACTTACGCCATCTTGCCGATATTCGCGTTCGCCAATGCCGGGGTATCTCTCAGCGGCCTGTCGCTGAGCAGTCTGGTCGAACCCGTTACGCTGGGCAGCGCGCTCGGGCTGTTCCTCGGCAAGCAGGTCGGCGTCATGGGCACCACATGGATGGCGGTCAGACTGGGCATTGGCAACGCGCCGAGCGGCGCTTCATGGTTGCAGTTCTACGGCCTGGCGTTGCTCACAGGCATCGGATTCACGATGAGCCTGTTCATCGGTACGCTTGCATTCCAAGCTCCGGAGTTGAACGATGCCGTTCGGATCGGCGTGCTGACCGGTTCGCTGCTGTGCGCGGTCGCCGGCTACCTCGTGCTGTATGTGGCAGGCGGAAGACCTGGCGGGAAGCGCGGCTAGCGAAAGCTCCGCCAACAGTTGGGAACGGCGCTCGGCGTCACGCTTTCGTCGCGGGCGCGGTTTTTCCCGGCTCCGGTGCCGGCCAGATCTTGGACATCAGCCAGGTGACCAGGAGACCCATGACGCAGCCCAGGATGACTTCGGCCACCTTGTGCAGGCCGTGCTCGATCCCGCCCAGCTTGGAGTGATGCTCCAGGCCAGCCGCGATCACGATCGCAGCCGTGATCGGAGCTTGTCGCCACATCGTCGGGATGCGAACCGCATACGACGAAAGCAAAACCGTGACGGCCAGCGCCAGCGGAAGCTGCCACTCCCCGCCGCGTCCTATCACCACGAAAAACAGTCCGACGGCGCAGCCGAGCAGCGCGTTGATGATGC
>Ga0335083_10012786_pt1 | contig 10023 bp, 8 predicted proteins | sample Lox_Sample_42_FD_206716 | JGI IMG/M metagenome (GOLD analysis project Ga0335083, IMG submission 206716) | Soil microbial communities from Loxahatchee National Wildlife Refuge, Florida, United States - Lox_Sample_4.2 | ecosystem: Environmental > Terrestrial > Soil > Wetlands | place: USA: Florida...
CACGGGTGCGCCATGAAGACGCCTGCGACCCCGCCGTCCACGCGGAACTCGAAGAAATCCATCTCGGCGAAGTACCGGCGCTTCGCCTCGGTCATGGGGCTCTCGAGGAAGCGGCTCTCGACGTCCCCGGCGCCGAAGATGGCCGGGTAGTGCTCCTTGATGAACGGAACCACGTCCGTCATCGTCGCGAACTCGGCGCGGGCGTTGTCGAAGCGGAACGGCAGCACGTCGCGCCAGTCGAGGCCCCACCAGCGCTGCGAGAGCGTCGCCACTTCCGGTTCGCGACGCCGCGGGGCGATTCGCGAGACCGTCGCTTCGTGGGGCCATGCGTTCGGCAGCGCCATCGGTTACGCGCCGGAGGATGTGCTTGCCACGCGCAATGGCCAATCACCCCTGTGGGGTGATGCCGCGCGATCGCGACCTCCGGCAGACTGGCAATCGTGGGGATGATGAACGACACGAGTCACACGCTGCGCGACGTGATCGCGCTCTTTCACGAGAACGAACCGCCGCGAGCTCTCGGAACGCGCGACGCCGAGCGCGATGCGCTCTGGGATGCTTATCGCCGCACGGTGCTCGCGGCGATGCGCTGGAGCGACGGGCACGGGCTGCTCTGCTGCCTCGTGCGCCTGCTCTTCGGAGAGCGCTGGAACACGCCGCTGTTCATCGACCCGCCGCCGCGGCCCGAGGTCTTCGCCGCCGCGGGCTTCGAGCCCCACGAGCACTCGACGGCGCTGCTGATCGCCGCGGTCACGACGCGCATGATCCTCGACGGCGAGATCCCGCCGCCGAGCACTCTCTCGTAGTCGCGCGACGGATCAGACTGCGCCGGCGACCTGGCGCAGCACGCGGTCCCGCAGCTCGCCGAGGGACATCGTGCGCGTCTTGCGCAGGATCGCGCGCACCTGCGTCTTGTGCGTGTTCTCGGTGACCTTGCGCGCCGCCATGAGCTGCGCGCGGTCGATGCCCTTCACCGTGCCGAGCAGGATCTCGGTCTGCGCCGGCGTGAGCGCGTGCTTCGCCGCGAGCTCGTGGACGGCCTTCGTGATGCGGCAGGGCACTTCCTCCGACGCGAGCATCGCCTCCTTCGCCCACTGGCGCAGGTGGTCGGGCTCGCACGGCTTCGCGAGCACGCGCGCGTCGAGGGGGAACGCGAGGTTGATGGAGACCGGCTCGAGCGCGCCGCTGAGGAGCAGCGCCGGCGCCCGGATGTTCAGCTTGCGTGCGTGCGCGAGGACCTCGAGGCCCGTCCCGTCCTGGAGCCGGAGATCGAGCACCAGCGCCGTCCACGCCCGCACCGCGTCGAGCTTCGCGCACGCCTCCGCACGCGAGGCCACGATGTCCACCGCGCCGAGGCGGCTCAGCGTGCGCGCAATCGACCGAGCCGTGAGCGGCTCGTCGTCCACGACGAGAAAACAGGCTTGCTGCATGACGGACCCGAAGAAAGCTCAGCGGTCGTTACGCGAGCAACCTCAGCCGCCATGGCACCGGGCGTCAAGCGAGATCGAACACGAGGACCTCACCTGTCCCCGCGGACGGGCCCTCGAGCTGCACCGCCGGCTCGTCGCTCAGGGCGACGCCGTCGCCGTCGTGCAGATCTCGCGCTTCGCCGTCGCGCCCGCGCAGCCGCACGCTGCCGCGCGCGACGTGCACCCACGCGTGCCGGCCCGGGCGCAGCTCGAGCCGCGCCGTCTCTCCCGGCGCGAGCACGCTCGCGTACACGTCGGCGTTCGCGTGGATCTTCACGCTGCCCTCGCGCGCGTCCGGCGACGCGACGACGCGCAGGCGCCCCTGCTTCTCCGGCGTCGCGAAGGTCTTCTGCTCGTAGCCCGGCTCGACGCCCAGCTTCGACGGCTGGATCCAGATCTGGAGAAAGTGCACGGGCTCGGTCCGCGACGCGTTGAACTCGCTGTGGAAGACGCCCGTCCCGGCGCTCATGCGCTGCACGTCGCCCGGCCTGATGACCCCCTCGGTGCCCGTGGAGTCCTGGTGCGAGAGCGCGCCCTCGAGCACGTACGAGAGGATCTCCATGTCGCGGTGCGGGTGCCGCCCGAACCCCTTTCCGGGCGCCACGCGGTCGTCGTTGATGACGCGCAGGGCGCGGAAGCCCATGTTCGCCGCGTCGTAGTAGTCGGCGAACGAGAAGGTGTGCCTGCTCTCGAGCCATCCGTGCTGCGCGTGGCCGCGCTCGGCGGCCGGTCGGATCTTCATCATGGCCCCCTCTCCGTAACGCATGAGCCGTTGCGCCGCATGCAACGGTGAGTTGTGCCGTACCCCGCTAGTCCGGCCCGCTCGTGAGCTGCATGTTCTCGGGCATGAGCTGGACAATCGACACCGTTCACAGTCACGTCGGCTTCTCCGTTCGCCACATGATGGTCTCCACCGTCCGCGGGCAGTTCCGGAAGTACGGCGGCACCGTCAAGATCGACCCCAAGGACTTCACGCGCTCCTCGTTCGAGGGCGAGGTCGAGGTCGCAAGCGTCGACACCGGCAACCCCGACCGCGACAACCACCTGCGCACCGGCGACTTCTTCGACGCGCCGAATCACCCCAAGATCCGCTTCAAGAGCACGCGCATCGAGGCCAAGGGAGGCAGCGAGTACAGCGTGACGGGCGACCTCACGATCCGCGGCGTCACCAGGCCGGTGACCCTCGACGTCGAGTTCCAGGGCACGCAGAAGGATCCCTACGGCCGCTTCCTCGCCGGCGTCACCGCGCGCGGCACCGTGAACCGCAAGGACTTCGGCGTGAACTGGAACGCCCTGCTCGAGACCGGCGGGTTCGCCGTCTCGGACAAGGTGACCCTCGAGCTGGAGCTCGAGGCCGCGTACGCCGAGGACAAGGTGCAGGCGAGCGCGCAGGCGCAAGTCTGACCACGGCGGCCGGCTGGCACGGAGAGGCACAGCGGAGCGTCACGCGAGTTCCGCGTGATCCCGCGTACTTGGAGACCCCGCGCGCAGGGCATCCCACGTGCTCTGCCGCGGGGTCATGCGTCTCTTCAGACACTCTTCTCCCGTCATCTTCTCGGCCGTCGCCGCCGTCGCGGCCGGCGCTTCCTTCCTCGGCGCGTGCAGCGGCCACTCCCAGTCGCCCGCCGGGCGCGTGCAGGGCCAGACGCAGTACGCGTCGGCCCCCGCCCCCGGCAGCGGCAACCGCGGAGGCGTCGGGTTCGGCGGCGCCGATGCAGGCGCCGCGACCAACGGCGGCGGCAGCAGCAGCTCCGGTGGCTCGGCCCAGAGCGGCTCCGGCAGCGGCGGCAGCACCCCGCGCACCGTGCAGGAGACGGACATCTACCGCGTCGACGGGACGCGCCTCTACTACCTGAACTCGTACCGCGGGCTGATGGTCTTCGACATCACCGACGTCGACCATCCGAAGCTCGTCGGCCGTTCGCCCATCTTCGGCGATCCGCAGGAGATGTTCATCCAGAACGGCGTCGCCGTCGTCGTCGTCGGCGACTGGTACGGCACCAACGCCGACGGCTCGCCCTTCTACGGGTCGGTCGCGCGCGGCCTCGACTGCAACGATCCGGCGCACATCAAGGACGTGGGCGACGCCTACCTGCGCGGCTGGGTGCAGGACACGCGCGTCGTCGGCAACGTGCTCTACACGGTCGCCGAGGACGACGGCTGGGAGTACGGCTGGTACTACGGCTACGGCGGCAACTCGAACCCCACGCCGACCGTGTCGATCGCGTCGATCAGCTTCGCGAACGGCGCGGTGAACAAGGTCGCCGAGCAGACGTTCGACGGCTACCAGCCGATCTTCAACGTGACGCAGTCTGCGATCCTCTTCGCCAGCGCCCACGTGAACTCGAACGTCGGCACCGACCTCCGCTACGTCGACATCAGCGATCCGGGCGGCGCCATCAAGGTGCGCGGGATGACGACGATCGACAGCTCCGTCAACGGGTGGGGCCCGGACAACGGCCGCTGGAACATCGACTTCGCCGACAACGTGCACGCGCACGCCATCGGGTGCACCGCCAACGGCTACTGCGGCGGCAGCGACGGCGCCTACGAGCTCACCACGATCGACTTCTCGAACCCCGACGCGCCCAAGCTCGTGAGCGAGCTCGCCATCTCGAACCTCGGCTGGTCCGCCGCCGCGCGCTTCGACGTCGACCCGGCCGGCAGCTACGCGCGCATGTATCTCTCGCCGGCGAGCGGTTACTACGCCAACGGCACGACGAATCAGACGCCGCTCTACATCTACGACCTGTCGACGCCGGCGGCGCCGAAGCTCGCCGGGCAGACGAACCTCGACGGGAACATCTGGCTCTTCATGCCGCAGGGCAAGCAGCTCTTCGCCCTCGGCAACACCAACGGCGAGAGCAGCGAGTCCGTCGAGGTGCAGTACGTCGACGTGAGCAACCCGGCCGCGCCGAAGAACCTCGGCCAGGTGCAGTTCGGCTCCGGCTGGGCGTGGTCACCCGCCGCCGAGACGTTCAAGGCGTTCATCGTCAACGCGACGCTGGGCCTCGCCGTCATCCCCTTCAGCGGGTGGGACGACCAGGGGCAGCAGTACAACAACGGGCTCGAGCTCGTGCAGTTCAACCAGAGCGCGCTCACCGGCTCGGGCACCGCGCACACGCACGGCTGGGTGCAGCGCGGCATCTTCGTGGGCAACCGCCTCTACTCGCTCAGCGACGAGGCGATGGGCGTCGTCGACTTCACGAACCCGTCGGCCCCGCAGGTGGTGAGCGAGCTCACGCTCGCGCGCAACGTCGTCAATGCGCAGCCGCAGGGCAGCACCATCGCCGAGCTGTCGAGCGACTGGTGGGGCAACGACACGACGAGCAGCGAGATGCGCGTGCTCCCCATCTGGGATGCCGCCGAGACGACCGACGACGGCAATGGCGTGAGCGCCAAGATCAACGGCGTCGACGCGCAGGTGTTCCAGAACGGGCCGCTCGCGTACGTCGTCACCGACGTGCAGGTGCCGGTGCCGTGCAACCAGCCGTACGGCAACCAGCCGGGCCCCAACGGCCAGTGCATCGCCTACACGCAGCAGGTGCAGGTGGTCGACACGTCCAACGGCGGCGCCAAGCTGCGCGGCGCGGTCACCCTGCCGGCCATGCCCTACTACGGCTACGACGGCTGGGGCTGGGACGGGTACTACTACTACGACTGGTACAACGGCGCGGACGTCGTGCAGGTCGGCGGCGACGCCCTGGCCTTCCGGCGGTGGTTCCCGAGCTACGGCTACGGCCCCAACGGCCCGGTGTACTACGACGACTTCGACGCGCTCTTCGTCGTGGACATCTCGAACGCCGACAAGCCGAGCATCGCGTCGCTGACGATCACGAGCGACCCGACGGCGTGGTGGGGCGACCTCATGGCGGTCGGCAACACGCTCTACGCGACCGACTACCAGTGGAGCAACACGCCCGACCCGAGCGGCGACGGCGGCACCGTGTCGACGGTGAGCTACTGGCTCGAGCAGATCGACCTCAGCGACCGCGCGCACCCGCGCATCGGGCAGCACGTGAACGTGCCCGGCGTGCTCGTGGGCGCGTCGACGAGCGATGCGTCGATGCTCTACTTCGCCGACTACGTCTGGGACGGGAGCAACGAGCGCGACCAGCTCAGCGTGTGCCAGCTCTCGGGCGGCCTCTGCGCCCTGCAGAGCGTCACGCAGCTCGACGGCTACGTCGGCAACGTCATCGTCCAGAACGACCGCGCCTACACGACGGTCGAGGAGTACGACTGGATGTGGGCGAACGGCGGCACGCAGAACCCGCCCTACACGGAGCTGCACCAGATCGACCTGTCGAACCCGGGCGCGCCCGTGGACCGCATCGCGACGGCGTCGACGGAGGGGTGGGGCTGGCTGCTCGGCGTGGCGGGCGACCGCGCGGTCGTCACCTCGGGCTGGGGCAACATGGGCGTCGACATCTACCAGCTCAGCAACAACGCGGCGCCGAAGTACCAGCAGAGCGTGCGGACCCTCGGCTGGGGTGGCAATTCGCTCAGCCGTCAGGGAAATACTCTGTACCTCGCAAGTGGATATTGGGGCGTGCAGCCCATCGCGCTGCAGTAAGCTGCGGGAAAGAGGAGAGCAGTCATGCGTCGTTCAGCGTGGGGGATCGTCGCCGTCGCGGCGCTTTGGGCGTGCGGAGGAACGACGTTCGCGGGTGGGGTCGACGGAGGCGGCGACGGCGGCTCCTCGAGCGGCGGCTCCGGCAGCGGCTCGGGGGGCAGCGGGTCCTCCAGCGGCGCGTCGAGCAGCGGCAGCGGGTCGTCGGGCGGCGGGTCGAGCAGCGGGTCGGGCGGGTCGACCAGCGGCTCGGGCGGGTCGACCAGCGGCTCGGGCAGCGGGTCCTCCAGCGGTGCGTCCAGCAGTGGCTCGGGGAGCGGCTCGTCGAGCGGCTCCTCGAGCGGCGGGACGGCGCCGGTGAACCACCGGCCCGACGACTCGCAGTGCCTCGGGCCGGCGCCGATGGGCACGTGCAACTTCGGCGGGAGCGGCGGGCCGGGCATGTGCTCGAGCGACTCGCAATGCGCCGACGCCGGCCCGAACGGGCGCTGCATCGAGAGCAACGGCGGCGCGGTGTACTGCTCGTGCACGGTGGACACCTGCGCCGACGACAGCGGGTGCGGCAAGGACGAGGTGTGCGCGTGCCACGGGTCGCCGTACACCGGCGGCGCGGGCAACCACTGCGTGCCCGGCAACTGCCGCGTGGACGCCGACTGCGGGTCCGTCGGCTGGTGCTCGCCGTCGTACTCGACGAACGGGTGCGGCGACATCGGCGGCTACTACTGCCACACGCCGCAGGACCAGTGCGTCAATGACAGCGACTGCCCGACGATGAACGGGCCCATGAACTGCAGCTACGACTCGGGGCTGCGCTACTGGCGCTGCGTGCAAGAGCTGCTCTGCGGCTAGGCGCGTGAGGAGCGCGAGCCGACGAGGTTCGCGAGCAGCGTGCGGTGGCAGTGCGCCGGATCGACGCACGCGGATGAACAGAGGAGCGTGATGCGCTCGCCGCCGGCCACGCGTGCGGCGAGCGACGCGATGGCCTCGCGCTGCTCGCGCATCTCGGCGACGTAGCGGCGCTCGAACTCGGACCACGCGATGGGCGGCCCGTCCTTGCCGTAGATGGCGGCGTGGAGCTCGCGGCTCGGGCCCAGGTGCGGCCACCACGCGTCCCAGGTCTCGGCGTCCTTGCGCACCCCGCGCGGGCGGAAGCGGCACACGAGCAGGCGGAAGCCGTCTCCCTTCTCCACCGGGTCGTTCCAGCGCTTGGTGCGGATGCGCGATGCGAGCGGCGAGCGAGTGGGCACGCGGAGCGAACAGTCTAGTCCCACGCTCCTTGGGGGACACGGGCGCCAGGGATTTGTTTTTTAACCGCAGAGGCGCAGAGAGGAGAGGAGGCCGCAGAGGTTTGGGGGTGGATCCACGCAGTGCGACCGAGGGCGGTCGAGCAAGGTGAATCCACACAAAACCCTCTGCGCTCTCCTCTCCTCTCTGCGCCTCTGCGGTTGAGAACCAGTTCTTGGAGCCGCGCGTTGAGTGGCCCAGAGGGCCGCGTTCGCCGACGAGGGGTCACCGGAGACGGAACTGGACGAGCCACGGCATGCGGACGCGCACCGGGTGGCCGTCATGGGTGGCCGGGGTGAAGCGGTAGGTGCGCACGGCGTCGAGGGCCGCCTGGTCGAGGCCGTGGCCCGCGGGGCGGAGGACGCGCGCGCTCTCGACGGCGCCGGCGGGGGACACGACGAGCTCGAGCGGCACGTCGGCTTCGATGCCGTCGGCGCGGGCCGACTCGGGGTACGCGGGGGCGCCGCCCGACGCGAGGCGCGCACGTGACGTCACGTGCTGCTCGGGGACGGGGGAGCCGTCGTCGCCCTCGTGGTCGTGCTCCGTCGCGGCGGGGGACACGTGGCCGTGCGCGTCGGCGTCGCCCGCGCCGACGACGATGTTGAACTGCGGCATCTCGTCGTCCGACGTGAGCGCGGGCGCCGGGGCCACGGGCGGCGCGGCGGGAGCTGCCGGCGCCGGCGGGGAGAACACGTGCACCAGGTTCGGGTCGTGCGGCGTCCAGTCGTGGCTCGGCGGCACGGGGTACGGGTGCGTGTGGTGCGGGAACGCCGGCGACTCGTGCGCGTGCGGCGCTTCCTCCGGCGGAGCGAGGTCCGCGAGCGGCACCTGCGGGGCCGTCACGTCGACGTCGATGGTCTGCGGGGCATCGCTCGCGCGCGACGACGAGGGGTGGCCGAGCGCCGTGAAGAGTACCGCCGCGTGCAGCACGACGGAGCCGGCCACCGCGACGCCGCGTGGCCCGAACGACGCACCGATCGAAGCGACCTGCAGCACGCGTCTCCTGCTCTCGCGCAGTGTGTGCCATGGCGCGCGCCCTCTCGCCAACCAGTTCGTCGTGGCACCCGGTCGAACTTTGGTAGCACTTCCGTAGACGATCGTGCTACTGCGACGTCGTCCGCCCGGAGACTCGATGACACGACTCGTACCCATGTCGGCCGCCGCAGCGATCGTGCTCGGCTCGCCGCTCCTGTACGCGCAGCCGGAGCCAGCGGGAAACGCGGGCACGCTCGCGCCGCCGGCGGAGCCGGCCGAATCGGTGATGCCGCCGGTCCTCCGCACGCGCGCCGAGGCGACGTATCCGCCCGACGCGCTCCGGGACCGCATCGAGGGGACCGTCGGCCTCGAGGTCGTCGTCGACGAGACCGGCGCGGTGGTCGATGCGCGCGTGACGGCGCCCGCGGGGCACGGCTTCGACGAGGCGGCGCTCGCCGCGGCGCGGAAGTTCACGTTCCAGCCCGCCCTCAGGGACGGGAAGCCGGTTCGCTCGACGGTGCAGCTCGCGTACGAGTTCCACCCGCCTCCGCGCGCGACGATGGAGCTGCCGCCGCCGAGCGCGCCACCCCCGGCGCCTCCGCCTCCGCCGTCTCTCGCGGTCCAGCAGGGCCCCGAGCAGTCGACCCTCGTCGTGGCCGAGCGCCCGACGGTGCCGATCGGCGCACCGCCGGAGCGAAGCGCCGCGTCCGACTCGAGCACCTCCCAGGACGAGCTCGCGCTGCGGCCGCGTTACCGCGCCGAGGGGCTGCTCGAGGTCGTCCCGGGCCTCTTCTCCGTGCAGCACGCAGGCGGAGGAAAGGCACAGCAGGACTTCGTGCGCGGGTTCAACATCGACCACGGCACGGACATGGCGTTCTTCGTGGACGACGTGCCCATCAACGCCGTGAGCCACGCGCACGGCCAGGGGTTCGCGGACCTGCACTTCATCATCCCGGAGACCGTCGCCCGGGTCGACTCGACGAAGGGCACGTACGCGACCCACGTCGGCGACTTCGGGACGGCGGGATCGACGAGCTTCGTCATGGCGGACCACACGCCCGAGAGCATCGCGCGGCTCGAGCTCGCCCCGTCGATGGGGCACGAGCGCCTCGTCGTCGTCGAGTCGCCGGACTTCGGCAGCAAGTGGCGCATGGTCGTCGCGACGGAGGTCTTCTACGAGAACGGCCCCTTCATCCACCCGGAGAACTACGGGCGCCTCAACGCGTACGCCAAGGCGACGCGCGTGCTCGACGAGCGCAGCGAGATCTCCTTCATGGCCATGGCGTACGGAGGCTCGTGGAACATGTCCGGCGTCCTGCCGGCGCGCGCCGTCTGCGGCGAGGGCGACGGCACGCCTCGGCCCTCGATGTACTCGGGCTCGAATTGCCTGAGCCGCTGGGACTCGGTCGACCCGACGCAGGGCGGCGCGTCGCAGCGCTTCATGGCGTGGACCGAATACCGGCGGCAGTTCGACGAGCACTGGGACCTCAAGGCGACGCTCTACTCGCTGTACTCGAACCTGCAGCTCTTCCCGAACGACGGCATCGCGGCGTCCTTCCAGCCGGACGGCACGCAGTACGGGTCGCAGGTGGAGCAGGACGACTCGCGCAACGAGTCCGGGACCGACGTGCGCCTCACGCACCGCGGAGAGCTCGGGGGAATGCCGATGCGCACCACGGTCGGGGTGCAGCTCCGCAACGACGTCGTCGAGAGCCAGCTTCACCG
>Ga0335083_10012787_pt1 | contig 10022 bp, 6 predicted proteins | sample Lox_Sample_42_FD_206716 | JGI IMG/M metagenome (GOLD analysis project Ga0335083, IMG submission 206716) | Soil microbial communities from Loxahatchee National Wildlife Refuge, Florida, United States - Lox_Sample_4.2 | ecosystem: Environmental > Terrestrial > Soil > Wetlands | place: USA: Florida...
TTCACCGAATCCGCTTCTTTCAATCCGCTGGTGACCGCTGCCTTCCGCAATTTCCGGGTCAGCTATCCGGAGGTCGAGGTCTCGCTCGAGGAGAGCCCGTCCACGGTGCTGGCGGCCGCCCTGCGCGAGGGTCGCATCGATGCCGCTTTCGTGCGGCCGCCGCTGCGCACGGGCGAGGGGATCACGCTGCACCCCATCGATGAGGAAGAGATGGTGGTGGCGCTTTCGAGCTCCCACCCGCTGGCCCGCCACGCGGACCTGGAGTTGCGCGATCTGGCGAACGAGACTTTCGTGCTCTACCCGCGAAGCGAGCGGCCGGGCCTGGCCGACACGGTGATCGCCGCCTGCGAGAAGGCCGGTTTCCAGCCGCGCGTGAAGCAGTACACGCCGCAGCTCTCCTCGACCATCAATCTGGTTGCGGCGGACCTGGGTGTATCGATCGTCCCCAGGAGCATGCAGGAGCTGCAGCCTCACGCCGTCGCCTATCGGCCGCTGCGCGATCAGCGCCTGACCGCATTGCTGGGCATCGCCTGCCGCACCGCCGAATCCTCGGCGCCGGTCCTGAGGTTCGTGGCGACCGCGCGGGACGTCCGCGCGACGCGCACGGCTCAGCCGGTCACCGGCTGATACTCATTTCGTGAAAGAAGAGGGGGGAGGGCATGTCCCGGATCGGACTGGTTGCCGTGCTGGTGGTGTTGACACTCGCGCCGCCGCTCGCGCCTGAAATGGCACGCGCCGAAGGATACCCGCACGCGCAGGAGCCCATAGGCACGGTGCGCGAAATGTACGATGGCGCGCTCACTCCCGATCTCGCCGTCAACACGTTTCGCAACATCGATCGGCTGTTTCCGACGCGCCGCATCGCGCATGGCGCCAACGTCTGGCCGCTACCCAGGTCGGACAAGCCGTTCAGGCAGGTCCACTTCCAGTCCGGCGGGCGCGAGTGGGACCTGTTCGATTACCTCGCGGTCAACCGGGTTGCCGGACTGTTGATCCTCAAGGACGGCCGTATCGCCATGGAGCTGTACCAGTACGGCAATACCGAGCGTACGCACTGGATGTCCATGTCGATCGCCAAGTCGGTGACCGCGACGCTGATCGCCTCGGCCCTGCAGCAGAAGCTCATCGGCAGCCTGGACGATGGCCTCGAGAAGTATGTGCCCAGGCTCGCCGGCAGCGTGTATGCCGGGGTTTCGATTCGCGACATCCTCATGATGTCTTCCGGCGTGCGCTGGAACGAGACCTACACGGATCCGGCTTCCGACCGGCGCCGGCTGCTGGAAGTGCAGATCCAGCAGCGCCCTGGCGCGGTGCTTGAACTGATGGCCGGCCTGAGTCGCGCGGCGCCGCCGGGCACCGTCAACAACTACAGCACCGGCGAGACGCAGATCGCCGGAGAGGTCCTGCACGGTGCGATCCGGCGCCCGCTCTCGCAATATCTGTCCGAGCGCATCTGGTCGAAATTCGCGATGGAAGCGGATGCGAGCTGGTGGCTCGCATCGGCGGATGGCATGGAGATCGCCGGCAGCGGCATGAGCGCCACGCTGCGCGACTACGGCCGCTTCGGCCTGTTCATCCTGGGTGACGGCAAGGCCGGTGGTGAGCAGATCCTGCCGCCGGGTTGGGCGCGCGAAGCCGGCGCGCGCCAGAGGCTGAAGAACGGCCAGCTCATCGACTACGGCTACTTCTGGTGGCCGGCCAAACCCACCCCCGCGACACCCGATCCCGGCGCCGCCTTCTCGGGCGTGGGTATCTTCGGCCAGTATCTCTACATCAACCCGGCTGAAAACGTCGTGATCGCCAGCTGGGGCGCGCGCTCCAAACCTTCCGGACGCGACATCATCGACGACACGGATTTCTGCGCGGCGGTGGTACGCGCGCTGCGCTGAAGTCCCGGTTTGGCGCGGCGCTCACTGCGCCGCTCCCCGTGGGAGATACGCCGCCGCGGAAGACAGAATTCCCCGGTTCCGCGGCGGCGCATGCGAGCCGAAATCACCGACCATTCCCCAATGTGCGGTCGAGCGCGGCTTGGTCCGTAGCATCGGCTGCGACACCGTCCGGCACTATTCGCACTTCTACGAAGGTGCGCAGCACCACGTCGGAAACGTGACGCCGATTCGGTTTCGACCCGGCGCGTCGATCAACGCAGCTGGCTGTCTTTGCTGCCGCGACGGTTGTAGCCGCTGAATGCGGCCTGATCGCGGTCTTCGGCTTCCTGGCAGGCGATGCACAGGCGCACGCCGGGCACGGCCAGGCGGCGTGCTTCCGGAATCGGCGCATTGCAGTCGGTGCAGTGCGTGAGCGAGGGACCGCTGGACAGCCGGCTTTGCGCGCGACTGATGCCGTCCTTCACGGTCGCATCGATCTGCTCCTGTACCGCGCCGTCGCCCGCCCAACCCGTTGCCATTGCCCTCGACTCCGCTTGCGCGCCCGTTGCGGGCCCGCCATGTGAACGCACTTTATCAGCCGCGGAAGCTATATGGATCCGCGTTGCGCCGGCACAAGTGAGACGGACGTATCGCGCCAATCTGATTTAGTTAAATCAGCCACTTAGGGGGCATTTCTCGTGCGGCTTCGTGCCTGTCGCGCCGCTTCGTCGTTCTGCCGCGGCGCCTCAGGCCTTGTGGAAGAACTTCGCCACGCGCTGGGCGGCATCGGGGGCGAGGCCTTCATTCTTGAAGAGCTCCAGCGCATGCGCATCCCGCAAGGTGAGTCCATCGCTCTCGATGAGCGCCCGCTTGTTGACCTGGTTGGCGTACCACGAGTTGGCCAGGATGTCCTGGCAGAGCGCGGCGAGCTCCGCCTCGAAGCGGTCATCGGCAAAGCAGAAATTGACGAGGTGGATGGACTGCGCCTGCCGGCCCGTGTACTGGCGGCAGGTGAACATCATCTCGCTGGCCTTGGCCGTGCCCACCCGGTGCGGTAACCGCAGGCTCAGGCCCCAGATCGGCGTCAGGCCCCAGCGGGCATAGACATCGGAGAACTGCGCGGACTCGGCCGCCACGATCAGGTCAGCGGCGAGAGCCAGCTCGAGCGCACCCGTGCAACACTGGCCCTGCACCGCGGAAATCACCGGCTGCGGCAGATTGCTGATCTTGTCGATCACTTCGGAATGGAAGTGCGGCTTGGCGCGCGCCTTCACGAACTCAAGCACTTCTTTCATGTCGTAGCCCGAGGAGAAGTGTCCCTGCGTGCCACGCAGCACCACGAGTCCGATCTTCCGGGTATCCCGGGCGATCGCCTCCACGTGCTCGTCGAGATCCTCGAACATCGCCTTGGTGAGCGCGTTGAATTTTTCAGGCCGGTTCAGCGTGAGTGTGGCAACACCACCGCTGTCCTCCCGCAACACCAGATCCTTCATCGCGTGTCTCCTCCGGGTCGATGCCACCAACCGCCACCCAGGGCCTGATACAGCGCCGCGGTGTCCGCGAAGCGACTGGCCCTGGCCTGGACCAGCGCGAGCTCGGCCTGCTGGTAGGTCTGCTCGGCATTGAGAACCGCAACCTGGCTGATCGTACCCAGCTCGTGCTGGCCTCGCGCGACCTCCAGAGTCGCTTGCGCCGCATCGGTGGCTTCGGCGCTGGCCTTCACGGCCTCGGCATCGGCCTTCAGCGCCAGCAGGGTGTCAGCCACGTTCTGGCAGGCCTGGATGACCGTAGCGCGGTACTGTTCGCCCGCCTGATCGAGCGCCGCATCCGCCGCCCGATGCCGATGCAGCAGGGCTCCGGCATCGAACAGCGTCTGCGTCAGCGAAGCTCCTGCATCCCAGAAACGCGTGCCCGTGCTGAACAGCTTGCTGAGACTGAGCGCACTGGAACCGGCGTCCGCGTCGATCGAGAACTGCGGCAACATGTTCGCCAGCGCGATGCCCGCAGCAGCCGAGGCAGCGTGCAGGTTCTCCTCGGCCTGACGTACGTCGGGCCGCTGTTCGATCAGGCGCGAGGGCAGGCTCACCGGTAAATCCTGCGGCAGTGTCAGATCCTCGAGTCGGAACGTGGTTTGCGGTTCCTCGGAGGGCAGGCGACCGAGCAGCGCGGTGAGTGCATCGCGGGTCTGGCCGAGCTGCTTGTGCAACGGCGCCAGCGTTGCGGCGGTCTGCGCTTCGGCGGATCTCTGCGACAGCACCTCGAGATGGCTCGCCGTGCCCAGGTCCTGTTGGTGTTCGACCGTCACCGTCAGCTGATGCTGCAGTTCACGCATTCTTTCGGTGGCCTCGATCTGCCCGCGCAGAGAGGCTTCCTGGATCGCCGTCACGACGACGTTGCTGCTCAACGTGACGTACGCCGCTTCGCGCTGGAAACGGCTGCTTTCGGCCTGCGCTTTGGCGAGCTCTAGCGCGCGGCGGTTGGCGCCGAACACATCGGGTACGTAGCTGAGGCTCAACTGTGCCGTGTACAGGCTGTAGGTCGAGCTGGTGGACACGGTTGGATTGGTGAGCGTTTGTGTGGAGAACTGCGAACGGGTGCCACTGAAGCCGCCCTGCACAGTGGGCAGCAGGCTCGCGCGCTGCGCGGCGTACAGCTCATGCGCCTGGCGTAGCGCGGCTTCCGCCGCGCGCACATCCGGGTTGTTGTGAAACGCCTGTTCGATGAGCTCGTTGAGCTTCTGCGAACCGAACAGCGTCCACCATTGCGCCGGAATATCCAGATCCTGCACGAACCGCTGGGAATCACCCCCCGCCATGGGCGCGGATGCGGTCTCGCCTGTGATGGGCGCGCTGCCGTAGTCCCTGGCGGATGGCGCAGCCGGGCGCTTGAAATTCGGGCCCACCGCGCAACCCGCCAGCAATGACACGGCGATGCACACTGGCGGCAGGACAGCGATGCAGGCCGGCGCGCTGCGGCCGGTCCCCGGGCCGGTCCCGGCAGCCAGGCGCCACATTCGGCTGGTCAGCTTCGTGCCGGTGCTTCGCTGGCTACCCATCAGCGCCATACCGGCTGGCCGTGCCGCTCTTGCGCCCAATGCTCCACGACGTGATACATCGAGGGCAGCACGAACAAAGTCAGGATCGTCGCGATCGCAAGACCACCGACGACTACGGTGGCGATGCCACGCTGCACGTCACTACCGACGCCTGTGTGGATTGCGGCGGGCAGCATTCCGAGGGTTGCCACTGTGGCCGTCATCAGGACCGGGCGCAGACGTTCGGTGGCGCCCTTCATGATGGCCTCGTGCAGTTCCAGGCCCGATTTGCGCATGCGGTTCAGGTTGGCCACCATGATGATGCCGTTCTGTACCGCCACTCCGAACAGGGCGATGAAGCCCACGCCGCTGGCCACATTCAGCGTCTGGCCGGTCAGATGCAGTGAGATCAGTCCGCCGAGCGTCGCCAGCGGTACCACGCCCAGGATGAGCGCGGCCTGGCGCAGCGATCCGGTACCGATGGTCAGCAGGATCAGCATCAGACCCATGACCATCGCCAGGATCACCAGCAGGCGCGACTCCGCGCGGCGCTGATTCTCGAACTGGCCACCCCATTCCAGCCGTACGCGGTTCGGATCGAAATGCACGTGGGCGGCGATCCGGTGCTGGGCCTCCTCGAGATACGAGGTCAGATCCCGGTCGCGGTTGTCGATGCGGATGGTGAGGTTGCGCTGGCCGTTCTCGCGCGTGATCGTGCTCTCGCCCGAGCGCACACTGATGTCCGCGATCTGGGCCAGGGGCACCTGCATGCCACTGGAGGTGGTCACGAACAGATCGCTCAGCGCCTGCGGAGTGTTCCGGGAGTCACGCGTGTAACGCACCGTCAGCGGATAGGTCCGCTCGCCGACATAGACCGTGGAGACAGGCGCCTGACCGACGCCCGTCTGGATCACGTTCTGCACGTCCGCCATGCTGATGCCATAGCGCGCGGCGCGATCCCGGTCCAGCCGGATCGAGATCTGCGGAATGGGCGGCTCCTGGAAGATCGAGGCGCTGGAGGTGCCCGGGATGGCATACAGCTCGTTGACGATCTGCGTGCCGATGCGCCGCAGCAGGTCCAGATCATCACCGTAGACCTTCACCACGAGCGGACTGTGCGCCCCGCCGATCATGTCGTTCACGCCGTCGATGATGGGCTGGCTGATGCCGATGTCATAGCCGGGGAGGGTCCGCGCAAGATCGGTGGCCATCCGGTTCACGAAGTCCTTCTTGTTCTCGCCGCCCGGCCAGGTGTCGTAGGGCTTCAGTCCCACCGGCGCTTCGATGTGCGACATCGTCCAGGAGTCGGTGCCATCGTCGTTGCGACCCGTCTGCGTCACGACATACGAGACTTCCGGGTACTTCAGAATCGCGCGCCGCAGGTCGCTCGCCATGTCGCTGGACTGATTCAGCGCGAGCCCGGTGGGCAGCTGTACCTGCAGCCACAGGGCGCCCTCGTCGAGATCCGGGAGGAATTCGCGGCCGACCGTGGCCCCCAGTCCGATCACCGCCAGCAGCGCGAACAGCGCAACACCGTAGATGATGCGCGGCTCGTGGATGCACGCGGCCAGCCACCGCTCGTACTGGTGGGTGAGGCGCTCGAGCCAGCGGTTGTGATAGGCGTGCCCCGGACTGCGGAACGCGAAGTGGGCCAGACCCGGAACGAGCGCCAATGCCGTGAGCAGCGCGCCGAACAGCGCATAGCCCATCGTGTAGGCCATCGGCGTGAACAGCTTGGCCTCGGCGCGCTCGAAGGAGAAAAGCGGCAGGTAGGTCGTGATGATGATGAGGCTGGCGAAGAAGATCGGGCGCGTCACCTGGACCGCGGCGGCCTTCACTTCGCTCTCGCTGAGCTCCTCGGTGGGAGTGGCTTCGCGCCGCCGCAGGATGGCTTCCGTCACGACGATGGCGCCGTCCACCAGGATGCCGAAATCGATGGCCCCGAGGGACAGCAGGTTGGCGGAGACCTTGGTGAGATTCAGGAAGGAGAACACCGCGACCAGCGCGAGCGGAATCGCCACGGCGACGACCACGGCGCTGCGCGCGCTGCCCAGGAACAGGATCAGCACAAGGAAAACGAGCGCGATGCCCTCGGCGATGGTGCGACCAACCTTGTGCACCGTCGCCTTGACCAGGTCCTCGCGGTCCATGTACGGCACGATGCGGACGCCCTGCGCGGCGAGCTGGCCATTGAGCCGTGAAACCCGCTCGTGCAGACGGGCGAGCGTCTGCGAGGGATTCTGGTACTTGAGCATCAGGACGATGCCCTCGATCGTGTCCGGATTGTTGTCCTTGCCCAGGATGCCTTCGCGTTCCTGGTGGCTGAGGGCAGGGGTGCCCAGGTCACGCACCAGCACCGGCGAGCCATTCACTTGCGCGACCACCGTTGCGCCGATGTCAGTCAGGCTGCGGATCAGGCCTACACCGCGGATGACATAGCTCTGATCGCCCCGCGATACCCGGCCGCCACCGGCGTTGGTATTGTTGTTGTTGATCGCGTTGATGACATCCGCGATGCCAAGTCCATAGTGCTGCAGCTGGCGAGGGTCGAGATCCAGCTGATACTCGGTGGTCAGGCCGCCGAAGTTGGCCACGTCCACCACGCCCTGGACCGACTTGAGCGCCGGGATCACCGTCCAGCGCTGGATCTCCGACAGTTCCTGCAGGTTGTGGCGGTCGGATTCGAGTGTGTAGCGGTAGATCTCGCCACCGGGACCGGATACCGGGTCGAGCGACGGCGCGGCTCCGGGAGGCAGCACGGTCTGGCCGATGCGCTCGAGCAGCCGCTGACGCACCCAGTAGTCCTCGTATCCGTCCCGGAACAGCACGGTGATCAGCGACAGCCCGAAGGTGCTCGAGGACCTCATCAGCAGCAGTCCCGGAGTGCCGTTGATCTGCCGCTCCAGTGGCACGGTGATGAGCTGTTCCACCTCCTCGGCGGCCAGGCCCGGCATCTGCGTAGTCACTTGCGCTGCGACGTCACCCAGTTCGGGATAGGCCTCGACCGACAGGGTCTCCCAGGCGTAGATGCCGAACGCGACCAGCAGCCCCGCGAGGACGATCACCGCCATCCGGCGGTGCAGGCAGAAGGCGACGAACTGGTCAATCATTGAGAAGGATCGCGCCCTGGACCACCACCTGCTCGCCGGGCTGCAGCCCCGAGCCGATGGCCACGCGGGTGCCTTCCTCGAACTGGGCCTCGACATTGCGCCGCTCGAAGGTCCAGGGCGCCGTCGCCACGAACACGGACGTGCGGTCGTTGTTCATCAACAGGGCCGAGGCAGGCAGGACTACGCGACTCTGCGCCGGGCGGCGCAGCGTCACGGTGGCGAACATGTTCGGCTTGAGCGCGTAGTCCGGATTCGGGAAGGCGATGCGCAGCTTGTCGCGGCGCGAGTCGGCCTCGAGCACATCGCTGACCGTCAGCACCTTGCCGCGCAGGATCTGATCCGGCCGCGCCGCCAGGACGACCTCGGCCTCCTGTTCCGGCGCGATTCCCGCGACGTCCTTCTCGGGCGCGAGCGCAGTGACCCACACCGTGCTCAGATCCGCGACCGTCAGCAGCGGCTGGGTCGGATCGTTGATCATGTTGCCGGTGGCCACGCCCAGGGAAGTGATGCTGCCGCCCACCGGGGCGCGGATCGCGAGCACGCTGGCGTGCTCGGGCGGCTCGGCTCCAACTCCGAGAATCTTCAGGCGCGCCCGCGTGCGGGCACTCTCAGCGGCCGCCTGCGCGCGCTCGCTGCGCGACTGGTCGAGATCGCGGCTGGAGGCGGCGCCCAGATGGAACTGCTCCTCCTGCCGCGTGAGATTGCGCTCGGCCAGTGCCAGCGTGTCCGCGGCCCGCACGTCATCGGCGTAGGCCTGCGCCAGATCCGGCGAATCGATCAGCGCCAGCACCTGTCCCTGGCGGACCCGCTCGCCGAGGCTGACGCGCAGCTCGAGAAGTCGGCCCGCCACGGGGGTGAGCACGGGAGCCGTGCGCGCCGGGTCTGATTCCACGACGGCAGGCAGCCGCAGTTGCGCGCCCACGGGTTCGGCGGTGGCGGGGGCGACGGTCAGCCGCGAGCGCAGCGGCGAACCTTCCGGGATGATGATCCGGCCGTCCTTGCGGATCAGCGCCGCCGGTTCACTCCCGGCCGCGCCCCCTGGACCCAACAGTCCGAAGCCATGGGTGAGCAGTCCCACCACCAGCAGGACGCCCAGGCCGGTTCCGCCCCACAGGAAGGCGCTGCCCCAGTCCGTTGCCGGGTGCTCGTTGGTGTGCATGCCGGGTTCCCTTGCAGGACGGGGTCACCGAGTTGTCCGTTGTTGATTGAGCGCGCCGCAGGCGCAATCCGCGCGGCCGCGCCGGCCGGGGCGGGGCGAACTTTAAGCCATAAAGCCCGGGGAGCGCCACCGCACGCGATAACGCCACCGCACCGGGTAACGCCACGGCGCAGGATAACGCGGGGTGGTGCGAAATGTTGACCGGCACCCTCGGCGGCGCGAATCCTCACAACGCCATCACCACGGTCCTGCCAGGCGATCGCCGCTGATCCGCTAGCGACAGGCCGCGGGCAGCGATCTGAACCCCCGGAAGCGCGCCCGCCCGCCGCGGACCGCGCCACCGGTCAGATGCAGATCGGGGAAACGCCGTACGGTCTTCAGGATCGCGATCTGGGCTTCCAGTCGCGCCACCGACATCCCGGCGCAGGCGTGCGCGCCGGCCGCGAATGCCAGGTGGCGGTTGGGCCTGCGGGTGGCGTCGAAGCGGTCCGGCTCGGTGAATTCCTCCGGATCGCGGTTGGCGGCGCCGATGCACAGCGTCAGATAGTCCCCCGGAGCGAGCTCGATGGCGTCGAGGCGCACCGGCTCGACCACCAGCCGGTTGCCCAGCTGGTTCGGGCTCTCCAGGCGCAGACACTCCTCGATCGTCGCATCGATGCAGCGCGGTTCGGCCCGCAGACGCTCCAGGGTCTCGGGCGCATCCAGCAGCAGGTGCAGCGAGTTGCCGATCAGGTTGGTGGTGGTCTCATGGCCCGCGTTGAGGAGGAAGATGCAGTTGTGCAGCAGCTCCACCTCGGTCAGCTGGGTATCGCCGGCCAGCCGGGTCAACAGATCGTCATCGCCCAGCGGGT
>Ga0335083_10012788_pt1 | contig 10022 bp, 7 predicted proteins | sample Lox_Sample_42_FD_206716 | JGI IMG/M metagenome (GOLD analysis project Ga0335083, IMG submission 206716) | Soil microbial communities from Loxahatchee National Wildlife Refuge, Florida, United States - Lox_Sample_4.2 | ecosystem: Environmental > Terrestrial > Soil > Wetlands | place: USA: Florida...
GATTAGATGTGGGGGCCCGTGCGGAAAAAACGATGAAGGGTCCTCCGATGCCCCCACGCCTCAAGCCGGAGGGCCAGCGTGAAAAGATCCGCGTGGACGGCTGCGCGCCGGGCCAGCGGGACGGTGACGGGTGTCTCGAACGTCAAGCAGCGCGGTGTGCCGAGATGAAAGAGGTGGAGTGCATGCGGCCATCGTGTCCGGCGCCGTCGGATGGCTCGACGGTCGCGATGAATGACGCCGGCCTCGGCTTCGGCCCCTTCGATCTCGCTGGCGTGATTGATGGGCAGCCGTCGGGCCGCGGCGGCGACGAGGTCCGGACCGATGGGGAGGCGGCGGTCGATCAGCTCGTACAGATAGAAGCCCGCGCTGTCGACGTCCTCGTGAAATTCTACCGACAGATCGAAGCGCCGGGCCGCGCGGCCGTCGGCACGCTGGCCGGAGATGCATGCGAGCAGACTTCGCACCCCACGCACCTCGATCGGCGCCCTGGGGTTTCTGTATTGCCGGTTGAGATCGATGCCGTCATCGTTGACGCGGCGGTTCCGCTCGTATCCGGATGGGTTGAGACAGGGAAAGATCACCAGTTCGACCGGCGGCAGGGAAGAGGCGATTCCCGGCAGCCTCGTCAACCACCGCAGCACCGCCTCCACCCCGGCTGGTTCGTCGCCGTGAATGCCGGCGCCCAGGCAGACGCGCAAGGGCCTGAGCCCTCTCCGCCGTCGACGGCCGGCGGATCCTGTCGTGAGTGTGACGGCGACGAGCGGATAGCGGCGGGCGCCATGCACGGCGACGCCGAACGTCACGAGCCGGTGACGTGGGAGCGCCCGAAGGGCGCGTTGCAGGCGTTCAAGAAGCGAAGGGTAGGATCGGCGGGAGTGACGGGCGGGACGCGTCACGCCTGCTGTCGGTAAATGGCGGAGATCATTTCTTCATTGGTGCCGAATTTAAACTCCGCCGAGCCCAGCCGGATCGCCTCTTCTTCCTCCGCGCGCGTCAGGAGGGCGAGTGAACGCCCGTCGACGACCACCGGCTGTCTCGAAACGATCAGACGGCGGAGCTCCTCCAAGGAGGCCTGTGCCGTTCCAAGGGGGGCAGCCGGTTTGCCCGCCAGTCGCCGCAGCACGACCTGGGCGCACCAATCCCCATCCCGTTTGGCGATGCCGACCAAACCGACGCTCGCCTGACGGGCCCATCCCGTGACGAACACATCATCGAGTACGCGACCGGCCGATGGATCGTACGCCTCGAACAGCGCGTCGTCAGGTTGATGGTCGGTGTGATGCGGATTGGTCACAAATGCGCCGTTGTTCGAAGGCAGGCCCAGCGACTCGTCGACACAATCGCCGACGGCGAAGATGACGCTGTCGCAGGGGAACTCATACCGGCGGCCGGTGCCCACCGCCGCCACGTCACCGTTGCGCACGGTCAGAGCCATCTCCTCCAGTTCCAGCCCCCTGACGTAGTTGCGATCGTCGGCAAGTACCCGGCGCGGCGACGCCAGAAAGTGAAAGCGCAAAATCGAGGGTGAGTTCGACGCCTTGCATTCGGACAGCTCGCCGAGCAGCTCGGCCAGAATCGCGTCGGGTTGTTGACCGACCGCGGACAGCGCGGCCCCGATCCGGGCAAACTCGGCGACCAGCGCGGGTTGGTCAATTTGTGCGCACACAGCCCGGATTTCCTTCGGATTGTATTTCCGCTCGGCCGGGCCGCGCCGGGCGACGGCGGTGACGCGCGGGACATGGCGGAATTGTGTCAGCCAGTGCGCGATGTCGACCATGACATCGCCGATGCCGATGACGGCGGTATGCCCGCCGAGGTGAAAGGGGCGTTCGCTGAAACTGGGCAGTCGGTTATAGTGATAGACCACGTCCTTGGCATGGAAAACACCGGTAGCTTTCTCCCCTTCAAGGCCCAGCGATTTGGTGCCCTGCGCGCCGGAGGCCACGATGATCGCTCCGGGTTTGAGGGCGCGCAGCTCTTCCAATCGGAGTTGACCGTGTTCGCTGACCGTGACGTTGCCAAAATAGTGCACATTGGGGCGGGACAGGATCTCCCGGTAGGTCTTCCGCAGACCGTTCCGCAAACGGTGCTTTGTGGGAAAGATGCCGTATTCGGCCAGCCCGCCGAACTTGCAATCCCGGTTGATGATGGCCACTTCGTGGCCGGCCGATGAGAGTTGGTCGGCTGCGGCCATGCCGGCCGGACCGGCGCCGATGACGAGAATCAGATGTGGAGAGATTGAGTGGCTCATAGGGCTCCCGTTCGTGAAGGTGTGATGAACGACGACGAAATTTATGGGGGGGAGACTCTGGTGATCCCGCCGATGGTGCCAAACCATTTGCCGCCGTCGGCATCCACGGTAATCGAATAAATCGGGACGGCCAGCAAACCGTCCTGCCGGCCGTAGTTGGTTGTGCCGCCGTCGGCGGGATCCAGACGGGTCACACCCCCGTCAGTGCCGATCCACAAGTCCCCGTTGCGGTCGAATACGATGCTGTTGACGTGATTGCCGGACAGGCCGTCGGCGGTGGTGTAGTTTTTCCACGACCGTCCATCGAATCGTCCCAATCCCGCGCCCCAGGTGCCGACCCACAGCCGGCCCTGCCGGTCCAGCGCGGAGGTGATGATGTAGTTGGGATTGTAGCCGGCGACGGTCTTCCCGCCGGTTTCATGATGAGGTGCGATGGCGTTGTAGGGCGACGGGGAGGGCGCCTCCGCGAGCACGGCCCCGACGCCGTCGTCGTGCGTCCAGCTCTTCCACCGCGCCGCGGCGCCGGCGCGAGGCAGGTAGCGGGTGACGCCTCCTTCGGTGCCGAACCACAGCGTGCCCGACGGGGCTCGTTGCAGCGTGTAGACCCATTTGTCCGCCAGCCCGTCCCGGGTGGTGTAGGTGTGAAATCGCGAGCCGTCAAACCGGCTCGCGCCCTTCCACGTGGCCGCCCACATCGTGCCGTCGGGTTCAAACAGCAGATCATACACCCAGAGATCGCCGATCCCCTCTCCGTGCCGGTATGTCCGCCAGTGCGTACCGTACCGGCTGTCACCGACGCCGAACGGGGTGTAGGTGGTCCACTGGTGATCGGGCGGACCCTTGGGATCAAAGCAGGACAGGCCTCCGCCGTACGTTCCCACCCACACCCGGTTTTTGGCGTCGACGCGTATCACCAGAATGATGTTGCTCAGCAGCCCGTGCTTGGCGGTGTAGAGGGTGTGCGTCTCCGTCCGACGGTTGAATCGCAGCAAACCGGCGGTGGTGCCGATCCAGATGTCATCGCCGTGGGCCGCGACCGCGCGGATCATGGCGTTGATTGACCAGCTGGTCCAGATGGGCTCTGTCCCGCCGGGCGCCTTGATGCTGACCCGTTGGACGCCACGCGAGTCCGCATCGGCAGCGGCCGCGGGGAGCGGGGGGGACAATTTCGTCATGGTGAGTTCTGATGCGCGCGCGCCGGACAGCTGCTCGGAGACCGCCCACACGATCCAGGCGATTACGCATCCTGCCACGACTCTCCGGCGGCCGCCCGTCATTCCCCGCCCCATTTCAGTTTGGTCCGCCACACTTGGAAATCGCTCCGCGTCGGCGAGCGAAACAGCTTGATCCGGTGCTCGGCGGCGGTGACGGCAACCACGTCGTGCAGGCGCAGGTGCACGCCGACCTGCCCGTCAAAGGTGACGAGCGCGGCCCCTTCATCGGCGCTGCGGATGACCACTTCCATGCGGGCCATCGCCGGGATGACAATCGGGCGATTCGTCAACGTGTGGGGGCAGATGGGGGTGAAGAGCAACGCATCGACGGCCGGATGGACGATCGGCCCTCCGGAGGAGAGCGAATAGGCGGTGGAACCGGTCGGGGAGGCGATAATCAATCCGTCGCCCCTCAACGCCGTCAGAAACTGACCGTCGATCGAGGTTTCCAGTTTGATCATGCGGGCGGGAAACCCTTTGCTGATCACAGTATCGTTCAGGCAGTAGGATTGGGCGACGGTCTCCCCCTGACGCAGCACCTCCGCCTTGAGCAGCAACCGTTCCTGGGGAATGAATCGCTGCTGGAAGACCTGTTCAAGCGTGGGGTAAAGCGTGTCCAGCGTCACCTCCGTGAGAAATCCCAATCCCCCCAGATTGACCCCCAGGATGGGCACGTCTCGCTGTTCGATGAGACGGGCGACGCTCAGCAGCGTCCCGTCGCCCCCCAGCACGATGATCATGTCGACCAGCCCCGGAATTTTCGATTTCTGGTGGGTCGCGGGCAACCCGGCGACCTGGGCGGTATCGGCGTCGAGAAAGACCTCCTTCTCCTGCTCCTTGAGCCAGGGGACGAGCGCTTCGACCACGGGTTTGATTTCCGCCCCAAGCGGTTTGGCGATGAGGCCAATTTTCGTGAATGCTTTCATGGCGATGTCGTCGATCAGTCCGTCATTTTAGCGGTGGGAGCGGGGGTTTGTCAAAGGAGAAATGGAGCGGCCCGCAACCTTCACGGCTCCGGGGCTCCGCACTTACTTGCTGACATCTGTGGAGTCCCGTGCGATGCCGTTGCTGGGTTCATGAGATGAATTCCCCAATAGCTGCGCTTGTGGGTTGGCCATGCCCCCACGCCCCGCCGTCGTTCGGTCAGGGTCCTCGGCTTCGAACACCCACACCCCGATTCATCGACATGCGCTGCCGGGCGGGAACCCCGGCGCCTCGCCAAGTCGACGTTCAGGAAACGGGCCGCTTCTTGAACCCGGACAGCGAGCGCAGTCCCCGCCTGTAAGGGCGGGGTTCTTCAAGGGAAGAAAAAGACGCTGTCCGGTTATTCCGAACAGCGCCATCAGGTAAGACGGAGTCGCGTTACCGCGTCAACCGCTGATGCGCCATCGCTTCCAGCCGTGCGATCCGGTCCTGAATCGGCGGATGGGTCGAGAAGAGGTTCACAATGCCGCCGCCACGGAGCGGATTGACGATGAACAGATGGGCCGTACCCGGATTGGCTTCCAGGGGTTCCCGCCGGTTGCCGATCTCCAGTTTGCGAAGCGCCGACGCCAGGGAGATCGGATTGGTCAGCGCTGCGCCGCCTTCATCGGCGTGATATTCGCGGGAGCGCGAGATCGCCATCTGCACCAGCATCGCGGCGATCGGTGCGACAATGATGGAGAGGATCATACCGGCGAGCTGCAACGGATTGCCCTCACGATCCCGGTCGCCGCCGCCGAACATCATGGCCCATTGCGCCATGTAGGTCAGATAGCTGATGGCGCCGGCGATCGTGGCCGCGATCGTGCTGATCAGGATGTCCCGATGGAGCACGTGGGAGAGCTCGTGCCCCAGCACACCCTCCAGCTCCTCGACGGTCAGGATCGATTCAATGCCGGTGGTGACCGCTACGGCCGCATGCTCGGGATTACGGCCGGTGGCAAAGGCATTGGGCGTCGGGGTGTCGATCCGATAGATCTTCGGCACCGGGATCCCCGCTTTGCGGGCGAGGTTCCGCACGATGCGGTGCAGGTCGGGGGCCTCCGCCTCCGTCACGGGCTTGGCCCGGTACATCGCTAGCACCATCTTGTCCGAAAACCAGTAGGCGAGGAAATTCATCGCAAATGCCATGATCAAGGCGATCATCGCCCCCTGTTGGCCGCCGATCAACCCGCCAACCACGACGAGGATTCCGCCCAGCAGCGCCAGAAGGATCCCTGTTTTTATGACGTTCACGTTTCAACCCCCATTATGATGTGCGTGAGTCCGTTCATGGAAAATTATAAAATAGCCCCCTCGTCTATTCAACTGTCTGAGGGGAGGGTAACGCCGCGAAACGGTCCCTGACAGCTCATTGACGTCCGTAGCGCGCCGATTGCCGATCACACGGTCGTTTATCGATATTTTGCCAGTAGAACCCGGAAAGCGAGCGCATTCCCCGCCTGTGAGGGCGGGGTTCTTCAAGATCGTCATTTCACTTTCATCCCCTCCGCCACCTCCTCCAGCGGCGTGATCAGACTGGCCACGGCGGCGTCGCCGGCGGCGAGGACCATGCCCTGTGATTCGACGCCCATGAGCTTGGCGGGCCGGAGGTTGGCGAGAATTACCACCTGCTTGCCGATGAGCTGATCCGGCTCGTACTTCGTGCCGATGCCGGCGACGATCTGCCGTTCCTCTGTGCCCAGACTGACGCGCAGCTTCAGGAGTTTCTGCGAGTTGGGAATGCGTTCGGCGGCCAGGATGCGCGCGGTGCGAAAATCCATTCGGGAAAAATCGCCGATGGTGATCTGGCCCGGTGCCTGACCGCCGGCCGGCTGCTGTGCCTCCTGTTGTTTGTGAGCTTTTTGCTCTTTCTGAGCCCCTTGCTGGCCCTGTTTGCCGCGCCCGGCGGTCTTCCGCTGCTTAGCCGCCTCCTCGGCCGCGAGCTCCTCCTCCGTTGGCTCCAGGCGAGGGAAGAGCGGCTCGGTTTTCTTGACCGTGGTCCCTGGTCTGAGCGCGCCAAGACGGGCCGTTTTGGCCAGAATCCATGACTCAAATGACGGTTTGATGCCGATCTGGGTCAGAATCCGCTCGGAAGTCTGGGGCATGAACGGATAAAGGTAAAGGCTGACCAGATGGAGCGACTCGGCCAGATTGTAGAGGACGGTGGAGAGGCGCTGCTTTTTCTTGACCTGTTTGTCGAGATTCCAGGGCGCGGTGACTTCGATATAGCGGTTGGCGGTTTCAACCACCTCCCAGATCGCCTGCAGTGCGCGATGGAAGGCCAACTCGCCCATCGCGGCGCCCATCTTCCCGCCCAGGCCGGCCAACGCCTTGTGGAGCGGGTCGTCTTCTTTCATCTTGGCCGATGACGTTCTGGGCGGAATCCGGCCGCCGGCGTAGCGGTCGATCATCGACAGGGTGCGAAAGCAGAGGTTGCCGAGATCATTGGCCAGATCGCTGTTATAGCGCTGTCTGAGCGCCCGCTCGGAAAAGTCGCCGTCCTGGCCGAACGGCACCTCGCGCAGCAGGAAATAGCGGAAGGCGTCCGTGCCGTACAGGTCGACCATGGCAAACGGATCGATGACGTTGCCCCTGCTCTTGGACATTTTTTCACCGTTCACCGTCCACCAGCCGTGGGAGAAAATCTGCCTCGGCGGCTGCAGGTCCGCCGCCATGAGGAAGGCCGGCCAGTAGACGGCATGAAACCGCAGGATGTCCTTGCCGATCAGGTGCAGATCGGCCGGCCAGAAACGCCGGACGCGCTGGACGTCGTTCGGATAGCCGACGACGGTCAGATAGTTGACCAGCGCGTCAAACCAGACGTAGGCGATGTGCTTGGGATCGTTCGGGAGCGCGATCCCCCAGCTGAAACCGGTGCGGCTGATCGACAGATCCTTCAAGCCGCCGGAGACGAAACTGATGATCTCGTTGCGCCGGCCGTTGGGCTGGATCATTTTGGGGTGCTTGTTGATCCACGTGAGAAGCTGGTCCTGATATTTCGACATGGCGAAAAAGTAGCTCTCCTCCTTGATTTTCTCAACCGGCCGGCCGCAGATCGGGCAGGCGAGGTTGACGAGCTGCAATTCCGTCAGGAACGTCTCACACGGCACGCAGTACCAGCCCTCATATTCGCCTTTGTAAATGTCTCCCTTGGCCTCCAGCTTTTTAAAGAGGGCGGTGACCGCGGTGTGATGGCGGGATTCGGTGGTGCGGACGAAGTCCGTGTTGGAGATGTTCAGCCGCTGCCAGAGTGACTGATACCGGTGCACCATCCGGTCGGCCAGCGTCTGCGGATTCTCTCCCGCGGCGGCCGCGGCTTTCTCGACCTTCTGGCCGTGTTCGTCGGTACCGGTGAGAAAGAGCGTTTCATAGCCGCAAAGCCGCTTGTAGCGGGCCATGGTGTCGGCGGCAACGGTCGTATAGGCGTGTCCGATGTGCGGCACGTCGTTGACGTAATAGATCGGGGTGGTGACATAGTATCGGGGACGTCGCATTCGAGGCATGGGATCCTTTGTGGGAACAGGGCGATCGATGGTATCCGATCATAGGGGGACGGTCGGCTCCTGCGGTCGGAATCGACGGGACGCCTCCAGTCTGGCCTCCCGAAGAGCGATCAGCCAGTGTTCCAGCAGTAATTGTCGGTTGAGATTGCGAAACGACGCGCGCCAGGTCCAGTGCAGTTGCGCGGCCAGCTCGCAGCAAGCCGTGATCGGCAACTGTCGGGCGGCGCGTCGCGCCGATGGAAAGCGGGGCGCCGGTGCGTCGGCCCCCCGGTGGATCGTCAGGCGGACGGCGTCCTGCAGCCACAACAGCAGCCAGCGGACCGTTCGTTCAAACTGCTCCGGTGTCTGCGCGGCCGTTTCCGCCACTTCGGTGAGGAGCGATAACGCCTGATCGGATCCGGTCCGGGTCAGGCAGCTTGCAGAGATCCATTGATCGATTTGATCACGCTCGTCCCGCAACGCGGCGGGATCGGCGGCCAACGCCTTGCCCATGCAACCGCCGGCGACGGCTCCGACGAGCTCGGCGTCGTCCGAAGACCAATGCCGCTCGGCGGCCAGCCACGCCGTCAGCCGGTCGGGATCGAGCGGAAAGAAACGGACGACGTGGCACCGCGAGCGCAGGGTTGGCAGCAGGTCGTCCGGCGACGCGCTGACGAGGATCAGCAGACTGGCGGGCGGCGGTTCTTCCAGGGTTTTGAGGAGGCAGTTGGCCGCCTCCTGGTTGAGGCGCTCAGCCCGGTCGATGAGCACGATCTTGCGCGATCCAGACCAGGCGGTCAGGCCGAGCGCAGCTTGCATCGCCCTGATCTGTTCGATTTTGATGAAGAGGCCATCCGGCTCAATGACGATGAGATCAGGGTGGCTGCCCGCTGCGGCCATGGCGCAGGAGCGGCACGCGCTTCCGGTGGAGCCAGGGGCGACCGATCCGACAGTCGCGCAGCCGCCGAATCCCGTCACGGGCGGGGTATCACAATTGATCGCCATGGCCCAACGGGTGGCGACCAACCGTTTGCCGATGCCCTCCGGCCCGGCAAAGAGGTAGGCGTGGGCAAGCCGTCGGGTACGGATGGCGGCCGTCAAGATCTGCAGCGCACGCTCGTGGCCGATGATGGCGTGCGCGTCGTACGCGGTCATCGCACGGTCCCTGTGCGGAACGGTCGATGCGCGGCCGACGGACGGCGCAGGCGGTCAAACACAATCCGTTCGATCTGCCCGGCCACGTCATCTTCGGACCGCTTGGCATCAATGACGGTGATCCGGCGGGGCGCGCGGCGGGCCAGCTCGCGGTAGCCGCGCCGCACGCGGGTGTGGAAGGCGAGGGTTTCACGGTCCAGCCGGTTGACTTCGCCCCGGTTGGCGACGCGCGCAAGGGCGGTCCGGGGATCAAGATCCAGCAGGAGGGTCAGGTCGGGTTGCAATCCGTCGGCCGCGTAATGGATGAGGCGCTGAAAATCGGGAGATGTCCGGAGGCCGCGACCGTAACCTTGGTAGGCGATGGTCGCATCACTGAATCTATCGCAGAGAATGATCATGCCTTTGGCCAGATTGGGCTGGATCACCGTTTGCAAATGTTGGCTTCGACCTGCCAGATACAGCAGAAGTTCTGCTTTTGGCCGAAGATCGGTATGACGGACGTCAAGCAGGAGGGAGCGGATCTTATCGCCCATGATCGTCCCTCCCGGCTCTCGAGTCGTATCCACGGCGTGTCTTTGAAGTCGCAACCGGGAAGCGAGCCGCGTAACCTGGGTGCTCTTGCCGCTCCCCTCGATGCCTTCAAAGGTGATGAACAAGCCACGCATTATGCGGGGGCGGTCATCGGGACGTCTTGGCCTGCGCAGCCTGGGCGGGGGCTGAGCCGGCGGCGACGAGCGGCAGGGCGATGCGATGGTCGCCGGCGTGTTCTGCGACCGGCAGGCGAGTGGCCAGCACGATTTGTTGGGTGGCGCCAAGTGAGCGCAGCAGTTGGATGAACGCCGACTGGGCGGCGGGATCGAGCGAGAGAAACGGATCGTCCAGCAGCAGGGGGAAACGCCCCAGCGTGACGGGCGACTTTTCGGGTGATTTGTCGGCTCGGGCCGCCAGCCAGGG
>Ga0335083_10012791_pt1 | contig 10021 bp, 6 predicted proteins | sample Lox_Sample_42_FD_206716 | JGI IMG/M metagenome (GOLD analysis project Ga0335083, IMG submission 206716) | Soil microbial communities from Loxahatchee National Wildlife Refuge, Florida, United States - Lox_Sample_4.2 | ecosystem: Environmental > Terrestrial > Soil > Wetlands | place: USA: Florida...
GTACCGGCTGCTCTACCAGGTGGTGCTGCGGCGGGTGCCCGCGGAGGCGGCGCACCTGGCCGCCTTCGGGCTGATCCGGGGCGTCGCGCGGGTGCCGGGGGCGGCGTGGCTGCTGCGGCGGTGGCTGGGGCCGCGGGACCCGGTGCTGCGGGTGCGGGCGCTGGGGCTGTCGTTTCCCGGACCGGTCGGGCTGGCGGCCGGGTTCGACAAGGACGCGCGCGGGACGCGCGGGCTGGCCGCGCTCGGGTTCGGCTTCGTGGAGGTCGGCACGGTGACCGCGCGGGCGCAGCCGGGGAACCCCAGGCCACGGATGTTCCGGCTGGCCGCGGACCGGGCGCTGGTCAACCGGATGGGGTTCAACAACGCTGGGGCGGTCGCGGCGGCGGCCGCGCTGGATCGTTCGCGGGGGCGGTCACGGGCCCGGCCCGGGGGTCCGGTCGTCGGGGTGAACATCGGCAAGACGCGCGCCGTGCCGGACGCCGACGCGGCCGCGGACTACGCGGCGAGCGCGCGGGCAGTGGCCGCGGTGGCCGACTACGTGGTCGTCAACGTCAGCTCGCCGAACACGCCGGGGCTGCGCGACCTGCAGGCCGCGGACCGGCTCAAGCCGGTACTGGTGGCGGTGCGCGCGGCGCTGGACGCGGCGGTCTCCGGACGGCGCGTGCCGCTGCTGGTCAAGATCGCGCCGGACCTGGCCGACGCGGACGTGGACGCCGTCGCGGACCTGGCGCTCGAACTCGGGCTCGACGGGATCATCGCGACCAACACCACCGTATCCAGGACCGGGCTGGCCAGCCCGGCGGCCGAGGTGGCGGCGGCCGGGGAGGGCGGCCTGTCCGGGCCGCCGCTGCGGACCCGTTCGCTAGAGGTGCTCCGCCGCCTGCACGCCCGGACCGGGGACCGGCTGGTGCTCATCGCGGCCGGCGGGATCGAGACCCCGGACGACGCCTGGGAGCGGCTGCGGGCCGGCGCCACGCTGGTCCAGGCCTACACCGGGTTCGTCTACGGCGGGCCGCTGTGGCCGCGGCGGATGCACGCCGGGCTGGCCCGGCGGCTAGCTCAGGGGCGGGTCGAGTAGCCGGAGGGTGGCGGCGCCGGCGTCGAGTTCGGCCGCGATGCCGTAGGGGAAGGCCTGGAACAGGCCGCCGTGACCGACGTTGGCCCAGGCGATCATGGGTACGCGGAGATCGCCGAGGCGTTCGGCCAGGATCTCCTGGATCACCTCCGGCGGCCCGCACCCGGTGAAGGTGCCGGACACGATCCCGGCCACCCCGTCGAGGTAACCCGAACGCCGCAGCTGGGTCAGCATCCGGTCGATGCGGTAGTCCTCCTCGTTGATGTCCTCGAGCAGCAGGATGCCGCCGCGCGCCGGGCGGGACGTGCCGGTGGCCAGTGAGGAAGCGAGCAGGCACAGGGTTCCGCCGGTGGTGACGCCGCGGGCCAGGCCCGGGACCACGGTGACCGCCCGCGGATACTGGATCACGGTGGCCTGTTCCGGCCGCATCAGGGTGCGCAGCAGGGAGCCGAACGAGTAGTGCGATGCGCCTTCCCGGATGGCGACCATCGGCCCGAACACGGACGCCCAGCCGAGCCTGACCGCCACCGCCTCGAGCACCGCGGTGACATCCGAGTAGCCGGCCAGCACCTTCGGCGGCATCCCGGTCAGGCCATCCCAGTCCATCGCCTCCAGGGTGCGCTGCGCGCCAGAGCCGCCGCGGGCGAACAGGATCCCGGCGATGCCCGGCTCGGTGAGCGCGGACCGCAGGTCACCGGCCCGCATCGTGTCGTCGCCGGCCAGGTAACGGCGCATCGTGCCGGGGTCGTGCGCGGATGGGTAGGTGACCGGGTCCAGGCCGGCGAACCGCAGCGCGTCCAGGCCGGCCGCCAGCGCGCCGGGCTCGACCGGGCTGCTGACGCAGAGCACGGCGACCCGGTCTCCGGCCTTGAGGGCGCGGGGGCGGGCCAGCGAGACCGGGTTCACAGGGCTATGTCCAGCTCTTCGTAGGGGGTCTGGCAGGGGTTGCCCGTGGCGAGGCTGATGTGCCTGGCGGTCAGGTCCATCAGCACCGAGGCGATCGTGGCGGTTTGCTCACACGGATGGGCGGCCGGGTCGGGGTGGGCGCAGATGCTGTGCGGATAGTCGGCGTGATCGGCCAGCAGGGCCCCGAAGTCGTCCAGCGTCCTGGCCGTTCCGGCGGCCAGGAGGCGCTGCAGCCGGACGGTCGAGCTGGGCATGGCCCACAGGGCCAGGTCGGTCGGCGCGACGAGGCGCGCGAGCCGGCCTGGAGCACCTCGAGGGCGTCGGTGACCGTGGCGCAGTCGAGCACGGCCCGCAGCAGCACGTGGTAGGGCAGCCCGGGCTCGCCGGTGTCCGCGTCGGTCACCAGGGCGTTGGTGACCAGGCCGAGGCCGGCCGCGTTCATCCCGGTCTTGGCGAGCAAGCCGGCCTCGACCACGGTGACGAAGTCCGGGCCGTCGTCCTGGCGGACCTCCAGCACGACCAGAGTCTGGGCGGAGTGCAGGAGCCAGTCCCAGTTCTGCCCGATGATCGCGGGGGCCTTCTGGCCGGGGCCCGGCACGACGGCGAACGCGCTGCACTCGGCGGGTAGCCGCGTTCGTGTCCTGGGTGCCTGCCGGGCCTTGGCCGAGTACATCACCTCGGTGCGCACGTTGATCGCCAGCACGTCAGCCAGGTCGAGGCCGGCACCGTCCGCGATGCCGCGCAGTTCGTCGAGGTACTCGGGCCTGAACTCGCCGATCGGCGCCTCGAACCTGAGTGCCTCGCGCCGGACGGCGGGCCAGTCCCACCCGGCGAAGTGCGCGAAGGTCTGCTGGTAGGCCTGCACCGACAGCCGCACCCGGTCCGCGGCCTGGCGGCCGTACTGGCGGCCGCGCTGGTAGCTGGTGCCCTCGACGCGCACGTGCTGGGTGCTGGTCATCCGCGCTCCCTGGGTCTGGTCGGTCGGTCTACGCTAACCTGAAGACGTGGGCCTGAGACGTTGGCTGGCCTGGGTCTGGCACCATGTTCCGTTCGTCCGCCGCCGCGGCGGGCCGGAACCGGCCGGCGTGCGCGAGCCCCGGCGGCCCCGCCCGCCATTCCGGCCGCCGCAGGCCATGGCCGCGGAGCCCGAGGCGTTCGCGGTGGCCACCCTCACCAGGCCGCGGCGCCGACGGCGGTGGCGCGTGTGGCGGCGTCGGCCGCACGGCGGGCCCGCCGACGCTACAGGCTGATGCCGGCCGCCCGCGCGACCTCGCGGTAGGCGGCGGCCAGCGTGTCCAGGGGTGCGTGCGCGTTGCGCCCACTGGGGTTCGGCACCACCCATAGCTGGGCACCATGCAGGTCTTCCGGCTGGCGGCCGAGGCCGGCCCCCGGGGCACCGAAGGCGGTCCGGTAGGCGGTGACGCCCAGGATGGCGACCGCGCGCGGGCGGAAGCGGATTACCGTCGCGCTCAGGTTCCTGGCGCCTTCGGCCAGCTCCGCGGGGCCGAGTTCGTCGGCGCTCGCCGTGGCCCGGGCGACCAGGCTGGTGATGCCGACGCCACGGCGGAGGAGGTAGGCCCGGTCGGCCGGGGCGAGCCCGGCCGAGGCGTCGATCAGGTGGTCGGTGATGCCCGCCCGCAGCAGGGCCGGGTAGAACCGGTTGCCGCGGGGAGCGAAGTGACCCTGCACGGCGACGCTGCGCAGCCCGGGGTTGATGCCGACGAACAGCAGCCGCACGCCCTCGGCGATCAGGTCCGGCAGCGTGGCTCCGGTGAACGACTTCAGTTCGGCGCGGGTGAAGCTGACGCTGGTGGGGTGCCCCAAGGGGACCGTCCTCTCGCTCTGCTCGCTTGGCTCGCTCGGCTCGCTCGCCGAAGCGCGACCGGCGAAGCGCGACCGGCGAAGCGCGACCGGCGGAATTCTCACCACAAGGTATGGCACACTGAAGTCCGCCGCCGTTCGGGCACGTATGAGGTACCCCGGGCGCTTGCCGTCTCAGGCCGGAGCACGGCATAGGACTATGACCGAGGACGCCGGTGCCATGCCCGTCGCGACCACCGATCTGAGCGCGATCCCGCGGTGCTGACCCCGACGGGCCGCCGAGGGCGGCATGCCAGGCTGCCGATCCCGGACGCGACGATCCCGGACGTAACGGTTTCGGATCCAGACGCGCGGGCCGCGGGCGAGGAGTTGCCGTACGACGGGGAGCGGGCGCCCGGACCGCGCACGAAGTCCTGGCGTCAGCTGATGCTGGTCGTGGTGGCGGCGATCGTCGTGATGCTGCTCATCAAGGCGTTCGTCGTCCAGATGTACCGGATTCCCTCGGCCTCGATGGAGGACACCCTCCTCACCGGTGACCGGGTGCTGGTCAACAAGCTCGTCTACCATGTCCGCGGTATCGCGCGCGGCGACATCGTGGTGTTCAGCGGTCAGGGATCGTGGGGCAGCACCACGGGAGCGCCGGATCCCGCCCCGCCGGGCAACCCGCTGGTGCGGGCCATGTATGACGTGCTCGCCGACGTCGGCGTGTACAGCACGCAGACGTACTACATCAAGCGCGTCATCGGCCTGCCCGGCGATCACGTGGTGTGCTGCGTGAACGGCAAGGTGACGGTCAACGGGGTCCCGCTGGACGAGACGTCCTACCTGTTTCCCGGCGCGAGCCCTTCGGTACAGCCGTTCGACGTCATCGTCCCGCCCGGGCGGCTGTGGGTGATGGGTGACAACCGGGCCATCTCCGACGACTCGCGCGGGCACATGTCGGGCTTCCCGGCCAGGGGGACGGTGCCGGAGAACGAGGTGGCCGGCCGGGCGTTCCTGATCATCTGGCCCCTGTCGCAGCTCGGTGACCTGCCGATCCCGGCTACGTTCCAGCAGGCCGCGCTGCACGCCTGGGCCTCCGGAGCTCCGGTGCTCCAGGTGGCCGGCGCGGCGGTGGCGGCCGTCCCCGCGACCGTTCCCGCGGCCGGGACGGCGGCGCTCGCCGGCATCCCGGTCCTCGCATTGCGGAGGCGGCGGGTGCGGGGTCGCCGTTAGGGGCCGAGGCCAGACCAACGCCCCGCGCGCTCCGGTTCGCTCCCGTTCGCTCCGCCAGTTTCACCATGCCATGCCGTGGGCCTGTACTGAACTAGGCCAGGGCGCACACGCACCCTATGAGGACGTGTGGTTATCTGACGGAGGTATGACGGCGCATGCGATGGCGTCAGAGTTTCATGGTCGAGGCCACGCAGGCACTCCAGCACCTTGGCCTGAAGACCTGTCCCGTGTGTGACCTGGAGGATTCGCTCAGCCTAAGCCATGTGCCCACGCTCTTGGTTGATGGCGGCTTTACCCCGTGCATCGACGGCGACCCCGTGGCGGAGGAGCGCAACGGTGATCTGACCTTTGCCCTGCGGATTGAATGCACCGCGTGTGGTTACCTCATGCTCTTAACGCCGAACGGTTTCGCACCGCAGATGACAAGATCATCGTGCTCGAGGGAGTTGAAGATGGAGGTCAGTTCTGGGAATGACCGGCTGGAACGCAGACCAGGCCTGACCGTTAGATGGGGTAGCGGGTGGGTTCGGTCTCGTAGCTGCGGCCGGCCGGGGTGGTCCAGCGGAAGGTGCCGTCAGGAAGCTGGTCCACCGTCCATTTCGGGTGCTGCTTGAGGCGGTGGTCGTGGCGGCATTTGGGGCCGGTGTTACAGAGGCACGACCGGCCGCCTGCCTCGTACGGGACGTTGTGCTCATGGTCGCACTGGCTGGCGGGGCGCCGGCAGACGGGGCTGGTGCAGGTGGCGTGCCGGATCTGCGAGAGGTGCCGGAGCTTGACGCCGGGGTCGTGGCCGGGGGCATGGTGCCGGTGGTCGCACGGGTCGGTGGTCAGCGGGTCCAGGGTGAGGATCAGGTCCGGGCCGGGGCCGGGGGTGCGCAGCCGCCAGGTGCCGTAGCCGCCGGGCGGCCCGTCCCGGCTAGCCGGGGTGAAGGTGAACCCGGTTCCGCCTGGCGGGCCAGGACCCGCGCGCTGGCGGTGGCTCTTAGGTTCAGGCCGCGCGCAGCCGTGCCCGACGGCGTGGCCGTGCTGGTCGGTTACCGTCACGCACCACGTCGTCTTGGGGTTCTGTGCGGCGGCGGCGGCCAGGTCGCGGGCCAGCCACGGGTCGACCGGCCCAAGGCCGGCCAGCTCGCCAGGGCGGTCCGCGAGACGGGCCAGGGTGGCCAGCGGGGCGGTCAGCGTGACCCGGCCGACGAACCCGGCCGGTACCGGACCAGCCGGGGCGGGCTGGCCGGGCGTGCCAGGCTGGGAGCCGCCTGGCCGGGAGCCGCCTGGCCGGGAGCGGGCTGGCTGGGGCTCGGCGGGGCGGGGGCGGGAGTCTTTGCCCAGTAGGAGGTCGAGGTAGGCGCGGGCGCGCAGTTCGTCCATGCCGCCGTCCAGCCCGGCCTTCTTTAGTTCCTGCGCCCAGCCGGTGATCCGCTGGTCCGCGGCGAGTACTTCGTCGGGGGGCAGCTCGCGGCCCATCAGCGCGGCGTTGCCGGTGTCCTCAGCCCACCGCTCCACCCGCGCGAACCTCGCCGCCGTCTCGCGGCGTTCCTTCGCCTTCTCCGGGGCGGCTTCCATCACCGCGCGTGCGATCGCCGCGCGCAGCCCGCCCGGGGTCAGAGCGGCCGCCCGGTCCAGCACCCCGGCCTCGGCCGCGGCCGCCTCGGCCGGGTCCAGCAGGCCGGTCGCCGCGGCGATGATCCGGGCCTTGCCCAGGCTGATCGTGCCGTCGCGCAGCGCCGCCTTCGTGCCGGGCAGATGGGTGTCCAGGTGGCCGGCCGTGCTCATCAGATCATAAGCGCGGGCGCGGGACTCGCCCAGCGCATTGGCGATCTCGTCCCCGGTGAACTCCGCGTCCTCCGGGCCCGCGCTGCGCCGGGCCAGCTCGCTGATCGCGGCCAGCTTGCGGGCGGCGGCGTGGGCCTCGACCCGGTCCCACGCGCACACCAGGCCGACCAGCTCGGCCTCGGACACCCCGCCGAACCCGTCATCAACAGCGGCCGCGTCGGCGGCGACCGCCAGCTGCGCGCAGCCGGGCAGCACATCCAGCGCCATCCCGGGCCCGAACCCGGCCGCCCGGCTGGCCGACTCGCCCGGGAAGACCCGGGCCGAGCCGGGCTGCCCCGGGCCGCGCCGCCCCGCGGTGGCCGCCTTGACCGCCAGCAGGTCATCGGCGGCGGCCTGGCGGACCTCGGCGAGTTCCTCCGGGGTGAGCGGGTCGACGTCCTCGTATTCCTCTTCCTCGGGAGGCTCGTCGTGCTCGCACACCCGGTCCAGCCATGCCTCCCGTTCGGCCGGCGTCATCGGATCCGGGCGCGACCAGGCGAGATCGTCGCCCGACCCGGGGTTCGCGGGAACCGGTTCCGGAGGCATGTACCACCACCCGTTCGGCATAATGACTTCTATAGAACATGATATCGGATTCTGACCTGAATTTCTACTTATTCGCGGACGAGGCACCAGGTTTCCTGGGGTTCATCAGGGGTGCGGCGATCGCAGTGGGAATGCCTCAGCTTGGCGGGGGCCCGGTGGAGCCGCGGACCTGGAGAGCCGGGGGCAGAAGGTGGAGTTCGGCGGGCCGCGCCGGGTCGGCCACCCGGGCCAGCAGGGTCCGGGCGGCGAGCCGCCCGGCGTCGAAGCCGGCGCTGTCCACGCTGGTGAGCCAGATCGACCGCAGCCGGGCCAGGTAGGTGTTGTCGTAACCGACGAGCGAGAGCCGCCCGGGCACGTCGACGTTCATCTCCGAGGCGGCCGACTGGGCGCCGACGCCGGTCAGGTCGTCGACGGCGAAGATCGCGGTCGGCGGCTCGGCGCTGCTGAGCAGGCGCACCGTGGCGCGGTAGCCGCCGTCCTCGGTGAAGTCCGCCGACTCGATCCTGATGTGCTCGCCGAGCCCGCTGGCCCGCATGGTGTCCTCGTAGCCCTGCTGGCGCAGCTTCGGGACCACGTTGCTGGTTCCGGACACGCGCCCGGAGATGTGCGCGATCCTGCGGTGGCCGAGTTCGATCAGGTGGCGGGTCGCCAGCGTCGCGCCGAGCAGGTCGTCGTTCGCGACCGCGTCCACCCGCGGCAGGTCGATGTCGCGCCAGCCCACCGTGACGGTGGGGACGACGTCCGCGATCTCGGCGATGACCGGGGAGTTCGCCTGGGTGCCTGCCAGGATGAAGCCGTCGGCCTCGAGCTCGAAGAAGCCGCGCAGCACCGACTCGTCCATCCGCCGGTCCAGCCGGCCGCCGCCACTGAGCACGAGGTGCCTTCCGTCGGCCTCAAGGACGGAGATCAGGCCGTCGAGGAGGTCCACGAACCACGGGTGGCGGACGTCGTTGAGCAGCACGCCGATGGCGCGGCTGCGTCCCTCGCGCAGGGTGCGGGCCGCGACGTTGGGCCGGTAGCCAAGCTCGGCGATCGCCTGGTCCACGGCCGCCCGCCGCTCTGGGCTGACCTTCGGCGAGCCGCGCAGCACGAGCGATACGAGGGACTTGGAGACTCCGGCCCGTTCGGCCACGTCACGGATGGTCGGGCGGGGACCGGGCTGCTCGCCGTTAACCGGCATCCGGAACCTCCATGGTGACTATTGGAACGATCTACCGAACGAAGCCTAGCTTATTCGCTCGCCGTAAGGCTGGGGGCGGGCGTAGATCGTAGGGCCCCGGACGCACTGAAATCGGGGTTCCATAGCGTTCGAACGCCCTGGACGGCGGCTTCATGTCCTTCTCGGCCGATGAGGGCCGGATGAATCCGCCGCCGAACCTTGACATTTACCCCTCAGGAAGGGATTCTTGAGCTGTTGGAACGATCCATAAGTTTCCAATTCCGTCCAATCGGCTCGTGTCGCGGAGGTCGGGCGATGAGCAGTGTTACGTCACAGGTCATGGAGTACGACCCGTTCAGCCAGGAGTTCCAGTCCGACCCCTTCCCGGTCTACCGCTGGATGCGCGACGAGGCCCCGGTGTTCTACAGCGAGAAGTGGAACTGGTGGGCGCTGTCCAGGTTCGAGGACGTCCGGGCGGCCGCGACCGACCCGCAGACGTTCCTGTCCTATGAGGGCATCGACATCGACGACACCGCGAAGGACCAGAGCGGCCCGGGGTTCCTGCCCGACATCGACAACCCGCGGCACGACCAGATCCGCCGGATGATCCAGCCGCAACTGCTGCCCAACCGCATCGCCGAGCGTGAGGACGCGGTCCGCGCCGTGGTCCGCGGCCTGATCGATGCCTGGCGGTACCGCGGCACGGTAGACCTGGCCCAGGAACTGGCCTGGCCGACGCCGAACGAGGTGTTCTTCGACCTGCTGGGCCTGCCCGCGGCGCGCGCGCAGGGCCGGGAGCAGCTCAACCGGTGGGTGCACGAGCTCAAGGACCGCAAGCCCGACGACTCCCGGCTTACCCCGGTGGCCAAGGCCGCCACCGCCGGCATCCAGGCCTACTTTATTGATTTGCTGCACGAGCGGCGCGCCCGCCCGCGCGCGGACCTGGTGACCCACATCGTCACCGCGGAGATCGACGGCGTGCCGTTCGCCGAAGAGGACTTCGGCGCCGCCTCGGAGGTCCTCGGCCTGATGATGGTGCTGTTCCTGGGCGGCGTGGAGAGCACCGCCGGGCTGATCGGGACGCTGTTCAAGCTGCTGGCCGAGAACCCGGACCAGCGCGCGCTCCTGCTCCAGAACCCGGCGCTGATCCCGGACGCGGTCGAGGAGGCGATCCGGCTCGCCACCCCGCTGCAGCTTGTCGGCCGCACGACGTCGCGCGAGGTGACGCTGCACGGGGTGACGATCCCGGCCGGCGGCCGGGTGGTGCTGGTCTACGGCGCCGCGAACCGGGACGAGCGGCGGTTCCGCGATCCGGACCGGTTCGACGTGACCCGCGGGCGATTCCGCCACCTCGGGTTCGGCGAGGGTATGCACGGCTGCCTCGGCGCGCCGCTGGCCCGGCTCGAGGCCAAGGTCGCCCTGGAAGAAGGGCTGCCCGCGCTCGGTGACTACGCGATCGCGGCGCCGCCGGTGCGCTATCGGACCAC
>Ga0335083_10012792_pt1 | contig 10021 bp, 6 predicted proteins | sample Lox_Sample_42_FD_206716 | JGI IMG/M metagenome (GOLD analysis project Ga0335083, IMG submission 206716) | Soil microbial communities from Loxahatchee National Wildlife Refuge, Florida, United States - Lox_Sample_4.2 | ecosystem: Environmental > Terrestrial > Soil > Wetlands | place: USA: Florida...
CGTCGCGACGACGGCCTGGGTCCCGCCGTTGAACAGTTGTTCCGCCTCGTCGGTCTTTCCGGCCGTCATCAGATGAGCCAGCCGGGGTGTGATCGCGATTCGGCTTGCGGACAGCGCCAGCGTGCCGGTCGTCACGAACCGGCTGGCCGCGGCGTAGATCCCGGCTTCCACCGGTCCCACCAGCCAGCCGACCAGAAGGACGTCCAGCCACACCAGCAGGATCTCGGCCGCGCCGCCGAACGCGCGAGCGCTCGCGAACGACCAGAACTCGGACCCGACGACCCGGAACGGCCGCGCGGCCTCCATGGAGTCATCGGTGCGAAGGGCGAGGTTCGTCAGGTGCACGACGACAATGCCCGCGGCCGCGGCCGCGACCGCCCACGGAATCCCCCAGCCGACCGCGATCGCCCGGTCGCCCGTGGCGCCGGCCGCGACCAGAAGGCCGACGATCAACGGCCGGGCGAGCGGGAGACCGACGTTTTGGATCGCGACGTAGGGAACGATCCGGCCGAAGCCGCGAGTTCCGGCGATGAGCACGGTCGCGAGCGGAGCCACGATCAGGAAGGGCGCGACCGAACGCAGGAAGCCCGCACCGAGGACCGTGGAGCCCTGCTGCATGAAGACCCGGGCGAGCGTTGGCGCGAAGGCCGCGACCAGGATGGCTGCGGCGCTGCCCGCCAACGCCACCGGCACGACCGCGGCTATGACCGTCCGGGGAAGGTCGGCGGTCCGATGCAGCGTGCGCAGTCGGGGAACGCTGCGGACGAGTCCGGTGTCCGCCCCGAGTTCGAGGATGTTGCTGAGGATGGTGAACAGGCCGATCGAGACGAAGAAAACCCCGCTGCGCTCGGCGCCTAGTCCGCGCGTCACGACGAGGGTCAGCAAGAACCCGCCGGCTGCCGCGACCAACCCGCCGACGAAGCTCAACGCCCCGCCGCGCACGACGGCCGTGCCGGGATGACGCCGGGTCCCGGCGGTTGCGTCGACCTGCCCGCCCACACTCACGACGGGACCCGTGTCCGTGGCCTTGACTCGCGACGAGCGCCGCGACGGTCGGTCATGTCGGTGCGGTGCTCAGTCGTCGAATTCGGTCGGCCGGGCGCGCCGGTCGGCGCACGAGCCGCGGCTCTCGTTCCCGCAGCACCATCGCCACCGCCACCATCAACAGCACGAGTTCGGTGGCCTCGACTCGGTACACCGGCAGCAGCACGATGACCACGACAGGGACGGCGTGCAGCCACATCAGCGCCGGGTTCTGCGCCCGGCGAGTGATCCAGGCGAAACCGATCATGGACAGCACGAACAGCCCGGCTCCGGGCAGGCCGGAGGAGTACAGCACCGTCCAGAACTGGCCTTGGGTGCCGAGGTCGGGGCCGTTGACACTCACGGTGGACGATGCCGGTGCGCCGTACCCGAGCACCGGGGACTTGAGGGCCTCATCCCAGGTCGCGCTGTAGGTCGACAGCCGTCCCTGATTCGTCGAACTGTTGGCGAGCCGATCGTTGAGACGGGTCCCGAAGTGGAAGGCTGATGCCACGAGGACCGCCACCCCGACGACGGTGCAGATCCAGACCAGCGCCTTGCCGTGCCCTCGCAGGGCCAAGCGCACCGCGACGTAGACAACACCGACGCCGAGGCCGAGGGCCATGCCGCGGTTCAGACTGACCAGCGCCGGGATGAGGCCGAGAAGGAGGAGCGCGACCAGACCGAGCCGAACCGCGAGCCGGGTGGTGGCGGCCATCCACGAGAAGGCGAAGGGGACGAGCAGCGCAACGTTGATCCCCCAGTCGTTCGTGTAGGGAAACGGCGCCGACGGGCGCGGCTGGACGGCGGAGGTTGCGGACTGTCCCACCTGGGCGAACGGCGGATGGATCATCTTGCCGACGAGGTCGTTCGCCGCGATTTGATGCGGGACCAGATGCTCAAGCGGGGTGGGCAACGAGTGGTGCGGCGCGATCACGCCGAGGTAACCGCCCACGATCACGAACCCGAGAAAGCAGGTGGCCATCGCGCAGAGCCGTTGGAGCGGTAGTCGCTCACGGCTGCTGTTGTAGACGAACAGGAACGCGACCGTCGCGGCGAGGTAGAGCGTGGCGCGGTAGACGAAGCCGACGACCCGCGACCCACTGGTGATCTCGACGACCGTGAAGGCCATCCAGATCAGGAACAGGAACCACACGCCAAGGCCGCGGGGGACGCGGACCTGACCGCGGACGGCAAGATAGGCCGCCATCGGTATCGCAGCGATCTGGGTGGCGAAGCCGCCGAGGCCCAGCACCCACATCGCCGGGAATCCTGCGAACAGCAACCACAACGGCCAGACCGGCAGCAAGTCGGGCTGGCGGCCGGTGGCCGGAGCGTGCGGGGGAGCCGAGGTTGCCATGTGTTCAGATTCCCTTGCCGCGAGCGTGCGCGGCCCGAACGACCGAACTGGGCGTAAGCAGGTGCCACGACACCGCGAGTGCGAGGTAGGCGCGTCTCTCCCGCCAGTTGTTGCGCAGACAGGACCAGGCCGTGCGCCGCGCGGCGGCGCGCTGCCCGCTCGCGGCTTGGGCAAAGGCGATCTGTCCCTGAATTCGCGCCAGGCCGGCCGGCTCGGTGCTGAACTCCGGATGCTTGTCGAGCAGGTAGGTGAGCGCGGCGCTGATGGTCGTCCAGCGCCGCTGGAAGAATGACCCGTGATGCCAGTTGATCCGCACGAGTGGCTCGTCGATCATCGGGATCGCCGCGAGTTTGCTGGTGCGGAGTAACCAGTCGTAGTCCTCGCCGTAGCTGCCGGGAAGTTCCTCGTCGACGAGCCCCACTTGTTCGCGGACGATGTCGAGTCGCGCAAGCACCGTGCACGGGTTGAGCTCCCACACTCGACCGCGTAAGAGGTCGGAGAACGTCACCTGCTCCAAGGTGGCCGGCTTCGCCGACTCCCTGCCGTTCTCGACCAACACGACGCCGCAGCCGACGGCGGGGGCCGAAGGATTGTCGAGCAGAACGTCGACCTGCCGCCCTAGCTTGTCGGCCATCCATTCGTCGTCGTCGTCGCAGAATCCGACCAGTGCGCCGGTGGCCGCCAGCAGGCCGGTGTTCCTGGCGCCTGCAAGGCCCGGCGTTCGATCGTTGGACATGGTGCGCAGGCGGCGATCGTTCGGGACGGTGACGTTGATCGGGCCCGGTTGGCTCTGGTCGAACACGACGATGCATTCGACCCGGCCGGCATAGCGCTGGTCGAGAATGGCCTGGACAGCCCGCGCCAGCAGCACCGGCCGGTCGCGGGTCGCGACCACCACGCTCACCGTCGGGGGCAGTTGCTCGGGGAGCGGGGTGGTGTGCGTCGGCGCCTCGGCCATGAGGGGAGCCGACGGGCCGCTCAACGGGTCGCGGAGGACCGCAGGCGTCGCCCTGCGGACCATCCGCGGTGGGCGTGTACTGCGGCGGTCGCATCGATCAGGGTGCCGACCCGGCCGATCGCGGCGATCTTCGCCGGGTCGACCGGGGCGGGAACGAGCCGAGGCAGGTCGATCGCCCGTGCGACGGCGGCCCGGAACTGCTGCTCAGTCTGCGCCTGGACGACGTAGCCGAGGTCCTGGAGACGGCTGGTGAACGCCAGCTGATGGTCATCGACCACCTCGCCGTACTTCGCCAGCCGGGGGATCGCCACCGGTTGATGCCCGAGGAAGCGGGCCTCAGATAGCGTCGCCGGGCCTCCGCTCGACACGACTGCGCGCGCGTCGCGCATGAGAGCAAGCAGGTCCTGGTGATTGAGGTAGGGCTCGCAGTTGGCGCCGACCGGTGCTCGGGATGGGCCGTGTTGGACGAAACAACGCACCCGGTCACCCTGGTCGACAAGCCAGTCCTCGACCCAGTCCATCAGCCGGTTGAACGGATGATGGTCGCCCCCGACAGTGACCACCACGAGCGGAGCGCGGTAGGTCCGGCTCACAGCAGCGGCCCGACGTGGGTAGCCCCGGGGTAGATCTCCTCCTGCTCCGGCCATTGGACCAGGAACTCGGTCGCCAGCGGCTTGCACAACCGCCCGGACATGGTGCGGGTGTCCATCCGGTCGTAGACCTCGATGTAGACGGTCGGAAGTCGCCGGAGGCGCGCCGCCAGGAAGAAGGGGAGGGCGACGGCGGCGCCGGTTGAGACGACGATGTCCGGGCGGCTGCGGCGAATTGCTCCACAGGCGAGGACGAAGTTGCGCAACAGGTTCGGGAGGTTGCGGGTGGTCGGCCAGTGGGCCCACACCACCTCTTCCCCTTCGAGTCGGGATCGGGCATCGGGCTTGTCGAAGGACACCCAGACGCGCTCGCGCTCCACCCACCAACTGCGCAGGCCCATCAGCTGCGCGAGGTGTCCCCCGTTGGATGCGACGAACATCACCCGGGGGCGTACCCGCTGAGGGCGAGCAACGACGTGGTCGGCGACACCTGCCGCACCGGCCCTCGGCCGGGGGAGGTCGGGGTAGGGGTCGAGCAGTGCGGGCTGCGATTGTGCGGTGCTCGGCGCCGCGGTCGCTGCCGTCGACTGCATCGCCTGCTACCCCCTCTGTGGGCCTGAGGTCCGCGGATCAGACATTGCAGTTCCGGCGGTGCTGAAGCCGGATTCCAACGGAAACTTCGACTCATTCTGCCCCATTGCGAAAGTGGGTGTCAGGCCGACTGAAGGCCTCTGGGGACCAACTTTCCCTGCGCCGTTCGGCCTACCGGTGCGGCACCGCGGACGCTCGGCCGGGGTGGGCGCCGGGTAGCCTGGCAGTCCGCCATGACCGTCGCAGGACTCTCCCCGCTTGTCGGGGCCGACCCGGCGCTTGTCGCCCTCGTCGACGGCCTCGGAGCGTCCGAATGCGGGCTCTCGGCACCCGCGGGCCTGCGCCCCTTTGCCATTGCCGCGATTGCCGCCACCGGCCGTCAGGTGCTAGCCGTGACTGCGACCGAGCGGGAGGGCCGGGACCTCGCCGTTGCGCTGCGGTCCCTGCTCCCGCCGGACGAGGTTGTGGAGTTCCCGGCTTGGGAGACTCTCCCGCACGAGCGACTGTCGCCGCGCGCGGACACGGTCGGACGCCGCCTCGCCGTGCTTCGCCGGCTTGCCCATCCCGATCCGGAGGACCCGACAACCGGCCGGGTGGGCGTCGTCGTCGCTGCGGTGCGCAGCATCCTCCAGCCCCAAGCGCCGAATCTTGGCGATCTCGCGCCGGTGGCGCTCCAGGCCGGTGACGAGCGGTCCTTCGACGCGGTCGTGCAAGCGCTTGCGGAGATCGCCTACACCCGCGTTGACATGGTCGAGCGGCGCGGCGAGTTCGCCGTACGGGGCGGGATCATCGACGTCTTCCCACCGGTCGAAGACCACCCGATCCGGGTCGAGTTCTGGGGCGACACAGTCGAGGAAGTGCGCTACTTCGCGGTGGCCGACCAGCGGTCGCTCGAGGTCGCCACCCTGGGCCTGTGGGCACCCCCGTGCCGCGAGTTGCTCTTGACGCCGGCCGTTCGGGATCGGGCCCGTCAAGTTGGTCGGGAGCACCCCGAGCTTGCCGAGATGCTCGACCAGCTCGCCGAGGGAATCCCGGTGGAGGGGATGGAGGCGCTGACCCCGGTGCTGCTCGACCGGCTCGTGCTGCTTGTCGACGAACTGCCGGCGGGAACGCACGTCGTCGTTTGCGATCCCGAACGGGTGCGGGCGCGGGCGCACGACCTCGTCGCGACCAGCCAGGAGTTCCTCGCCGCGTCGTGGGCGGCCGCGGCGGGTGGCGGAAAGGCCCCGGTCGATCTCGGGTCGGCGGCCTACCGGACGCTCGGCGACGTGCGCGCCCACAGCCTGCAGGTCGGCGTGCCGTGGTGGACCATCAGCCCGTTCGTGGCGGATGCGGACGCCGAGGACGACGTGGGCGCGGTCGCGGCAACGGCGCGGGAGGTCCCGTCGTACCGCGGCGACACGGCGCAAGCGCTCGCCGACGTGGCCGGCTGGCTGCGCGACGGCTGGCGGGTCGTGATCGTCACCGAAGGTCACGGTCCGGCGGAGCGCCTGGTCGAAGTGCTTCGCGGGGAGAACGTCCCGGCGAGGCTGGACGCGACCCTCGCCGCGGAGATTGATCCGCGGGTCGCCCACGTGACGACGGCGGGGCTGGCCGACGGGTTCATCTCCGCGCCGCTGCGGCTCGCCGTTCTCACCGAGGCCGACCTCACCGGGGTGCGGGCGGCCAGCCGTGACCTGCGCCGGATGCCCAGCAAGCGTCGGGGCGGGGTTGACCCACTGTCGCTGCGGCCCGGTGACGTCGTCGTCCACGAACAGCACGGAGTGGGGAAGTACCTCGATCTGGTCCAGCGGACGGTTGCCGGCGCGACCCGCGAATATCTGGTGATCGAGTACGCCCCGAGCAAGCGCGGTCAACCCGGCGATCGGCTGTATGTCCCCACCGACGCGCTCGACCAGGTCACGAAGTACGTCGGTGGTGAGGCGCCGACGCTCGACAAGATGGGAGGAGCGGACTGGCAGAAGCGCAAAGGGAGGGCGCGCAAGGCGATTCGCGAGATCGCCGCCGAGCTGATCAGGCTCTACGCCGCCCGAATGTCCGCCCCCGGGCACGCGTTCGGTCCGGACACTCCCTGGCAGCATGAGCTCGAGGACGCCTTCGACTACGTCGAGACGCCGGATCAGCTCGCCGCGATCGACGAGGTCAAGGCCGACATGCAGACCGCGCATCCGATGGACCGGGTCATCTGCGGCGACGTCGGTTACGGCAAGACCGAGATCGCGGTGCGCGCCGCCTTCAAGTGCGTGATGGACGGCAAACAGGCCGCAGTGCTTGTGCCGACGACCCTGCTCGCGCAGCAACACTTCACGACCTTCACCGAGCGGTTTGCGGCGTTCCCGGTCTGCGTTCGGGTGCTGTCGCGGTTCCAGACCGACGGTGAACGGCGCGAGATCCTCGCCGGTCTCGCGGACGGCTCGGTGGACGTGGTGATCGGTACGCACCGGCTTCTCCAGCCGGAGACGAAGTTCCGTGACCTCGGGTTGGTCGTCGTCGATGAGGAGCAACGTTTCGGCGTCGAGCACAAGGAGTTCCTCAAGCAACTCCGGACGACGGTGGATGTACTCACGATGTCCGCGACGCCGATCCCTCGCACGCTCGAGATGTCGATCACCGGGATTCGGGAGATGAGCGTGATCCAGACCCCGCCGGAGGAACGGCATCCGGTGCTGACCTTCGTCGGCGCCTACGACGAACGGCAGGTGTCCGCTGCGATTCGTCGCGAGCTGCTACGAGACGGTCAGGTGTTCTTCATCCATAACCGGGTCGAGTCGATCGAGCGTGCGGCCGCCAAGCTCAGGGAGCTGGTTCCCGAGGCGCGGGTCGAGGTTGCCCACGGCCAGATGCACGAGCATCAACTCGAGCAGGTCATGCTCGGATTCTGGGAGCGCAGCTTCGACGTGCTCGTGTGCACGACCATCGTCGAGAACGGCCTGGACATCAGCAACGCCAACACGCTGATCGTCGAACGTGGCGACCTGCTGGGTCTGTCCCAGCTTCATCAACTGCGTGGCCGGGTCGGCCGGAGCAGGGAGCGGGCGTACGCGTACTTCCTGTACCCGCCCGAGCGCCCGCTGACCGAGGAGGCGCACGATCGGCTCGCAACGATCGCCCAGAACGCCGATCTGGGGGCGGGCATGCAGGTCGCGATGAAGGATCTCGAGATCCGTGGTGCCGGGAACCTGCTCGGTGGCGAGCAGTCCGGGCATATCGCGGCCGTCGGATTCGACCTCTACGTCCGCCTCGTCGGCGAGGCGGTCGCCGAGTTCAAAGGCGAACAGGCCGAGGAGGCCACCGAAGTCAGGGTGGAGCTGCCGGTCGATGCGCATCTGCCGCACGAATACATCTCGGGCGAACGGCTGCGCCTCGAGGCCTACAAGCGGCTCGCTTCGGCGCAGGGCGACGCCGACGTCGAGGCGGTTCGAGCGGAGCTGCGTGACCGGTACGGCGAACTGCCGGCGGTGGTCGAGAACTTGATCGCGGTCGCCTCCTTCCGGGCGTTTGCCCGCGGCTTCGGGTTGGGTGAGGTCGCCGTCCAGGGCAAGTACGTGCGCTTCGCTCCGCTGGAACTCCGGGAGTCCCAGACCCTTCGCCTTCAACGGCTGTATCCCGGTTCGGTGGTGAAGCCGGCGTCGAGCATCGTGCTCGTCCCGGCGCCGACGACGGCTCGCGTGGGGGGTGTGGCTGTGCGTGATCGGGCGCTTCTCGGATGGTGTCGGGAGTTGTTGCAGGTGGTCGTCGGGGACCTGCAAGTCGGGTCCGATAACCTGGCGACCCGTGCCTAAGACCCGCCTGACCCTGCTCGCCGCGGTCGCTGCTGTTGCGATCCCGGTGTTGTCGGCGTGCACGACGAGCCCCGGAGCGGCCGCGATCATCGGAACCGACCGGATCACCACCGGCGAGTTGCAGTCGCAGGTCAACGAGGCGGTCGACGCGGGTGGCCTGACGACCGTCACCGGGTTCGACATCGCGACGTTCAACCGGGAGCTGCTGACCCACATGATCGCGGTGCAGCTGACGGAGACGCTCGCTCGCGAGCACCACGTCGTGCTCACCGCCCAGGACATTACGAACGAGACGAACACCTTCATCCAGCAGGCGGGCGGGTCGATGGAGGCCCTGCGCAAGCAGGCGGCGCAAGGCGGAATCAGCCCGGCGCAGCTGCCGGCGTTCATCCGCTACGAAGCGCTTCAGTCCAAAGTCTCCGCGGCGTTGGTTCAGGCTCAGCCGGCGACCGAGGCTCAGCTGAAGGCGGAGTATGACAAGACGATCTCCTCCTTCGATCAGACCAACATCGCGCAGATTGAGGTGAAGACCAACGCCGAGGCGCAGCACATCCTCCGCCAGGTCCGGGCCGACCCCTCGGTTTTTCCGGCGCTGGCGAAGGAGAAGTCCCTCGACGAGTCCACCGCCTCCCAGGGTGGAACGGTGGGCTGGGTCAGCACGGCCCAACTCACCTCCCTGCTCGGCAAGGATGCCAAGCAGGTGAAGCCCGGGTCGTTCGTGGTCGTGCACGGTGGCTCCAACTACTCCGTCGTCCACGTCATCGCTCATCGGGTCGAGCCGATGTCCGAGGTGACCGACCAGCTCAAGCAGTCTCTGTACGGCGGCGAGGCTGCGACCCTGCTACAGAAGGCCTTGCGCACGGAGGCGACCTCGGCCGGGGTCTACGCGAGCCCGCGTTACGGACGGTGGGATAACACGTTGCTGGCCGTCGTGGCGGTCAAGAGCGCGGTGAGCTCACCCGGGTGAGCCGTCTGGTGATCGTCGTCACCAGTCCGCGCGTCGCGGGAGGCCTGTTGAGCGCACAGGCATGGTCGGCGTGCAACGCGGGTCCTGTCTGCCTCACCGAAGCGACCGGCGACCACGCCGTCGCCCTTGCGGCCGCCGGCGTCGACGTTCACCGTCTTGATCCACACCTCTCGGTCGACGCGACCGTCGCGGGCGTGCGTGCACGCGCACACTCCCAGGAGACCGTGGCAGTGCTCGTCGGTGGCGACCGTGATCAGGATCTCGTCGCAGCGCTCCGAGACCGCGACGGCGCTCCCGACGACTTCGCGACGGTCGACATCGTCGATGGAAGTTGGGACCTCCCCGGAGCGCACCTGCTCGACGTCGTGTCCACGATGGACCGGTTGCGATCGCCGGGAGGGTGCCCGTGGGACGCCGAGCAGGACCACCTGTCCCTTGCGCCTTACCTTCTCGAGGAGGCCTACGAGGCATTCCAGATGATCGAGGACGGTGACCTTCGCGGCCTTCGGGACGAGATCGGCGACGTGCTGCTCCAGGTGGCTTTTCACGCCCGGTTGGCCGAGGAGCTTCCAGCAGGACAGCAATGGTCGATCGACGACGTCGCCGATGGCTTGGTCCGCAAGCTCGTCCGTCGTCACCCGCACGTGTTCGCCGACGTCGAAGTCGGCGGGGCGAGCGAGGTCAACGCACACTGGGAGGAGATCAAGGCGGCGGAACGCGCGGGCGCTTCGCCGTTGGCGAGTGTGCCGC
>Ga0335083_10012793_pt1 | contig 10021 bp, 10 predicted proteins | sample Lox_Sample_42_FD_206716 | JGI IMG/M metagenome (GOLD analysis project Ga0335083, IMG submission 206716) | Soil microbial communities from Loxahatchee National Wildlife Refuge, Florida, United States - Lox_Sample_4.2 | ecosystem: Environmental > Terrestrial > Soil > Wetlands | place: USA...
TCGCCGACGGCCACGCCCTCCTCGGTGAGACGCTTCAGGCGCTTGAGCACCTCGATGTCGGCGTCGGTGTAGGTCCGATAGCCGGACGGCGTGCGCTGTGGATGCAGCACGCCGTAACGGCGCTCCCAGGCCCGGATGAGCTGCGTGCTCACGCCCGAGAGCTGGGAGGCAACGTTGATGCGGTACGCGCGCTGGCTCATGCCAGGCCTCGCACGGCGTCCCACCGCTCGGCCACCGAGCGACGCCCTTGCAGCAGCGGGTCGAAGGATCGAGGTTGTTCCACGTCGGCGAGCCCGGAGACCAGCGCGTTCAGCCGTTCCTGCATCCGGGCCCTTGATTCCGGACGGTGTGGCGCGCCAACCCGGATGAGCACATCGGGGTACTCGCTTTCGAAGAAAGCGTATCGGAATGCAACCGGAACGCTCAGGCCCTCGGTCATGCGCGCCAACACCTCGACCCCGCGCTCGAACTCGAGGGGCCGGCTGGTCCGGGGCGCGATCCGACCCTGCGGGAAGACGAAGACCGCTGCGCGCGGCCGATCGAGAAGCCGGCGCGCGTGCCGCAACGTCTCCAGGGCCGAGGTCGCGTCACCGCGCCGGATGGAGAACGCGCCCAGGCGCCGCAAGAAACGGTAGCGGGCGAGCTGCCGCTCCTCCATCAGCGCGTAGCCGTCCCGCCCGAAGCGGCGGCACAGCGCGTGAGCCACGAAGCCGTCCCAGAAGCTCGCGTGGTTGGCGTAGACGAGGAGGCCTTGCTCATCCTCGGGCAGGACGCCGTCGATCCAGAGGCCCCTGAACGCGCGCCCCACCTTCCAGGCGACGTACGCGCCGAGGAGCGGGGAAAGGAGCGACTGCTTGGCGTCTCGGATCACCCTGCCCCCCGGACGGCGGAAGCGGTTGTTTCCAAGAGCCGCCCGTGCGGGCCAACGCGGAGCCGGCGGCCCCTCCAGGTGACCTGGGGGCCCAGAGCCAGGGCGCCCAACCACGCGGCGAGGAGCAGCGCCTCGCCCTTCAGCCAGTCCAGCCGAATCCCCGCCCGCCGCTCCAGGAAGCTGGCCAGCGCGGTGCGAGCCGCGACCAGGACCGCAACCGCCACCGCGAGAGACGTCGAACGCGTGAGCGCCGCCGCCCCGAGCAAGGGTGGCGTGCAGGTGAAGAGCACAGGGATGCTGGGAAAGAGCGCCGGGCGGTGGGCGCGAAGCACCTGCATCCAACGGGTGAAGCGCGCGAGCGCCGCTCGCGGCGGAGAGGCGGCGGACATCCGCGCCACGCCGGCTCGCTGGACGCGCAACCCCTGGCGGTGAAGGACCTGGGACAGCTCGAGGTCTTCGCCGATGCAGTCGGGCAGGTCCTCGAGCGCAGCCTGCGCGCGTGGCGACAACGCCATCGCCTTTCCGCAGATCGGCTTGGCGCCCGGGCCCAGCGCGTCCAGCACCTCGAAGCTGTGGAGCGACTGCACCAGGAGCCCCCGGATGGCGCCCGGCTCGCACGGGTGGGGCGCTGCCCAGGCGAGATCGGCGCCGTCGGCCAGTGCCCCCAGCAGCGCCCCGATGAGGGGCCCATCCACGCGGACGTCGGCATCCACCGAAAGCACCGGGGCGGCCCCCAGCTCCAGAGTCGACAGCGCGAGCTGAAGGTGCCCGAGCTTGCGGTTGAGCGCCCGGGGACGAGACGGCAGCCAACGACCGCTCGCTCTGGCCGGGCGCCAAGGAGAGACGATGACCTGCTCCGCCCCGGGCAGATGCGCGGCCAGGTTGTCCAGCTCCGCCGGGCTCGGCGCGTCCAGAGGTCGCAGCACCAGTGCTGCCCCCGGCGCCAACCGCTGAGCTCGGCGGCGGGCGCGGGCGACGCGCATCCAGGCCACCGCGGTGAAGGCGATGCCGATGACACACCAGCTGACGAGCGCGCGGATCACGACGCGCGTCTCTCCGGTTGGGCGATTCGGGTCCTGAGTCGGGCCATCCAGCGAATCCAGGGCGAGTGGAAGCGCCGGAAGTCCGCCACCTCGGCCATCGCGTGCGCACCTTCTTGCGAGGCCTCCAGGCGTGCATAGAAGGGAGAGGACTCGAGCAGGAACGGTTCCCCCTGCGCCAGAAGCCTTTGGGGGACGCGCAGCCCCCAGAGGGTCCGCGTCGTGTCGGCCGGCTCCGGGGACCGCTCCGTCAGCTGGCAGGCTCGCGCGCCCGCTCGCAGGTGCCAGACCCTCCGCTGCTCCGGGGCCGCGGGATACCAGGGCCGGTAGACGATCGTGGTGTGCTCCCCATCGTGCACTCGCTTCCAGTCCCAGCCGGGCAGGTCGCTCCCGAGGGGCACATCGCCGTGGTTTCCGTCGTGGTAAGCGCGGCCCTCGAGTCTGAGGCCCAGCAGGGGAATCTCCAGGACGGCCCGAGCGCGGGGAGCAATCGGGTCCCACCAGTGGCTCATGCCCTCCACCAGCCGCACCGGCTCGGTGGGAGGGCAATCCGGGAGGAGTTCGAGCCGGACCTGCGCGGGCCTCCCCCAGACGGGCGTCTTGTCGACGATCTCCGCGAGCAGCCCGCCGCCCTGGTGGCGGAGCGCGGATCTGCCGACGCGCAGGCAGCGCCCGTCCTCCTCCAGCGACACCCGCTGGTACTCGGTCAGCACCCACTGGCACCGGGCGCCTTTTTCATAGAGCGCGAAGTTGACAGCCGCGTGCTCCCGGGGCTCGCCCCCGCGCCGGAGTGAGCTCGAGTAGCGAGGAGAGAAGATGGAGCCCACCATGAAGATGACCACCGCGGTGAAGTCACCCGCCTCCACGTCCACGTAGTACCAGCGGTAGGAGCCGGGTGGGGATGGGAGCTCGAGGCGCTTCATGCCGCTGCCCCCAGGTGCCGCGACGCCATCTGGGCCGCGAAGTGTCCGGACAACATCGCGAACGCGGCGCTGGCTTCGTGCGGTGAGGCGCCGGCGTAGGTGGCGAAGCGCCCGACGAATTGGCGCAGATGGACTCTCATGCCGCCTCCCCGGTGGAAAGAAGGCGCGGTGAGGGGGTGGACGCAGAGAAGAGGACCCGCAGGGCGATGGCGAGCTTGCGGGAGGTAGGGACGTAGGCCCGCGCGCGGAACACGTCGTAGCCCCGTTGCTCGATGGCGTTCAGGATGCCCGCGTAGATGGCACCCATCATGCGGACCATGCGTTGGGAGCCGAAGCCGGTAAGGAAGGGAATGCCCTCGGCGGCGCGGGCGTACAGCTCGCGCGCCCGGGCAATCTGGAAGCGCATGAAGGCCGAGAAGGCGGGGGTCGCGCTCTGCGCCCACAGGGCCGCTTCGGACAGGTCGTGCGCCGCCAGCTCGTCCTGGGGCAGGTAGCACCGCCCGCGCCGGAGGTCCTGGTGGATGTCCCGGAGGATGTTGGTGAGTTGCATGGCGCGGCCCAGATCAGCCGCCGGCCCCAGCGCCGCGTCCGACCTGAAGCCGAGCACCGGCGTGAGCATCAACCCCACGGTACCGGCCACGCGGTAGCAGTAGAGGTCCAGCTCAGCCCAGCTCGCGTAGCGGCGGAGGGAGAGGTCCATCTCCATCCCGGTGATGAGGTCCTGGAAGGGCTGCTCGGGGATCTCGAAGCGGCGGACGGTGTCCTCGAAGGCGGCGAGCTCGGCGGCACTCCACGGCCCCGCTTCGCGCTCGCGCGGGCCGATACCCGGCGGCGCCCGGAACAGATGCGCGACCAGCACCCGGGCTGTGTCCAGGCGCTGCCGGACATCCCCCGGCGCGCATTCGTCCACCAGGTCGTCCAGCCGCCGGCAGAACGCGTATAGCGCGAAGGCGGCGCGGCGGCGAGCGCCGAACAGCGCGACGGAGGCGAAATGGAAGCTCTTCGCGTGGTGGCGCGCCACCGCGCGGGCGCTGGCGTAACCTTCGCGGACCAGCGGCGTCATGCGAACACCTCTCGAGGCTCCACGGGGCTGGCACGCGGGATCGCGGTCCCTGGCAGCATGGCGTCGACCGCCAACCGCGCGCTGATCATCACCGTGGGGACGCCCGTCCCGGGCTGAATGGAGGCGCCGCACCAGAAGAGGTTCTTCACCTCGGGATCGACGACCCGGGGGCGGAAGGGGCCAATCTGGGTGAGGCTTTGCGCCAGACCGTAGTTGGACCCGCGCGCCAGGTTGAGCTCGCGCTCCCAGTCGTCCGGAGTGAAAGCACGCTCCACCTCGATGAGCGGCGACAACCGCCCGAAGCCTTCCGCCTCGAGCCGCGCCAGGACCTGGGCGCGCACGCGTGGAGCCTCCGCCCGCCAGTCCACCGCGGCAGAGCGATGTGGGACGGGGACCAGGACGTAGAGCGCGTCCTTGCCCGCGGGGGCGAACGACGGGTCGGTTCTCACCGGGGCGTTGACGTAGAAGCTCACGTCCTCCGGGATCCGATGGCGCTCGAAGATGTCGAGGAAGCTGCGCTCGAAGTCACGGCCGAAGAAGACGTTGTGATGGAGCAGGTCGGGCACGCGCTGCTTGAGCCCGAGGAAGAGCATGAAGCCCGACGAGGTGAACCGCTTCTTCTCCACACGCGCCGAGCGCCGCACCGCCAGCGGCTCCGGCAGCAGGTTCCGCACGCCCCAGGCGTAGTCGGCGTTGCAGAGCACCAGGTCGGCCGACCGAACGGTTCCGTCGGCGAGCTCGACCCCGGTGGCCACTCCACCCTCGACGCGAATGCGCCGGACGCTCGTCTTGAAGTGGAAGCTCACTCCCTCCTCGCGGCACACCTGCTCCAACGCCAGCGGCACCGAGTGGAGGCCGCCCCGGGGAAACCAGATGCCGTGGGACGCCTCGCTGTAGGGCAACAGGGAGAAGACCGCGGGCGCCTCCCAGGGAGACAGGCCAAGGTACATGGTCTGAAAGCTGAGGGCCTGCCGGAGGTGCGCGCTCTGAAAATGCCGGGCGACCTGGGGCCAAAGCCGCTTCAGGGCCCCCGTCCGGGCCAGCGCCGGCAGGTTTCGCGGTGCGACGAGCTCGAAGACCGAGGCGAAGTGTCGATCGACGAAGCGCTCGAAGGCGGTGTCGTGCTGCACTCTGGCCCGTGCGAGGAACGCCTGGTAGCGGGCCCGGCCACCCGGTTCCAGGGCCTCGAGCTCTTCCCCCAAACGGGAGGGGTCGCTCCACAGGGTCAAGGTCGAGCCATCCCGGTAGTGGACCCGGTAGCGCGGATCGCAGCGAACGAGCTGGAGATAGTCGGCCATCCGGCGCCCGACCGAGGCGAAGGTCTCCTCCAGAACGTGGGGCATGAGGAGGATGGTCGGACCCAGCTCGAATCGGAAGGGCCCAAGCTCGACGCGCCCGCAGCGGCCACCGGGGCCGGGCTGCTTCTCGAAGACGTCGACGTCGAGTCCAGCGTGGGCGAGCTTCATCGCCGCCGTCAATCCGCCCACGCCGGCGCCGATGATGAGGGCGCGCTGCCTTCTCACGCGACCCTCTGCTCGAGGCGGCCGATCACGGACGCCAGCGCGAGGGCGCCCGGCGAATCACCCAGGAGCTCGAGCGCCTTGAGGGCCGCCCGCGTCCGGGATTGAACCACCCTCTGGGTGGCCGCCAACCCGCCCCATCGAGCCAGGGCGGCGCGGGCGGCGCTCAGACGCTCCGACGCGGGATGCTCCCACAGCTCCTCCAGCTCCCGACGCCCCCCGGCGTTGGCGCGCGTCCAGGCGGCGATGAGGGGGAAGCTGCGCTTGCCCTCCAGGTAGTCGGCGCCGCCGGACTTGCCCGCGACGGCGTCCTCTCCGACGAGGCCGATCAGGTCGTCGCGGAGCTGGAAGGCGAGGCCGGCGTGGCGCCCCACCCGCTTGAGGACCTCGATGCGCTCCTCGCTCGCGTCACCCAACATGGCACCACACACCAGGGGTGCGACGAAGCCATAGCGAGCCGTCTTGAGCTCCGCGACCTTGAGGGTCCGGAAGAGGGTCACCTCGCCGAGCGGGGCATGAGCCAGCACCAGGTCGAGATATTGGCCGGCCGCGGTGTGGCGACAGACCTCCAACACGTAACGCACGGCCTCGGCAGCGCGTCCGGCACGGGTGGTGAACATCGCCTCCAGGGCGCGCGCGTAGAGGTGGTCTCCGGCGACGATCGCCAGGTCCTCGCCCCGCCGCCCGCTTCCCAGCAGGCGGTGCAGCGCTGGTCCGCCACGGCGACTGCATGCGCGATCCGCCACGTCGTCGTGGATCAGCATGAAGGTGTGGAGCAGCTCGAGCCCGGCCCCGAACTGGGTGACGGCCGGCGGAATGCTTGAGGAAGAACCGGTCGGGCGGGCCAGCGTCCAGCCCAATGCGACGAGCAGGGGGCGGACCCGCTTGGCGGGTCGCAGCGCCAACTCGCGCACGTGGGAGCGGGCGAGCTGCCAGGCCGCGTCCAGGTTGGCCTCGTCCTCCGGCTCCAGCCAGGCGCGCAGCACGGCCTCCAGGTCGTCCCGCAGCGGCCCGAGCGGGTCCGCCGCAGGCGCTCGTGTCTCCACCGATGTGTACCAAGTCATGGCGCGGGTGCTCCCGGGGCGACACGGTTTGTGGCTTGTGTCGAGCCAGGACTGTGTATAATGTTCGTACAATGTTTGTCAAACTAGGTGGCTTGCTGGTCTTCGCATGGGCGGTCGCGGCGCACGGTCAGGGGTTGGCGGCGACCGTCTCGGACACACAAGGGCGCCCGGTCAACCTCGCGGTCCTTTCGGGCAAACCGGTCGTGCTCTTCTACGAGGAGAAGGAGGCGACGGACGCCAACCAGGCGCTCAAGGACGAGTTGTTGAAGCGCGGCCGGGAGGCGAACCTGCTCTCCGCCGTCAGGGTGATCGCCGTGGCGAACGTACGGGCCTATGACTGGTTCCCCGCCCGCCCCTTCGTCATCCACGCCGTGCGCGACATCGAGAAGAAAGTCGGAATCCCAGTCTACCTCGACTGGGGTGGCGCCCTGTCCCGCAGCCCGCCGGGCCTGGCCGCCTCGGGAGCGTCCGTGCTCCTCCTCGACCGTGGCGGAGGGGTCCGCTTCACCAAGCACGGCAGGCTCTCCCGGGCGGAGATGGAGGCGCTTCTGGGGATGCTCGACGACATGGTGAGGAACCCCGAGGCCTCGCGGGGGGATCGGTGATCTGGGCCCTGCTCGCCGCCGCGCTGTCGGGGCTGTGGCTCGCCCGGGGAGCTCTCGTGCGGCGGCTGGTGCGCTGGCGGCTCGGGCCGTTCCGGGTCGTGGTGAGCCGCGTGGACGAGCGCGCCCCCGTGCGACTCACCGGGGAGCGCCGGGTGGCGGTCATCGGCGGAGGAGTGGCGGGCATCTCCGCCGCGTCCGCGCTCGGCGGTCGCGGCTACCGGGTGACGCTGTTCGAGGCGAACGCTTACCTCGGGGGAAAGCTCGGCTCCTGGCCGGTACAGCCTGCACCGGACCGTACGGAGTGGGTGAGCCACGGCTACCACGCCTTCTTCCGCCACTACTACAACCTCAACCGCTTCCTGGACGCGCTCGGCCTCCGCCACGGCTTCCGGGCCATCTCGGACTACCGGATCCTCCTGGCGGGCGGCGGGGAGATCTCGTTCGGAAATCTGGAGCGGACGCCGGGGCTGAACCTTCTGTCCATGGTTACTCGCGGCCTGGTCGGCTTGCGGTACCTGATGTCGGCGCCTGCACGAGACCTGATGGGCGTCTTCCTCGAATATCAGGCGGGGCACGTGGAGCCGTGGCTGGACCGGATGTCGTTCGCCGAATTCGACCGCCTGGTGAAGCTGCCGCCGCGTCTCAAGGTCGCCTTCAGCACCTTCGCCCGTGCCTTCTTCGCCGACGAGTCCAGGATGTCGATGGCCGAGCTGGTGAAAGCGTTCCACTTCTACTTCCTCGGCCACGACGGCGGGCTCATCTACGACTACCCCGTTCACGATTACGAGGTGTCCCTGCTCAAGCCCATCCGGGGACACCTCGCGTCACTGGGCGTCGCCACCCGCCTCTCCAGCCCTGTGTCCACCCTCGCGTGGCGCGACGGCCTCTTCCGGGTCAATGGCGAGTGGTTCGACCGCGTCGTGCTCGCGGCCGATGTCGCCGGAGCCCGTCGAGTGCTGAGTACGGCCAGTGGCCTCGAGGGGCTCGACCGCCGCTTGTCCTCCCTCGAGCCCGGGCAGCGCTACGCCGTGCTCAGGTTGTGGTTGGACCGCGCGCCGCGCGGGGGACTGCCGGTGTTCGTGGTGACCGAGCGCCATCGGGTGCTGGATGCGATAACCTTCCTCGACCGCGCGGAGGCCGAGTCGGAGGACTGGGTGCGCGAGCATGGCGGCTCGGTGATGGAGCTGCATTCCTACGCGGTTCCCGACGATGTCCCTGACCAGGCCGTTCGGGACGAGCTCCTTGACGAGCTGACCCACTTTCTGCCCGAGCTGAGGGTGGCCACCGTCCGGCACGAGCATCTCCAACTCCGGCGCGACTTCACAGCGTTCCACGTGGGGATGAGCGTCGAGCGGCCGGAGACGGAGTCGGGAGTGCCGGGGCTCTATTGCGCGGGAGACTGGGTGCGATTGCCGTTCCCGGCCATGCATCTGGAGGCGGCCTTCTCCAGCGGGCTGTGGGCGGCGAACCGCATTCTGGAGGCGGATGGGCTGCGCGAGGAGCTGGTCGAGTCCGTGCCCCTGAGGGGGCTGATGGCCGGTGTCCGGGCTCCGCGAGCGCGTCAGGCGCTGCTTCCCCGGGAGGCCTGATGCTGGACCTCATTCTGGTGGGAGGAGGGTTGTCCAACGGGCTCCTGGCGGATCGGCTCGCGGTTCTGAGACGAGACCTGTCGTTTCTCCTGGTCGAGGCAGGGCCAACGCTCGGTGGCTGTCACACCTGGTCGTTCCACGCCTCGGACCTGAGCGCGGAACAGCGCCGCTGGCTGCGGCCGTGGTGCACGGCCCATTGGAGCGGCTACGAGGTGCGCTTCCCCGGCTTTCGTCGCACCCTGTCCGGCGGCTACCACGCCATCCGGTCGGAGGACTTCGATCGCCGCTTGAGGGCCTCACTGGGCGACCGGGTCCGGGTGCGCACGCCGGTGGCGTCCGTGGGGCTCGATCACGTCATCCTGGAATCCGGCGAGCGGCTGGAGGCGCGCGCGGTCATCGATGGGCGGGGGGGATGTCCACCCTTCCCGGCGGGATTCCAGAAGTTCCTGGGGCAGGACCTCGAACTGGAGGCACCGCATGGCCTGGCGCGCCCGCTGCTGATGGACGGATCTGTCGAACAAGTGGACGGTTTCCGCTTCATCTATGCGCTGCCGTGGGACGAGCGGACGGTGCTCGTCGAGGACACCCGGTACTCCGACACGTCCGACCTCGATCGCGATGCCCTCCGGCGGGACCTACGGACCTGGGCAGAGAGCCAGGGCTGGCGAATCGTCCGCGTGGCCCGGGAAGAGAGCGCAGCGTTGCCCATTCCGCTGGGGGGTCCTCCTCCCCGCCCGGCCCGACCGACCGTGGGTGTGGCAGCCGGGCTCTTTCACGCGACGACTGGCTATTCGCTCGCCTTTGCGGTCAGGGTTGCCGAGCAGCTGTGCGGCGAACGCTGCCTCGACGCTGCATCGCTCACCCGCTGGAGTCAGGAGCTCGCACGCCGCCATTGGCGGGGCCAAGCCTTCTTTCGGGGCCTCAACAGGCTGCTCTTTCTGAGCTTCCCAGCAAACCGGCGGGCCCGCCTCTTCTCCTCGTTCTACGGTCACGACGAGGCCCTCATCGCTCGCTTCTACGCGAGCCGCCTCTCGTGGATCGACAAGCTCCGGGTGCTCGGGCGGGGGGCGCCCACAGTGGCACCGTTTGCGGCGCTGCGCGCATCACTCAGCGCGGGCCCACCGTAAAGGACGGACCTTGCCCGCCGACCTGCACTGCTCTCCAGCCAGGCGGGGCGAAGCTCCCCGGCGACGCTAGACCGCCCGGTGGAACAGCCCGAGCAGCAACCCGGCGATTCCCAGGATCACCAGGGCCGCGGCGAGCTGGCCCTGGATCCACACGGCGATGAACTCCTCCGGGTCACCGAGCAACGGCTCCTCGCCCTGACGACGACTCCGGTCCCACTG
>Ga0335083_10012794_pt1 | contig 10020 bp, 9 predicted proteins | sample Lox_Sample_42_FD_206716 | JGI IMG/M metagenome (GOLD analysis project Ga0335083, IMG submission 206716) | Soil microbial communities from Loxahatchee National Wildlife Refuge, Florida, United States - Lox_Sample_4.2 | ecosystem: Environmental > Terrestrial > Soil > Wetlands | place: USA: Florida...
CCTTACGTGCTCGACGACCTGCTGGATACAAGCGCCAAGTTGCCTGCCGCGCAGCGAAAGACGCTGCTCGCCGATCAACGCAAACCGCTGCAGGACTATGTGGACAGCCAGGTGTTGGTGACCACGCCCTCATGCGCCGACCAGCGCAGCGCCGTGCTGAGCACGGCCAATCTCGACGATGCACTCGGTGATCCCGCCGCTGCCAAGGCCGTGCTCGATCGCGCCATCACACTCACTCGCCAGAAGCTTGGCGGCAAGCCGGCCAGCGACCGCAACCTCGCCGACAACTTGCGCGTCTACCTGATGCGCGCCGGTCGCACGGAAGAATTCGACGCCTACCAGCGCGAGCTGATCGCCGCTTATCCCGACGATTATGTCTATGCCTATCGCTATGGCGCGAGCCTGGTGAAGGCGGGCAAGCCGGCCGATGCCCTGCCCTATCTTTCGCAGGCGGCCGACAAGGCCTACGGCGCCAATCGCCTGGCCGTAGCGCTGCAGCGCGTGAAAGCGCTCAAGGCGCTGCATCGCAATGACGAAGCGAAGAAAGTCGCCGACGATGCGCTGGAAACCAACGGCCCCTGGTTCCCCAAACAGGCACAGGCGCTCAAATCCGAACTCAGCGCGTGACGCGCCATGCCGTGGTGCCCTTGCCGGCGCCACGGCATTCTCGATCGGGCGATGCCCAATCGCCCTCATTGGTGAGCTGACGCCCCCTGCGTCTTCAGGCGTCGCTGCGCCACAGGCCGCGCGACTGAAATGGCCGTCCATCGCGAGCGATGGAATATCCGACGCGATCGGACTGGTCGCCGGAGGTCTCGGGTGTTTCCTGCCCTCACCGTGGTCCCGAACGGCAAAGGCCCATCCCGCACTCCCGCTGACGACAAAACCACGCCGCGCATGACTTGCGCGATGTGAGTCACCCCGCGGGAACTCAGCCGCGAAGCTGATGCAGCAACTGCTGCAGCTCGGCGTGCAGGCGCTTTACTTCGGACTGCGCGGCATCACGCGCATGCACCACTTCGTTGTGAATCGCGAGTGGGACGACATGCAGCGACAGGCTTTTCTTTCGCGCCCGGTAGCGGCGTGCGCGCTCCGCCGACGTGAGTGCATTCGCCTTGCGCGGGCGACCCCGGGGGCGCTTGAACGTCAAAGGCAAAGCCAGCGTACCGGGATCAAGGGGGTCAACCATGGCGATTCCTCCGTCGAAGTGGTGCCTATTTTAAGTGACGTCACATAAAATAGCAACGGAAAAATGGCCGAGAAATCAGTAAATCAGCGGTTTTTCTTGAGGCGTCGCGGATACGCCGGCCGGCAACCTGCTGGCCTCAGGTATTCACACCCCAAGGAGCATCCAGCCACTACCGTGCTTCGCCACGACGGATGGCGACCGGCGCCGACAGGCGGACGCCCCACCTCATACCGTGCGGAGACGTGGCCCGATGGATTCGCTTTACGAGTGGTCTTCCCGCACGATCCGCCGGATCTACGACGCTCGCCTGGATACGCCACCCGTACTGGACATTGATGCCTGCTTTCCCGGCGGGCGGCGGTTCGAATCGGCGTGGACCCGACTTCGTGGCGAAGCGCTTGCCGTCCTGAGGGACGCGCCATCCATTCCGCGATTCCACGAAATCATGCCCTCGCAGGAGGAAATCTCGGCACAGGACGGCAAGGATTGGCGCATGTTCCTGCTCAAGGTCTACGGACAGGAGCTGCGCGCAAACCTGGCGCTGTGCCCTCTTCTGCAGGAGTTGCTTCGCGCTACGCCGGAAGCGCTTTCCGCAACACTGTCGTTCCTGGCGCCGCACAAGCACATCCCGCGGCATCAAGGCCCTTTCCGCGGCATCCTGCGCTACCAGCTCAACCTGGATGTACGGCCGGATGAGGATGGCCGTCCGGGCACCGTGTTATGGCTGGCCGGCAAGGAATATCGGCTGGCCAACGGAGCATCCATGCTGTGGGACGACACCTACCCGCATGAAGTGTGGAATCACAGCGATCACATGCGCATCGCCCTGCTGCTCGACGTGCGCCGTCCAGCCATGCCGCTGGATCTGCGGCTGCTGTCAAATACCATCACGGCTGGCGTGGGAGTGGTCGCCCGTTGGCGTGGCCTGGGCTGAAGCGGAACATTCGGGCGCAGCACCTTCCAGCTCTGCGCGCCATCGTGGTAAGGCCTGCGGGTAGTTCGCCTGCACGTAGGCAAGCAGCCCTTCGCGAATGCGGCAGCGCAGGTCCCAGTTCCTGCCCGAATCGGACGAACTGACGAGCGCGCGTACCTGCATGGCTCGCTCGCTGGTATCGACCACCTGCAGCACGCTGACACGGCCATCCCATTCCGGCGACGTCTTGCAAAGGCGCATCAGCTCCTCGCGCAGCGGCGGGACCGGCATGCGGTAATCGAGCCAGACAAACACGCTGCCGACAATCTGCGCACTGCTGCGCGTCCAGTTCTGGAACGGGTTCTCCATGAACCAGTTGAGGGGCACTACAAGCCGGCGCTCGTCCCACAGGCGCACGACCACATAGCTGCCGGTGATCTCCTCGATGCGCCCCCACTCGTTCTGCACGATGACCACGTCGTCCAGCCGGATGGGCTGCGTCAGCGCGATCTGCACGCCCGCGATGAGATTGCTCAACACGGGCTTGGCGGCAAGGCCCAACGCCAGGCCGGCGACACCCGCCGATGCCAGCAGGCTCGTGCCGAGTTGGCGCACACCCGGAATGGTGAGGAGCATGGCACTGATGCCGAGCACGACCACTACGACGTCCGCCGTCCTGCGCAGCACGCGCACCTGCGTGAGCATCCGGCGGGATGCAAGGTTGTCGGCCATGTCCACCGGATAACGCCGGATGGCTGCGCGCTCCAACGCACTCAGGCAGCGTAGCGCCAGCCACGTCACCACGATCAGCAGGGCGACTTCCAGGCCGTGCTCCATCAACTTCCAGGCGGGAAGCACCTCCGTTTCAGGCAGCACGCGCACCGCCACGAAAACAAGGGCCAACGGAATCAACCAGTCCACCGGATCGCGGGCGCGCGCCAGCATGTCCGATATTACCGGGCGATGACGCGTCAACCGCCGCAGCAAGGCGTAAAGCGCGGTCCGCAGGCACAGCGACGCCAGCAGCGCAGCCAACACCGCCATGCCAAGCCGCGTCCATGGATCGCGCAGCCACAACCGACCAAGCATATCCATCATGCGGACATGTCCTTACCGCTAATCGCGTCCCTGTCCGGCCGCGCCCGGTTATGCAGTCGCATCAATCCGAGGGTGCCTTGGCAGGAATGAAGGGCGACACGGGATCGCTGGCCGGAAAGGTTTCCTCCAGCGCCACATCGTGATTTTCGCTCTCCTTGCGCTTGCGCTGCTCCCGTTGCTGGGGCGTCTCCTTCGCGTCTTGCTGCGGATGATCGTGGTCATGCTGGACATCTTTGCGGTCATTACTGGACATGGCGCCTCTTCTCCGTCGTCACCCCGCACGGGCAACGCTGCCGGACGGTTGTCATGGTGATCGTCCGGCAAGCCCCGTAAGCGACATGCTTTGTCCATGTGAGGAGGCATGGACAAGCATCAAGACCAGGTCAAACCCGCGTCACACTGGCGTAGCTCGCGCCAGTGTGACTGAACGCCATGCCTCAGGTGCGGCGGCTCGTCTCGAACAGGAACCACACGCGGCGTTCGGCCTCGTCGATCCAGTTTTCCAGCAGGCTGGCGGTGGCGACGTCGCCGTATTCGTCGCACAGCTCATGCGTGGCACGCATATAGCCGGCCACGCGCTGGTTGTCCTCGCGCAGCTCCGCAAGCATGTCGTCGGGCGTCACGAAATCGGCATCGTTGTCCGACAGGCGCGCCAGCCGCTTGGCGTGACCCAGCGAGCGCAGCGTGGTGCCGCCGAGCTTGCGCACACGTTCGGCAATGGGATCGACCGTGGCATAGATCTGATCCGACTGCTCGTCGAGCAGCAGGTGGTAATCGCGGAAATACGGGCCGGACATGTGCCAGTGGAAATTCTTGGTCTTGAGATACAGGGCCAGGATGTCCGACAGCAACGTGTTGAGTTCGGCGGAGATGTCGCGCGTGGCCTTCTCGCCCAGCGCGGACGGCGTGTTGATTGCCGCCTTCTGACGAGTCTTGGCCTTGCTCGTGTCGCCCTTGGCCTTGCTTGCATTGCTCATGGAATTTCTCCGGTGGTGACTCGGTGAGTATGGACGGTCAGATGTCATTTCGATGTCGCTGGCGCCGCCGCGTCGGCATGGCGCCAGAGTGCGGCCACGGCCAGCAGCGGAGGCACGGCAAAACACCACATGCCACCAACGGCATACAACAAGGCACCTGCGGCGCAGCCGACGGCAAATGCCATCACTGCGACGCTCATGCGACGCAGGCGTGCGTCGATGGGAGCCCTCTGTTCATCGGGCACACCCCGCATGCGGTCGGCCACGTCCAGCATGATCTGCGTGGTCGTTCCGGTCATCAGGGTCGACGGCGGCGCGCTGGCCAGGTGCACGCGATGCAAGGCGTTCTGGATAGCCATGGCACCCACCAGGGTCATGCCCGTAAGCGTCGCTGCCCAACTATCCCCCTGCGGAAACGGGCCGCAGCGGATGGCAAGCGCCATGGCCAGCACGAGCAACACCAGCTTGATCGCCAGCAGCGAACGAACCACGGGCTGTCCATGATCGACAAGCTGGTAATGCAGCAGGCGTGCGCCGATGACAAAGAGACAGAACACCGGCAATGCCAGCAGCTTGGCAACGATGCCGGATGTACCGGACACCAGCGCCGCACCGATAGTGACGAAGTTGCCCGTGACGTGGGCGGTGAACAGGCCGTGCAGCGCAAGAAAGCCGGATGTGTCGACATAGCCAGCCATCACGCTGAGGATGGTGGGCAGCCAGGGTTTCTCGGTCATGCGTTAGCGCTCCTCGCCGCTGGCGGGGCCGCCATGGCGCACTTCCAGCCCGCGCTCAGTAAACGCCATTGGCGTGAATCTCCGCCACATAGCCACCCGGAAACTCCACCACCGACGACGTGCGCCCCTCGCTCACGAGTGGCTCGACCAGCACTTTCACGCCATGCGCCCTGGCCCGGTCAAGCGTGGCGGACAGATCAGCCACTTCGTATCCGGTGATCTCGTGGCCATAGGGAAATGGCAGGTGGCCGTCGGTGACAAACACGGCCATCTTGCCAAACGTGGAATCCACGCGGATACGACGGAACACATCTCCGGGACGGCCGATCTCCACGCCCGGCGCCCGCGCTTCATCCGATACCACCTTGCCGTGCGAAAACGCGATGAAGGCTTTCACGAATGCCTCCGCGCGATCTGGCGACACGTAGACGCGATTCTCGGGAATGGTCTGCAAGGCCGCGTACTGCGGCGCCGTGTTGTGCCAGTAGAGCTGCATGTTGACGCCACCCGGCCACTGGACCACCGCGTCGCGACCGATGGGGTCTGCGAACGGCTGCACGATGACGTCGGCGCCGGCCGCGCGGGCGGCCTTGATCGCCACGTCGAGATCCTTCACCAGGTAACCCGTGCGCTCCTCACCGAAGGGATGAGGGATCGGCGTGCGGAAGCCAAACAGGGATACGGTGCCCGCCGGCGTCTGCAGCAACTGGGTACTGGTGCTGCTGGGCGTCGGCGTAACGGTGGCGATGCCCTGCTTCGTGCTTTGTCCGCCGAACGTCGCCAGGAAACTTTCAACGAAACGATCCACGTCGGCCGGAGCAACATAGACATGCGTGGTGTCATATTGCGGGCCCACCGCCACAACCGGGGCGACGACGACCTCCTGCACAGCCGATGCCTGCACACTTGCCTCGGTGGCGCAGGCCATGGCGAGCACAAACAACCTGGCGGACATGCGCATGCGATGACTCCGGCGGAATGTCAGGGATGAACTCTTGCGAAAACAGACGATGTGCGCCGATTCGCTACAGTGCTGCAAGACCAGCGGAAAACGTCGCGACCAGACCCGCTCGCCCGAAATATCGTTCGTCACGGTAAAAACCGCCATGACGATGTGCAAGTGAGGAGCGACACACCATCGAAGCGCCGGCCACGTCATGCGGCCGGCGCGCCGGTTCAGGAGCGGATGAACTCCAGCAGATCCTGGTTCACCTGATCCTGATGTGTCGCCGTGAGGCCGTGCGGTGCGCCCGGATAAACCTTCAGCGTGGCGTTCTTGATGATCTTGGCCGAGAGGCGGCCCGCGGCATCGATCGGCACGATCTGGTCGTCATCGCCATGGATCACCAGCGCCGGCACCTCGATCTTCCGCAGATCCGGGGTGTAGTCCACCTCCGAGAACTGCTTGATGCAGTCGTACTGGCCCTTCAGGCCGCCTGACATGCCCTGCGCCCAGAACGAGTCACGCATGCCCTGGGTCGCCTTGGAGTTGGGGCGATTGGCGCCGTAGAACGGCGCTGACAGGTCCAGGAAAAACTGCGAACGGTCATCGAAGGTCTTCTTGCGGATGTCGTCGAATACCTCGATCGGCAGACCGCCCGGGTTGTTCGCCGTCTTCAGCATGATCGGCGGCACCGCGCCGATCAGCACGATCTTGGCCACGCGTGCGTTGCCGTGACGACCGATGTAATGGGACACCTCGCCACCACCCGTGGAATGGCCAACCAGCACGATATTCTTGAGGTCGAGTTTTTCGATCACTGCCGCCAGGTCATCAGCGTAGGTATCCATGTCGTTGCCGTCCCAGGCCTGGGACGAACGGCCATGGCTGCGGCGATCGTGCGCAATGGTGCGATAGCCGTGCGAACTCAGGAACATCATCTGCGCATCCCACGCATCGGCCGTCAGCGGCCAACCGTGCGAGAACACGACCGGCTGGCCCTGACCCAAATCCTTGTAATAAATCTGCGTCCCGTCTTTCGTAGTAATCATGCTCATGGAGAATGTTCCTGCGGGGTTGGAAGAGCGCATCGGCGCCGGATGAAAACAAAAGCATGGCCCGTACAAAAATCGGCAAGGCCAGCCAAGATGAAAACCAAGGCGACATGACAGAGGCCATCGCATCCGCATGCCGATTCCGCCTTCACGCCCCAAGGCCGCCACTGAGTACTTCTTGAAATCGGCCAGGGCCGCGGCGGGCATATCGCCATCCGCGGCACGCGTCCATCAACGATGCCCCGGTGTCGGTATTTGCCAGGTGAACCATCCCCCCATCGCACACTAAAACCTCGTTGCCTCCACGCAGGTGCAGCGAGGCAAGCCACGAGCCCTGAAAGTTATTCGCCGAAATCTCGTCCGCTGTTACACCGACATGACGATCCGGCTCGCGCGTTACCTGGAAGAGCCCGAACCTTGCCCGGGCTTTTTTCGTTCACGGCACTTCTCGCCACATGGGCTACTTCGTTTCCTTCTCCATCAGCTTGTCCACCAGGTTGGGCGGCACTTCCATGTAGTGGTCGAATTCCATCGTGAAAGTGCCGCGCCCGCGGGTGGCCGAGCGCAGGAAGTTGATGTAACCGAACATCTCCGCCAGCGGCACGAAACCCTGCACGAAGGCCTGCGTGCCACGTTGCCCCTGGTCGCTCACGGTGCCACGTCGACGATTGATATCACCGATGACATCGCCCAGGTAGTCGGCCTCGGTCACCACTTCCAGCCGCATCACCGGCTCCAACAGCTTGGGCCTGCTGAGCCTCTGGGCTTCGCGGAAGCACTGGCGCGAGGCGATCTCGAAGGCCAGTGCGGACGAATCGACGTCGTGGAACTTGCCGTCGATGAGTCGCGCCTTGAAATCGACGACTTCGTAGCCGGCCACCTGGCCTTCCCGCGACTCCACCGTAACGGCATGCTCCACCGCCGGGATGTACTCGCGCGGCACGCGACCACCCACGATTTCGTCGGCAAACACCACGCCCGTCCCGGACGCCTGCGGTTCGAACACCATGGTCACTTCGGCGAACTGGCCCGAGCCACCCGATTGCTTCTTGTGCGTGTAGGTATGTTGCACCGGCTGGCCGAATGCCTCGCGGAAGCTCACCTTGGGCTTGCCCATGTTGGCGTCCACACCCAGCTCGGTGCGCATGCGGTCGATGGTCACTTCAAGATGCAGCTCGCCCATGCCCTTGAGCACGGTCTGCCCGGTTTCCTTGTCGACCTCCAGGCGCAGCGAGGGATCGGCCTTCACCATCTTGTAGAGCGCGGAGGAAAGCTTTTCCACGTCATTGCGGTGCTTGGGTTCGACCGAAACGCTGATTACCGGATCCGGGAATCGCATGCGTTCTAGCAGCGCGGGATGCGCGGGCTCGGCTAGCGAATCGCCGGTTTCCGTCTCCTTCATGGAAACGAACGCGCAGATGTCTCCCGCGCGCACTTCCTCGATTTCGCGCGTGGCGCTGGCCTGCACTTCAACGATGCGACCTACGCGCTCCTTCCTGCCGCGCGTGACGTTGAGCAAGGTATCGCCTCGCTTGATGACTCCCGAATACACGCGACAGAAAGTGAGCGTGCCGAACTGATCGTTGATCACCTTGAAGGCCAGCGCGCGTGCCGGCGCCTCATCGACCACGCCCTGGTCGCCAATGACATGCCCGTCCTCATCCACCAGCGCGATGCCGCCGTTCTCGCCCGGATACGGCAGGTAGTCGATGACACCATCAAGCAACTGCTGCACGCCCTTGTTGCGATAGGACGAACCACAAAACACCGGCACGAGCTTGCCCGACACGCAGCCCTTGCGGATGCAGTCCTTCAAGGTCTTGGCGTCGTACTCGCCGGTCTCGATGAGCTTTTCGAAGGCGGCGTCGTCCATCGACAACGCGCGCTCCAGCGTTTCTTCGCGCAGCTTGGCAAGGTTGGCCACCCATTCCTGGTCGCCTGCGGAGGAGAAATTCACGCGCCCGGCAATCTCATCGAGCGGCACCGTGTCCCACTGGCTGTCCTTGTCGTCGCCCTTCCACAGATAACCGACGCCAGCCACGAGATCGGCCATGCCGATGAATTCGTCGTGGCTTCCCAGCGGCACCTGGCACAGCAATACATTGGCGCCCAGGCGCTCGCGGATGCCCTTCACGCAGTGCGCGAAGTTCGCGCCGATGCGGTCCATCTTGTTGATGTAGCACAGACGCGGCACGTTGTACTGGTCGGCGAGGCGCCAGTTGGTCTCGGTCTGCGGTTCCACGCCGGCCACGCCATCGAACACCACGACCGCGCCATCAAGCACGCGCAGGCTGCGATTCACCTCGATGGTGAAATCGACATGCCCCGGCGTATCGATCAGATTAATCTGGTAACCCCGCCACTCGGTGGACACCGCCGCCGACTGGATGGTGATGCCGCGCTTGCGCTCCTGCTCGAGGTAATCGGTGGTGGTCGAGCCCTTGCCTTCCTTGGTGTCGTGGACGTCGACGATCTGGTGCTTTTTACCCGTGTAATACAGCACGCGCTCGGTCGTGGTGGTCTTGCCTGCGTCGATGTGAGCGATGATGCCAATGTTGCGGTACATCTGAAGCGCTTTTTGCCGAGCCATAAGATCCTGTCCAGAAAAGCCGTTCAACCCGGGTGCAAACCAAGCTGCGTTTTGCCAATGCCCGGAACCTCTACGGCACATAAGGTGGTTCAGCGCAGCATCAACGCTGCGTGAAGACCAACCCACGACTCCCTGCACTTGACGCGGCGCACCGTGGCGCAGCCTCATCGTCCCTACGCCGCCCTCCGTGCTTGAACCCTCCCCGCCGGACCCTCGGGCCCGGCTCCGTCATGACGAATCGTCATGAGCTAGGAAGCATTTCTCATTGGACATGTTTGGACGTCTATACCGCTGTTGACTACCTCCGAGGGCAGCGTATAGCCTGCAATTGTTGCAACGCACAAACCACGTGGGGAATACAAAAAATGCATAAACAACACAACGGCCTGAAGGCCACGCCTACCCTCCTCTCCCTTGCACTACTGGCCGCCTTCTCCAGCGCCCATGCCCAGGACACCAATACGTCGACGCCGGAGAACGCCAAGAAGCTCAGTGCTGTCATCGTCACCGGCACGCGCGCT
>Ga0335083_10012796_pt1 | contig 10019 bp, 10 predicted proteins | sample Lox_Sample_42_FD_206716 | JGI IMG/M metagenome (GOLD analysis project Ga0335083, IMG submission 206716) | Soil microbial communities from Loxahatchee National Wildlife Refuge, Florida, United States - Lox_Sample_4.2 | ecosystem: Environmental > Terrestrial > Soil > Wetlands | place: USA...
AGCCGTGCCGCGGGCTGGATTACAGCGAGGATATCGCTCTTCAGCAGCGCGGCGGCAATATAGAACGACCGTGCTATTTTAATCTTGAAAAAACCCGGGTGACAAGCCCGGGTTCTGACACACGACTCTAATTCATGATTTGCCGTCGATAACCGTTACGGTGCCTGATCGCGTCGCTTACCAGGCGGCAATCACCGCGCCACCGTATTTGGCGTCGATGTACTGCTTCACTTCCGGCGAGTGGTACGCCGCGATCAGCTTCGCCACCCACGGCTTGTTACGGTCCGCTTCGCGGATCGCGATGATGTTCACGTATGGCCCTTTCGGATCTTCGATCGCAATCGCGTCCTGCTTCGGCTGCAGGCCCGCCTCCATCGCGAAGTTGGTGTTGATCGCGGCGACATCCACGTCGCCAAGCGAGCGCGGAATCTGCGCGGCGTCGAGTTCGACGATCTTCAGCTTCTTCGGATTGTCGACGATGTCGAGCGGCGTCGCCTTCAGGCCGGCATCAGCGCGCAGCTTCAGCAAACCCTGCTTCTGCAGCAGCAACAGCGCGCGGCCGCCATTGGTCGGATCGTTCGGCACCGCGACTTTTGCGCCGGGCTGCAACTCGGCGAGTGACTTCACCTTCTTCGAATAAATGCCCATCGGGAACGTGACGGTGTCGGCGACCTTGATCAGCTTGTAGCCGCGATCCTTCACCTGCGCCTGCAGATAAGGGTCGTGCTGATAGCTGTTGGCGTCGAGATCGCCGCTTGCGAGCGCCGCGTTCGGCTGCACGTAGTCCGCGAATTCGACGATCGTGATCTTCAGACCATTCTTCGCGGCCACGCTCTTCACGACTTCCATCAACTGCGCGTGCGGGCCGCCGGTGACGCCGACCTTGATCGAGTCGTCGGCATAAGCCGCGCGCGTCGCGGCCAACAGCGTTGCAGCGCCGAGCACGGCAGCCAGTTTCAGAATAAAGCGACGTTGCATGACTGATCTGCTCCGATTCTGTTCAAACAGGTTTCGATAACCGTGGTTTTGATGTGTGGCTCATTTATGGCTCAAGCGCCGCACGAGCCAATCCCCAAACGACTGCACCAACTGCACAAACACAATCAGGATCAGGACGACGGTCCACATCACGTCCGGCTCGTAGCGCTGGTAGCCGTAACGGATGCCGAGGTCGCCAAGACCGCCGCCGCCGATCGCACCGGCCATGGCCGAGTAGCCGACCAGCGACACGAAGGTGATCGTCAGACCGGCAACCACGCCCGGCCACGATTCCGGCAACAGCACCTTGAAGACGATCTGGCTGGTGGTCGCGCCCATCGCCTGGGCGGCCTCGATCAGGCCACGGTCCACTTCGCGCAATGCCGTCTCGACGAGGCGCGCGATGAACGGCGCGGCGGCGATCGTCAGCGGCACCACGGCCGCGGCCGTGCCGATCGACGACCCAACCACCAGCCGCGTGAACGGAATCACCGCGACCAGCAAGATGATGAACGGCGTCGAGCGCACCGCGTTGATCACAACGCCCATCACGCGATTCAGCGCGACGTTCTGCAACACGCCCTGACGGTCCGTCAGATACAGCAGCACGCCGAGCGGCAAGCCCACCAAAGCGCCCACCGCGCCGGAGATGCCCACCATGATGAGCGTCTCCCAGAACGACTGGACGAACATATCAAACATCTCACTCAACATACGACATCTCCTCCACTACGACACCCTGTTCGCGCAGGTACGTCAGTGCCTGCGCCACCTTCGCCGGTTCGCCGCCCGCGAGCACCGCGAGCGAGCCGAATGCCTGCCCCTGGATCTCGTCGATCTGGCCGTGCAGAATGTTGAAGTCAAGTTCATAGCGGCGAATCGTTTCCGACAGGATCGGCTGATCGACACCCGAGCCGGTAAACGCGAGGCGCAGCAGATGACCGCTGCCGGTCTTCAGACGTTCCGCGACGCGCGCCTTCATCGCCGGCGGCAGTTCCTGGGCGATCACATCGCCGATCAACGCACGCGTCACCTCGTGATGCGGTTGCAGGAACACGTCGATCACCTTGCCATGTTCAACGACGCGCCCGGCGTCGAGCACCGCGACGCGGTCGCAGACCTGCTTGATCACATCCATCTGGTGCGTGATCAGCACGACGGTCAGGCCCAGTTCGCGGTTGATACGCTTGAGCAGATCGAGGATCGAGCGGGTGGTTTCCGGGTCGAGCGCCGAGGTCGCTTCGTCCGAGAGCAGGACCTGCGGCTTGCTCGCCAGCGCCCGCGCGATGCCTACACGCTGCTTCTGGCCACCGCTGATCTGTGCCGGATAGCGATCTTTCTGCGCCGACAGGCCCACGAGTTCGAGCAGCGGCAACACGTTCGCCTCGATCTCGTCGCGCTTCATGCCGGCCAGCTCGAGCGGCAACGCGACGTTCCCGAACACCGTACGCGACGACAACAGGTTGAAGTGCTGAAAGATCATGCCGATCTCGCGCCGCGCTTCGCGCAGTTGCGCCGCGGACAGCGTCGTGAGATCGCGGCCGTTGACGACGATGTTGCCTTCGGTCGGTCGCGTCAGCAGGTTGATCGTGCGCACGAGCGTACTCTTGCCCGCGCCGCTGCGGCCGATAATGCCGAACACTTCGCCCGCCGGAATCGACAGATTGATGTTGTGCAAAGCCTCGACCCAGCCCCGGGCTCCGGCGAAACGTTGGGAAACTTGACGGATTTCGATCATGAAAAACGAAACGGCGGATCTGCCAGCGAGCGTCGTGCGCTCCCGACAAGCGGCCGCCGTTACTTTTATTGGAATTTGAGCTGAGATTCTACCCCAGCACCGACATTCCCTTTAATAATCATTTCCGATTTTTTCATAACCATGAGAAATTAGAGAGCAGCACCGCGCGCTGCAGTCGTGTGCGTCATACGGGTGCGACTATGATCGGGGGCATGAAAACCACGACCACGACGCCATGGAGACAACCCCGTATAACAATGTTCGTCCCGCCGCAACGGTAACCGCAGGTGGCCGGACGGAACGCGGCGGCGCAGGCCTGCCGACCGTCACCACCCGGGACGGCGTCGAATTGCCGGTGTACCGTTGGCCGGCCGCCGGAACCCCACTTGCGACGGTGGCCCTCCTCCACGGCCTTGCGGAGCATGCAGGACGCTACGTCGCGCTCGCCGGGCGCCTGAATGCTGCGGGCATCGAACTGATCGCGGTCGACCTGCGCGGCCATGGACGCGCGCCCGGCAAGCGAACCCGGATCGATCGTTTCGATGAATACCTGCTCGACGCCGACGCGTTGCTCAGCGTCGCTGCCCAGCACACTGACACGCCGCTGTTCCTGATGGGCCACAGCATGGGCGGCGCGATTGCCGCGCTGTACGCAGTAGAACGGCTCGCGGGCAGCGGCCACAAGCTGGCGGGGCTGATCCTGTCAAGTCCCGCGCTCGCGCCCGGCCGCGATGTGCCGCGCTGGATGTTGACGATGAGCCAGATCATCAGCCGCGTCTGGCCGAGCTTCCCGGCGATGAAGATCGACGCGGCGCTGCTGTCGCGCGATCCGGCGATTGTCGACGCGAATCGCAACGATCCACTGGTACATCACGGGCCGATCCCGGCCCGCACGGGCGCGGAGGTTCTGCTGGCGATGCAGCGCATCGAACGGGGCCGCGCAGATTTGCGTGTGCCGTTACTGGTGTATCACGGCACTGCCGACAAGCTGACGGAACCCGACGGCAGCCGCACGTTTGGCGAGCATGCCGGCTCTGCGGACAAGACGCTCACGCTTCATGAAGCGAGTTATCACGAAACGATGAACGATCTCGAGCGCGAACGGGTAATCGGCGAGTTGATTGCGTGGATTCTGGCACGGGCGGCGTGAGTGTACAGCAAGCGTTCGTCGAACCAGGGCGCGCCGCCGAACGGTGGATATACGCGGCGCGGGCGTCGATGCGTCGAACGCGCGTGGACAAGTGTTACCGTCACAGTGACGCCCTGGACACCACGAAGCTCAACGCGGCCACTGCGCCGCACGCTTGTCGATGAACGCCTGCACGCCTTCGAGCGCCGACTCGTCCATCATGTTGCACGCCATCGTCTGGCCGGCCAGTTGATAAGCCGCCTCGATCCCCATCTCGAGCTGGCGGTAAAACAAGGCTTTGCCCGCCCGCACCGCTTCGGCCGGCTTCGCGCAGATGCTCGACGCGAGCGAAGCCACCGCGGTATCGAGCTCCCCGGCCGGGACCACGCGATTGACGAGACCTTGCTCACGCGCTTCGTGTGCATCGATGAATTCGCCCGTCAGCAGCATTTCGAGCGCCGCCTTGCGCGACACGTTGCGCGATAGCGGCACCGACGGCGTCGCGCAAAAGAGCCCGAGGTTGACGCCCGACACCGCAAAGCGCGCCGAGTCGGCTGCGACGGCCAGATCGCACATCGCGACGAGCTGGCAACCCGCTGCCGTCGCGATGCCGTGCACGCGTGCAATCACCGGCTGCGGCATGCGCTGGATCGTCAACATCATTTCCGTGCAGCGCGCGAACAGTGCCTGGTAATACTCGAGCGAAGGTGCCGCGCGCATCTCCTTCAGATCGTGTCCCGCGCAAAACGCACGGCCCGCCCCCGCGATCACCACGACGCGCGCGTCGCTGTCCGCGAGCGCGGCAAGGCGTGTCTGCAACGCGTCGAGCAATGCTTCGGACAACGCGTTGAATGCCTCCGGCCGCTCCAACGTGACGCGCACGACGCCGCGCACGCCGTACGCATCGTGCATGACGTCGACCAGCGCCGCGTTTGGGTCCGCAGGGTTAGGGGTTGGCAGGCTTGCGTCCATGATCCACCCTCGGGTTGCGCGACGCCGACCGCTCAGATCCCGGCCAGCGCGCGAATATGCGCGACCGCGCTGCGGCCAAGCGCCGACAGGTTATAGCCGCCCTCCAGGCAACTGACGATGCGTCCGCGTGCGTAGCGATTGGCGACATCGCGCACCTGGCCGGTTATCCATGCGTAGTCGTCTTCGACGAGCCCCATGTTGCCGAGATCGTCCTCCCGATGCGCGTCGAAGCCGGCTGAGATGAAGATCATCTCCGGCTTGAACGCGTGCAGACGCGGCAGCCACATCATGTCGACCGCCTCGCGCACCTGCATGCCCTTTGAGCGGGCCGGCATCGGCACGTTGACCATATTGGGCGCCTGGTTGTCGGCACCGGTGAACGGATAGAACGGATGCTGGAAGAAACTGCACATCAGCACGCGCGCGTCGCCCGCGAACGTGGCCTCGGTGCCGTTGCCGTGATGGACGTCGAAATCGATGATCGCGACCCGCTGCAGGCCATGTGCGTCCAGCGCATGACGCGCGGCGATCGCGACGTTGTTGAAAAAGCAGAAGCCCATCGCGCGCGCCGGTTCCGCATGATGCCCCGGCGGCCGGATGCTGCAGAACGCGTTGTCGTAACGTCCTTCGATCACCGCGTCGGTGGCGGCGAGCGCGGCACCGGCCGCGCGCAACGCTGCTTGCCACGTATGCGGATTCATCGAGGTATCGGGGTCGATCTCGGCGTAGCCCTCGGCCGGCGCGCGGCTGCGGATGTAGTCGACGTGCGCCTGCGTATGCACGCGCAGCAGTGCGGCTTCGTCGGCGAGCGGCGGCGAATCGCGTTCGATCAGCGCGTCGATGCGGCTGGCGATCAGCTGATCCTCGATCGCCTGCAGGCGCGCCGGACATTCAGGATGCCATTGCCCCATTTCGTGCAGCAGACAGTCTGGGTGGGTATAAAAGGCCGTTGCCATGATTCTCTTCTTCTGCGGCGCGACGCGTGAGCGCCGCGCGGCGTGTCTCCGTCCACAGGCGCGCCCGCACGGCGCGCCCAACACCATCAAGTTACCACAGCATGTGCCTGCGACGGGCGCTGGCAAAGGTTCTGCTCAATTCTGCAAGATGCCTCGGGTATACTGCCCCGAATCCTCCTGTCTCCATGTGCCTTCTTCGCACCGCGCTCCCAGTTCACTATGATCGTCAAGCTTGCTCTGTCCGCACGAAACCGGCTACGCACCAAGACCGTGGCCGCAGTACTGTCCGTCGCATCGTGCGTACTCGCGGCAGCCGCTCCGGCCGAGGCACAGACGAGCGCGCCCAAACCTCCGCTGCTGGTGACCCAGGCTCAACCACAACAACCGGTGCCGCAGGGACAGACCTTCGAAGAGGAGATCATCCCGCAGCGCTTTGCGAACAACCCGGATGTCGACGGCTTCATCAACGACATGGCCGCGCGCTACGACTTCGATCCGGCTGCGCTGCATGCGCTGTTTGCCAGCGTCAGCTACTCGGCCACCGCGGTCAAGCTCGTCACGCCGTCGCCCACACCGGCCATCAAGAACTGGCGCGTGTATCAGTCGCGCTTCCTCGATCCGGTCCGCATCAATGCGGGCGTGCGCTTCTGGCGCAACAACGAAGCCACGCTGCAGCGCGCTTATGAGGAATTCGGCGTACCGCCCGAAGTGATTGTCGGCATTATCGGCGTGGAAACCATCTACGGGCGCTACATGGGCAACTTCCGTGTGCTCGACGCGCTGACGACGCTCGCCTTCGACTACCCGAACACGCCGAATCGCGCCGACCGCGAACAGACCTTCCGCAAGAATCTCGAAGACTATCTGGTGTGGACGCGCGACTCGCAAATCGATCCGGCCACCGTGCTCGGTTCGTACACCGGCGCGATCGGCATTCCGCAGTTCCTGCCGAGCAGCATCGTGCAGTACGCGATCTCGTATGACGGCAACAAGCAGATCGATCTGCGCACCAGCCAGGCCGACGCGATCGGCAGCGTGGCGAACTATCTGAAACAGAACGGTTGGGAGAACGGCAGGCCGGTGGTGTGGGAAATCGGCTCGGACGCCGGCAGCATCGGCATCGCACAGGCTGGCGCCGACGGTCAGCCCGAGCCGCACTGGCCGCTCGAGCAACTGCTGCGCGCCGGCATGCTGCTGAACCAGCCGGGCCTCGATATGGCAGCGGAAGCGGGGACGCCCGTCACGATCATCGACCTGCCGTCGCCGGGGCTGCCCACCGAATACAAGCTGGGCCTGAAGAATTTCTACGTGCTGACACGCTACAACCGCAGCTTCTTCTATGCGCTCGCGGTCTATCAGCTCGGCGAGAAGATCAAGGCGCAGATGATCGCCTCAGGTGATCTGGACAGCAATGGCGCGCCGACCGGGATAACGCCGGGCGCTGCGCCGGCGGCAATGCCCGCGCCGTCGCCAGCGCCCATGCCCCCTCTCGCGCCGACTGCTGCCCCGATGCCAGCGCCTGCGCCGGATTCGGAGTAAGCGTCGCCCAATCCGTTCGCCCGCGGGCACCCTGAATCAGGCAGGAAACACACCCGTCGACAGATAGCGGTCGCCGCGATCGCACACCACGAACACGATGGTCGCGTTCTCGACCTGCCGTGCAATCCGCAGCGCCACCTCGCACGCGCCCGCTGAGGAAATGCCGCAGAAAATCCCTTCAACGGCGGCCATCCTGCGCGCCATGGCTTCGGACGCCGCCTGGCTCACGCTCTCGACACGATCGACGCGGCTGCGGTCGAAAATCTTCGGCAGATACGCTTCCGCCCACTTGCGGATGCCCGGAATACGCGAACCTTCTTCAGGCTGCGCGCCGATGATCTCGATCGCCTGATTCCGTTCCTTCAGATACTGCGACACGCCCATGATCGTACCCGTCGTGCCCATCGCCGAGACGAAGTGTGTGATGCGGCCCTCGGTCTCCTGCCAGATTTCCGGGCCGGTCGTTTCGTAGTGAGCGAGCGGATTGTCCGGGTTCGCAAACTGGTCGAGGATGATGCCCTTGCCTTCGCGCTGCATCTGTTCAGCGAGGTCGCGTGCGTACTCCATGCCGCCCGTCAGCGGAGTGAGCAGGATTTGCGCGCCGTAAGCGGCCATGCTCTGACGGCGCTCGATCGACAGGTCTTCCGGCATGATCAGCACCATCTTGTAGCCGCGGATCGCAGCCGCCATCGCAAGCGCAATGCCCGTGTTGCCGCTTGTCGCTTCGATCAGCGTGTCGCCCGGCTTGATGCGGCCGCGCGCTTCGGCCTTCTTGATCATCGACAGCGCCGGGCGGTCTTTCACCGAGCCCGCCGGATTGTTCCCCTCGAGCTTGCCGAGGACTACGTTGTTGCGGCTGCGGATCTCGTCGTCAGGAAGACGGACGAGCTGTACGAGCGGCGTGTTGCCGATCGTGTCTTCAATTGTTTTGTAAGCCATATCGAGGTGCGATGCTATCGCTGCGCGGAGTCTGCAATCTGCTGATTCTAAACCACCGTGCCCGCGCCTGCCGCTCGGCCCTTCTGGCCGCATGGATGCGTGCAGCTCACAGCGCGGCGAAGTGCGAGGCCTTGCCACGCAAAAAGCCCGCGGCTGAGTACCGCGGGAGCCAGTCACCTGAATGACAGCTGAAGGAGTGGTCCGTGCCGACTCCAACCAGAAAAGGTGCCGTGATCGCGGCGAGGCGAGGCAAGGCACGCGCCGCCGCGGCGGGCTATTTCTTCACCACCACGGCCGCACCGCTCTTTTGCGTGCCGGCCGAAGCGCCCGTAGCGGCCGGCGCCCTGACCGGCTCAGACGCCGCAGCCTGAGTGCCAGCAGCAGCGCCAGCCGGATCGATAGCGAGACCTTCCGCCTGCAGCCGCTCGAAGGTATGCCCGCCCATGCCCTTGACGCGCTTGCTGACATCCGCGGGATCCTTGAACGGACCGTGCGCGTCGCGCTCTTCGAGAATCGCTTTTGCTTTGGCCGCACCGATGCCCTTGATGCTGCGCAGCGCATCCTCGTTGGCCGTATTGATGTCGACCGCCGCGTAGGCGTGACCGAATGCGGCAAGCATCGCCGCGGTAACCATGATTTTTCGCAACATATGGAATCTCCCTCGTACCCTCCGCCGGCGACGATCACCGGCGAGGAGATTCCAGTTTAGAGAGGTCTGCGAACGATTTATAGCTGGCCGAACAGCCAACGCACGTAGCGATCGACGCCTTCCTGCACGCTCAGGAACGGCGCGTCGTAGCCGGCCGCGCGCAGCTTCGTGAGGTCGGCCTGTGTGAAGCATTGATACTTGCCGCGCAGTGCATCGGGGAATGGAATGTACTCGATCAACCCACGCTGCACCTGCTCCGCCAGCGACAGCGCCGGCTCGTTATTCAGCGCGCGCAACGTGTTGACGACGGTCGACGCGATGTCGTTGAACGGCTGCGCTCGGCCACTGCCGAGATTGAAGATGCCGGACTTCTCCGGATGATCGAAGAAGTGCAGATTGACCTTCGTCACGTCTTCAACCGACACGAAATCGCGCGTCTGCTCGCCTGCGGCGTAGCCGTTGTATTCGCCGAACAGCTTGACCTTGCCTTCCGCGCGGAACTGGTTGAAGTTGTGAAACGCGACCGACGCCATGCGACCCTTGTGCGTTTCGCGCGGACCGTACACGTTGAAATAGCGAAAGCCCGCGATCTGGCTTTTCGCGGTGGGCAGCACGCGGCGAATCACCTGATCGAACAGGAACTTCGAATAGCCGTAGACGTTGAGCGGCTGTTCCACTTCGCGCTCTTCGACAAAGCGGCTCGAGCCGCCGTACGTGGCCGCCGACGACGCGTACAGGAACTGCGCGCCCTGCGCGAGACATGCATCGAGCACGGCACGGCTGTAGCGGAAGTTGTTGTCCATCATGTAGCGGCCGTCGGTTTCCATCGTGTCCGAACAGGCGCCTTCATGGAACACTGCGCGCACCTTGCCGAAGTCGCCACGCGCGAAGCGCTCGACGAATTCCGCCTTGTCGAGATAGTCGTCGATCTCGCAATCGACGAGGTTCTTGAACTTGTCGGCGCGTGTGAGATTGTCGACCGCGATAATGCGTTGCTCGCCGCGCTCGTTGAGCGCCTTCACGAGATTGCTGCCGATAAAGCCGGCTGCGCCTGTGACGATGAGAGTCATAGTCGTCCTGCGGGTTGAGGTTCAACTGGTGCAGGCCGCTCGCGCCGCA
>Ga0335083_10012797_pt1 | contig 10019 bp, 9 predicted proteins | sample Lox_Sample_42_FD_206716 | JGI IMG/M metagenome (GOLD analysis project Ga0335083, IMG submission 206716) | Soil microbial communities from Loxahatchee National Wildlife Refuge, Florida, United States - Lox_Sample_4.2 | ecosystem: Environmental > Terrestrial > Soil > Wetlands | place: USA: Florida...
CTCCCGGCCGGCACCGCGTGGCGCACCGATCCCGCCGACGCCGCCGCCCTGCGCGCCTCATACGAGCGCACCGTCGCGGTGGCATGGCGCGGTCCCCGCATCCAGCCGATCCCCGCCCGCCTGCCATGAAACGAGAAATAGCTACCGCGGCGCGGTCAGGTGCCGGAAACCGCACCACCTTCCCCAGCGATCCGCCATGCCCCTGGTAGTGACTCCCCGCCGACACCAGCCGAGGCGTACAGATCGGCTCGTTCTGCGCTGCAGCATCAACCGAATCTGCCGAATAGCGGGTGTTGTCGTGGCGCATATCTATGCAAGTCCTGGAATACTCACTCACGCTATCCCGGCCCTTGCGGGCGACGGCTATGTAGCCTTTCCATCGTTCTGGTAGGAAATCAGATCCCTGCCGATTACGAGCTGTCGACAGTGGCGGATAATTCATCCGTTGCGCGGTGCAGAATCGCCAATTCTGTTCATCAGGCCGACTCGGATCATCCAGCGGAAATCCAACGGTTAGCATCACGGCGAGGTAACGACGGGCCGGGTGAGGATGGGTTGGCCTGTTTTGCTGCGGGTGAGGATGGGTTGGCCTGTTTTGCTGCGGGTGAGCGTCCATGTCGGATAGGTGTTCTCCGTCGGGGTTTGATCTTCGGGGGAAGGTGCGCCGGTGGCGACCAGGGACGTGTTCTCGGCGGATGAGCTGGCGCAGCTGCGGGGCTTCCCTGAGATCGGCCACGCTGAGCTGATCAGGTTCTTCATGCTCACGCCTGCCGATGAGGAGTTCGTACGCAGGTTCCGGGACAAGCGGAACGTGCTGGGCGTCGCGGTGCAGTTGTGCGCGCTGCCGTGGCTGGGGTTCGTCCCGGAAGACGTGCCCGCCGCCCCGGCCGCCGCGGTGGCCCGGCTGTCGGAGAGGCTGGGCATCCCGGTCGGCGAGCTGAGCGGCTACGGCGCCCGCGAGCAGACCCGCTCTGACCACCTGCGCGACGTGGCCGCCTACCTCGGCTGGCACCAGGTCGACCGGCCGCGGTGGAAGGACCTGGAGGAGTTCCTGTTCGCGCGGGCGCTGGAGCACGACTCCCCGAAGCTGCTGTTCCGGCTGGCGTGCGAGTACCTGTCGTCGTCCCGCCTTGTCCGCCCGGGCGTGGTGCTCGTCCTGGAGCGCGTCGCGGCCGCCCGGAAGCGGGCCCGCAAGGAGACGTGGCAGCGGCTGGAGCCGATGCTGACCGGCTTCCTGCGGGCCGAGCTGGACGGGATGCTGGTGCCCGACCCGCTGCTGGGCCGTACCCGGCTGGCCTGGCTGGGGACCGGGCCTACCTCGTCGACGCCGGGGGCGGTGAAGGGCGAGCTGGAGAAGCTGGCGTACCTGCGCGGGATGGACGCGCACACGCTGGACCTGTCGGTCCTGCCGGCCGAGCGGCGCCGGTTCCTGGCGGGCCTGGGCCGCCGGCTGACGGCGCAGAACCTGGCCCGCCGCGACGATGACCGCAAGTACCCGATCCTGCTGACCCTGGCCGCACAGTCCGCCGTGGACGTGCTGGACGAGGTGGTGCTGCTGTTCGACCAGGCGCTGTCCGGCCGGGAGGCGGCCGCGCGGGAGCGGCTGACCGAGGTGCTCGCCGAGCGCGCCCGCGGCGGCGAGGACCGGCAGGCCCTGCTGGACGACATCCTGGCGATCGTCCTCGACCCGGACGTGGCCGACGACCAGGTCGGCGGGCGGCTGCGCCGCGACGTCGGCCACCAGCGGATGCGGACGGCGCACGACGCCCGCCGCGAGCGGCTGCCCCGCGACCACGGGCACCTGGCCCTGATGGACGCCTCGATGTCCTACCTGCGCCAGTTCGTCCCCGACGTGCTGGCCGCCGTCGGCTTCGCCGGCGGCCCCGGCATGGACCACCTGCTGCAGGCCGCCGGCATCCTGGCCCGGCTGCACGCGGCCAGGGCCCGCAAGGTCCCGGACGGGGCGCCGGACAGCTTCGTGCCCGCCCGGTGGGCCGGGTACCTGGAGAAGGCGTCGAAGGACGGCAACGTCGTCGCCTACCGGCACTACTGGGAGCTGTGCGTGCTGATGGCCCTGCGCGACGGCCTGCGCTCCGGCGACGTCCACGTGCCCGGGGCACGCCGGTACGCCGACCCGGCCTCGTTCCTGCTCACCCCTCAGCAGTGGGGGCCGCGGCGGCTGGAGTACTGCCACCTGGTGGGCAAGCCCGCGACCGTGGCCGACGCCCTGGCACTGGCGAATGACGAGCTTCACGCGGCGCTGTCGGACCTGGAGGCCCAGCTCGCCCGGGGCGGCGGGAAGGGCGAGGTCCGCCTCGGCCCGACGGCGAGCTCATCATCCCGCCGCTGACCGCCGAGGACGTCCCCGCCGAGGCCAGTGCGCTGCGCGACGAGCTCGCCGCGCTGCTGCCCCGCGTCCCGATCGCGTCGGTGCTGGTCGAGATCGACGCCCGCACCGGGTTCACCGACCGCCTCATCCACGCCGGCGGCAAGGCCAGCCGGCCGCCGGACCTGCGGCGCAACCTGCTGTACGTCATCATCGCCGAGGCGACCAACATGGGCCTGTCGGCGATGGCCGAGTCGTGCGGCGTCTCCTACGACACGCTGGCGTGGACGGCGGAGTGGTACTTCAGCGCCAAGGCGCTCGAGGCGGCTAACGCCGCGGTCGTCAACTACCACCACCGGCTGCCGATGACCCAGTCGTTCGGCACCGGCACCTTGTCGTCGTCGGACGGGCAGAAGTTCCCGGTCAAGGGCAAGTCGCTGACCGCGGCGCACCTGTCGCGCTACTTCGCCCGCGGCCAGGGCGTGTCCACCTACACCCACGTCTCGGACCAGCACTCGACGTTCGACACGAAGGTGATCTCCTCGACGTCGCCGGAGAGCCCCTACGCGCTCGACGGCATCCTGGGCAACCAGACCGACCTGCTCATCACCGAGCACGCCACCGACACCCACGGCGCGACGCTTATATGGACAAGTCAAGGTGATCTCCGTCGTCGGCCTAGGATTCCCGAAGCTACGGGCATTAGGAGCGGCCGACCAAATGGCTGCGCCGGGGCGGGCCGGGCAGGCGGGTAACCCCGGCTACTACTGCCAGCGGAGCGGAAGCGTGGCGCGGAGCTGCCCCGATTGCCCGGCGGCGAGCATCTCGATCCAGGTGGTGGCCCGGCTCAGCGGCGGCACCAGCTCCAGGTGCATCATGACCCCGCCGTCGTCTTCCGCGCTCCAGCCGGTCCGTGTGGCGTGCCACCGCCCGGCGCTGTCGCGCACCCATGTTCTCAGCGGGAATTCCGGTTCCGTGCTCTGTGGTCCGTCATGTCCGTCCAGCGTCATGCCGCCGGCATGGACGTGCAAGAAGGTGGTGTCCACGGAATTGTGCAGGCCGAGGATCGCCAGCCGGATCCCGTCGAGTTCGGGAAACGCGACGGCCACGACGGCGCAGCCGTCGCGGCCCAGCGCCCTGCCCGGCTTCCTCCGGTGGTAGTGCGCGAGCATGCTGAGCCATGGTTCGGGCAGCCCGCGGGCGGGCGGGGCAGTGATACCGTGGCCGGTGACGTTCAGGTTCGCGCACAGCGCGGCGAGCTGGCCGGGGACCGGGCTGAGCGGGGGCAGGGCGCCGCACGCCTCCAGTGCCGCTATGACCTCATCGAGCCCGTCGGCGATGTAGGTGACCGGTCCTGGCCTTAGCGCGGCCGGATGGAGCCGGATCTTGTGCGGGAAGGCCAGCACCAGCAGGAGCAGCCGCGTCGCGATGGTGTGCAGCAGATGCTCGCCGGGGCTGGTTACCGCCTGGCTGACCGTCACCACGGTGCCGTCTGGCCCCCGGTTTCCCGGGTTCAGGTCGATGCGGACGGCGGGCTCGCCGGGGGTGGTGATCAGGTCCAGCCAGCCGATGTCCGATGGCGGGGCGGGATGCAGCGTGAGCTGGCCGGCCAGCTCGCTGGGATGGCGCCCGCCCCGGCCGCTGAAGGCCATCTTGTAGCTGGTCCCCTTGTCATCCGTGGCGGTGAACCGGTCAGCGGGGAACGTGCCACAGGGCCTGTAGTTGCCGCTGGGCTCGATTCCAGGCGGCGCAAACTCACCGCGCGACCGCGCGACCATCGTGAACCGCGCGCCGGACGCTGTCTGCGCATAGGACAACAGGTACATCTGGCCGCTGACATCTTCGCCCCAGGGCGCAGAACGGCGCGCGCGAACCGGGATCATCTGGCCGACGGGGATGGCGCGGTGGGCAGTCGTTCGCGATGCGGCTGATCCCGGCGCACCAGCGGGCGCTGTGGTGGATGACCCGGCTGCCGCTCGCACGGGCGGCGCCGATGGCCGGGCGCTCATCAGCATGCCCAGCGGCAAATGCGCCACCGATGACCGCATCAGCGATCGCGGATCCGGGCCGCGCTGGCCCGTCGGACCGGCCCGGCGAGCGCCGAGGGCCAGTGTGAAGTCATCCAGGATCTGATCAGCGACCTCACCGTCCAGCGCCCGCACGGCGGTCAGTACCTGCGCGACCCGGGCCACCCGGGAGGTGCCGGCCTGCAGGGCGGCCTGCAGCGCAGAGATCCCGTGAGCGGTGAAGCCGTGGACCACACGGCGGCTGAGGCCCACCGTGGCCGCGGTCTGGGCCTCGGACAGGTTCCCGTAATACTGCAGCGCGATCACCTCGCGCTGGCAGCGGGGCAGGTCGTAAAGCGCAGCCGCGACGGCGGACCGCTGCCGCACGACGAGAGCCCCGCGCTCGGCGCCTGGCATGTCAGGCGGCGTCGCAGCGCCATCCCACGGAGGTGTCATGGCGCGGCACAGCTCCGCCTCGGCCACGAGCCGCAGGTGGGTTTCCGCGCGTTCGCGGTTCACCTCCTCAGTGTCCTCCAGCCCTGAGGCGCAGTTAACCGAGCTGTCACTAGTTTGCGGCTGGCAGTAGCGCCGGGAGTCCCGGGCGTCGTCAGAAGGCAGGTTCGGCCGGGTCGGTACCGGTGGGCCCGATGCCGAGCTCGGCGTCTGCTAGGTGCAGGTCGCGGGCGTTGGGCGGCACCCAGGCGCCGATCAGGCCGGGGGTGACTTCGCTGGCGGCGGCATGGCCGAGCAGCTCGGCCGGGTCGGCCTCGCAGATCAGGAAGGTGTCGCCGTTATTGTCCTGCTTGACCAGCAGGTAGCGGCCGACGAACGGGCTGGTCGGCAGGTGCCCGACCAGCGGCAGGTGCCGCATGTCCCCTCTCCAGCCGACCGCGGGCGCGGCCTGAGCCAGCGCCAGGACGGCCTGCAGGGCCCAGGCAAGCCGTTCGGCGCCGCCGTCGAGCCACTGGTGCAGCGGGGCGAGGCCGTCGAAGTCGTCGATCGGCTCGCTCAGCCGGTAGATGTGCATGGACCTGGCTCTTTTCTCGGGGTGCCGCCGGGGCTGGCCTGCTCACCGAGGTCGGTGAGCAGGCCGCGCAGGCGGCGGGCGATGGCGGTGTGGCGTTCTGCTTCGCGGGTCCAGCCGCGTTCGGCGGCGTCTTGGACGAGTTGTTGCTCGATGTCCAGCCGTGCCTTCAGCCGCGGGGCGTATTCGGGGGTGGTGACGAACTTGGCGCAGGTCAGGTAGAGATCGCACTCGCAGGGACCCTCGGCGGGCAGGCGCAGGCAGTGGCCGAGTTCCAGTTCGGTCTTGAAGAAGTTGGCCTTGAGCCAGTGCACCGCCTCGTCGGGCAGCACGCCCGATTTCAGGTCGAGCGCGGCGGGGCCGGCGATGACCGCGCCGGGCGCCAGGATGGACTTGTAGTCGCGGAGGACTTCCTGGTCGCTGATCTGGGCGTAGATGAGGGCCATGGAGACCGAGGAATGGCCCAGGACCTTCATGATGGTGTGCAGCTTGGCGCCGCGTTCAGCGAGCTGGGTGCCGACGGTGTGCCGGAACCGGTGGGCGGAGATGGTGCCCCGGACGCCCGGGCCGTTCTTCTTGCCGCCGGGGACGACCAGCCCGACTTCGATGCAGGCCTGCTGGATCGGGGTGTTGAACAGGTAGTACAGCGACAGCAGCTTGCCGTGGTCCATGAACAGGTAGCGGACCTGCTCGCCGGTGCGAGGGTCGGTGAAGGGCCGTTCCGGGCCGTCTTTGCGCAGGTCGATGAGTGTCTGGAGCGCGTCGGCGGCGTCCTGGTGGAGGGGGACGACGCGTTCCTTACAGGTCTTGTGACCCGGCAGCCGAAGCCGTGGCGTCCCGTCGGGGTAGTGGTCCAGGCAGTCCAGCGGCAGGTGCCGGATCTCGTCGCGGCGCGCCCCGGACCAGCGGGCGGTCAGCAGAGCCGCCCGCTGGAACGGGCAGGTGATCTGGTTGATGACCGGCATCACCAGGTCGAGCTCGTGGTCGGGGATGAAGCGGGATCCGCTGCGGCAGCTTGGGCGCGTCCCGGGAGGTGATGGGCGCGAAACCGGGGACGTCGTCGTACTCCCAGGCCGCGGCGTCCCGGAACAGCTGGGACAGCCCGGAGATCCGCTGGATGCGGGTGACCGCGCCCAGCGGCTTGCCTGTCTTCTCGGCCGGTGTCTCGGCCAAAGACTCGGCCCAGGCCACGCAGTGGTCGCGGGTCACGTCGGCGTAGGAGACGATCCCGGGGTGGTGCTCACCGAGCCATTCGCCGAACCTGCGCACGGCGATTTCCAGCTTCTCCACCGTCGCGGGCGCATCGGTCAGCCGGCGGGCGGCCAGCCATTTGCCGGCCACGGCCTGCATCCGTGGCGGCAGCACCAGCGGCGGCTTCCAGGACGGCATCAGCTTGCGTGGCTGGGTGGCGACCTGGCCGCGGTGGAACAGCACCACCTGCAACTGGTGCAGATGGGTGATCCACTGCTTGGCGGCATGCTCGAGGAAGCTCTGCGCAGAGGGGTAGAACAGGTGCAGGTCGCCGCGTTCGCTGAACAGCCGGACGGCCTCCAGCGCCTCGGTGATGTGGTCGTCGGTGATCTGGCTGGCATGCTGGATGCCGGCGTGGAGGGCGATCCGGCCGACCGTCCACCTCATCGCCTGCCGTGCCGAGTTGGCGTTGTAGCCGAGCGCGACCGCCTCCTCGATCAGCTCACCGGCGCCCAGCTCGATGCCCATCGTCGTGGCAGCGTCGTCGATGCGGATCTGCCCGGCGCCGAACATCCAGGCGTAGTCGAAGGTGACGCAACCGCGCAGGCCGAGGAACACCAGGTAAGGGCGGGCGTGGAAGGAGATCGGGTAGGACGCGGTCTTGTGCGTCTCCTGCGGCATCCGGCCGACTCGCTCGACCAGCGGGGCGGCGAACCACTCAGCCATCTGCGGCCATGCCGCCTTGAACCCGCGGTAGCGGCGGATCTTCTGGTTGCGGTAACCAGGGTGAATCTCCTGGCCACGGACATAGGCGAGGTATTCGGACTCGGGGCAGTGCCGTCGCCGGGGCCGGCCTGGCGTCGTGACCGAGGTCGCCGCCATCGCGGCGGCCGACACGGTCCCGGCCATCAGGGCTGCCCGCTGGCGCTGGCGCTCTGGCCTCCGAGCGCCCGGTTGTAGTCGGCCACCACAGCCGGATCGGAAACCCTGGTGTAGATCCGGGTGGACTCCGGGGAGGCGTGGCCGAGCCTCTTCTGCAAGGTCAGCTCCCGCATGCCGCCCTCCCACATGGCGGTGGCGTGCGTGTGCCGGCAGGCGTGCGGGGTCACCCACGGCGTGCGGATCCCCGCCCGGGTGGTGGCCCGGGTGAACATCTTCACCAGCCCGTCGTAGCTGAATGCCTCCAGCCGCCGCCTGCCGCGGCCGCCGATCAAGAACACCAGCGGGCTGCCGGCGTCGGCGGGCCGCTCCTTCATCACGTAGGCACTGAGCATCGCCAGGGTCTCGGGCTCGTGCAGGTCGACCACCCGCTCGTAGCGGGACTTGGACCGGGCGCCCTTGGGATGGTCCTCGCGGTGGCGGACAACCACGCGGCGGCGGCCGTAGGCGATGTCCTCCAAGTGCAGGCCCAGCACCTCACCAGGCCGCAGGCCACCCTGCAGCATGAGCAGCAAGATCGCCCGGTCCCGCGTACTGCGCAGCTGCTCCAGCAGCAGCTCGACCTGGCCTGCGCTGAGCGGACGCGGCACTCGCTGCACCGTCTTGACCCGCACCGCGCGGCGAACCGGACGCTGCCGGCTGGCCCCGCCCATGAACGGCCGGTGCCGTTCGGAGACCCGCGCCAAAGCCGGGTCCGGCCGCTTCTCGATCGGGTTCAGCCGCTCGAACAGCCCGGCCAGGATGACGTACTCATAAAAAGAAGAGACGGCGGCGAGAATTCGGTTCACGGTGCTGGGAGCCAGCCTGGTCGCGGGCCCGTCCGCATCCACCACCACCGCCAGCGTCATCCGCTGCCGGGGCCTGCGCGAGGGCACCGATCGCAGATACTCCAGGAACGCGATCGAGTGCCGGGGAGCGAACTCCTCCCAGGTCAGGCCGTCCCGGGCAAAGAACCGCCACAGGTGACGAAGGTCATAGGCGTAGGAGACGAACGTGTTGGGCGAGCAATCCCGGGCCGCCAGGAACCGCAGGAACCCCGACACGACCTCGATCGGCTCACCATCCTCGCCGAGCAACTCGACCTGGCGCGAACCCACATCATCAAACTGCCACCGCACCCGGACGGCCACCTCCGGATCCGGCCCGTCCGCCCCCGGACCAACCAGGAAATCCTGGTACCAGTAGGGCAGGCGGGACAAGAGGTGTCCATGTAACAACAATGGCTAACTTCGCGCTGTTCGACCTGGTCGGGCTCCAGCTGTCGCCGCGGATCCGCGACCTGGGCAAGATCACCCTCTACCGCACCGGGCCGCGGCCCGACTTCGCGGCTCGCTACCCGGCCTCCGGGCACCTGCTCACCCGCCGGCTGAACGAGGACCTGGTCACCGGCATGTGGGACGACCTGCTGCGGGTGGCCGCCTCCGTCAAGGGCGGGCACGCCAGCGGCGCCCTGGTCGTCGGCAAGCTGTGCTCATCGAGACGGCAGCAGAACGCGCTGGCCTGCGCGATCAAGGAGTATGGCGCGCTGCGACGTACGGTCTACGCTCGCTACCTCGTTGACGAGACCTACCGGCGGCGGATCGGGAGGCAGCTCAACAAGGGCGAGAACGTCCACTCCCTCAAGCGGATGCTCGCCTGCGCCGGGGAAGGGGCGATCCGCCGCCCGCACCACGAGGGGCAGGCCGAGCAGATGTGGTGCCTGACCCTCGCCACCAACGCAGTCGTCACCTGGACCACCGAGTACAACGGCCTGGCCGTCACCGCGCTGCGCCGCTCCGGCCGCGACATCGACGACGCCGTCCTGGCCCACATCTGGCCGACCCACCACGAGAACATCCACTTCTACGGCACCACTCCGTCGACGTCGCAGGCGAGCTCGCCAAGCTCGGCTCCGACGGCTACCGGCCGCTGCGCAGCACCGTGGCCCAGCCCGGGTAACCCGGCACTGTCCTGGTCAGTCGTCGCCTAAGCGACGATGCTCGATACCACGACCGTCCCTGGCGTTCATAAGGCAAGTCGGTTGTCGGGCAATGATGTGTCGGCTGTCCCGAACTCCGCTTCGCGGCCCGCCCGACAGGGATCAGGCCGTCGAGGACGTCGACGACGAACTGGGACGCGGGGCATGGCTTCGAACTCGTCTCGCGAGTCGTCGTTCAGCACCGTGTGCGTATCAGGTGACGGATGCTCAGCGATGGCTGGGCCCGCCGGTCAGTCGATGCCTTCGATGATGCGGAAGTCGCGCTCGAAGCCGTCGGGGAGGGCGACCAGCGCCTTCTGGTATGCCTCGCTCTCGTATGCCGCGACGGCCTGTTCAAAGCTGTCGAACTCGATCAGAACGACGCGTTGCGTGATTCCGGCCTCGTGGGCGACGACTCGACCGCCACGGGACAGGACGCGCCCGCCCCCAGCCTGGACAGCCGGACGGGCCAGCTTGTCGTAGGCAGTCAGCCTCTCAGGGTCGGAAATGGCGGGGTAGACACTGACCCAGTAGCCCTTAGCCATGGAAACCTCCTGTGTTCGGCCGGGCACGTCC
>Ga0335083_10012798_pt1 | contig 10018 bp, 13 predicted proteins | sample Lox_Sample_42_FD_206716 | JGI IMG/M metagenome (GOLD analysis project Ga0335083, IMG submission 206716) | Soil microbial communities from Loxahatchee National Wildlife Refuge, Florida, United States - Lox_Sample_4.2 | ecosystem: Environmental > Terrestrial > Soil > Wetlands | place: USA...
GTGGGCACCAACACGGTCGCGAGCATGCAGAGCGGGCTGTACTTCGGCGCGGTGGGAATGATCGACGGGATTCTGGAACGGATCATCGCCAAACTCGGGCCGGAAACCAAGGCTGTGGCGACCGGCGGGCAGGCGCACCTCATCGTGAGCGGCTCGAAGTATCTCAAGGCGGTGGATGAGTACCTCACGCTGGAAGGCCTGCAGATGATCTGGGAACGCAATCATCCGGCGTGAACTACTTCAACTACTTCACGGAAATCGAGGAGCATTTTCAGCGGGCGCGGGGCACGGGCCTGTTTCTGCTTTCGCCGCTGGATTGGGCGCTGATCGAAAGCTGGAACGAGGCGGGCGTGCCGCTGGAAGCCGTGCTCCGCGGCATCGACGACGCCTTCGAGAAGTGGCGCGCGCGGAAGGTGAAGACGCAGATGGTCAACTCGCTGGCGTTCTGCGCGCAGGCCGTGCTGAGCGAGGCGCAGCTCATGGCGGGCACGGCCCAGTCGAGGCGCGAACCGAAGGCGCCGTTTCCTCTGGAGGACCTGCGGAAGTACCTGGAGGCGAATGCGGCGGCGGTGCCGTATGCGGAGATTGCAGAATCGCTGCGGCGACTGGCGGCGGGGGTGGAAGAGCACTATCAGAACCTGGAGGCTCTGGAGCAGCGGCTGACCGTGCTGGAGGAGAAGATGCTTGCGCTGGCGCGCGCGAACCAGACCGAGGAGCAGTTGCTGGCGGCGCGCCAGGAACTGGACCGGCAGCTCCGGCCGTATCGCGGCAAGATGACAGCGGACCAGTTGGCGATGCTGGAGAAGCAGTACCTGGAGCGCAATCTGCTGGAGCACGCGAAGCTGCCGAGATTGAGCCTGTTCTACTTGCGCTAAGCCACGGCTGGTCAGCGTCCCGACGACCCGAAACCCCCGCCGCCCCGCGCAGACCCGGCCAGAACACCTTCCACCCACTCCACCGCCTCGTACGCCGCGACAATCATCTGCGCGATCCGGTCGCCGCGATGGATCGTGTAGGGCTCGCGTCCCAGGTTCAGCAAGATCACGCGCACCTCGCCGCGATATCCGGGGTCGATGGTGCCCGGCGCGTTGGGCATGGTGATGGCGTGCTTGAGAGCCAGCCCGCTGCGCGGCCGCACCTGCGCTTCGAAGCCGGGCGGGATCTCCACGGTCAGGCCCGTGGGCACCAGGCGCGGGATGCCGGGTTCTAGAATTACCTGCTCTACCGCATGGAGGTCCATCCCGGCGTCTTCATCGGGGCCGTGCGCATAGGCGGGGAGAATGGCGTCGGGGTGAATGCGCTGAATCCGGATTTGCACTCCGCTATGATAACCTCTTGACCCCGCCCAAACGCGTAATCACCGTGGCGCCCATGCCGCCGGAGAAGAGCGCCTACGCGCTGGCCCGTTACAGCCGGTCGCCGGATTCTATTCGCGACTCCATTGAGTGGGTGCGCACCCACGATTCGATGAAGTTCCTGGAGAGCTTCTACTTCCAGTACGGCCACGCCTCCATCGCCGACCTGGGGCACACCGTCATGTGCTTCGAGGGGATCAGCGAGCTGGCCGCCACGGAGATCGAGGAAGAACCGCTGTGGGACGGGCAGGCCAGGAGCTCGCGATACCAGGATTTCTCCAAGTCGGGCTTTGTCGTGCCGCCCGAGTTTTCGGATCCGCAGATCCGTGCGGCCTACCAGGCGGCCGGAGACACGCTGCTGGCGGCCTACGCCAAGGTCAACGAGCTAGCGTTTGCGCGCCTCTCGGAGCGCCTGCCGTGCCCCGCCGACATGAAGCCGGAGGCGTACAGGCGCAATCTGGCGGCACGCGCCTTCGACGTGGCCCGATACCTGCTCTTCTGGGGTGTGCCGACCAACGTGGGACAGGTGGCCAGCATTCGCACCGTCGAAAAACAGATCCGGCGATTGAAAGGCAGCCCGTACCTGGAACTGCGCAGTCTCGGGCAGGAGATTGCCGAGGCGTGCGCGGCGGAACCCGAATGCCGGTGGGATCCTGCCGCGGCGTCCGAGCCGCTTGCGCCCACGCTGGCGCGCCACGCCGATCCCGACGAACACACGGCCCGGTCGCAGGCGGATTTGAAGCTCTGGGCGGACCAGAACCTGCCCGCGCCGGCGAGGCTCGAACTGGATCGAGTCGACCTGGTGCGGCCAAGCCATGTGCCCGCCGATATCGTGGCCACCCTGCTCTATCCGGTGACGGGCCGTCCCTTCCGGGAGTTGTACGAACTGGCGTGCGGGTGGGGTCCTGCCAAGCGCGCGGAGGTGATCGATGCCGCGGGGGGCTCGCGCACGCGGCGGGACGAGATTCTGGCGGGATTCCGCGGCGGCCTGTACGCGTACGACATCGTGATGGACATCGGCGCCTACCGCGATCTGCACCGCCACCGGCGCTGCCAGAAGTTCCGGCAGGCCTACAGTGGGGACCTCGGGTTCGACACGCCGAAGCTGGTCAAGGAGTCCGGCGCCGCGGGAGTGTACGGCCCGGCGATGGAGGCGGCATTCGCGGCCATGCGGCAATTGCCTGCGCCGGGACGCGAGTACCTGTTGCCGTTCGGGGCGCGTTCGCGCTTCCTGTTCAAAATGGATTTTGCCGAGGCGGAGTACATCTCCAAGCTGCGCAGCGGCGTGAAGGGGCATTTCAGCTATCGCGAGATCGCCTGGGAAATGAAATGCAAGATGGATGAGGTGGAGCCGGAGCTGGGTCGCCTGATCGATGCCACTCCGCCATGGGTGGAGGACCCGTTGAAGCGGTGACGGAGAAGAGCACATTACGAGCGGCCATCGTCGGCTGCGGCCTGATTGGCCAGAAGCGCGCGGCCGCGCTTGGCGGGTGCAAGGTGGCCATCTGCTGCGATGTGGACCCCGCGCGCGCGGCCGCGCTGGCGGCGAAGTATCCGGGCGCCGAAGCCACGGCCGATTGGCGCGCCGCGGCGGCCAGCGAAAAGGCGGACCTGGTGTTCGTCGCGACGTCGCACGACATGCTGGCGCAGGTGGCGCAGGCGGCGGCCGCCGCCGGCAAGCACGTGCTGATCGAGAAGCCGGGCGCCCGCCGCGCGGCGGAGCTCGAAGCCGTCGCCCAGGCCGCGGCTATCACCGGCGCCTTGGTGCGGGTAGGCTTTAATCATCGCTATCACCGGGCACTGCGCAAGGCCCGTGAGATTTTCGAGACCGGCGCACTCGGCGAGATGATGTTCGTTCGCGGTCGCTACGGACACGGCGGCCGCGTGGGCTACGACAAGGAATGGCGCGCGGTCCCGGAACGTTCGGGCGGCGGCGAACTGATCGACCAAGGCATGCACCTGATCGACCTCGCCCGCTGGTTCCTGGGAGACTTCGCGCGCGTGCGCGGCGCCGCTCCCACGTACTTTTGGAACATGCCGGTGGAGGATAACGGATTCCTCCTGCTGGAAACGGCCCGGGGCCAGGTGGCCTTTCTGCACGCCAGTTGGACGGAGTGGAAGAATCTCTTCTCGCTGGAAATCTCCGGCCGGGTGGGCAAGCTCGAGATCAACGGATTGGGCGGGAGCTACGGCACGGAGCGGCTGACCTTCTACAAGATGTCGCCCGAGATGGGCCCACCCGAGACCATGGCGTGGGAGTACCCGATGGCGGACGCCTCCTGGGAGCAGGAGAATGCCGCGTTTCTCGAGGACATCCGGCTGGGCCGGCAGCCCGACCCCGGAATCCGCGATGCCCAGGCGGCCTTGAGGGTCATCGAGCGGGTTTACGAGGAGAACCGCAAGTGATTATCACGCGCGCCCCGCTGCGCATCTCGCTGGGAGGCGGTGGAACCGACCTGCCCTCCTACTACCGCGAACACGGCGGATTCGTGCTTTCGGCCGCCATCGACCGCTACGTGTACATCACGCTGCACGAAACCTTCCAGCGCGAGTACCTGATCAAGTATTCGGCCACCGAAGTGACGCAGACCATCGACGAGATCAAGCATCCGATCATCCGCGAGGCACTGCGCCTGGTGCCGGTGGCCGCGCCTCACCTGGAAATCGTCAGTCTCTCGGATATTCCGGCGGGCACCGGGCTGGGATCGAGCGGAAGTTTCACGGTTGCCTTGCTGCGGGCCCTGCACACTCTCAACAAGGAGTTCGTCCCGCGCCAAACCCTGGCGGAACAGGCATGCCACATCGAGATCGACCTGCTCCAGGAGCCGATCGGGAAACAGGACCAGTACATCGCTTCGTTCGGAGGCATCACCGCGTTCGAGTTCCGGCGGGACGACTCGGTCGAGGTCAGGCCGCTCAACCTGCACACGGAAACTCTCTATAACCTGGAAGACAACCTGCTGCTGTTCTTTACGGGCTTCACGCGGTCGGCCGCGGCCATTCTGGCGGAACAGGACCAGAGGACTCGCGGCGGCGACACCGGGATGATCGACCACCTGCACCAGATCAAGCAGTTCGGCTACGAGAGCAAGGAGGCGCTGGAGAGAGGCGATCTGCGGCGGTTTGCCGCGATCATGCACGAACACTGGGAGCGGAAGAAGTACCGGTCAAAGTCGATGACCAATTCGCAGATCGACGAATATTACCAGCTTGCGCGGGACAGCGGCGCGCTGGGAGGAAAGCTGATCGGCGCCGGCGGCGGAGGCTTCCTGATGGTGTACTCCGAGGACAAGACGAGGGTGCGGCGGGCCTTGATTGCCGGCGGACTTCGCGAGGTCCGGATGCGCTTCGACTTCGAAGGCACCGCGCTGGTGACGCGTTCCTGACATGCTGACGGTCGCCATACTTGCCGGCGGTTTGGCCACCCGCCTCCGGCCCATCACCGAGACCATCCCGAAAGCCCTGGTGGAGGTTGCCGGCGAGCCTTTTCTCGCCCATCAGCTTCGGCTGCTGGCGCGGGCCGGATATCGGCGCGTGGTCATGTGCGTGGGCTATCGCGCCGCGCAGATCCGCGAGTTCGCCGGCGATGGCGGCGCGTTCGGGCTGCACGTCGATTATTCGCCGGATGGACCGGTTTTGCTGGGCACCGCGGGCGCAATCCGGCGGGCGCTGCCGCTCCTCGGCGACGCATTCGCGGTGGTGTACGGCGATTCTTATCTGACCTGCGATTACGGTGCGGCGGAGCGGGTCTTTCTGGAATCGGGTAAGCCGGGCCTGATGACCGTATATCGCAACGAAGGGCAGTGGGACACCAGCAACGTGGAGTTTACCGGCGGGCGGATTGTAGCTTACGATAAGGTGAACCGGACACCCGCCATGCGCTACATCGATTACGGCCTGGGGATGTTCCAGCGCGCGGCATTCGACGACATTCCTGCAGACCGGCCGAGCGACCTCGCGTCGCTGTACCAGGATCTGCTGCGGCGCGGCGAACTGGCGGCCTGGGAATCCCCGGACCGGTTTTATGAGATCGGGTCGGCGGAAGGGATCCGCGACCTGGCGGAGTTTCTTTCAAAATGACATTCGCGGAGCAATTCCTGGCGGAAGCCATCGAGACCATCAAACAGATCGACGCGGGCGCGGTGGAGCGCGTCGCCGAGCGGCTGGCGGCGTGCCGTGCGCGCGGCGGGAGGCTGTTCATTCTCGGAGTGGGCGGGAGCGCGGCCAACGCCTCGCACGCGGTCAACGACTTCCGCAAAATCTGCGGCTTCGAAGCCTATGCGCCCACGGACAACGTGAGCGAACTGACCGCGCGCACCAACGACGAGGGCTGGAGCGGGGTTTTCGAAAGCTGGCTTCGCACCAGCCGCCTGAAAGCCGAGGATGGGCTGCTGATCTTCTCGGTGGGCGGCGGCAACGTCGAGAAACAAGTGAGCGTGAACCTGATCGGCGCGATCCGTGTGGCCAAGGAAGTGGGAGCCACCGTCACCGGCATTGTGGGACGCGACGGCGGGTACACGGCCCAGGCCGCCGACGCCTGCGTGATCGTGCCAACGGTGAATCCCAAGCACGTGACCCCGCACGCCGAAGCCTTCCAGGCCGTCATCTGGCACCTGCTGGTAACTCACCCGGCCCTGAAAGTCTCGGAGACCAAGTGGTAAGGGGTGCCTGCAGGCGTGCGTGGTGAGCTGCCCGATGCCCAAAGCTGTCTTTCTCGACCGGGACGGTGTCCTCAATCAAGCCGTAGTTCGCGATGGCAAGCCCTATCCGCCGGAGACCCCGGAAGAGCTGCACATTTATGCCGAGGCCGCTCCCGCCCTGGCGCGCCTGAAGGCCGCGGGCTTCCTCCTGATCGTCGTCACCAATCAGCCCGACGTCGGCCGCGGAACCCAGTCGCGCCAGACGATCGACGCCATGGAGGCGCTTCTGCGAGCCGCGCTGCCCCTCGATGACATCCTGGTCTGCTGTCACGACGACCGCGACAACTGCGCCTGCCGCAAGCCGAAGGCCGGAATGCTGCTGGAGGCCGCGGGCCGCCACGGGATCGATCTCGCCGGGAGCTTCATGGTGGGCGACCGCTGGCGCGATATCGATGCCGGCGCCAATGCGGGCGTGCGGACCATCCTGATCGACCGGCGGTGGCGCGAACGGGGGCCGGAGCACGCTCCCGATTTCCGCGCCGGCGGCATCGCGGAGGCGGCCGAGCTGATTCTCGCTGCCAGCCGCGTGCCATAATATGCGGGGAGGCGAATTTGCGTTGTCTGGCTCTGCTGCTGGCGTTATGGCTGCCTGCGTTCTCGCAGGCGCCGATGCTCAACCTCGTCGTGGTTGAGGGCGAGGGGCAGATCAACAACATCAAGGAGCGGACGGCGCGCGAGCCCGTGGTGCAAGTGCAGGACGAAAACCACCGGCCTGTCGCCGGAGCGGTGGTAGTGTTCACCCTGCCTTCCAACGGCGCGAGCGGCGTTTTCGCCAACGGTGCACGGACCGTGACCGTCACAACCGACGAGCAGGGTCAGGCCGTAGCGCACGGCTTCCGGCCGAACACCGTGAAGGGCCAGTTCCGGATCCACGTCAACGCCAGCCAGAACGGGCGAACCGGGTCCATCGATATCAATCAGTCCAACGCCGTGCTGACCGCGGCAGGCACCGTGGCCGCGGGCGGCATCAGCGCTAAGCTGATCGCCGTGCTGGCCGTGGTGGGAGCCGCCGCCGTCGGCGGAATCGTCTATGCGACGCAACAGGGCGGCGGCGGCACGACCCCGTCCGGGCCCACCCCGACGCCGCCGGTCACCATCGGCGCGGGATCGGGCACTGTAGGACCTCCGAGGTAAGTCAATGCGATTGCGAATGCCTGTTTTTGCAAGCCTCATCTGCTGCCTGGCTTATGCGCAGACGGGCAATGTTGCGGGGCCGTCCGCCGGTTATGTGTTCGATTCCTCCGCCAACGCACTGCGACAGATTCGGGGCATTCCCGGGGCGGCGCTGATGAGCGATGCAGTGGACCTGGGCATGACCGCGGCCGGCGCGGTGGTTGCGCCGCGAGGCGATTCGGCTTTGGCCGTAGCGGCGGACGGGTCGATTCACCTGTTCCAACTGGCGAACGGCGCAGCCACCGAAATCGCGGTGCAGGGACTGTCCGGAGCACCGTCGCGGATGGTGTTCAGCCCTTCGGGAAGCGCGGCGGTGCTGTACCGCGGCAACGCGGTCCAGATTCTGAGAGGGCTGCCCGGCTCGCCCGATTTGGGCCAACCCTTGCCCGTGCCGGCGGTTTCCGGCGGCACAGCCCAAGCCGCGGCGGCAACCGGGACGTCGCGCATGCCGGCTCTCGCGGTCAGCGATGACGGGACGTGTGTCCTGATCGGCCGCGAAACGTCGGTGGCGCTGGTTCAGTACCCGGGCGGCAACCGTCTCCTGACGGATGCCCATGGCGCCGCACAGGTCGCCTTCGCCCCGGGCGGCCACGATGCGGCGGTGGTGACCGGCGGCACTTTATCGATCTTCCAGGATGTGACCGGCGCGTCCACGCGGCAGGATTTTCCGGGGGCTTTCGCTCCGGGGGGATTGGCCTTTTCGGCCGATGGCGGCAAGGTGGTCATGGCCGGCTTGCGGACCGCTACCGTCTGGGACCGGGCCACGAGCGATGCGAAGCGGGTGGAGTGCGATTGCCGCATCGACGGTATCACCCCCATGGGATCCTGGTTCCGCCTCAACGAGGCCGGATCCGGACCGGTGTGGATACTGGATGCGGCCGCCGGCAAGGTTTATTTTGTGCCCGCCCGGCCGGGTGCTTGACGCCCGGCTAGAACATCTTCAATCGCAGGAATTTCTTCGGATTCTCCCGGAATTCCTTCAATCCCGACTCCAGTTCGCGCGCCATGCCGGCGAGAGCGTCATAGCTCGCCGTGGTCTCGATCAAGGGATTTACGGAGAACTCGTCAACCATACGGATCATGTCTTGGACGCCGCGAGTCCACTCAGTATATTGCCGGTCAGAGGTCAGCAGCGTGTTGCCGCGGAGAGCCGTGATCGTCTTGTGTAAATCGGCCACTGTGTCGCGCGCCTGCGCATATGGAGCGCTGTCGCGCAGGAGCCGGCCGAGCGGGCCCTGGCCGGACTGGATCCGGGCGAGGCTCAGATCCACCTGGCGGAGGAGCTCGGAGGCGTTCTGGTAATCCACTTCACTGTACAGGGCCTGGCCCACGGCGCCCGTAGTCCTGGCCGCGGCGCGGATGGCGGCATCCAATTCTTCCACGCGGTGGAGCAGGCTGCGGTACATCTGGTCGCCCTGAACGAACTGTCCGAGGGGAGTCTGCCCCTTTTCGAGTTCGGTGACCAGGGCGTCCACGGCGCGCAGGCGATCCTCGAACTGCGTGAGGTCGAGCCTTTTCATCAGCTCGGGCGTCGACTTGTAGACGATCTCGGCCCCCGCTTTCAAGGTAGTCTTACTGTGACCGCTGTCGATATCGACGAACTTGTCGCCCACCAGTGTGTCGGCGGACGCCGCAGCCGTGGAATCATCGGGAATGCTGTACAGACGGTCGCGCTCGATGGTCATGGTCACCTTGACGACGCGATCCGGCTGAGCGGAGCCCGATAGCTCGACCGAGCTAACCTTGCCGACGCCGATACCGTCGACCCGCACGGGCGATCCGACGCCGAGCCCGACGGCATCCGGCATGTAGAGAATGAGCGTGGTCTTGGGCTCCAGCAGCGTTCCGCCGGTGAGCAGCAAGCAGAGAGTCCCCAGGATCAGCATGCCGGTGACGATCACGGCACCCACCCGAATCCGTGCCCACTGAACCCGTTGCGCTGAGGGCATTCACTCGGATTGTAGCGCGTGCGGCGGATTTCGGGCCGGCGCGTCAGGAAGGAGTAACCAGCGTTAAAATGGATACGTCCTCTTTTCGAGGAAGGTAGTGAATGTTTGAGACGATCGGCTTCCCGGAGCTGCTGGTGATCCTGGGCGTGGCGGTATTGCTGTTCGGCGGTAAGAAGATCCCGGAGGTTGCCAAGGGCCTCGGTGAAGGCATCCGCAATTTCAAGACGGCGTTAAAGGGCGAGCCCGAAAAACCGGCGGAGACGCAAACTCAGGCCGAAATCACCAAGGCCTGACCAAGCCCGGAGCCACACCGGCCCGCATTCCACCACGCATAGCGCCTCAAAGCTGATTTGGGTTATAACATGTGGTCTGGAGTTGCGTTGAAGATCCGAAGCCGTAAGTTCAACGGCCGCTGCAGCCGCCACAAGCGATACAATCCGGCGATCGACGGTCCCGGCGCCATCAAGGGCGGTTGCCCGCGCTGCACGCTGCTGTTCGAGATCTGGGAAGCGTCTCTGCGGCTCAACAAGCTGATCCGCAAATTCGACCCGGGCTACGACGATGTGCGCAAGGTTGACACGCCGCCCCAGCACGATCCGAGGCAGTTGAGTTTGATCTAGCCTTGGATCTAGCCTCCATTGCGGCGTTACCCGTCATTGGGACCAACTGCCTCGCTCGAGCCCAGCCTGCCGATCTGGTGAGCCAGCACGGGGACCGCGGCGCGCATAATGAGTAATAGACCGTGGGAATCCGCACGCCAGGAACGATCAGCACACGACTCGTGCTCACCGCCGGCTTCGGAGGGCTGCTCCTGCTGGCCGCATTCGCCGGCTTCGATGCC
>Ga0335083_10012799_pt1 | contig 10018 bp, 10 predicted proteins | sample Lox_Sample_42_FD_206716 | JGI IMG/M metagenome (GOLD analysis project Ga0335083, IMG submission 206716) | Soil microbial communities from Loxahatchee National Wildlife Refuge, Florida, United States - Lox_Sample_4.2 | ecosystem: Environmental > Terrestrial > Soil > Wetlands | place: USA...
CAATGGAGTCTTGCCATCTGCCGATGACAGGGAAACTCTATCCCGGAAAGACATCTCAGCATGCGCCGATGTGAGGCGGGAGGGACGATAGTCCCATATCGAAGGGACATTTGTCGTGAAAATGCCGCTTTACCAGTTCGTCAAATCAGTAGGTGCTTTAGGACTATGACAAGGGGACAAACGGCCCTCGCCAAGTCGCGACAGCGCTCGTTACCGTCAGGACGATCGATTTGTGATCGTCCCGCAGCGCCATCCTGAAATGGGTTCACCCGTGCCTGACCAGATATCAATGGCCCCCGGGCAACCCGCGGTGGCGCCGAAGGGTCAGATCACGACCCGCCTAAGCCACTCGAGCATCGTTGACATCACTGGTGATTCGCCCGCCGCACTCGACCCGGAGCAGGCATCCAAGCGGGTGCTGAGGGATCTGCGCAGCTCCGCTCAAGGTCTATCGACACGCGAGGCTGAGCGGCGCTTGCTCCAGTACGGGCCCAATACCCTGCAAAGCCGGCATGGGCGGCAGTGGCCCGCGGAGTTGGCGCGTCAGTTCACCCACCCGCTCGCGCTGCTCTTATGGCTCGCGGCTGGGTTGCTGCTGATCGTCGGCTCGCACGTTGTTGCCGCCGCGGTTGTCTCGATAATCGGGCTCAACGCAGCATTCTCGTTCGTGCAAGAGCTGCAGGCGGAGCGGGCGGTGGAAGAACTAGCCAAGTATCTGCCGCAGCGTGCGCGGGTCGAACGAGACGGCGCGATGACCGAAGTCGAGGCGACGCGGTTGGTGCCCGGCGATATCGTGAAGATCCAAGACCTCGGCTCTACTTCTACTGCTGGCATATCCCGTGATCGTCTGGGGCGCAGATGAATTCATGCGGTACATAGTCAGGAAGAGAGCACACCGTGAAGACTAGTCATAGCCGTGTTTCGGCGAACTCGATGCGCAGCGGCGAGCGGGTGTTGATCAGCGTGGATACCCCGGCAGTCCGGTTCGCCGCCGTGCTGATTCTGATATGCATAGGCGGAATCGTCATGCTGCTGATCCGCGAACGGCCTGGTGAGGATTGGTATGCCACAGGCCGTTTCGGATGCTCGGCGGCGGTGCTTGCGGCGCTCGCGTTGATCTCCCGCGGGGTTCTGATGGGGCGCCCGGTGGCCGCACGACACGCGCTGGCAGCAGGCGCCGCGGTGTGCGCAGGTGTGTGTGCGTACTTTCTGTCGCTTGGCTTGCTCGGCAACATGCTGATCGCGATCAGCGGCTTCGTGCTGATGTGGCCCACCACGGCTAGACCACAGCCAGAGTTGTTGGCGCAGGTGTGGACGCTGGTCAACGCCACGCGCGGTGATCCGCTGGCACCCTTCGCCATGCATTCGGGCAAGAGCTATCACTTCAACACCGAAATGACGGCTGCGATCGCGTACCGCACTCGGTTGGGGTTCGCGGTCGTCAGCGGCGACCCGATCGGCGATCCCGCCGAATTTGGTTCTTTGGCAGCGGATTTCGCCCGCATGTGCCGCAGCCACGGCTGGCGGATCATTGTCCTTGCCGGCGCCGAGCGGTACCTCGCGCTGTGGGGCAAGGAGGAGGTCGGGCAGGCGATGCTAGCAGTGCCCATCGGCCGCGACGTCGTGGTGGACGTAGGCACGTTCACGCTAGTGGGGCGCCGCTACCGTAACCTGCGCCAAGCCGTACAACGGACCCGCAACTGCGGAGTCACCACCGAGATCATTGACGAACAGGACCTTGACCGGACAGTGGCCGCCGAACTCACCGAGGTCTTGTTCGCCGCGCACCGCACCGCACGCACCGAACGCGGATTCTGCATGAATCTCGACGGGGCATTGGAAGGCCGCTTCCCAGGTGTCAAGTTGGCTATAGCGCGCGACCGATGTGGACGGGTGGCGGCCTTTCACCGATATGCAACCGCTGGGGAAGGATCAGAGGTCACCCTCGATGCGCCATACCGTCATCCGGGCGCTCCCAACGGCGTTGACGAGCGGCTTTGTGTTGACATGATCGCTGAAGCGAAAAGCCATCATGCAGAGCGCCTTTCGCTCGCATTTGCGGCGTTCCCCGAGATTTTTGCGGCTGCCCGCCGGAATCCATTACAGCGCATAGCTTATCGGTTGATCCATCTGCTGGACCCGCTGATCCGGCTTGAGTCGCTCTATCGTTACCTGCGCAAATTCCACTCGCTGGCCGAGCGCCGCTATGTGGTGCTGTGCACGCACCACATCCCGGCCGCGCTACTGGTACTGCTGTCTTTGGAGTTCATGCCCCGCCGGCGGCACCTGAGCTCTCCGCAGCACCAGGCGCGGATTGGCTAAGTGCGAGCCGACTCGTCCTGGCGGGGCACGTCGAACCGGAATCGCCGGCCGGTGACCCGTTCCGGAAGGATCCGTATGTAATGCGTTTTCGCCGACGCCGTCCACGGGAGCAACTGGGCATGTTCGGCCTCTTTGAGTTCTTCATCGGTTCGCAGCGAACGCGTTCTGCCTTCGATGATCACGCTCCAGCCCTCGGCGACGTCGTGATCATCGACCTCGAACACCACGTGGTTGTTTATCGCCACGCTGATCAGCTTGGTGCCCTCGGCGGTACGAAACAGCACCGTGCGGTTCTGCACAACGAAGTTGACTGGAAAGATCTGGGGCCGGCCGTCAGCGGCGGTGACCAGGCGTCCCAGCGCCATGCTTTTCAGAAGATCCCAGCATTCGTGCTCAGGCAGGATGGTGACCCCATCGCCGGTTGTTGACATCAGCCAACCCCTCTCAAACGTCTTCTGATACGTCCCAACGATGAGACTATTGATGCCGGCCGCGCAAGGCGTTGGCCCAAAGTCCCCCCTGGCAAGGACCAAGGTCGCTTAGTCACGGCTATCGGCATGCGTTTCGACGTAACCGACCACGTCGGCCAGAGTGCGAAGAGACGCGTAGTCGGATTCCGGGATGTCGACATTCAGCCGCCTGTGGATACCACGTAGAAAATTCAGCCAGTCCATCGAGTCAAGATCGACCTGGTCTCGGAGCAAGACCTCGTCGCGAATGTCATCGGCCTCGATTTCGGGTGCGATCGTCGTCAGGACGGACAGGACCACACCGCGAACGTCTTCTTGTGTCGTCATCGTGCATCACTTCTCTAGGAGATCGGGCTGTTGGAGCAGTTCATTGATCGCGCTGAGGAATAGGGCGCCCCGGTGACCGTCGCTTGCCCTGTGATCGGCGGCCAGCGTGCCTTGAACCGTGGTTACGACCCGGATTCCGCCGTCGATGACGCACACCCGCTGCGTCGGCTTTCCGAAGCCGACCAGCGCCACCTGCGGTGGGTAGATCACGCCGAAGACCGTGTCGACTCCCTGGTCGCCCAGGTTGGTCACCGTGATGGTCGGGTCTGCCATCTCCGAGCTCCGCAGCGAGCCGGCGCGTGCCCGTGCCACCAGATCGGTGAGGTTTTCCATCAGTTCGTCGAGCTTCTTTTCGGCGACGTCATGAATGGCCGGTGCGACCAGGCCACCTGCGCGCAGCGAGATGGCGACACCGACATGTACCCCGGTCGCGGGTTGGAGGGCATCGTCTCGCCAAAACCCGTTGAATTCGCCGAACCGTTGCGCGGCAAGCGCGACGGCCTTCAGCTGCAGGACGGCCGGCAGTACGCGTTCGGTGATGGATCGCTCCGCATTTCGCGCGGTCAGCCAGTTCAACGAGCTTTCCATCATGATCTCGTCGGCAAGGTAGTAATGCGGAATCTCCCGCTTGGACCGGCTCATCGCAGCCGCGATCGACTTCCGCATCTGGGCACCGCGGTCCGCCGCTGTTGTCTTGGCCGCCGGCTTCTTGGCCGGTTCCTTGACCGCTAGTTCCGAGGCGGCGCGCTCGACATCGGTGATGGTGACCGCCCCCTGCGGACCGGTACCGGTCACAGTGTCGACGTCGACGTTCAGCGATTGAGCAACACGGCGCGCGGCCGGTGAAACCCAGGTGCGTCGGTGCGGTGTCGTCGGTGACATCGGGGTCGCGCCTCGCGTCCTCGACGGTGCGGGTGCGGGAGTTGCGGCCTTCGCCGTCGCGCGCCGCTTGCGCGGCTGCTTCTGGGCGCGCTCACCTGCCGCCCGCAGTGTGGCCAAAACCGTTCCCACCTCGACGGTTTCGCCGACCGGCACGACAAGCTCGTTGATCGTGCCCTCCTGCCAGCACTCGATCTCCACTGCGGCCTTGGTGGTCTCGATGATCGCCACGACCTGTCCGCGGCTCACCTTGTCTCCCGGCTTGACCAGCCATTCGTTCAGGGTGCCTTCGTCCATGTCAGAACCCAAAGCGGGCATCTTGAACTCGATCATGATTGATCACCGAAGAGACTTTGGACGGCGGCGACGATCTTGGCGGGTTGCGGCAGCGCCGCCTGCTCCAGGTGCTTCGCGTAGGGCATGGGCACTTCCGCGCTGCACACCCGGGCAACCGCTGCGTCCAGGTCGTAGAACGCGCCCTCCATGATCTGTGCCGAGATTTCGGCGGCCAAACTGCCGGTGCGCCAAGCCTCGTCGACCACAACGGCGCGATGTGTTTTGCGGACCGACGCCAGGATGGTGTCGGTGTCGAGCGGACGCAGAATCCGCAGATCGATTACTTCACAGTCGATTCCGGTCAGTGATAGCTGGTCGGCAGCGTCCAGCGCCTTGGGCACGCAACCGCCGTAGGCGATCAATGTGACGTCAGTGCCGCTGCGGCGCGCCGCCGCCCGGCAGATATCGGTCGGCTTCAGCTCGTCGATATCGGTCGAGGTGTTGTAGAGCTGAACATGCTCGAAGATGATCACCGGATCCGGGTCGGCCAGGGCCGGAGCGAGCATTCCGTACGCATCCTCGACCGTAGCGGGAGCAACCACCTTGATCCCCGGGATATGGGCATACCACGGCTCGAGGCTGTGGGAGTGCTGAGCGGCCAACTGACGTCCGGCGCCGGTGGCCATCCGGATGACCAACGGTACCGAGAACTGTCCTCCCGACATATGCCGCAGCGCTGCAGCGGTATTGACGATCTGATCGAGTGCCAACAGGCTGAAGTTCACCGTCATAACCTCGACGATGGGTCGCAATCCGTTGAGGGCTGAGCCGATCCCGACACCGACGAAGCCCAACTCGGATATCGGAGTGTCGCGTACCCGGTCCGGGCCGAATTCGCCCAGCAGGCCCTTGGATGCGGCGTAAGTACCGCCATAACGGCCGACATCCTCGCCCATCAGCACGACGCGGCGGTCACCGCGCAAGGCGTCGCGAATCCCGTCATGCACAGCGGTTCGATAGGTTGTCTTCATCGTGCCTTCTCCCGGCTGGGCTCTTCGAGACCATCGCATCTGCCGGCCGGCGTAAGCACGTCACGCTCGAGATCTTCTGCGTCCTCCCATGTTCCGGCTTCAGCGAATGCCACAGCGGCCTCGATCTCGGCGACGGTCGAATTGTCGATATCGTGCACGTCATCTTCGGTCAGTGTGCCGTCGCGCAGACACCGCTGGGTGAACAGCCGGATCGGGTCGCGCTCACGCCACCGCTCGACTTCCGTCTTTTCCCGGTACAGTTCGGGATCGAACATCGAGTGCGCCCGGAACCGGTAGGTTCGGAACTCGATGAAGTACGGGCCGCCGGTGCTGCGGACATGCTCGACACCCAGTTGGGCGGCGCTGTAACACGCCTCGACGTCCATTCCGTCGACGGCCGCCGTCGGAACACGGTATGACGCCGCTTTAACGGTGAGATCCGTCTGCGACTGTGCACGTTGCAATGCCGTGCCCATCGCGTAAAGGTTGTTCTCGCATAGGAACAACACCGGCAGGTTCCACAGCACGGCCAAGTTCATCGACTCGTGAAATGCGCCCTCGGCAACCGCACCATCGCCGAAATAGCAGGCAGTCAACCGCTTTTGCTGCAGCATCGCGTCAGCCAGCGCGATGCCCACCGCCAACGGCAGGCCGCCGGCGACGATTGCATTGCCGCCGTAGAAGCGTCTGGACGCGTCGAACAGGTGCATCGATCCGCCGCGACCGCGGGAGCAGCCCTCCTGCTTGCCGAACATCTCGGCCATGATCGAGGTCATCGGGATGCCGCGTAATAGGGCGTGGGCATGCTCGCGATAGGTCGCCACAACCGCGTCATCATCGCTCAGGGCGCGCAATGATCCCGCGGCGACCGCCTCCTCCCCGACATAGAGATGCAGGAAGCCGCGAATCTTGGCCGCGCTGTAGAGTTCCGCGCACTTCTCCTCCATGCGCCGCACGCGGACCATATCCGATAAGAATTCACGCGCCGGCTTGGTTTCCATCACGGCGACACTCCCTCAGTTTCGGGCTCGGGCGATCCCTCGACAGTGGAGGTATCGCCCTCAGGCAGGCCGAGTTCGCGAGCCTTCAGCAGTCGCCGCATGATCTTGCCGCTGCTGGTATGCGGCAACGACTCGACAAATTGGATCTCCTTGGGCGCCACGGCGGCTCCGAGCCGCTTGCGGGCGTGGCCCAGCAATTCCAGCCGCAGATCGTCGTCGGCGACAAACCCGTCTTTGACGACAACGAAGGCCTTGATGATCGCGCCGACTGTCGGATCAGGCTTGCCGATGACGGCCGCCTCGGCCACCGCCGGATGATCTGTCAGCGCGCTCTCCACTTCGAACGGGCCGATCAGGTGGCCGGCTGATTTGATCACGTCGTCTTTGCGCCCGACGAACCAAAAATAGCCGTCGGCATCCTTTTTGGCCAGATCTCCGGTCAGGTAGAGCCCGTCGCTGAAGCATGCCCGATATCGGTCGTCGGCGTGTAGATAACCGCGGAACATCGATGGCCAGCCTGGCTTGAGGGCGAGCTCGCCCTCGACATCGTTCTCCTCGATGACCGAGGTTGTGCCGTCGTCGTTGTGGCGCACGATGCATGCGTCCACGCCGGGCAGTGGCCGGCCCATCGATCCAGGCTTGATGTCGAAGGCCGGGGTGTTGGCGATCATGATGCCGCCCGTTTCGGTCTGCCACCAATTGTCATGAATCGGTAAGCCCAGCACTCGCTTTCCCCACCAGACCGCTTCGGGATTGAGCGGCTCGCCGACACTTGCGACCAACCGCAGGTGGGGAAAGAGATATCGCTCACACAGCTCTGGGCCCGCCTTGATCAACATCCTTATTCCGGTCGGCGCCGTATACCAAACCGAAACCTCTTGCGTTTGCAAAGTCCGGTACCACCGCTCGGCGTCGAACTCGGCTTGGTCGACGATCGCAGTGACTCCGTGCAGCAACGGGCTGATGATTCCGTAGGAGGTGCCGGTGACCCAGCCGGGATCTGCTGTGCACCAATAGATGTCGTCAGGGTGAAGATCAAGCGCATACAGGCCGGTGACATAGTGCATCGCGACGGCGCCGTGTACGTGGATGGCGCCCTTCGGTGTACCGGTGGTGCCGCTGGTGAAGTGCAAAAGTGCCGGGTCGTCTGCAGTGGTGGGTTCGACCGGTACGCTCTCGTCGGCAGCGGCCATCCAATGCCAGAAATTCAGCGTCCCAGGCACTTGGTTGCCGGCGTCGTCGTTGTCGACGATGAAAATGTGCCGCACTGAGGTTAATCGGTTGCGGATCTTGGCGATCTTGCGTTCGTAGATCGCCCTGGTGGTCACCAGCACATCCGCTTGCCCGATGGCGACTCGGGTGGCGATCGGTTCCGGCCCGAATGCCGAAAACAACGGTGATACGATGCTGCCGTTGCGAAGCGCGCCCAGGATGGTGATGTACAGCTCGGGCGTGCGACCCATGATCGTGAACACGCGGTCGCCTTTGTTATAGCCAAGCGAGCGCAGCACTCCGGTGAATCGTTTGGCAAGGCGGCCCAGCTCGGCGTAGCTGAGATCGCGGGTGGAAATCGCGCCGTCCCAGCCCTTGTCGGTGATGAACCGTAATGCGGTGCGTGTCGCGGCTGGGCCGGCGGCGTGCCGGTCGACGGCGGCGTAACCGATGTTGCACCCGCCGTCTGCCATGCCTTCGCACAACGCCGGCACATCGGACCAGCGGAACCGGGCTCGCGTTTTCTCGTAGTCCGTGAAATTGGGCGGGACGCGATAGTCGTCGGGTGTCTTGCGAATGATGTCCATCAGTAGGCCTAGCGCTATCGCGTCCGCAACGTCGCGCGGAGCTTTCCCGCGGGGTGCTTGAGGCGGCTGTTTGCTGGCATGACCACGACCCTTTTTCGGTTGCTCGGGCTCTTCATCTTTTGCCGAACACGCCCGGTGCAATAGAGACAAAAGTCATCAATCGACCGGTCGGTGGTCCCTCGGTCGGGCGTCAGACGCCGCAGCAGAGCGGTTTCGCCGCCAGGGACCAATAGCCACGACGCTGGGGGCTAAGGACCCTGGCGTCGGATATTTCGGGTGGCCGAATGTCTAGGCCACACAGATGGTGGCAGAGGCTGTCTGCATACATGAGGAAGTGAAATGGTCTACAAGGAAAACGGTCTACTGCAACTGACCGACACCGAAGTCGATGCGCTGGCCCGCCGGTTCCTGAGCTCGCCCTATGCCGGCCGGAACAAGTACTCGGATTGGCCGCTGGACCGGCGCCTCGACGGCTTTCTGCATCGCCGGGGGCTTGGCTTGCTCGCTGAAGACGGCGATGCGCACGATCTCATCCTGGAACGTGTCATGGCGCTAATCGGCGCAGCCGAGCAGCCCAGGGTGCCCACCGATGATGGAGCCGACCAACGGCCCGTCGGCAGGGGACTTCCGTCCCTATCATCGACCGGTGCTGACTGGTCGGATAGGCATTGTCAATCTGTCGATTTCGAGATCTAGGAGACAGTCATGGGCACCCTTTCCGTTCAGCGTCAGGCGAGGTCGCTCTTCCCGGAGTTCGCGGAGTTGTTCGCGGCCTTCCCATCGTTTGCCGGCATGCGCCCCGCGTTGGATCCCCGCGTCATGCGGTTGGAGGACGAGATGGAGGACGGCCGCTACGTGGTGCGCGCCGAAATCCCCGGTGTCGACCCGGCGGCGGACATCGACATCACGGTCCGCGACGGACAACTGATCGTCAGGGCCGAGCGCAGCGAGAAGAAGGAATTCAACGGGCGGTCGGAGTTCTCGTACGGTTCCTTCGTTCGCGCGGTGTCGCTGCCGGCCGGAGCCAATGACGACGACATCCAGGCCACTTACGACAAGGGCATCCTCACTGTTTCGGTGGGTCTGTCGGAGCCGAAGCCAGCAGAACGCCGCATCCAGGTTCAGTCAAGCTGAAGTGATCGGGGCACCTGATGACAAGCGCGGCTGAGGCCACCCGGCGCTCGCCGAGGCGAGTTTTCCGCGACCGCAGCGAGGCCGGCCGGGTGCTGGCGAATCTGTTGAGTGCCTACCGCGACCGGCCGGACGTGATCGTCTTGGGCTTAGCACGCGGTGGAATACCTGTGGCGTGGGAGGTAGCGGCCGCGCTGCATGTCCCATTGGATGCCTTCGTCGTGCGCAAACTCGGTGCCCCCGGCCACGAAGAGTTCGCGGTCGGGGCGTTGGCAAGTGATGGTCGTGTCGTCATTAACGACGACATGGTGCGAGGGTTGCGGATCACACCGCAGCAACTGCGCGACATCGCCGAGCGCGAAGGCCGCGAGTTGGTCCGGCGTGAGGCCGCTTATCGTGGGGGACGTCCACCGCTGGAAGTCGCCGGCAAGACAGTCATTCTTGTCGACGACGGTTTGGCCACTGGCGCAAGCATGTTCGCCGCGGTGCAGGCGTTGCGCGAAGCCGAGCCGGCACAGGTCGTGGTCGCGGTGCCGGCCGCCCCGGAGTCCACCTGCCGGGAGTTCGCCGGTCTGGTCGACGACGTCGTCTGCGCGTCCATGCCGACGCCGTTTCTTGCGGTGGGCGAGTCATTCTGGGATTTCCGCCAGGTCACTGACGAGGAGGTTCGGCAGCTGCTGGCCACCCCGACGACAACCGTTTCGGCCACCAGAGCGCTGGAGGCCTCCCCGGCCGAGCTGGTCGTTCGCGTTGCCGTCGACGCACCCGCGGGCGTTCCCCCA
>Ga0335083_10012800_pt1 | contig 10016 bp, 4 predicted proteins | sample Lox_Sample_42_FD_206716 | JGI IMG/M metagenome (GOLD analysis project Ga0335083, IMG submission 206716) | Soil microbial communities from Loxahatchee National Wildlife Refuge, Florida, United States - Lox_Sample_4.2 | ecosystem: Environmental > Terrestrial > Soil > Wetlands | place: USA: Florida...
TCGATGGTACCGGAATGGTCCCCCAGGAACTGTCGTTATAGTCCGTCCTATAAAAATCGAGCGGACGCTCGGCAGGACGCAACGAACCGTGGAATTTCCACGTCCCATTTAATAGCTGGAAAAAGGTTGATTTGGTACGGTCCCCTGGCCTCGCCAACTCGGCGGAGGGGTATACCATCATCGTCGCGTGAGGCTTTTCCGTCCCGATGTGCACGATCGCCGGATTGTCCCATTCCGGCTTGTCTGCAGCTAAGGCAAGACCACAGAACACAATCAGAGAAATGGCGATTCGCATGCTCAGGCTCCCGAAGTAGCGAGAATAGCAGACCTCGTTTCGGAGTGAGAGGTGCTGTTCGGGCATTGGCTCAAAGGAGCCAGTTACAAGAGTGCCGATGAGGCACGTCCGTTCTATTGGAGGACGACTCTCAGGGTGCGCCCGGATGGCCTGAGGATTTCCGATGATCGACCACAAAGAACACGTTGACGTTGATGCCGAAGCAAACGGTCACCGTTCATTGGGCGCCGCGCCCGAACGGAAAGCCTTGCCGGCGCCCGCTGCACCGCAGCCGGGACGGCGAAGCTATGGCTGGATCTGGCTCGTACTGTTGGGCATCGCGGGCGGGATCGCCTTCCATTCTTACCAAGGCGTTCAGCAGGAGAAGGCAGCGCAAGCAACGGTGCAGGAGAGGAAAAGCGCCAATCGCGCACTCACAGTCGCGGCAACACCGGCGCACCGCGGCGATCTGCCCATCTACCTGCGCGGCCTGGGCAACGTGGTGGCCTACAACACGGTCAACATAAAACCGCGCGTCGACGGGCCCATCGTCAACGTGAATTTCAAGGAAGGCCAGTTCGTCCAGAAGGACGAGGTGTTGGTGGAGATCGACCCGCGCACGTACAAAGCCGCGGTCGATCAGGCCGTAGGGCAACTAGCCCGCGACCAGGCGCAGCTCAAGGACGCCCAGGTCAACCTGGCGCGCTACCAGAAGCTTTGGGATGAGCAGGTGATCGCCAAGCAGCAACTCGACACGCAGGCGGCTTCGGTGGGGCAATTCGAAGGAACCATCGAAGCCGACAAGGCCAACATCGAAACCGCGCAGCTCAACCTGAACTTCAGCAAGATCCGCGCGCCGATCGCCGGCCGCATCGGTCTTCGCCAGGTGGACATCGGCAATATTGTGCACGCCACCGATACCACACCGCTGGCCGTGATCACGCAGATGCAGCCGATCTCGGTACTTTTTACCATTCCGGCCGACCAGTTGCAGCCCGTGCTCGCCAAGCTGCGCGCCGGCGCGAAGCTGCCCGTCTACGCCTTCGATCGCGCCGATGTCCACCAGATTGCCTCCGGCACACTCGAGACTGTTGATAACCAGATCGATCCGAACACCGGAACCTCGCGGCTCAAGGCGATTTTCAACAACGATGACAACGCGCTCTTCCCGCAGCAATTCGTCAACTGCCGCCTGCTGCTGGAAACGCGCCACGGGGTGATATTGATTCCCAGCGCGGCTGTGCAGTTGGGTCCGCAGGGGTCCTATGTCTACGTGGTCAATGCCGACGGCACCGCCAGCATGCGGCAGGTCGTGCAAGGGCAGACCGAGGGCAACCAGGTTCAGGTGACGAGCGGTCTGAAGGCCGGCGAGATGGTGGTCACCGATGGCCAGGACAAGCTTCAGGAAGGCAGCAAGGTTCAGGTGCGCAACGGCAATGGCAGTGGCAACGGCGGGCAGGCGGGGCAGACCCAATGAGTCCGTCGCGGCCGTTCATCCTGCGGCCGGTCGCCACCTCGCTCCTGATGGCGGGCATCCTGCTGGCCGGCTTCGTCGCTTATAAGCAGCTCCCGGTTTCCGCGCTGCCCGAAGTCGATTACCCCACCATACAGGTGCTCACGTTCTATCCGGGCGCGAGTCCGGAGGTGATGGCGTCCTCCGTCACCGCGCCGCTGGAGCGCCAGTTCGGGCAGGTCCCGGGCCTGAAGCAGATGACGTCGATGAGCTCCTTCGGCAGCTCCATCATCGTCCTGCAGTTCGCCCTGAGTCTGAATATCGATGTCGCCGAGCAGCAGGTGCAGGCCGCCATCAACGCCTCCGGAACATATCTGCCGGCGAACCTGCCGAATCCACCGATCTACAGTAAGAGCAACCCGGCGGACGCGCCCATCATCACGTTGGCGCTGACTTCCAACGCCATGCCGCTCACTAAGGTGGAAGATGCAGCGGACACCACGCTGGCGCAGAAAATTTCGCAGCTTCCCGGCGTCGGGCTCGTGACCATCGGAGGCGGCCAGCGGCCGGCCGTACGGATCCAGGCCAATCCCACCGCGCTGGCGTCCTACGACATGAGCCTCGACGACCTGCGCACCGCGCTAGGCCAGGCCAACGTAAACCAGGCGAAGGGCAACCTGGAGAATTCGCGCGAATCCTTTACCATCGGCGCCAACGACCAGCTCATGACCGCGTCGCAATATCGCGATGTCATCGTGGCTTACAAGGGCGGCCGGCCGATCCGCCTGTCCGACGTCGCCACTGCCGTGGACGGCGCCGAAAACGTCCGCCAGGCCGCGTGGATGAACACCACGCCGGCCGTCATCGTGAACATCCAGCGGCAGCCCGGCGCCAACATCATCAGCGTGGTGGACAGCATCGAGCGCCTGCTGCCCCAGCTCAAAGCGACCCTCCCGCAGTCCATCAACATGCAGGTGTTGACGGACCGCACCACCACCATCCGCGCCTCGGTGAAAGACGTTCAGTTCGAGCTGATGCTCACCATCGGGCTCGTTGTGCTGGTGATCTTTCTTTTCCTGCGCAGCTTTTCCGCCACCATCATCCCGAGCATCGCCGTGCCTCTTTCCATCGTCGGCACTTTCGGCGTGATGTACATGCTCGGTTACAGCCTGAACAATCTGACCCTGATGGCCCTGACCATCTCGACCGGTTTCGTGGTGGATGACGCCATCGTGATGATCGAGAACATCTCGCGCTACATCGAGATGGGCGATTCACCTCTGCAGGCCGCGCTGAAAGGCTCCGAGCAGATCGGCTTCACCATCGTTTCGCTCACCGTCTCGCTCATCGCGGTGCTGATTCCGCTGCTGTTCATGGGCGATATCGTCGGCCGTCTCTTCCGCGAGTTCGCGATCACCCTGGCGGTCACGATCCTGGTCTCGGCCGTCGTCTCCCTCACTCTCACCCCGATGATGTCCGCTCTGCTGCTGCGCTTCCAACCGGAGCACCAGCAGGGATGGTTCTACCGCGTCTCCGAGCGCTTCTTCGAACGCACCATCGCCGCGTACGGACGGACTCTGAAATTTGTGCTGCGCTTCCGCCGCATCACCCTGTTCGTCACGGCGGCGACGCTGGCGGCAACCATCCTCCTGTACATCTACGTGCCCAAAGGATTCTTCCCCGTGCAGGATACCGGCGTGATCCTGGGCGTTTCCGAAGCCAAGGAAACCATCTCCTTCGCCGCGATGTCGCAGCGCCAGGAAGCGCTGGCGCGCGCGATCCTCAAGGATCCGGATGTCGAATCCCTCTCCAGCTTCATCGGTGTCGACGGCACGAATGCGACGATGAACACCGGCCGCATCCAGATCAACCTGAAGCAGCTCGAAGAGCGCAGCGCCCGCGCCAGCGACATCATCCGGCGCTTGCAGCCGAAGCTGGCCGCGGTGGAGGGGATCACCCTCTATATGCAGCCGGTGCAGGACCTCACCATCGAATCGCGCGTCACCCGCACCCAGTATCAATACACTCTGGAGGACGCCAACGCCTCGGAACTTTCGGATTGGGCGCCGCGCCTGATGGCGGTGCTCCAGAAGCGCGCCGAACTACGCGACGTCGCCAGCGACCTCCAGAACGGCGGCCTCCGCGAAATGCTCGCCATCGACCGCGACACAGCCTCGCGCTTCGGCATCACTCCTCAGGCCATCGACGACACGCTGTACGACGCCTTTGGACAGCGCCAGGTCTCCACAATCTACACGCAGCTCAATCAATACCACGTGGTGCTGGAGGCCTTCCCGCAGATGCAGCGCACCCCGCGCGACCTGAGCAATATCTTCGTGCGGTCGGCCAACAACACGCAGGTCCCGCTGAGCGAATTCGTTCACTACCAGACCACCAACACGCCGCTGGTCATCAACCACCAAGGCCAATTCCCCGTCGTCACTCTGTCCTTCAATCTCGCGCCCGGCGTCTCGCTTGGCGACGCCGTCAAAGTGATCCACGACGCCGAACAGCAGATCGGCTTTCCCGCCAGCATTCAGGCAGGCTTCCAGGGAACAGCGGCGGCCTTTCAGAACTCGCTGGCGGGCGAGCCCATCCTCGTTCTGGCTGCGCTCGTCACCGTGTACATCGTGCTGGGCGTGCTGTACGAAAGCTACATCCACCCCATCACGATCCTTTCCACGCTCCCTTCCGCCGGCGTGGGTGCAATCCTCGCGCTGCTCATCACCGGAAACGACTTCAACGTCATCTCCCTGATCGGCATCATTCTCTTAATCGGCATCGTGAAGAAGAACGCCATTATGATGATCGATTTTGCGCTCGAAGCCGAGCGCGAGGAAGGCAAACCACCCGAAGAATCGATCTACCAGGCGTGCCTGCTGCGTTTCCGCCCCATCATGATGACGACGATGGCGGCGCTCCTTGGCGGTCTGCCGCTTGCATTCGGCAACGGCACTGGTTCGGAGTTGCGAAAGCCTCTCGGCATCACGATCGTCGGCGGCCTGATCCTGAGCCAGGTCCTGACGCTCTACACCACCCCCGTGGTCTACCTGTTCTTCGACCGGCTTGCGCAGCGTTTCAAACGCGAACCAGTGCGCCACGGCGGCACATCTCCGCAGCCTGCCCCGGCAGCGCCGATGCGTGAGCTATGAAACCCATTTCTCACCACAGAGACACAGAGAAAACCGGAATGTTTTTTTGTGTTTCTCAGTGCTCTCTGTGTCTCTGTGGTGAATTATGAGCCTCTCTTCCCCCTTCATCGAGCGCCCCGTCGGCACTTCGCTGCTCACCGCCGGCCTCGCCCTCGCCGGCATCATCGCCTACCGTCTGCTCCCAGTCGCCCCGCTGCCCGAAGTCGAATTCCCCACCATCAGCGTCTCGGCCGGCCTGCCCGGCGCCAGTCCGGAAACTATGGCCTCTTCGGTCGCCACGCCGCTCGAACGCCAGTTCGGCCGTATCGCCGGCGTCACGGAGATGACCTCGTCCAGCGGTCTCGGCAGCACCAATATCGTCCTGCAATTCGATCTCAGCCGGAACATCGACGCCGCTGCGCGCGACGTGCAGGCCGCCATCAACGCCGCCCGCGGCCAATTGCCTGCCGACCTCCCCAATAACCCGACCTATCGCAAGGTCAACCCCGCCGACGCCCCTATCCTCATCCTGGCCCTGACCTCCGACAGCTATAACGTCAGCCAGATGTACGACGCCGCCGACTCCATCCTCGCGCAGAAGCTCGCGCAGGTCGAAGGCGTCGGCCAGGTGACCGTTGGCGGCGGCGCCAAGCCGGCCGTGCGCGTCGAGCTCAATCCGCGGCCCCTTGAAGCCTACCGCATCGGCCTGGACCAGGTGCGCACGGCGCTCGGCAACTCCAATGCCCACACGCCCACCGGCAGCTTCGCGACGGGCGACAACACCGTCCAGATCGACACCAGCGACCAGCTCTTCAAGGCCGCCGATTACAGCAAGCTGATTGTCGATTATGTCGGAGGCAACTCGGTCCGGCTCCAGGACGTCGCCACCGTCGCCGATTCCGTGCAGGACCGCCGTAACGCCGGCCTCGCTAACGGCAAGCCCGCCGTGTTGATCATTCTCAATCGCCAGCCCGAGGCCAACATGATCGACACCGTGGACCGTGTCCGCGCCCTGCTGCCGCGTCTCTCAGCGTCGATTCCTCCGGCCATTCACGTCGGCGTCGTGGTCGACCGCACGACCACCATACGGGCCTCGGTGGAAGACGTGCAGTTCACGCTCGTCATTTCCATCGCCCTGGTCATCATGGTGGTCTTCCTGTTCCTGCGCAACGGCTGGGCCACCGTCATCCCGGGCATCGCGGTGCCGCTCTCCCTGCTCGGCACCTTCGGCGTCATGTACCTGGCCGGCTACACGCTGGATAACCTCTCCCTCATGGCGCTGACGATCTCCACCGGTTTCGTGGTTGACGACGCCATCGTCGTCATCGAAAACATCGCCCGCCATCTGGAGCAGGGAATGTCGCCCCTACAGGCGGCCCTCCGCGGCTCCAGGGAAATCGGCTTCACCGTCCTTTCCATGAGCACCTCGCTCGTGGCCGTCTTCATCCCGATCCTGCTCATGGGCGGCATCGTGGGCCGCCTCTTCCGCGAGTTCGCCGTGACACTCGCGGTAGCCATCGGCGTCTCCATGGTCGTCTCGCTCACCACGACTCCGATGATGTGCGCCCGCTTCCTGGTCTCGGAGCACGATCGCCAACACGGCTGGTTCTACAATGCCGGCGAGCGCGCCTTCGACGCCCTGCTGCGCTTCTACGAGCGCACGCTCGGCTGGGTGCTGCGTCATCCGCAGCCGACCGTCCTCGTCCTGCTCGCCACCATCGCGCTCAACGTCTACCTCTACATCGCCGTGCCGAAGGGCTTCTTCCCGCAGCAGGACACCGGCCGCCTCACCGGCTCCATCGTCGGCGCACAGGATATTTCCTTCCCGGCGATGAGCGCCAAACTAGCGGCGCTCGTGGATACCGTCCAGAAAGATCCCGCCGTCGACGACGTCGTCGGCTTTACCGGTGGCAGCTCCGTCAACACCGCGCGCGTCTTCGTGTCCCTGAAGGACCAGAAGTATCGCAAAGGCGTGACCGCCGACATGGTGATCAACCGCCTCCGCCCAAAGCTCGCTCGCATTCCAGGCGCCACCCTCTACCTGCAATCTGTGCAGGACATCCGTGTCGGCGGCCGATCCAGCAACTCTCAGTATCAGTACACGCTGCATTCCGACAACATCACCGACCTCAACAACTGGTCGCAACTCCTGCTCGAGAAAATCCGCACCCTGCCCGGAATCCGCGACGCCAATTCCGACCAGCAGAACAAAGGCCTGCAGTCGAATGTGGTCATTGACCGCGACACCGCGTCGCGCCTCGGGCTCAGCCCCACCGCCATCGACGAAGCCCTCTACGACTCCTTCGGCCAGCGCACCGTCTCCACCATGTATACGCCGTTGAACCAGTACTTCGTTGTGATGGAGGTCGATCCCCGCTACCAGCAGAACCCCGACTCGCTCCGCGGTATCTACGTCCGCAGCTCAACCGGCAATGAAGTCCCGCTCAGCTCCTTCGCCCATCTGGAGTTGACCAACGCCACGCTCGCCGTCAACCACCAGGGCCAGTTCCCGTCCATCACGCTATCCTTCAACCTGGCCCCCGGTTACTCGCTTGGCGATGCCGTCACCGAGATCCAGCAGGCGGAAAGCGAAATCGGCATGCCGTCCACGGTGCAGGGCAGCTTCATGGGAACCGCCCAGGCGTTCCAGAGCTCGCTTGCCAACGAGCCCTACCTCATCCTCGCGGCGCTGATCACCGTCTACATCGTGCTCGGCATCCTCTACGAAAGCTACATCCACCCCATCACCATCCTCTCGACGCTCCCCTCCGCCGGCGTGGGTGCGCTCCTCGCGCTGTTGTTGACCAAAACCGACCTCAGCGTCATCGCCTTAATCGGCATCATCCTCTTAATCGGCATCGTCAAGAAGAACGCGATCATGATGATCGATTTCGCCCTCGCCGCCGAGCGCAACGAAGGCAAGAACTCGCGCGACGCGATCTTCGAAGCCTGCCTGCTGCGTTTCCGCCCGATCCTGATGACCACGATGGCCGCCCTCCTCGGGGGCGTCCCGCTAGCCATCGGCGGCGGCACCGGTTCGGAGCTACGGCAGCCGCTGGGAATCACGATCGTCGGCGGCCTGATCGTCAGCCAGATCCTGACGCTCTACACCACTCCGGTGATCTATCTCTACCTCGACCGTTTCCGCCTCTGGGCCACCCGCCTCATCCCCCACCGCCGCTCCCCGGTGCCGGAAACCTCCGCCTAACCTGCAAAACTCATTCACCGCAGAGACGCAGAGAACGCAGAGAAATTCCAAATGCTCTTTCCTCAGCGTCCTCTGCGCCTCTGCGGTGAAGAGTCTTTTTCGGCTTTCGTACAGTGCGACAATACCCCCATGAACCGCAGGCGACTCCTCACCACCGCCGCCGCCCTCCCAGCCGCGTCCGCCCTTTCTTTGTCCGCGGCCGTGCAGCAGAAAAGCCTCAAAATCACCGACCTCGAAACCGACGTCCTGCGCCGCCCGCCCGGCCGCGCCTACTACGACGCCATCCACACCTTCGGCGGCGAGAGCGGTTCCGTCGTCCTGCGCCTCCGCACCGACGCCGGCCTCACCGGATGGGCCAGCAGCTCTTTCGGCATGATCCCCGGCGGCCCTCGCGTCGTCCAGAGTATTCTCGAGCAGGAGATCAAACCCGTCCTCCTCGGCCAGGATCCCGCCTTCCCGCGCCGCATCCGCGCCGACCTGTGGAAAGCCCTCGAGTACCAGGGCGTCGGCGGCGTCGCGCAGTTCGCCATCGCGGCAGTCGATATCGCGGTCTGGGACATCCTCGGCAAGAACGCCGGCCTGCCCGTCTACAAGATGCTCGGCGCCTATCGCGACCGCATGCCTGTCTACTCCATGTGCGGCTGGTATTACGACAACGACGCCGATCTCTCCCAGTTCCGCAAGCAGATCACCGACGCCATGGAGCATGGCTACCACGCCGTCAAGATCAAAGTCGGCCGCAACGCTATCGAGGACGATGAGCGCCGCATCCGCGCCGCCCTCGACATCGTGGGCAAAGGCAGGCGCGTCATGGTCGACGCCAACCAGGTCTTCAACCGCAACGAGGCCCTGCGCCGCGGCCGCCTCTACCAGCAGATGGGCTGCTTCTGGTATGAAGAACCGCTCCCGCCGCAGGACATGGAAGGCTTCGCCGAGCTCGCGCGCGAGCTCGATATCCGCATCGCCACCGGCGAGAACCTGAACACGAAATACGCCTTCGCCGACTTAATCGCCCGCAAAGGTGCCGACGTCGTTCAGCCCGACAACCGCCGCGCCGGCGGCGTCACCGAATGGATGGAGATCGCCGCGATTGCCGACGCAGCCGGCCTCGAACTCGCGAGCCACGGCGGCGGCAACACGAATCTCAATATGCTGCTGGCCATGCCGAACGCCATCTATATGGAGACCAGCGGTCCCCACCAGATGATCGATGGCCAGTATGCCGCCCCCGAAGAGCCCGGCATGTCGAGCGAAGTTTCCGAAGCCGAAATCCGCCGCTACAAAGTCTGATTTCAGTTTTCTCCGCGTCTCTGTGTCTATTTGCGTCGCGGCCACGGCTCGTTCGACCCCGGCATCGGAAAATACCAAAGGTAAATCGATTTCCCCACCTTCTCGGTCGGCTCGAACTGATCCGCCCACCACGGATCGGTCTGCACGCGCGGGTCCGCCGAGGGCAGCCGCCGTTCCTTCCAGGTCGAGACGCCGATCGCATTCCATCCGGCCATCGGCGCTAATGGGTTCAGCGCGCCCACAGGCGGAAAGCCGTGCCTGCCCAGCACGGTCATTGCGAACGGAGTGAAGCTGACCTGACGCGCGCCCAGTTCCTGCAGCCGCGTTGCCAGCCGCTTGTAGTCCTGTCCCCAATCCAAATCCGAATCCACCAGGATGTTCTCCGGGTGGCTCCCAGCCAGCTCGTTGAAGTAGGGCAGGTAGTCGGGATGGGCCGCCAGCGAGGTCCCGCCGAACCACAGCAGCGCCACAGGCAGCGCATACTTTGCCCAAGTGCGCTGCTTCCCGATCCGCAGCAGATGCACCGCCCCCGCGCCCGCCACCAGCGAAAAGCCGGTGTAAACCGGTAGGATGTGCCGCACGCCGATGTTGATGTGGCTGAATACCGCAACGCCCAGGATCCCCGCGGCATAGGCTAGCGGCAGCCAGCCCATGCGGAAA
>Ga0335083_10012803_pt1 | contig 10013 bp, 10 predicted proteins | sample Lox_Sample_42_FD_206716 | JGI IMG/M metagenome (GOLD analysis project Ga0335083, IMG submission 206716) | Soil microbial communities from Loxahatchee National Wildlife Refuge, Florida, United States - Lox_Sample_4.2 | ecosystem: Environmental > Terrestrial > Soil > Wetlands | place: USA...
AACGACTGGCTGCTCGAGCTGTTCCACGGCCCGACCCTCGCCTTCAAGGATTATGCGCTGCAGCTCGTCGGCCGATTGTTCGAGCACGTGCTGCGGCAGCGCCGGGCGCATGTGACCATCGTGGGTGCCACATCCGGCGATACCGGGTCGGCGGCCATCGAGGCCTGCCGCGGCCGGCCCTCGATCGACATCTTCATCCTGCATCCGCACGGCCGCGTGTCCGAGGTGCAGCGCCGGCAGATGACCACGGTCGCGGCGAACAACGTCCACAACATCGCGGTCGAGGGCACGTTCGACGATTGCCAGGACCTCCTCAAGGCCATGTTCGGCGACGAGACGTTCCGCGATCGCGTCGGCCTGTCGGCGGTCAACTCGATCAACTGGGCGCGCATCGCGGCACAGATCGTCTATTACGCGGCGGCGGCGCTGGCGCTGGGGGCTCCCCGCCGGCCGGTCGCGTTCACCGTCCCGACCGGCAATTTCGGCAACGTGTTCGCGGGCTATGCGGCATTCCGCATGGGGCTGCCGATCGAGCGCTTCGTCATCGCCTCCAACCGCAACGACATCCTCTACCGGCTGTTGACCACCGGCACGATGAAGATGGCGCCCGTCGAGCCGAGCCTGTCGCCTAGCATGGACATTCAGGTGTCGAGCAATTTCGAGCGCTTGCTGTTCGAGCTCGCAGGGCGCAACGGCAAATCGGTGCACGCGATGATGCGCCGCTTCCGCAAGCGCGGCGAGCTGACATTGTCGCCGGCGCGCGTGGCGCGCCTCACGCGCCTGTTCAAGGGCGCCCGGGCGGACGACGCGGAGACGCTCGCCGCGATCCGCCGCGTGTACGAGACCACCGGCGAGCTCGTCGATCCGCATACCGCCGTCGGCCTTTCGGCGGCACAGGCGGAGCGCGGCCCGCCGCACGTCCCGATGGTCACGCTGGCCACGGCGCATCCCGCGAAGTTCCCCGATGCCGTGCGCGAGGCCACCGGCGTGCGGCCGGCCCTGCCGGCGCGGCTCTCCGACCTGATGCAGCGGCCGGAGCGGCTCACGGTGCTGCCGAACGATCGCCGGCGCGTCCAGGACTTCATCCTCGAGCATGTACAGGTGGCGGCATGACCCGACTTCGCTTCGCGACGCTCAGCTTCGGCGTAGACGCATGAGCCTGCGGATTTCCACTCTCGCCAATGGCCTGCGGGTCGCCAGCGACCGGATGGACTGGGTCGAGACGATATCGGTCGGCGTATGGATCGGCGTCGGCACACGTCAGGAGGCACCCGAGGTCAACGGCGTCGCCCACCTGCTCGAGCACATGGCGTTCAAAGGCACCAAGCGCCGCTCGGCGCGCGACATCGCCGAGGAGATCGAAGCCGTCGGCGGCAGCATGAATGCCCAGACGAGCCGCGAACAGACCGCCTATTTCGTCAAGGTCCTGAAGGACGATCTCGGCCTCGCGGTCGACATCCTCTCCGACATCCTGCTCAACTCCACCTACGATCCGACCGAGCTTGCGCGCGAGCGCGCGGTCATCCTGCAGGAGCTCGGGCAGGCCGAAGACACGCCGGACGACGTGATCTTCGATCGCTTCCAGGAGGCGGCGTTTCCCGAGCAGGCCCTCGGCCGACCGGTGCTGGGCAAGGCCGAGATCATCGAACGCCTGCCGCGCGAGGCTCTCGTCGATTTCCGCACCCGGCATTATGGTGCGGCGGCCATGGTCCTGGCGGCCGCCGGGAACGTCGATCACGACGCGCTGGTCGCGGCTGCCACCAAGGCGTTCGCCGAGCTGCCGCCCGCGGGCGATACCTCCTACGAGGCGGCGCGCTACATCGGCGGCGAGCACCGCGACACCCAGGATCTCGAACAGGTCCATCTGGCTGTCGGTTTTCCCGGCGTGTCGTTCGCCGACCCCGACTACTACGCGTCAATGGTTCTGGCGACCGTGCTTGGCGGCGGCATGTCGTCGCGCCTGTTCCAGGAGATCCGCGAGCAGCGCGGTCTCGCCTATGGTGTCAGCGCCTATGCGGCCCCCTACCTCGACGGCGGCGTGTTCGGGGTCTATGCGGGCACGGGCGAGAAGGAGACGGCCGAGCTCGTGCAGGTGCTGTTCGAGCAGCTCGCCGGCATGCGCGCCCCCATCCCGGCCGACGAGCTGCAGCGCGCGCGCACGCAGATGCGCGCCGGCATCCTGATGTCGCTCGAAAGCACGGGAGCGCGCATGGAAGCGCTCGGCAGCCAGCTCTTGATCTACGGCCGGCCCATCCCGATCGAGGAGATGGTGCGCAAGATCGATGCGGTCACCGCCGACGACGTGGCGAGTGTGGCCAAGCGGATCTTCGCCGGCCGCCCCACGGTGGCCGCCATGGGCCCGCTCACGGGACTCGAGCCGTACGGAAAGCTGGTCGAAAGACTTTCTTAGGTCAGGCTCTGCCGGAGACCCCGGAGAGCGAGGCGATGGACACGCCGGTCGCCGCGAGGGCGCGCTGCCATTTGTCTTCGAGTTCCTGGTCGAAGACGATCGTCGGGTCGGCCGGCACGACCAGCCAGCCGTTGGCGGCGATTTCGGATTCGAGCTGGCCCGGCCCCCAACCGGAGTAACCCAGGGCGAGCAGGCTGTGGCGCGGACCTTCGCCCGCGGCGATCGCCTTGAGGATGTCGACCGTGGCGGTCAGCGCAAAGCCCGAGCGCACCTTGAGCGTGCCGTCGCGCACGTAATCGTCGGTGTGCAGCACGAAGCCGCGGCCCGATTCCACCGGCCCGCCGAAATGCACGCGGATCTGCTCGGTCTTGGGGCCGGTCTCGATGTTGAGCTGTTCCAGCAGGTCGGGGAAGGTGATCGCGTCGAACAGCCGGTTGACCACGAGCCCCATGGCACCCTCGGCGTTGTGCGCACAGAGATAAATCACCGAGCGCTCGAAGCGCGGGTCTTCCATCTGGGGCATCGCCGCCAGCAAATGACCGGTGTAGTAGCTCGGAAGACGGACTTTCGCGGTCATAACTCAGGAATTAGGTGCCGAAATCACTTAAAACAAGCTTACCACAGCGTAGATTGCAATCACGCGAATTTGCCGGAAATATGCCACACGGAGTGGATATAGTGCGGCTCTGAACCTTAATGGCGTGCCGTAAGCTGATGAAAACGTTGAGACAAACGCAATGGCGCGCGGCGGCCTCGATGCTCGCGGCAGTTTTTTTCGCGCTGTGCATGGAACCCGCGGCGGCGGAGCCAGCCGCGTCCGAGTGGGTGCGCACCGACCAGACGCAGGTTCGCCTCGTCTCCGCGGTGACCGCAAGCGGCGATGCCGCCGCGTTGCGCCTCGGACTGCAATTCAAGCTCGAGCCGGGGTGGAAAATCTATTGGCGCTCGCCGGGCGACGCGGGCCTTCCGCCGAAGGCCGACTGGACAGGCTCGCGCAATCTGGGGCCCGTGACGGTCCACTGGCCGGCGCCGGCGCGCTTCGAGCTGTTCGATCTTGACACGTTCGGCTACGGCGACGAGGTCGTGCTGCCGATCGATGCGCAGGTCGAGCAGCGCGGCGCACCGGTCGCCCTGCGCATGGCGCTCGATTATCTCGTCTGCGAGAAGATCTGCATCCCGTATCAGACGGCGCTGCGGCTCGATCTGCCGGCAGGGCCCGCGGCACCCAGCGAGTATGCGCATCTGATCGACCGCTACATGGCGCGCGTGCCGGGCGACGGCCGCGGGGCAGGGCTTGCCATCGAGCGCGCGACCTGGGACTCGGGCGGCGAGCCCGCGATCACGGTGACGGCGCGCGCCGAACAGCCGTTCGAGCATCCTGATGTCTTCGTCGAAGGTGCCGTGACCGCGGGCGTCGGCTTCGCCAAGCCGGATGTCAGCCTCTCCGACGGTGGCCGGCTCGCGGTGCTGCGTCTGCCGGCGCGCTTCGAGGACAAGGCGGCGGCGCAAAAGGCCGGGTCGTTCGTCGGTGCCCCGGTCACGCTGACCTTGGTCGATGGCAGCCGGGCCATGGAGGCGCACACGGTCCTGGAGCCCGGAAGGCCCACTCCCGTGGCAGCACCGGTTGGCGCACTCGCGATCCTCGGCATCGCCGTCCTCGGCGGCCTGATCCTGAACCTGATGCCGTGCGTGCTGCCCGTGCTGTCGCTGAAGCTGCTGCACCTCGTCAGCCATTCGGGGGTGGCGCACGCCCGCATCCGGCGCAATTTCCTCGCCAGTGCTGCCGGGATCCTTGCGGCGTTCGTGATCCTCGCCCTCGCCCTGACAGGCCTCAAAGCGGCCGGGATGAGCATCGGCTGGGGCATTCAGTTCCAGCAGCCCGAGTTCCTGGCCGGTATGGCGCTGGTCCTGGCGCTGTTCACCGCAAATCTGTGGGGCTGGTTCGAATTCCGCCTGCCCGGCCGGGTCGCCGCGGCGGCGCTGGCGGCGAGCGGCGAGGCCGCCGCACCCGAGGACGAGAGCATGCTCGGCGCGTTCCTCTCCGGCGCCTTCGCGACGGTGCTTGCGACCCCGTGCTCGGCGCCCTTCGTCGGCACCGCGGTGGGCTTCGCGCTGGCGCGCGGTCCGCTCGACATCCTCGCGATCTTCGTGGCCCTGGGCGTGGGCCTCGCCTTGCCATACCTGACGGTGGCTGCGTTTCCAGGCCTGGCACACCGGTTACCGCATCCCGGCCGCTGGATGCTTCATCTGCGCGCCCTCCTCGGCTTCGCCCTGTTCGCGACGATGGCCTGGCTCTTGTCCGTGGTGGCGGCTCAGATCGGCTGGCCGGCGGCCGCGGCTTTGGCGGCGGTGCTGCTCGCCACGCTCGCGGTGCTGTGGGCCGCGCGCGGCGCGGACGAGGACAAACACCGGCTGGTCTGGGCCGTTCTTGCCGGGCTCGCGGTTCTCGCGTTCGTGGTACCGGCGCGTCTTGCCGGCATGGGCGTGCCCGGCGGCCAGACCGCGCGCACCGAAGGGCGCTGGCAGCCCTTCGATCTCGCCGCGATCGATTCCCTCGTGCGCGGCGGCCACGTCGTGTGCATCACGTGTCAGGTCAACAAGGCCGCCGTGGTCGCGCGCGGCGACGTGGCGGCACGCCTTGCGGACGGGAGCGTCGTGCCGATGCTGGCCGACTGGACCCGGCCGAACACGGCGATCGCGCAATATCTCGCGAGCTTCGGCCGCTACGGCATTCCGTTCAACGTCGTGTACGGACCGGCCGCACCGGCCGGCATTCCGCTGCCCGAGATCCTCACCAGTGACGCGGTGCTCGACGCGTTCGCCAAGGCGCGCGGCGGCAAGACCACCGCGGCGGCCACCCCGCAATAGTCAAGGGGTGAAAAGGCGTCCCCGACACGCTAGGGTGGGCCACTTCGTACCCTTGAATCAGGTTCACGCGACCTTAGGCTCGGAAAAAACGGAAGGAAGGCGACAATGGCGATCAAAGTTGGCGACAAGATTCCATCGGGCAAGCTCAAATTCATGAGCAAGGATGGACCCAAGGACATCACCACGGACGAGCTCTTCAAGGGCAAGAAGGTGGCGCTGTTCGCGCTTCCCGGCGCGTTCACCCCGACCTGCTCGGCCAAGCATCTGCCGGGTTTCCTGCAGAATGCCGACCAGTTCAAGTCGAAGGGCGTCAACACGATCGCCTGTCTGTCGGTCAACGACGCGTTCGTGATGGACGCCTGGGGCAAGAACCAGAACGTCGGCGACAAGGTCATGATGCTCGCGGACGGCAGCGCCGATTTCACGAAGGCGCTGGGCCTCGAGCTCGACCTCACGCCGAACGGCATGGGGGTCCGTTCGAAGCGCTACTCGATGCTCGTCGACGACGGGGTCGTGAAGCAGCTCAATCTTGAGAAACCGGGCGCGTTCGAGGTGTCGAATGCCGAGACCCTGATGAAGCAGATCTGAGCGGCGCCGATCTTGCTCAAAAAGGGCGGGACCGGGGTCCCGCCCTTTTTAGTTTTAGGCCCTTTGTCCGATGACGCATTATGCCCGATGTTTCATGTTCGTTCGCAAACATCAGGGTTTCTACCGATTGCCGTCATGTCGGGGAGATGACACAAGCCCCTGGTCTACAAGTTCAGTGCTGTGCCGGCGGGGGGCACATGACGAGCGACGCCGAAAAAGCTGTCGAGTATCGAAAGCGCGCCGACGAACTTCGAAAACTGGCGGCGACATTCAAGAACCCGGCGAGCCGCCAGGAGATCCTCACCTTGGCGGCCGAGTGGGACGTGATGGCGGAGCGCGCCCAGCGGCGCGCCAAACGCAAGCCCACGGATTAGAAGCGATCCTGGCCTATCTGAGCAGCACCGCGTTGGCGATGGCGTCGCGCGCCAGCGCGTCGGCGCGCTCGTTCTCCGGGTGCCCGGAATGGCCGCGCACCCAGTGCCAGCTCACGTCATGGCGGGCGGCCGCCGCTTCGAGCCGTTGCCACAACTCGACGTTCTTCACCGGCTTCTTGTCCGCGGTCTTCCAGCCGCGCCGCTTCCACGAGGACAGCCACTTGGTGATGCCGTCCTTCACGTAGATCGAATCGGTATGGACGCGCACGCGCGCCGGGCGCTTCAACGTCTCGAGGGCCGCGATCGCGGCCATGAGCTCCATGCGGTTGTTGGTGGTGTCGGGCTCGCCGCCCGAGATCTCCTTCTCATGGCCGCGCCAGCGCAGGATGGCGCCCCAGCCGCCTGGGCCGGGATTGCCGCTGCAGGCACCGTCCGTGAATGCGTCGACGACGTGCTGGTCGTCGTCCGCCGTGTCGTTCATGGCGGATTCCGCGACAGCACGACGTCCGCCTCGACGCTGACCTCCAGCGTCGTCTCGCCTGGCGCGGCCGCCGGCGGCGGCTCGGCTGCGGCGGCCGAGGCTGCGGCGCGCATCAGGAACGGCCGGGGCGGGGCGTTGCCGCTGACATTGCCCACGCGCAACGTTTTGAAGCTGCGCACCACGAGGCCCATGTCCTTGGCGATGCGGTCGACCCGGTCCTTGAGCCGCTGCAGGGCGGTCGTCGTCAGCTCGTCCTCGATAGCCTTGGCTGTGTCGGGTGCCACGTCGTAGCTCAGCCGCGACAGGACGAGGCCTTCCTGCTGCAACGCGCCGGTCAGGGCCAGCGTTTCGACGCCGTGCCAGCGGGCGGGTGTGTTGGCCGGGCGTTCCTGCTGCACCCAGTAACCGCGCGTTTCGGTGCGCACCGAGGCTGCCGTCTTGGCGCGCTCGAGCGCGGCCGCCATGCGGCGGTTGACGGCCGCCTGGACGCTCGCGGCATCGCCGCCGGTGACGTCCGCCCTGATCTCGATGGTGAGTCGGTCCTGCGCCACCTCGCGCGTTGCCGCCTGGGTGAGGTGGAGGAGGGTGCTGTCGTCGTCGCCGGCAGTCCCCGGCGTCTGCGCCAGAACCGGCGTTGCGGTGGCCAGGGCTCCGGTCGCCAGGAGAAGGAACATCGCCGCAAGCGTGCTACGCATCGTTACAACCCATAGGCCGAAGCGCTTTGCACCGAGCGGTGGAAGCGCAGCTTCTTGAGATACTCGAGCGGATCCTTCGGCTGCACGAACGCGCCCGTCGGGTGATGCAGCCAGTCATAAAGGCGCGTGAGGAGGAAACGCAAGGCGCTGCCGCGCGCGAGCACCGGCAGGACTTCGACCTCGGCCGGCGTGACGGCGCGCGTCTGGGCGTAGCCGCGCACGAGGGCCCTTGCCTTCGTCGCGTTGAAGCTGTCGTCGCGCTCGAAGCACCACGCGTTGAGGCAGATTCCCAGATCGTAGGCGAAGGCGTCGTTGCAGGCGAAATAGAAGTCGATCATTCCCGAGAGCTTGTCGTCGAGGAAGAACACGTTGTCGGGAAACAGGTCGGCGTGGATGACGCCTTCGGGAAGGCCGCGCGGCCACTGTGCCGCGAGCTCGTCGAGCTCGCGCGCCAGCTCCCCGGCCAGGCCCTTCTGCACCTCGTCGGCGCGGGCCCGGCAGTCCTCGAACAGTTTCTTCCAGCCCGCCAAGTTCAGCGCGTTCGGGCGGTGCATCGGAAAATCGGCCCCAGCCAGATGCAGCCGCGCCAGAGCCTCGCCCACCTGCCCGCAGTGGGTCACGAGGATCCGCTTGGGCCACATGCCGCGCAGAAAGCTGATGATCGCCGCGGGGCGGTTGGCAAGCTCGTGCAGCACCTGGCCGTCGCGCGCGCGGATCGGCGTCGGGCAGGCAAGTCCCTTTGCCGCGAGGTGATCCATGAGGCCGACGAAAAAGGGCAGATCTGCCTTCGCGACGCGTTTCTCGTACAGCGTCAGGATGTAGAGGCCGCGGTCGGTCTGCAGGAGGTAGTTCGAGTTCTCGACGCCCTCGGCGATACCCTTGCAGGCGACCACGCGTCCGATCTCGTAAGCGGCGACGAATTTCTCGAGATCGCCGTCCGATACCTCGGTATAGACAGCCATGCGCTCCGCTCTTATCCGGCGACGGCGCGCGGCAGATTGAAGCGGATGTTCTCCTCCGTGACCGTCACCTCTTCGAGCGTCACGTCGAAGCGGCCGCGGCAGGCCTCGATGATCTCCTGCACGAGATGCTCGGGGGCCGAAGCACCCGCGGTCAGGCCCAGCCGCTCGACGCCGTCGAAGAAGGCCCAGTCGATCTCCTTGGAGTTCTGCACCAGTTTGGCGCGCGGGCAGCCGGCCTGCCGCGCCACCTCGACCAGGCGGCGCGAATTCGAGGAGTTCGGAGCACCGACGACCAGGATCGCATCCACGCGCGAGGCGATGGCTTTCACCGCCGCCTGGCGATTGGTGGTGGCGTAGCAGATATCCTCCTTGCTCGGCCCGGTAATGTCGGGAAAGCGGGCGCGCAAGGCCGAGACGATGGCGATCGTGTCGTCAACCGAGAGGGTCGTCTGGGTGATGTAGGCGAGGCGATGCGGGTTCGAGACCTCCAGGGTCTCGACCTGTTCCACGTTCTCCACCAGGAGCACGGCATCCGGCGGCAACTGCCCCATGGTGCCGATGACCTCGGGGTGGCCGGCGTGCCCGATCAGGACGATCTGCCGTCCCGCTTCATGATGATGACCCGCCTCGGCATGCACCTTGCTGACCAGCGGGCATGTCGCATCGAGATAGAAGAGCTTGCGCCGGGTGGCCTCGGCCGGGACGGATTTCGGCACGCCGTGCGCGGAGAAGATGACGGTCGCGTCGTCGGGAATTTCATCGAGCTCTTCGACGAAGATGGCGCCTTTGCTCTCGAGGCGCTCGACCACGTCCCGGTTATGCACGATCTCATGCCGCACGTAGACCGGCTTGCCATAGCGGGCCAGCGCCTGCTCGACGATCAGGATCGCACGGTCGACACCGGCGCAGAAGCCGCGCGGACTGGCCAGGACCACGGCCAGGCGGGGCTGTGGCCGGGCCTTCAAGACGGCGGTCTGACCAGCGGAATCTTGAGAAATCATCGAGGGTTCTCTAAAGTCTCGTGGTGCGAATCCAGGGCCAAACTACTCCCAACGGGGCGGGGGACGGAAGCCCTGCCGGAGCCCAGCCACCCGCCTAAATCAGCCCGGGCCAATCAGCCACAAGGTTACGAGCCACCGATGAGTGATCGCGTCCCCGTTCAGCCAATTCCCGCGCAGAAAGCTCCCTACGGAATCGACGTGGAAGCCGGCAAGACCTACTTCTGGTGCGCCTGCGGCCGCAGCAAGGCTCAGCCGTTCTGCGATGGTTCGCATGCGGGTACGGGCATCCAGCCGGTTGCGTACAAGGCGGACGCCGCCAAGAAACTCTGGTTTTGTGGCTGCAAGGCGACAAAATCCAAGCCTTTCTGTGACGGCTCCCACAAGCAGATTCCGTGACAACTGGCGCATTGAGGCCGGCGCTCGTGGCGCTGGCGCTCGCAGCCTTCGCCAGCGGATGCGGCAGCGACAAGGCTGAGCCTGCGTGCCCGCGCGGCGTGATCCCGGCTGACGCGGCCGCGATCACGCGGTTTCGCGACGGGCCGGGCCGCGATCTGACCGACGTCGTGGTCAACGCCAATATCCTGAATATCCTGGTCGACCGGTGCAAATACGACAAGAATTCGGTCGCGGTCAC
>Ga0335083_10012805_pt1 | contig 10013 bp, 11 predicted proteins | sample Lox_Sample_42_FD_206716 | JGI IMG/M metagenome (GOLD analysis project Ga0335083, IMG submission 206716) | Soil microbial communities from Loxahatchee National Wildlife Refuge, Florida, United States - Lox_Sample_4.2 | ecosystem: Environmental > Terrestrial > Soil > Wetlands | place: USA...
ATTGCAGGCCACGCGGGTCTCGCCCGGCTGGCCGAACAGCGCATGGTGCAAGGCCGGCACGAGCGGCGCGCCCTGGCCGCCGGCCGCCACGTCGCGGCTGCGGAAGTCGGCCACCACGTCGATGCCCGACAGTTCGGCGAGCAGGGCGGGATGCTGGGTCTGGCGGGTGTAGCCGATGCCGTCGTACAGCCCGGGGCGGTGGCGCACGGTCTGCCCGTGCGCGCCGATGGCGCGTACCGAGGCGGCGGTAACGCCGGCCTGCTCCAGCAGCGCGGCGGCGCAGTTGGCGTAGACTCGCGCGAGCCCGTTGGCGGCCAGCGCCTCGCGGTGGATTTCATCGTCGCCCGGCTGCTGCAGGGCAGCGAAGGCGGCGCGCAGTTCGGGCGGGAAGGGCTGGTGCGCGTCGGCCAGGACGGCCGGGCGCGCGCCGGAGAAGTCGACCAGGACGCCGTCGGCACCGTCCATGCTGGTGCCGGACATGATGCCGATATAGCAGTCGTTGCCGGGCATGGCCCTCCTCGTCAGTTGGCGGCGGTCATTACGTTATAGGTGCGCAGCGCCTGGATGCGGCTCAGCATCGCGCTGGTGTACGTCAGGAAGTCCTGGCGCGCCTTGCCGGTGAGTGCCGGCGTGTCGGTCAGCGCGACGGTCAGCGGGTTCTGCGGCACGTCGTTGTAGCGGAACTCGTAGTGCAGGTGCGGGCCGGTGGCCCAGCCGGTCTGGCCGACGAAGCCGATGATCTGGCCCTGCGAGACGCGCTGTCCCTTCTGGATGCCGGCGAAGGCCGACAGGTGCGCGTAGTAGGTGGAGTAGCCGTGCGGATGGTCGACGATGACGATGTTGCCGTAGCCGTTCTGCTGGCCGACGAACCCGACCACGCCATCGCCGGTGGCCATCACGCGCGTGCCGGTTGGCGCGGCGAAGTCCACGCCCGTGTGCTTGGCCCAGTTGCGGTGCAGCGGATGCTCGCGCATGCCGAAGCCCGACGAGATGCGCGAGAACTCCACCGGCGCACGCAGGAACGGCCGCTGCATGCTGCGGCCGTCGAAGGTGTAGTAGGCGCCGTCCTTGCTGCCCTCGGGCTGGTACCAGAGCGCCTGGTGCAGCGTGTTCCGGTTGATCAGCTCGACGGCCACCACGCGGCCTTCGCTGACGAGCGCACCGTCGCGGAAGCCGGCTTCATAGATGATGCGGAAGCGGTCGCCGCTGGCGATGTCGTGGTGGAAGTCGACCACGCCCGAGAAGATCGACAGCATCTGCTGCACGACGTCGTCGGGCACGTGGGCGTCGTCCATGGCCTTGAAGAAGCCGCCGGCGCCGATCGGGCCCGACAGCATCTCGTAGCGCATCTCGTTCTGCACGCTCTGCACGCGGGCACGGTAGCCGGCCTTGTCGTTCGCGGCGCGTTCGATGACCAGTTCGCGCGTCGCGTCGGCGTCGCCGCCGAGGCTGACCTGCAGCGAGACCAGCAGGTTGTTCTCGTCGACCTGCGCCTGCACCGATTCGCCAGGTTCGACATTGAACAGGCTGCGCGCGGTGGGGTTCTTCCAGATGAAGGACTGCGCGTCCGGATCGTCCACGCCGAGACGGCGCAGCAGGCTGGCCACGGTGTCGCCGCGCTGCATGCGTTCCTCGCGCACGTAGACGGCCTCGGCATCGGTCAGCTGGTCGAGCTGCGCGCGCACGTCCGGCATGCGCAGGTCCTGGATGACGCGCGGCGCGTCGGGGTCGGTAAAGGCGTGGCGCGGCGCCACGCCCATGGCGGCAGCCATGCCGAGCGTAAAGATCGTCCCCACCGAAGCCGTCAGCTGCTTGCGGCGACGCGCATGCAGCGGATTGGTCGGATCGACGAGCACAACGACCTCACGCGCGAAAACTTCGCGGAGTCTTGACCACATCACGTAAAATCCACAGTTGGTTTCGGCCCGCTGTCGCAGCGTGTGCGCGATCCTCCCCCCGGAGGTGCGACGCGGGCTGTTGTTCCTGACCGCCAGTCCAGGCGGGTGGCCGGCAGAAGCCCTGCCAGCACGAAAAGACAGCGCGGATTATAGCAAAAGCCCGTTGTTGTCCGTGCAAATGTTCATGTATTTCAAAGACTTACGTCCATGACTGAAGTTTCCTCGGGCCAGCCGGCCAAATACCCCCTGACGCCCTCGGTCATGCACGCGCTGGAAGTCTCCAAACGCGGCTGCGACGAACTGCTGATCGAATCCGAATGGCTGCAGAAGCTGGCCCGGAGCGAAGCAACCGGCGTGCCACTGCGCATCAAGCTCGGCCTCGATCCCACCGCGCCCGACATCCACATCGGCCACACGGTCGTGCTCAACAAACTGCGGCAATTGCAGGACCTCGGTCATCAGGTCATCTTCCTCATAGGCGATTTCACCTCCACCATTGGTGACCCGTCTGGGCGGAATGCCACACGTCCGCCGCTGACGCGCGAGCAAATCGAGGAAAACGCCCAGACTTACTACCGCCAGGCCAGCCTCGTGCTCGATCCGGCACGCACCGAGATCCGCTACAACAGCGAGTGGAGCGACCCCCTCGGCGCACGCGGCATGATCCAATTGGCGGCAAAGTACACCGTCGCCCGGATGATGGAACGCGACGACTTCACCAAGCGGTACCGGGCTGGGATTCCCATTTCGGTGCATGAGTTCCTTTATCCGCTCATGCAGGGCTACGATTCGGTCGCCCTGAAGGCCGACCTCGAACTCGGCGGCACCGACCAGAAGTTCAACCTGCTGGTGGGCCGCGAACTGCAGAAGGAATACGGGCAGGAGCCGCAGTGCATCCTGACCATGCCGCTGCTGGTGGGGCTGGACGGCGTCGAGAAGATGTCGAAGTCCAAGGGCAACTACGTGGGCGTGACCGAGGCGCCGGGCGAGATGTTCGGCAAGCTGATGAGCATCTCGGACGACCTGATGTGGCAGTACTACACGCTGCTGTCGTTCCGCCCGCTGGCTGAGATCGACCTGATGAAGCAGGAGATTGCGCTTGGCCGCAACCCGCGCGACTGCAAGGTGATGCTGGCGCAGGAGATCGTCGCCCGCTTCCACAGCCAGGCCGACGCCGACAAGGCGCTGGAGGACTTCAACCACCGCGCCAGGGGTGGCGTGCCGGATGACATCCCCGAGGTCGCCCTGTCGGGCGCGCCGCTCGGCATCGGCCAGCTGCTCAAGCAGGCCAACCTGGTGCCGTCCACCTCGGAAGCCAACCGCAACATCGACCAGAACGGCGTGAAGATCGACGGCACCGTCATCAGCGACAAGGGCCTCAAGGTCGAAGCCGGCACCTACGTGGTGCAGGTGGGCAAGCGCCGCTTTGCCCGCGTGACGCTCGCCTGACATCGCGGTCCACCAGCCAATGATCGGACTGATCCAGCGCGTCTCGCAGGCGCGCGTCACCGTGGATGGCCGGGTGACCGGCGAGATCGGCGCGGGGCTGCTCGCGCTCGTGTGCGCCGAACGTGGCGACACCGAGGCGCAGGCGGATCGGCTGCTGGCCAAGCTGCTGTCGTACCGCGTGTTCTCCGATGCCGCCGGCAAGATGAACCTCCCGGTGCAGAACATGGACGGCAACGGCACCGCCGGCGGGCTGCTGGTGGTCTCGCAGTTCACGCTCGCCGCCGACACCAACAGCGGCACCCGCCCCAGCTTCACGCCGGCCGCCTCGCCCGAGGACGGGCGGCGGCTCTACGAGTACTTCGTCGAGCGGGCGCGGGCCGCCCATCCGGTGGTGCAGACCGGGGAGTTCGGCGCGATGATGCAGGTCAGCCTGACCAACGACGGCCCGGTCACGTTCTGGCTGCGCGTCCCGCCGGTCTAGACTTAGGCATGCTTGCCAGTGAAGCGACGAATGCCCCGAACCGGGCGCCAGTGACCCAGGTAGGAGAGAGAACATGAAACTGTGGAGCAAGTCTTTCGACGACAACGCCCCGATCCCGGGCGATTTCGCCTTCGCCGTGCCCGACGCGGCCAGCCATGTCGCCCTGTCGAAGAACCGCAATCCCGACCTGCACTGGGACGAAGTGCCGCCGGAGACGCGTTCCTTCGTGGTCATCTGCCATGACCCCGATGTGCCCAGCAAGGGCGACGACGTCAACCAGGAAGGCCGCGAAGTGCCGGCCTCGCTGCCGCGCGTGGACTTCTTCCACTGGGTCCTGGTCGACATCCCGACCGGCCTGCGCACCATCGGCGCCGCCACCCACAGCGACGGCGTGATCGCGCGCGGCAAGCCCGGCCCCGAGGCGCTGGTGGGCACCGCCACCGCCGGCGGCCTGCGCCACGGCCTGAACGACTACACCGGCTGGTTCGCCAACGACCCCGACATGAAGGGCGACTACTTCGGCTACGACGGCCCGTGCCCGCCGTGGAACGACAGCATCGTCCACCACTACGTCTTCACCGTGTACGCGCTCGACGTCGAACGCCTGCCCGTGGAAGGCAAGTTCACGGGCGCCGAGGTCCGCGCCGCCATGCAAGGCCACATCCTCGCGCAGGCCAGCCTGACCGGCACCTACACGCTCAACCCCCGGCTCGTGACGTAACCGCTTCCCACCACCGCAGATCACCCGCAGATCACCGCACTTCCGCGTATTTCAGCGCTTCCTCGCCCCCTCATGTCGCACCCGAACCGGCCGCTGGCCCTGACCCAACTGATCGTCATCCGCCACGGCGAAACCGCATGGAACCGCGAGCGCCGCCTGCAAGGCCAGCTCGACGTTCCCCTCAATGAGACCGGCGCCGCCCAGGCCGATGCGCTGGCCGGCGCGCTGGCCGGCGAGCCGATCGACGCGGTGTATTCGAGCGACCTGACCCGCACCATGCAGACCGCCGCGCCGCTGGCGCGCGCGCTCGGCATGCCGGTGCGCGAGGAGCCGCGCCTGCGCGAGCGCTGCTATGGCACGCTGGAGGGCATGACCTACGCCGAGGTCGCGGAGAAGCTGCCGGAGGAATTTGCCCAGTGGCAGGCGAGGGTGCCCGACTTCGCGCCGGGCGGCGGCGAATCGCTGCGCGATTTCCACGAGCGCGCGGTGGAGATCGCGCTGGAACTGGTGCGCCGCCACCCGGGCGAGCGCATCGCGCTGGTCACGCATGGCGGCGTGCTCGACTGCCTCTACCGCGAGGCCACCGGCATGACGCTCGAGGCGCCGCGCGAGCATGAACTGCTCAATGCCAGCGTCAACCGGCTGCGCAGCAACGCGCATGGGCTGACGCTCGCGCAGTGGGGCGACGTCAGCCACCTCGATGCGCTGGCGCTGGACGAGGTAGACCGGCGGGTTCCGTAATCCCGCCCCGTCCCCGAACGGCGTCTACACCTTGATCCGGAACGGCGTGAAATCCGTTCCGCGGTCGTACCAGTCCTCGTTTTCCGCCCGCTTCAGGAAGCCCACCACGCGGTAGGTCACGGGCGTCATCACCACTTCCCAGCCGGTCTTCAGGATGTACTGCGCGATGGCCACCTTCAGCACCTGCTCGATCGGCCAGATGGCATAGAAGGCGATCACGTAGAAGAGCGACGAGTCCACCAGCTCGCCGGCGATGGTCGAGCCGATGGTGCGCGTCCAGAGCCAGCGGCCGTTGGTCCACAGCTTCATCTTTGCCAGCACGTAGCTGTTGGCGAAGCTGCCGGTCCAGAAGGCGAGCAGCGATCCCAGCGCGATGCGCCACGTATTGCCGAACACATCCTCCAGGCTCTTCTGGTAGTCCGCCATGAACGGCGCCACCGGCATGTGCAGCACCACCAGGCTCATGAAGGTGGCGAAGGCCAGCGCGGCAAAGCCCGCCCAGACCACGCGACGGTCGCGGCCGTAGCCGTAGACCTCGGTGAGCACGTCGCCGAACACATAGGAGATGGGGAAGAACAGCACGCCCGCGCCGAAGGTGACGGTGCCGACGACCGGCAGGGTGACCTGGGCCGCCTTGGCCGCGCCGATGAGGTTGGAGCACAGCAGCACCGTGACGAAGGCCGCCATGATCATGTCGTAATAGCGGTAGGTGCGGCCTGGTGCGAGGGCGGCGGTGTGCATGGGGGCGCGGGGGATGTGTGTGGTCTGGATTATGCCAGCCCCCCGGCGATCGACGGCCTACTTCAGTTTCCGCGCGAAGTATCGGACCGGAAGCTGGAACTTCGCGGTCGGAAACTGCCTGGAAAGTGCCTCCTGCAACGGCAACAACTGCTCGAAGGTGTCGGTACGAACGATGACCAGGTTCAGGTCCGGATAGGCCCTTGCGCGAGCGACCTTGCCGCTCACCGCCCGCGTGATGGCGGCGGTGTCGGCGTGGCGGATCACGAACTGGTTATGACTGACACCGATCAGGTTGTCGCTGGCCCGGGCCACGAGCGTGCTGCTGCCGGCTTGGGCGCCCGACGCATCGTTCCGCTGTGGCCGGGACGGCGGCAAGCAGCGTGATGGCGGCGATGGCCGCCACGGCGGAATGGGCTGCGGATTTCATCTTGTGTTCTCCCGATGCGTGTCAATGGCCAAGTACCTGCAGCCGTGCAGACACGAATTTGGCCGGCTCCAGATTGCCGCGCGATGCCACGTCGACGAACCGCAGCTTCCATTCGCCTTGTGCCGCTTCGTCATTGAAAGCGTACGAAGTCAGCGTCCACTCGCGCACGCTGGTCCGCTCGTGCGGAAGATTGGTGAAGGCATTGAGCAGCACGCTGCGCGTGCCGGACGGCGAGATCAGTTCGACCGCGAGGTCGCCGAAAGCCACATCGCGGAGCGCGAGCGTCACGTGTACGCCTTCGATGGTGCGGACCGATGCGTCAATCTGGATCGGCACGTCCAACGGTCCCTGCGCCTGGCGCGGGAGGCCAGCGGGCAGAAAGTGACGCAATGGTGAAAGATATCGGGGCCAGTCTTGCCCGACGGCGGTCGAGACACGGGCCGCGAGCCTGGTTCTGAAACGCCGTGCCGGAACGCAATTCGGGGGCAGCCGCAGTGGCTGCCCCCGATCCTCGTCAGCCGTGGCGCCGTCCGCTGCGCACGGCCAGCCGCTCAAATATCCAGCTTGCTGATCTTCGCGCCGTTGATCGACACGTCGAACATCAGGCCGGAGTTGGTTTGCACGAAGCCGATCACCGGTTGCTGCGCGGTGTTGGTGTCGAGCTTGCCGTTCGCGCCGACCTTCGCCAGCGCCACGCCCGCGTCGGCGCCGGCCGTCCAGCCGCTGCTGTTGCGGAATTTGGTATAGGCGTCGGGCGTCATGAACATGATGATGACGGCCTTGGACTGGCCGCCGAGCGAGGCGCCGATCGAGGCCATGGTCGTCTTGTAGTAGCCGACCGTCGAACCCTGCGAGCGCAGCGCGCCTTCGCCGTATTCGCCGCCGATGCCGATGGCGGCCGAGATCACGCGCGGGAACACCAGGACGCCCTGGGCGCGATTGGCCAGGTCCTGCGCGCCGTCGACCGAGCCGTAGAGGCGGTTGAGCGCGCCGTCTACGCCGGCGTCGATCTGCTTGCGCTTGGAAGCGGCGTCGGTGGTCGCGTCCGTGCCGGTCGTGGTGCAGCCCGCGGCGAACGCGGTGGCGACGAGCAGCCCGGACCCGGTCATCCGGGTAACGAAATCTCGGCGATTCATACGTAACCTCCTGGTGGGATAAGGGACTGCTGGGGGACTGATCCGTTGTTGGCTGGCCCGGATGTCAGTTTGCTGCGGCGCTTGGCGCCTTGCCCGGCGCGCGCACACCAATGGCGACCATTTCCTTGTAGACGATCTTTGCCTTGTCGCCCTGCTTGATCTTGCTCAGGTCGATGGCGGGGTCCTGGACGTGCACGGTGCGTAGCGTCTCGCGCGGGCCGCGGAACGTGATGTTGCGCCTGGCGGCGTCGACCTTCGTGATGTCGGCCACCACGGTGGTCGTCACCTCGCGCATGATGCCGGGCTTGCCGCCCTCGGGCGCGCGCGCGGTGCGCTCGACCTGCTCGGCGATGGCGGTGTTCTTGCTGTCCACCGGCTCCAGCGAGGCCACGAGTGCCTGGCCGTGGCGGATGTACAGGGTGTCGCCCTTGCGGATCTGGCCGAAGTTCTTCACTTCGTCACCGCCCGCGATCTCGTACACGTCGCCGCGCGGGCCCTGCACGATGACCGACTTCGTGTCCTGGTTCACCTCGAGGATCTTGCCCGTGACGATGGTCTCTTCCGACACCCCGATCGGGGACGGGCGCTGGGCAAAGGTGGTCCCTGCGGCGAGCAGGGCGATGGCTAGGCTGGCGGCGCGCAGGGCGGGAACTGCGGTGCGATGCTGGGTCATGGCTGTCCTTGACGAAATGGCGGATCGACAAAGCATAGCCCCCGGGGGCGGCGTCGCGGCCCTGTCGGCGGGCGCGAGGGGACGATGGAGCCATTGTGGACAACCGGGCACCGGCCAGCAATCCACTACAAAAAAACTTGGTGCCCCAGTCGAAAACGTTTAATTGACGGGAGGCGCCAAACCGGAGGGCGGGTGGGCGCGCCGGCCAGCGGATGCTGCGGTGCGGCAATCGGCAGGGGAAGGGCCCCGGGAAGCGGCCTCAGATCAAGTCGCCGCCCTGCCCGGACGGCGCCGCGAGGCCGAAATGCCGGTAGGCGGAGGGCGTCGCCACGCGCCCGCGCGGCGTGCGCTGCAGGTAGCCCTGCTGGATCAGGTAGGGTTCGAGCACGTCCTCGATGGTGTCGCGCGACTCGCCGATGGCGGCGGCGAGGTTGTCCACCCCGACCGGGCCGCCGCCGAACTTGTGCAGCACGGCCTCGAGCAGCTTGCGGTCCATCAGGTCGAAGCCGACATGGTCGACGTCGAGCATGGCGAGCGCCGCGTCGGCCAGCTCGCGCGTGATGGCGCCGTCACCCTTGACCTCGGCATAGTCGCGCACGCGCCGCAGCAGGCGGTTGGCGATACGCGGGGTCCCGCGGGCGCGGCGGGCGATTTCCAGCGCGCCCTGCGCGTCCAGGCGGGCATGGAGCAGCTGCGCCGAGCGCGTGACGATGCGCGCCAGTTCGTCGGCGGTATAGAACTCCAGCCGGGCGACGATGCCGAAGCGGTCGCGCAGCGGGTTGGTCAGCATGCCGGCGCGCGTGGTGGCGCCCACCAGCGTGAAGGGCTGCAGGTCGAGCTTGACCGAGCGGGCCGCCGGACCCTCGCCGATCATGATGTCGATCTGGTAGTCCTCGAGCGCCGGGTACAGGATTTCCTCGACGATCGGCGAGAGCCGGTGGATCTCGTCGATGAACAGCACGTCGTTGGCTTCGAGGTTGGTCAGCAGCGCGGCGAGGTCGCCGGGGCGCTCCAGCACCGGGCCCGAGGTCTGGCGCAGGTTGACGCCCATTTCGCGCGCGATGATGTGCGCCAGCGTGGTCTTGCCCAGCCCGGGCGGGCCGAACAGCAGGACGTGGTCGAGCGCCTCGCGGCGGTTGCGCGCCGCGTGCATGAAGATGTCGAGCTGGCCCCGCACCTTTTCCTGCCCGACGTACTCGTCCAGCAGCCGGGGCCGCAGCGCGCGTTCGATGGCTTCCTCCTGCGTGGAGGCGGGCGCAGGGGAAATGACGCGGTCGGGGGCGGTCAGCTTGTCGGTTTCGATCATGAGGCAGGTCAGGCGCGAAGGGGAGCAACGGGGCGCGGGTCAGGCGACATTCTACGCCCCGGACCCTGCCTCGGCCTTTCCCCGAGCCGGGAAATCAGCCCTTCGACAACGCCTTCAGCGCCAGCTTGATCCCCTCCGACACGCCCGCCCCGGCCGGCACCTGCTTCACGGCGGCGGCGGCTTCCTTGTCGGAGTAGCCGAGCGCCAGCAGCGCGTTGAGGATGTCGGCGGCGCTGTCCGGCAGCGGCGCGCTGCCCGGCGCGTGGCCGAGTTCGACGCCGAGCTTGCCCTTCAGTTCGAGCAGCAGGCGCTCGGCCGTCTTCTTGCCGATGCCGGGGATGCGCGTGAGCCGGCCGGCTTCCTGCAGCGTGATGGCCTGCGCCAGCTCCGACACCGACAGCCCCGACAGCACCGCCAGCGCCATGCGCGCGCCGATGCCG
>Ga0335083_10012806_pt1 | contig 10013 bp, 6 predicted proteins | sample Lox_Sample_42_FD_206716 | JGI IMG/M metagenome (GOLD analysis project Ga0335083, IMG submission 206716) | Soil microbial communities from Loxahatchee National Wildlife Refuge, Florida, United States - Lox_Sample_4.2 | ecosystem: Environmental > Terrestrial > Soil > Wetlands | place: USA: Florida...
TAGTCGCTCAGGAACTCGATCGCGTGTCCGACGGTGTGACCGAAGTTCAGGATCTTTCGGAGGCCGCGCTCGCGTTCGTCGAGTCGCACGACCGCCGCTTTGATACCCACGCTCTCCGCCACCAAGGCCGACAGGTCCGCCGCGTCGTGCGCACCCGCGCCGATCGATGGGGCGCGTTCCACGACTGCCTCGAAGTGGCGTTCGTTCGCGACGACACCGTGCTTGATGGCTTCCGCGAGCCCGGCTCGGAGATGCCGCACCGGAAGGGTGCGGAGGACGTCGGTGTCGGCCACGACGATTGCCGGCGGATGGAACGCGCCGACCAGGTTCTTTCCAACGGCCGTATCGACTCCGGTCTTTCCGCCGACCGAGGCATCGATCATCGCGAGCAGCGACGTCGGGAGCTGGACGATCGGCACGCCCCGCATGTAGGTGGCCGCGACGAACCCGGCCAGGTCCCCGATCACACCTCCGCCCAGCGCCAGGACGACGGTGTCGCGGGCGAGACCGATTTCGAGCATGCGATCGGTCAATCGCGCCCAGGTTTCGCGCGTTTTTTCGGCCTCGCCGGGCTGGATCGCGAGGAGGTGTGTGTTGGACGCCCCGACCGCGGATCGGACGATCTCCGCGTAGAGGGGCCCGACGTGCTCGTCCGTGATGATCACGTAGCGATGGGCGGGCGCCGCTTCGCGGATCAACTCGCCCAGCCGTCGCAACACCCCCGGGCCAATCACGGCTCGGTACAAACCGATTTCGACGACGATCTCCCGCCCGGGCCGGGTGGTTCCGGGCGTCACCACGTGACCTCGCCACCTCCGGCCCGACGGTTCGCGACCCGGGCGAGCGTGAAGAGCAGATCGGAGAGCCGGTTGAGGTAGATCACCACCAGCCCTGGAATCTCCTCGCGCTGTTGCAGCGCCACGACGCGGCGTTCGGCGCGCCGGCACACGGTGCGAGCCACGTGCAGGGTCGCGGCCTTGGGCGTTCCCCCGGGGACGATGAACGCCCGCAGCGGCTCGAGCTCGGCATCGCCGGCGTCGATGGCGCGTTCCAGTTCTTCGATGCGCTGGTCGTCGATGCGGGCCTTGTGCAGATGTTCCCGCATCCGCTCACGATCGGGGGTGGCCAGAAGCGCCCCGATCGCGAAGAGGTCCCGCTGGGCCGCCACCAGGACCTCGTCGATTCGCGGCAGTGCCTCGACGGCCCGCGCGAGGCCGATCAGCGCGTTGAGTTCGTCGACGTCGCCGTAGGCTTCGACGCGGGGATGATCCTTCTGCACCCGCCCGCCGCCGAACAAACCGGTGTCGCCGCGGTCGCCGGTCTTGGTATAGATCTTCATAAATAGAAGCTGAGCAACCTGCGGTGATGGGGCGGATGGACGGCGGGTCGATCCCGGCGTCGCCGCACGGGACCCGGGGCTCCCCTTGTCCCGTCGTCGACGACTATTGTTCTCCCTAAATGAACCATGATCTTCGCGACATCACCATCATTGGCGGCGGCCCGACGGGGCTGTTCGCGATGTTCTACGCGGGCATGCGCGGCGTTTCCGCGCGAATCGTCGACGCGCTGCCGGAACTCGGCGGTCAGCTGACGGCCCTGTACCCGGAAAAATACATCTTCGACGTCGCCGGCTTCCCGAAGGTCCTTGCCAAGGACCTGGTCCGGCAGCTTGCCGCCCAGGCGGCGCAGTTCGGCGGGCCGGTCCACCTGTCCCAGCGGGTCACGGCGCTGGAGGAGCACGAGGGTCGGTTCGTCCTCGCGACGGAGACCGACCGGTTTCCCACCAAGTCGCTGCTCATCGCGGCGGGGATCGGCGCGTTCTCGCCGCGACGGCTGCCGCAGGCCTGTGCCGAACGGTGGTACGGACGCGGCATCTACGAGGTCGTGACCGACCCCGCGCTCTTCGCTCGTCGTCGGGTGGTCATCATCGGCGGTGGCGATTCCGCGTTCGACTGGGGGGTGCAGCTCGTGGAGCGGGGCGCCCACGTGACGCTCGTCCATCGCAGCGACCGCTTTCGCGCGCACGACGCCACGGTCGCGCAGTTCAAGGTGGCCGTGGATTCCGGACTGGCGGACTTGCACACGTTCCACGAATTGCACGACGTCGCGTCGGACGGCGGCGCGGACCACGTCAGCCGGATCGTGCTGCGAGACGTGAAGACCAAGGCGATACGCGACGTCGATACGGATGCCGTGCTCCCGATGCTCGGGTTCGTGAGCGACATCGGACCCCTCGCGGAATGGGGCGTCTCTCTCGTCAAGGACGAGATCGTCGTGAACAGCCAGATGGAAACGGGGCGTCCGGGCCTCTATGCCGCCGGCGATGTCACGACCTACCCGGGCAAGCTCAAGCTCATCGCCACCGGGTTCGGCGAAGCGGCGACGGCGGTCAACCAAGCCGTTCATTGGATGTATCCCGAGAAGAAGGTCGCGCCCGGGCACAGTTCCAACATGGCGCTCTTTGGACAGAAGGACGACTGATGGAACTGGCGGACTACGAACGCGCCGCCGCGCGGACCATCAATCCGACCCTCGACGAATCGGCGCGATTGATGGACGCGGCGGCGGGTCTCAGCGAGGAGGCGGGTGAGGTGCTGGGCCTCGTGCGCAAGCACCTCCACGTCGCGCACCCGCTGGACCGGGACCGGCTCAAGAGCGAATTGGGCGACGCGCTCTGGTGCCTGACGATCGCGGCGCGGACGGCCGGTCTGTCACTTGAAGACGTGGCGCGGGCAAACCTGGCGAAGCTGGAGCGCCGGTATCCCGAAGGGTTCTCGAGCCTTGGAAGCCAAACGCGTCAGGAATAGCTCACGCGTGGGTCGACGCGAGCATAGACCAAATCCGTGAGCAGGTTCACGACCACGAAGACGACGCTCAGAAACAAGACCGAACCCTGAATCGCGGGAAGGTCCCGCCGCGCGATCGCGTTGACGACGTAGCGACCCAGACCCGGCCACGAGAACACCGTTTCGGTCAGGATGCTTCCGGTCAGGTACGAGCCGAAGTCCAGCCCCACGATCGTGACCACCGGAATCAGCGCGTTGCGGAGCGCATGGCGAAGGGTCACCCCCCATTCTCCGACCCCCTTGGCTCGCGCCGTGCGCACGAAGTCCGCGCGCAACGCGTCGAGCATCGCGGAGCGCGTCATCCTCGCCAGGAACGCGATGGAGCGCATGCCGAGGGTCAGGGCCGGGAGCACGAGGAAACGCGGGGAGCCATATCCCGAGGGCGGGAGCCACTTGAGCGTGACCGCGAACAGCAGGATCAGCAGCAGGCCGACCCAATAGACCGGAAACGAGACGCCCAGGTAGCTGATGCCAATGGCGACGCGGTCGGCCCACCCGCCAGGCCGACGCGCGCTGATGACCCCGAGCGAGATGCCGATCAGCACGGCGAGCAGCATGGCCGCACCGGCGAGTTCCAACGTTTTTGGAAACCGCTCGCGGACATCCTGGGCGACGGGGCGGTTGGTCACGTACGAGCGTCCGAGATCGCCGCGGGCGATGCCGGCGACGTAGAGCACGAAACGCTTGGCGAGGGGATCGTCCAGGTGAAGCTGTTGGCGGATCCGGGCGACGGTCGCCGGGTCCGCGTGTTCGCCGACCATGGCCTCCACGGGATCACCCGGCGCGACCTGCAGCAGGAGGAACGCGACCACGAGCACCCCGAGGAGCGTGGGGATGGCCAGGGCGACGCGTCGCAGAATGAACGATCTCACCAAGCGCTCACGGCGTCCGCACGATCGACGCGCCGATCCACCGCTGGCCGTTGAATATCACCGGCGGGACGAACCCGTGCAGCCAGGGCTGCAGCGCGTACAGTTCATTGTAGAAGTACAGAAACAGCATCGGCGCCGCGGCCTCCGCCATTGAATCGGCACGGGTGTAGAGGCGTCGTCGACGTCCGGCGTCAAGGGTCGAACGCGCCGAGTCGACCGTGCGGTCAAACGCCGCGTCCGAGAAGAACGAGACGTTTCCGCCCGCGCCCCGGTTGGCGCTGTGCAGGAGCGGATACAGAAAATTCTCCGCGTCGGGGTAGTCCGCGAACCAGTCCTTGAGGATGAGGTCCGTTCGACCTTGCCGCGCGGACGCGCGGGCCGTCGCGGCTTCACGCTGGACGATCGTCGTGCGAATGCCGACCGCGTCAAGATAGGCCTGGAGTGTCTCCGCGATGCGTTCGAAAAACGGGTCGGTCGAGCACCAGAGCGCGACGTCGATTCCGTTCGGGTGCCCCGCTTCGGCCAGCAGCTGTCGGGCGCGGGCCGGGTCGTATGGGTAGCCGCGCCTGGTACTGTCGTATCCGTCGAGCGCGGGCGGGATCACGCCCGCGGCCCGCGTGCCGCGCCCGCTGACGAGGCGATCGATGATCCGATTCACGTCGACGGCGTAGTTGAGTGCTTGGCGGACGCGAACGTCGGACAGCGGTCCTCGCGTGGTGTTGATCGCCACGTACACGAGCTCCAACGCGGGCACCGATCGGAGCTCGGGGGCGCGACTCTCGTCGTCGAGCCATTCGCGCGCCTCGCCTTCGGGCACGCGCAGGACGTCGACATTTCCGCTCTCGAACTCGGCGACGGCCGTGCTTGGATCCGCGATGATGCGAGCGCGCAGGGACTCGGCTGCGGGCGGGCCGGCCCAGTAGCGGGCATTCCGGGCGAACAGGAGGTAGTCGTCGTGCGCCCACTCGACCAGCTTCCACGGGCCGGTTCCCACGGGATGTTCGCCGAAATCCGACGGGACGTGGTCCGGCACGATGGCGGCCGCCGGCATAGCGAGCAGTTTGATGAAGACGGCGAGCGGCTGGGTGAGCGTCACGATCACCGTAGTGTCGTTCGGGGCGGCCAGTCCGGCGATCCTTGTCGCCGAGCCGCGGGCGAATTCCCGGGCGCCCTGAATCGGGTAGAGCAAGTCGGCGCGCCCGCTCTTGGTGGCGGGATTGAGGAGGCGTTCCCAGCTGGAGACGACGTTGCGTGAGGAGAAGGGCGTCCCGTCTTGGAAGACGACCCCCTGGCGCAAGTGGAACGTGTATCGGAGGCCGTCGGGCGAGATCTCCCAGCGCGCTGCTAGTCCGGGTTGCACGCGCGCTTCAGGATCGAACCCGACCAAGCCGTCGAAGATATAGGCCACCGCCCGACCAGTCTCGACGTCCGTGGAAAGCGCCGGGTCGAGGGAACGCGGGTCGTCGGTGTCCCTCGAGTCGACCAGGGTGGTACGCGTGCTGGGGCCGGCGCAGGCGATCGCGGCGAGCGCGACGAGCGTGGCGAGCGCCATGCTGCCCGCGCGGCTCCGCGCCCAGGCCCGTTGCGTCAGCCGTCGCCGCGCGCACGGGCGCCATCGGCCATAGGCGCGGCCGTTGACACTGGAAAATGCGGGTGAGAACTTACCAAGCCGTGCGGTCATGCGTCTACCATGCGCGGGCTCCGCAGCGCTCGGGGGCGCGGGCCGTGAGCCGTCCGTGACCTGCCGTTGGTGCGGGGATTCGCCGGAGACCGCGGCCGGACCCTTCACCGATTTCCTTACATTGAACTCCCGGAACGAGCCAGATGGGGTTGGAATGACCGCCCGGTGTTCTTCGTGTCGAATCGGCAGACGGGCGTCGAATCATGGTCGCCGTTGGAACCCGGGTGAGTAGACGGCGCGTCGCCGTCAGACTGCTGATCGCGGCGGCCATTGCATCGAGCCTGGCGGCTGGCCCGCTGCACGCACAATATGCGCAGCTCCCATGCGATTCGGCGAGCATCGTCGACGAAATTCGCGGGGTGCACTTTGTCGGCAACGTGCATTTTTCGGCGGCGGAGCTCGATCAGCACGTCTCGACGACACCCTCGGACTTTGGTCGACGGGTGCTGCGCTTTTTTGGGACGCGCCGTTGCCTCGGACCGCAGCACATCACGCTGGGGCGGGACATCGCCTCGCTAAAGCGGTTCTACGCGGACCAGGGCTTTCCCGACGCGAAGATCGATACGGTCGTGACGCACCACCCGAAGGCTGGCCTCGACGTGACGTTCAAGATCGTGTCAGAGGGTCTTCCCGTCCTCGTCGATTCGCTGGCGATCACCGGTCTCGACGGCGTCGAGGATCGCGGCGCGATCGTCATGAGTTTGGCGTTGGGGGATTCGACCCATCGATTCAGCACGGCGCTTCTGCAGTCCGACATCGATTCGATCAAGGCGCGGCTCGCCAATGTGGGCTATCCGTTGGCATCGGTGGCGTCCGATACCGCGCTGGCGGCGCCTCGCCTCATGCGCGTCACGATCGCGGTCGCGGCGGGCCCGCTGGCGCACTTTGGCCATATTCGGCCGGACGTCACGCCGAACGCCGCGGCGAAGCGACAGCAGATTTCGGACAGCGCGGTGCTGCGCGTTCTGGGGTTTCACGAGGGCGATCGGTTCAGCACGCACGCGCTGGCCGCGGCGCGCCGCACGCTCTACAGTCTGGGCGTCTATCTGCGCGCGGAGCCGGTCATCGACACCACGCGCACGAGGGCGGACCACGTCGTCGATGTCGTGATCGAATTGACGGAAGACAAGGTGCACCAACTCAACACGGAGTTCGGTTGGGCGACGCTGGATTGCCTCCAGACGCAGGTGCAGTACAGCGATAAGGCGCTGTTTGGGACGACGCGCCAACTCGAGATCGACGGCCAACTGTCGAAGCTCGGGTGGGCTCCGCCGTCGAGCGCGTTCACGCGGGGTCTGTGCATTCACCGCACGCTGGCGCAGGATCCGATCGCGAGCGATACGCTCAACTACAACCTATCGGCTACGTTCCGTCAACCCGGCGAAATCACCGGCGCGTACCAGGCGTATCTGAAGCGGACCCTGATCGGCGGGGCGACGAGCATCACCCGCCCGTTGTCGGCGGATCAAACGTTGCAACTCGGATACAACCTCGAATATGGGCACACCACGGCGCAGTCGGCCGTGCTGTGTTTCATTTTTCGGGCCTGCGATCCAACCTCGCAGCGGGAACTGACCGGCGAGAACAAGCGGCTGGCGGTGGCGAGCGCGGTGTGGTCGCAGAACCGCACCAATGATCCGGTGGATCCCACGGTCGGCACGAAGCTCGGCGTCGAGCTGCGGATGTCGGACGGGCTGATCGGCTCCGATTCCGGGTTGTCGTTCTATAAGGCGGCCGGCGACGCGACCTGGTACCACACCCTGGGCGGCTCGAACGTCGTGGCGTTGCGATTTCGCATAGGGGGGGTCGTCGGCGGGGCGGAAACCGGCGGCGCCAAGCTGCCTCCGCCGCAAGAGCGGCTGTATGCCGGCGGGGCGACCAGCGTCCGCGGATACCAACAGAATCAAGTCGGCGCGCTCATCTACGTCGCCGATTCCCCTCCGCAGCTGGAAGTGACGACGGTGAACGGGAAGCCCGATACGACGACAACGTTGGCTCGAACGCCGCTGGTGATCCCCGTTGGCGGCAACTCGCTGATCGTGGGCAACATCGAGTACCGAATCCCCGGATTCTTCTCCTTGTTTCCCCATCTGTTCCGAACCGTCTTCTTTACGGACGTCGGCGACGTGTGGACGCGCGAGAACGACACGCTGCACGTCGGGCAAGAGCTGCGATGGACGCCCGGAATCGGCGTCCGGTTCTTCAGTCCGGTGGGACCGATTCAGTTCAACGCGGGGTACAATCCGTACGCCCGCCCGCTTGGCCCGCTGTATTACAGCCCCGGGGTTTCGGCCGGGTTTGCGTTGTACTGCATCTCGCCAAGCAAGGTCGGCGGCCCATTGCCGACCGATGTGAACGCGATCGCGGCGTCCAACGCGAGCAGCGGGAGCGCGGCGAATTGCCCGGCGACCTATGCCCCCGCGCGACCGAAGACATTCTTCCGCCAACTCGCGTTCACCCTCTCGATCGGTCCCGACTTCTGACGCCATGAAGCGCCGCAGCCTCATCGCCGTTGTCGCGGCCGGAATGCTGTTGATCCTCGGGCTGGTGGTCGTCGCCGCGGTGCTTGTCATCACGCGCACGCGATGGGGGCAGAACCAGGTGCGGACGCGCCTCGCCGAGTCGATTGCCCCGGCGGTCCGCGGCAGAGCGCCATTGATCGGACATATCGATCTCAGCTCGATTCTGTCGAGCGTCTCGGTCGACACGATCGCGGTCTACGATGCCAGCGGGGAGCTGGTCTTTAGCTGCGGACGAATCGAGGCCAGCTACGATCTGCGCGATCTGCTGGACTCCCGGATCGCGCTGCACCACCTGACCGTGCAAAATCCCTTTCTCCACTTTCGGCAGCACGCGAACGGGGAATGGAATTTCAATGAGGTGTTCCGTCGATCGAACGCGCCCAGCCGCGCGCCGCAACCCAAGGGGTTTTCCTGGGGCGATTATGTCGTGCTGGATTCGGTCAGCGGGCAGAACGCGACGTTCGTTCTCTCGCTGCCCTGGCAGCCCGACGATACCCTCCATGGGGCCTCCGCGGACAGCGCGATCCAGCGGGAGCTGCGGCGCACCGATCACGCGATCGCGCGAACCGCCGACGGATTTGCCAGGACGTACACGTGGAAGAACGCGACCGCGTTTCTCCCGCACGTGCGTCTGGCCGATCCCGACAGTGACCGCCGGTCTGGTCGCGTCATCGAGATCGGCGACCTGGGTGTGGACGAGTCGGATCCGCCGTTCGATTTCCGGAACGTGTCGGGCCTCGTGCGGTTGCTGGGCGACTCGTTGTGGGCGTCCATCGCGCACTTCGAGCTGCCGGGGTCGAGGGGGGAGGCGCACGGAACGGTGGTGTGGGGCGGCGATGCGCCGCCTCGCCTGGCCATCCACGTCCGCGCCGATTCGCTTTCCCTGGACGACATCAACTGGGTGTATCCGGGACTGCCGCGGACGGGCGGCGGAACGGCGCTGCTGACGATCAAGAACGAGAAGGATCCTCACATTCTCGATTTCCGCTTGGACTCGATGGATGTGCGAAGTACGAAATCGAGGCTCACCGGCAGCATGACCTTCGGCACGGGGGCGCCGGTGCTCCTCGTGCGGGACGTGGACGTCGTCGCCGATCCGATCGACTTCGACTTCATTCGTGCGCTCAACGGCAAGGACTTCCCCATCGATTGGCGCGGGCAGCTGTTCGGTCTCGTGAGGGGACCGGGCGGTCCGCTCACCGACTTCGCAATCGACTCGATGACCGGCGAGTGGCGCGACGGCCATGTGAACGGCGCGGTCTCGCGCGTATCGGGCAAGGGCGGGCTGAACATCGTGGATCCCGGCACCCCCGTGTTTCACGACTTCCAGCTGACCGTTGGAACGCTCGACCTGCGGTCCATTGAATACCTCTTTCCCAGTTTCCCGCGGCTCGCGGGCGTGATCTCCGGTGTGGCGACGCTGGACTCATCGCTCTACGACGTTCGCTTCCACGACGCGGATCTGACGCACACCGACGGACTGGGTGAGCCGACGCGGGTCACCGGGAGCGGGCGAATCACGACCGGCGCGCAGGTCATAACGTACGATGTCGCTCTCGACGCGAATCCGCTTTCGTTTGATCTGCTGGCGCGATCCTATCCGAGTCTCCCGCTCCGGGGCGCCATGGCGGGGCCGATTCGCGCGGTGGGTCAACTGTCCGACCTCGACATCAAGACGCAGCTCAGTGGTCGGGCCGGAGCCTTCAGCTTCGACGGGCGTGTCTCCGCGGACTCGACCGCTCCCGGCGGGTACGGCGCGACCGGCCAAGGAGAGCTGGTGGGGCTCGACCTGCAGCAACTGGTCAGCCGCGAAACGTCGCCAGCCACCGTGACTGGTCACTACGACGTCAACCTCAGGGGGCTGAGCGCCGCGGATGTGTCCGGAACGGCGGCGCTCGACCTCGATCATTCCATCGTTGACCACATGGAGCTTTCGACGGGCCATGCGAATGTCGCGTTCGGCGGCGGCGTCGCGCGTCTCAGCCAGCCGGCGGTCTTCAGTGGTCCTGATTGGAGCGCAACGGCCGTCGGCGGAATCGGACTGCCCGGGGGTGGCGCCACCGATTCTCTCATGGTGTCGATTGCCAGCGAG
>Ga0335083_10012807_pt1 | contig 10012 bp, 10 predicted proteins | sample Lox_Sample_42_FD_206716 | JGI IMG/M metagenome (GOLD analysis project Ga0335083, IMG submission 206716) | Soil microbial communities from Loxahatchee National Wildlife Refuge, Florida, United States - Lox_Sample_4.2 | ecosystem: Environmental > Terrestrial > Soil > Wetlands | place: USA...
CACGCTGGAGAGCGACAAAGCGACCATGGAGGTGCCGGCGCCGTTCGAGGGCGTGGTCAAGGACATGAAGGTCAAGGTGGGGGACAAAGTTTCGGAAGGCGTACTGATCCTCACGCTGGAAGCCCACGACGGAGTACCGCAGCCAGCGAGCAAGTCTGCGACAGCACCTGCGCCGTCTGCCCCCGCGCCGGCGATGCCGACCCCGTCCGCAACGCTGCAAGCTCAACCGGCAGCCCCCGCCGTACCCGCCGCGGCCCCAGCGGCTTCCGCCACGTTGGTCGCGGTAGACGAAGCGGGTTTCGCGCACACGCATGCCAGTCCCGGGGTCCGGCGGTTCGCCCGCGAGCTTGGGGTGGACCTCGCTAAAGTCAAAGGTTCAGGCCCCAAGGGCCGGGTACTCAAAGAAGACGTCCAGGGCTACGTGAAGAGCACCTTAGCGCGTCCCGTGCAAAGCGCGACCGGCAGCGGGCTTAATGTGCTTCCGCTCCCAGCAATAGATTTCGCCAAATTCGGACCGACCGAGGTTAAGCCGCTGTCGCGCATCAAGAAGATCTCGGGCGCCAATCTGCACCGCAATTGGGTCACCATTCCCCACGTGACGCAGAACGACGAGGCCGACATCACCGAATTGGAGACCTTCCGCAAACAGATGTCCGATGAGGTTCAAAAGCAGGGAATTCGCGTCACGTTGCTTGCCTTCCTGATCAAGGCGGCAGTCGCAGCTCTCAAACGCTACCCGCAGTTCAACGCCTCGTTGTCAGCAGATGGCGAGAACCTCGTGCTGAAGCAGTATTTCAACATCGGGGTGGCCGTCGACACGCCGAACGGCCTCGTGGTCCCGGTGATACGTGAGTCCGACAAAAAAGGTGCGATCCAGCTCGCCAAAGAACTGGGCGAGGTCAGCGCCAAAGCGCGCGAGGGCAAGCTCTCACCGACTGATATGCAGGGTGGATGTTTCTCGATCTCCAGCCTGGGCGGTATCGGTGGTCTCAACTTCACGCCGATCATAAACGCGCCTGAAGTCGCGATCCTCGGCGCCTCGCGCTCGGTGACGAAACCCGTTTGGAAAGACGGTCAGTTCGTGCCGCGGCTGATGCTGCCGCTCTCGTTGTCCTATGACCACCGCGTGGTCGACGGTGCGGAAGGGGCGCGCTTCATCACATATCTGAACAGCGTGTTGAGCGATATCCGCAGGCTTGCGTTGTGACCGAAGCATAAAGCGAGCGCCATGCCAACGTCACGAGACGCCAGCTCAATGGGCTTGACTCAAGGTCTGAGTCAGGGCTTGGCCCCAACAGCCCGTGGCGGATCTTTCGTTCTTCAGCGCGAACGCGATCCCTCTCGGTGACTTTGCCCGCTGCCGTCGGGATTCTCGGCGGCACTTTCGACCCCATTCATTTTGCACATCTGCGTTTGGCAGAGGAGCTGGCGGACGCAATCGAGCTGTCTCAGGTCCGCTTCATCCCGGCCAGCATCCCACCCCACCGCGCCACACCCCGCGTGACAGCCGCGGATCGTCTGGAGATGACGCGGCTGGCGTGCGCGGATAACCCGCGGTTCCTGGTCGACGATCGTGAGTGCCGGCGTCGCGGCCCGAGCTACACTGTCGACACTCTGCTGGAGTTGCGAACCGAACTTGGCGCCGCGCGCGGAATTTGTCTGTTAATGGGGGTGGATGCTTTCCAGAGCTTGATCACTTGGTCACGCTGGGAACAGCTGTTCGAGCTGGCGCACATTGTAGTTGCGCACCGGCCGGGGTTCGCAATGGAGCCGGCCCGGCTACCGGACCCGCTGGCGCGTCAATTTGAGAGGAGAATCGCGAGTGCGACGGCACACCTTCATCGGGCGGCTGCGGGTTCGATCTGGTTGCAACCGATCACACCTCTGGATATCTCGGCTACCGCAATCCGTGCGTCGATCGGAGAGCTGCGCAGCCCACGCTATTTGATTCCCGACTCCGTTCTCGATTATATTCATCGCAATTCATTGTATAAGGACCTGGATGCAGGCTGAGGAGATCAAACAATGCGTGGTGGAAGCGCTCGAGGAGATCAAAGCCCGAGACATCGTGGTGCTGGATACCCGCAAGATGACGGCGATGTTCGATTACATGATCGTGGCAAGCGCCGAGTCGACGCGACAGACGAAGGCGCTAGCGCGCAACGTTGAGGACAAGATCCGAAGCGGTGGCGGCCGCGTCCTGGGCACCGAGGGTGAGCAGACTGGAGAGTGGGTACTGGTGGACATGGGCAGCGTGATCGTACACATCATGCAACCTGCCGTCCGCGAGTATTACAACCTCGAACAGCTGTGGGGCGGGGACGTCCCGCGCCGCCTGTCACAGTTGCGTCGTGGCACCGACATCCTCGACGCTGACGGGCGCGGCTTAGTCAGCCCCTGAGCTACCGTCCCCGCCGCCTCCAGTAGGTGTCCAGCACGGGCATGAGGTTCGTCATATGCACCGTCGGACACCGGGCACCGGCTTGGGTAAGTGCAGGGTTCGAGGATTACGCCCGGCGAATGCCGCGCGAGACGCCAGTCCAGCTGATTGAAGTGCGCGCCGAGCGGCGTCCAAGCAAAGCACCCAGTGCCGCCCAGATCGTGAAGCTGGTGGCTGCCGAGGCAGCGCGTATCCGTTTAGCGCTACCTGGCGGGTGTGCGGTGGTGGCGTTGGACGAGGCGGGGAGATCTTTCACCAGCATCCAGTTCGCCCGTCGCCTAGAGGGATTCAGACGGGAAGGGCGCGACGTGGCTTTTGTGATCGGTGGCGCCGATGGCCTCGAGCAGGGCCTGAAACAAAGCGCGTCACTGCTCCTGTCGCTGTCCGCATTGACCCTTCCGCACCAGCTGGTGCGTGTGTTGCTTGTCGAGCAGCTGTACCGCGGCGTTTCGCTTCTGCATCATCACCCTTACCATAGAGAATAGCTGTGCACCCGGCCGCTCGTCACATTTACCTGGCTTCGCGCAGCTCGCGCCGGCGTGAGCTGCTCAAACAGATCGGCGTCAGCTTCGAGGTCCTTCTGCTGCGCGAAGGACCACAGCGTGCGGTCGATTTCGACGAAACTCCGCTGCCCGACGAGATCCCCAGCGACTATGTGGTGCGAATCGCGAAGGCCAAGGCCGAAGCGGGTTGGGCGCGCCTTGGGCAGCGACGGTTGATGCGCTTTCCCGTGCTGGCCGCTGACACGACCGTTGCGCTTGACACCCAAATTCTGGGGAAACCGGCCGATCGTGAACAGGCGACGGCCTTCCTGCGGAGGCTATCCGGCCGCTCTCATCACGTGCATAGTGCCGTGGCGGTCAAGTTCGATCATCAGATCGAAGTTCTGCTGTCCACAACAGAAGTCGAGTTCCGCGAACTAGAGGAGCCGGAGATCCGGCAGTACGTCGGCAGCGGCGAGCCGCAGGACAAGGCGGGTGCCTACGCAATCCAGGGGCGAGCAGCCGTATTCGTGCGCACCATCGCGGGTAGTTACTCGGGCGTCATGGGATTGCCGTTGTATGAAACCAGCAGCCTGCTGGCCAAGTTTGGTTATACCGCGGTATGACCAGGCCGCCCGCCGATGAACGAAGAGATCCTAATCAACGTCACCCCGCAGGAGACGCGGGTCGCCGTCATCCAACAGGGCGTGGCACAGGAACTTCACGTGGAACGGACCACCGGGCGCGGCCTGGTGGGCAATATCTATCTCGGCGTAGTCAGTCGCGTATTGCCGGGAATGCAATCGGCGTTCGTCCAGATCGGGCTCGATCGAGCCGCGTTCCTGCACGTAGCCGATATCTGGGAGCCGCGCCAGAGCGCCGAGCCGGCTAAACCAATCGAGCGGCTGCTGCACGAGGGCGAGAAGCTACTCGTACAGGTAATCAAGGACCCGATCGGAACCAAAGGGGCGCGGCTATCCACGCAGATCAGCGTCGCTGGACGCCTGCTGGTCTATCTGCCTCAGGAATTCCATATCGGCATTTCCCAACGCATCGAGGACGAAGCCGAGCGCGCCCACCTGCGCGAACGCTTGCACCAGCTATTGCCCGCCGACGCCACCGGAGGCTTCATCATCCGTACGATGGCAGAGACCGCAACCGACAAGGAGATGCTGTCCGACATCGGGTATCTGCATCGGATCTGGGGGAGTATCCAGGAGAAGGCTAAGGTTGCAACAGCTCCCGCACTGCTGTATCAGGACCTGAACCTGAGCCTGCGCGTACTGCGCGACATCACCAACGACGACACCGACCGCATTCTGGTCGATTCGCGCGAGACGTTTCATAAACTGCACGCCTTTGCGCAGGATTACACGCTTAACTTTCTCGAGCGCATACAGCTCTATTCCGGCGAGCGTCCGCTGTTCGACTTGTACGGCATAGAGGATGAGATCGAACGGGCGCTCGCGCGCAGGGTCCCTCTGAAGTCGGGCGGCTACGTGATCATCGACCAGACCGAAGCGCTGACAACGATTGATGTAAATACCGGCGGCTTCGTCGGCGGGCGCAGTTTTGACGATACCATCTTCAAGACCAACCTCGAAGCAGCCCACGTCATCGCCCGCCAGCTGCGGCTGCGCAATCTCGGCGGCATCATCATCGTCGACTTCATCGACATGGAAAACGACATACACCGCGATTCGGTTCTGACCGAGTTCAAGAAGGCTCTATCGGTGGACCGCACGCGCGTCACTGTCAGCGGGTTTTCGTCGTTGGGCCTGGTGGAGATGACGCGCAAGCGCACGCGGGAAAGCCTGGCGCACACGCTGTGCGAGCCGTGTCCGATGTGTCAAGGGCGGGGCGAGGTGAAGACAGCGCAGACGGTGTGCTATGAAATACTTCGGGAGATCGTGCGCGAGTCGCGCCAGTTCGACGCACGTGAGTTTCGCATTCTGGCTTCACAGGCCGTCATCGACTTGTTCCTCGACGAGGAGTCGCAATCGCTGGCGATGCTTGGCGACTTCATCGGTAAGCCCGTATCGCTGCAAGTCGAGAACATCTACAACCAGGAGCAGTACGACATCGTACTGATGTAGGTGGGTCTACTGCCCCAGTCAGTTCAGGCAGCCTTGGCTCGGGCGGCTCGTTGGCGCTCCGCGGTGCCGAGCACTTTGTATTTGATTCGCAGGAGGTCTTCCACCTGCTTGCCCAAAGCCATCTTCTGGGTCTCGAGCTGATGGAGGCGCTCCTGCAGGCTGGATAGATCGCCGGACAGTTTCTTCAGATTCTCGACGCGACGCTCAAGCAGGATCTGATGCTCCTTGAGCTGGTTCGAGATAGGCGTGAGCGCAATCTTGAGCCAGCCATCCAGATCTTTACGCAAGGCCTGAAACAGCACTCGCGCCTCGGTCACCAAGCCGTTGTAGAACCGCTTCACCAGGAAGTGCTTCTCCGTCATGACGTTCACCGGGTCGCGGCAAAAGCGCTCGGTATTCGTCTTCAGGCCTTTCATGGTCAAAATATGCTTTTCCAGGTTGAGGGCCGGGGGCGTCAGGTTGACGAACCCGTACTGCTCCTGAAATTGCTGGTAAACCTTGTCGACGAAACTGCGCGTCTCGGATGCGAAACTCAGAATCTTGTCGGCTTGACGCGTAAAAGAATCGAACAGCGAGTTCATGCTGCGCCACAAGCCTGCGGTGGTCCAGCTGCCCTCGATATCCTTGGCGCTCTTGGAGAAGATCTCGTCGATGTGCTCCTCGTCGAGGTTCGCCATCAGGGCGTGCCCCTGCTTGAGCACCGTTCCGTAGGAATTCTTGAAGCTCTCCATGTGTTGAAGATACACAGAGCGGTCCCGCTCCAGCCTTGCCAGCATAGTCTTGGCCAGTTCGCGATTCTTGCCGGAGAGTTTGGACAGTTCCTGGAGTTCGGCTTGGGTAGAAGTGAGCTGCGCCATCACGCTTTGCAGCGAGCCCTCCACCATCGCGCCCATTTCCTTCACCACCGCGGTGCGCAGGATCTCTTGCTTGGCTGGCACGATCTCGTTAGCCAATAAGCTTTCCAGCTCACGTATGCCGCTGCGGTCGAGCATGCTCTGATCGGAGCGGATCCGCGCGAGCAGCGCCTTCTGCGCGGAGAGCGCGATCACGTGATCGCGCGGCAACTCCAACAAGCGGCAGGTCTCATCGATCTGGCGGCCGATGGAGAGATCGATATCGCCCAAGCTTTTGAGGTCGTCCCACAGCAGATCGATCTTGTTGAGGACCGCGATACGCCGGGTCTGATAGGTCTGTACGTACCGCTGCCAGATCTCCAGATCGGATTTCGTCACGCCGGTGTCTGTCGCCAGGAGGAACAAGATAGCGTGAGCGCTCGGGATCATCTTGAGCGTCAGTTCCGGCTCGGTGCCCAAGGCGTTCAGGCCCGGCGTATCCAGGATCACAAGCCCGCTGCGCAGCAGGGGATGGGGGTAGTTGATCATCGCGTGCCGCCAGGCCGGGATCTCGACTTTGCTGCCCTTAGTCACCACGGTGGTCGTCACGAAGTCCTGCTGGTCAAGCAACCCAAGCGCGGAGGCTTCCTCTACACGCACAGTCTTGGTCTCCGCGAGACTTGCCATCGCCTTGGCCATCTCGTCCTGAGAGTGGAGGTTGAGTTTGATCTTGACCCACTCGACCGGATGCAGTTTGAGCGACGCGATGCTGTCTTCCCGCTTTCGCGTTTCGATGGGGAGAAGGCGAACATAGGGCTCGTCCGCAGCGTCGTAGAAAATCTCGGTCGGACACATGGTGGTGCGGCCCACGTCCGAAGGTAGTAGACGTTGCTTGAAATCCGCGAAGAACATCGCGTTGATGAGTTCGGTCTTCCCGCGGGAGTATTCTGCCAGGAAAGCCAGTACCAGCCGGTCGTTCCGTAGACCCTCGAGCAAGTCGTAGATGCGCAGGCTGCGTTGGATGTCGACGTGGCCGTGCTGGTCCAGCCACTGCTGGTAGGCTTCGATCCCGCCTCGGATGTCTTCTCGCCAGCGCTGGTAGCCAGCGATCTGACTTTCCAGCTGGTTACTCATGTCCTGTCCCAATCCTCCATGAGGCGCAGAACCGCCACTCCAGGCGCGATGACCTCGACGGTCTTTCTCCGCCCTCGCGTTCCTCGTGCGATCGTGACCCGCTGGGCCGGAAGATCCATCGTTTTTCTCAAGAATTCAATGAGAAGCGCATTTGCTTGACCCTCGAGAGCCGGTGCCGCGACGCGGACCTTAAGGCTCTCGCCATGTCTCCCCGCGATTTCGGTATGGCGAGCGTTGGGTTGAACGTGGAGCGTGATGCAAAGAACGTTCCTAACGGCGTCGAAACGATACCAACCGGACACGACGCACCCTCAAGTGCTGGCGTGGACCGCCACTACTTCGACCCAAGCCACGGCCATAAGGAGCAACTGACACACCACCACGACGAACAAAGGGGAAAGGTCGACGTTGCCTACAGGAGGTATGCGCTTCTGAAACACGCGCAGAAAGGGTCGCGCGAGACTATTGAGCAACGGCATTGCCGGGCTGAACGGGCTGACCCAGCTGAGCAGTGCCTGAACAATGACGGCAATCATCAGAATCCAGAGCGATAGCTTCACCAGCTGGATTGCAGCCAGGAATCCAACCAACACGAGACTGACCCCTACCGCAGGCTCCAGACCAGGTCCTTTAAGCCAATACGTCGCCAGTATCAGTACTACCTCAGTGAGCCAAGCCAGAAGCAATGTTGCGAGATCAAGGCCCCAAAGCCCCGGAATCACACGCCGGGCGCGCACCACAATCCAATCGGTCAGAGCTGCCAAAAAATGCGTGAGAGGGTTGCGCGCCGGCGCCCGCAGCCACTGCAGGAAGAACCGCAATAGCAAAGCAAGAGCGAACAGCCCTAGAAAGGTCTCGAGAAGGAATTGCAGCGCCTGTCCGAACATACCGAAAGTTCAGTCCCGTCCCAGCTCGTCGCCAAGCTCGCGAGAGCGCTGTGCCGCCTGTTGGACAGCCTCGACTATCAGCCCTTTCACCTTGCTTGCGTCCATGCTCTGCACCGCACGCTCGGTGGTGCCATCTTTGGAGGTTACGCGTGCACGCAGCGCGGCCGGATCCTCGCCACTGTCACGGGCCAGCTGAACAGCGCCGAAAAAAGTCTCCAAAGCAAGCCGGCGCGCGTCCACTGAAGAGAGACCGAGCTCGCGACCTCCCTGCTCGAGCGCCTCGATGAAATAGAACACGTAAGCCGGGCCACTGCCGGACACCGCGGTAACCGCATCCATCAACTCCTCTCGCTCGACCCATAGCGTGGATCCAACCGCGCCGAGAATGCTTTCCGCCGCTCGACGCTGCTCGGTTGTAACAGAGGCCATCGCGTACAGCGCCGACATTCCGGCCAACACGAGTGAGGGTGTATTCGGCATGACACGCACGATGCGGGGATAGGCGCCAAGCCAGCGCGACAGATCGGCGCTGCGGATGCCAGCAGCAATGGTCACCACCAACTGTGCTCGCAACAGCGGCCGTAGAGATTCCGTGACCGCACGTAACTGTTGCGGCTTGACCGCTATCAATACGACATCGCTCCCGGCAGTCTCGGCATTCGGCGCGGCATGAGTCAAAACGCCAAGTTGTGCAGCGACCCGTTCGCGTATCGCAGCGTCGATTTCCACTACGCTTATATCATCGGCTGCATACCCCTTGCGCAGAAGGCCACCAATAAGCGCACTCGCCATGTTCCCACCGCCGATAAATACGATCTTCACGGGTGGAGAAGCTCCGATGTTGAGGCGTTCATGCCCGGAACATCATCGTACAGCAGCTCAGGCCCGCCCCGACTCGATGAGCTGCTTGAGGTTCTCGAGGCCGCTCTTGTAGACCCCGTTGATCATCTCGACGACCTCATCGTCGGTCTTCCCACTGTCCGGCTTGTTGTTGAATGTGCCCTGCCAGATCACCTTTGCCGTTCCGCCTTTCCCCTTCTTGACGTACATCGTTGATACGTAGTGCGTGATGGGCAGGGGTGCATCCCCGATAATCCGATAGCGAAAGAACATCTTTCCGTCGTCGAACTTGAGCAACTGCTCATCGAAACTCTCGCCACTCTCCAGGGTGAGCGTTCGTACAGCGCCCTTCGCGTTGTTCCTCCCCGATTTGATCACGTCGGCCTTGAAACCCGGATGCCATTTGGCCAGCCCGTCGAAGTTCTTGACGAAGTCCCACACGGCTTTCGAGCTGCCCCTGATCTCCATCGATTGTTGCGCGATGAGTTGTTTGTCTGCATATGCGCCCAAAGGCAACGCCAACACGATCGCCAAGCACAGAGCCAGAATCCTGCTCATACTTTGTTCTCCTCCAAGTTTATCGGTAACTGCGCGGTCCACGTTAGCGTTCTCAGTCACGGAGTATAGCGCGCCGCGTTGCCCTGAAGCGTCCGCGAACAGCATCGCGATGTACGTTCGACCGTTCGACTATTCGGCTCGGCGTTTACGAGGGCGATCGCCAAAGATCGCGCGGCCAATGCGGACCATGGTTGCTCCTTCCGCAATCGCGAGCTCAAGATCGTCCGACATCCCCATCGACAAGGTATCGAGCGCAAGGCCATGGGTCAGGAGTTCGTCCCGGAGCTCGCGTAGCAGGCCGAATTGGCGGCGCAAGACGTCCGCGTCGGAGCTGGGCTCGGGGATAGCCATCAAACCGCGCAACTGCAACCGAGGCAGCGCTTCGATCCGCCGGGCCAGCGCGAGCAGGGCAGAGGGATCTACGCCGCTCTTCGATGTCTCACCGCTCACGTTGACTTGAATGCATACCTGCAGCGGGGGCAATCGCAGCGGGCGCTGATCCGAAAGCCGCGTGGCGACTGTCACGCGGTCGATGCTCTGCACCCACTGGAAGTATTCGGCGAGAAGCTTGGTCTTATTGCTTTGGATGGGGCCGATGAAGTGCCATTCTAGGTCCAGGCGCTCGCGCGTCTCAAAAGAGACCGTCGCGTCTTCGTCATCCGGTGCGGCCCGGATCGGCGTCCTTCTGGCCTCATTCAGTCCTGCGCCCAGCGCAGTGATCTTCTCCACCGCTTCCTGGGCA
>Ga0335083_10012808_pt1 | contig 10012 bp, 9 predicted proteins | sample Lox_Sample_42_FD_206716 | JGI IMG/M metagenome (GOLD analysis project Ga0335083, IMG submission 206716) | Soil microbial communities from Loxahatchee National Wildlife Refuge, Florida, United States - Lox_Sample_4.2 | ecosystem: Environmental > Terrestrial > Soil > Wetlands | place: USA: Florida...
TGTTGGGCGGCATCGGCCGCCCACGGGTGTGGGCCTTTTGGCCCTAGCCGGTGAGCCTGGCGCGGGAGACGCTGCCTGGGCCGTATGACCGGCGGGCGCCTGGTCTTGAATCGAGAGTCCGGGCTGATCACCGGTCCAGGCAGGGGTGGGAGAGCGAGGATGGCCATGGCCAGCGCAACCAGACGAGAAGGACAGCCCGTTCATGGGAAGGGCACGAGCTGGCTGGCGGAGGTGTTCGCGCTCAACCCGGCAGGGATCAACTGGCCGCGAGCTGTGGTGTTCCTGGACGTCGTGCTGGTGCCGCTGGTCGTGTTCTAGGCGATCGGGCACGAGGAATACCTGCTCAGCGCGATCTTCGGCGTGCTGTTCTCCGCGCTGGCCGACCCAGGCGGCAGATACGGGAACCGCGCGTGGCGCATCGCCGTCTTCGGGCTGATCGGCGCGGGTCTGACCGCGCTGGGGTTCGGCATCGGCGGAGACGCCTGGGGCTGGCTGGCACTGGCGGCGTTCACGGTCACGCTGCTGGCCGGCCTGGCCGCCGCACTCGGGACGCACCGGTTCGTAACCGCCCTGCTGCTGAACATCTGGTTCCTCATCGCCCTGGCGCTCGCGTTCGGGTTCCACCACGCCGCCCAGAACGCCGGCTACATCCTGGCTGGGCACATCACCAGCTACACCTGGGCTCAGGTACTCGCCTGGGCCGGGGGATCGGCGCTGTGGATCGCGGTGACGTTCCTCGGCTGGCTGATCCACGGGCGCCAGGACCGGCCCCCGCTGGCCGCGGAGCTGCCCGGCGACACCACGGTGCAGAAGCTGACCGGGCCGATGATCATCTTCGCGGTGATCCGCGCGGTGGTCATCGGCGGGACCGTCGTGCTCGCGTTCGGGCTGAACCTGTCACACGGCATGTGGCTGCCGATCGCCGCCATGATCGCGATGAAGCCGAGCCTGGAGCAGAGCACGCTGGTCGCCGCGCAGCGCCTGGCCGGCGCGGTGATCGGCGCCGCCGCGGCCGCGCTGCTGCTGCTGATCCCGGCCAGCGAACACGGACTGCGGCTGTTCGCGATAAGCCGCGGGCTCGAGGTGGTGGTGGTGATCATCATCTTGATGCACGGGTTCGCAATCCGGTTCTGGAACTACGCGCTGTACTGCGCGGCCATCGCCGCCGGAGTGCTGACCCTGCTGGACCTCCCGCAGCCTTCGGACTATGCCGCCGAGGGCTACCGGATCCTGTGGACGCTGTGCGGCGTGGCGATCGGCGTGCTCGTCATGCTCCTCGCCGGACTGCTCGCCCGGCGCACCGCCAAAGCGCCGCCACACCCGGCGGCCCAGCCAGCCTGAGCATGTTCGGCTGGCAGCTCGGCCCCGGCTGAGTCACCGCCGGATGCGGCAGCAAGATGCAGCAACCGCAGCGCTGTCACAGGTAGCTGCGGCTGGCAACTTACGATCGTCGAGGAACACACCCCGACTGACGCTTAATGCCAGTGCCCGCCGCTGACCCGAGCGCGAACAGCAGCGACCGATGGCGAACAGGACGGCGATCCATCAGCCGCGGGCCCTGGGCGCCCACCACGCCGGCCCGCCCGCGCGCTTCTGATGCTTGCGGTGGCGGCGAGATTCCCACCGGACCACCGACCCGTCCGGGTCCAGGTGGCCGGCGAACGTGGCCGGGGCGCCGATGCTCAGCACGCGGCCGCTACGGTTGTGCCCGGCATCAGCGGGTCCTGTTTGTTCGTCCGCGCTTGACCGCGCCGACGATGACCTTGATCGCCAGGCCCAAGATGATCAGGTCGGTGAGCATCTGCCCGGTGACCACGAGCCGGGCCGTCTCGGTCTTGGCGGTGATGTCACCGAACCCGACGGTGGAGAACACGGTCACGGTGAAGTACAGCCCGTCGGTGTGGGTCAGGTGCCCGCCGAAGCTGGCCGGGGACAGCGTGGCCAGCACGACGTAGGTGGCCGCGAACAGCAGCAGGAACAGCGGCACGCTGGTGGCCAGCGACTCGATGGCCCGCAGCCCGGGGAACGGGGACCGGATGATCATCCGGACCTGGCAGGCGACCAGGGCGATGAACCCTGCGAGGCCGATGAGCAGCATGGTGACGGCGGCCGGGGTGGAGGAGTGATCCAGCGGCAGCAGGTAGTACAGGACCACCAGCGCGGCGACCGATCCGGTTACCCGCAGCACGCTCCATGCGATCCTGCCGGCGGAGGGCCGGGCCGCAGCCTGGTCCTGGGGCGCGGTGCTGGCCGGGGCGGTCATGAGGAGCGCCGCAGTTTCCTGAGGGCGGCGGCCCAGGACAGGCCGCGGTCTTGCCACATCAGGCCCACGACCGCACCGAGGATGAGCACCACCACAGGACCGGCGAACTGTGATAAAACGCGGGCCCCGCCTGGCCGCCCAGGAAGATCCAGCCCACGGCCAGGGCCAGCCAGATCACCGCGCGCAGCGTGTCCCGCAGCCCCCGGGGATCCAGTTGGAACACCCGCTGGTACAGCTTCTGGATCGCGCTGACCGCGGCGATCCCGCCCAGGATGAAAAAGGCCCAGGACAAGCCCGTGACCGCGTTGGAGGTGGCCGATGAGGAGGTGAACAGGTGGCCGACATCGGCGGCGGCCTGCTGGTTCAGGCCCAGCCGAGACGTCGCTCCCGTCACCGCCGACCGCCCGGCCAGGGCGGCGGCGATGATCAGGAACGGGACGGCGCACAGCAGCAGCGTGGCGGCCAGGAGCATGGCCTGGTTCATGAGATCGGCCGCGTCCAGCCGGCGCCACAGGTACTCAGCCCAGGACCCGGCATACTTCTGTTTTCCCCACTCCGCTGCCCGCCGGGCACGCCGGACCGCTGCCCGGTCAGCAGCCTCCTGCCCGCCCGCTTGCTCCCAGCGATACCTGCCGGCTGCACCGCTTGCCCAGCTCCTGAACTGCCTGTGATCTTGTCCGTCGCCCGCCTGGTGCATCCTCCCGGCGATGATCACCCGGATCGGTGATCAGCCCGGGCTCCCTTGCAGCAGCGGCACGCGCTCGGAGCCCGCAGTCTTGCGTCAACCGTCGCCTGGCGGCACCGGCCTGCCCAGGGCCGGAAGTCCCGATATCGGGTCATCCGGCTATCGTGCCCCCGACGGAGGGCGAGGATGCCAGCTGCCGCGGTACCCAGCTGGCCCTGACGCCGACGGTAACCCAGGCCGCGGTGCCGTCGGCGCGGGCAAAGCCGCGCCGGCCCGACTTCCGAGCTGCCAGCGCCAGGCCTTTCCGTCATCGGCTGGTGATCGCAAGGGGAGCGAGCCCGCCGGGCAACGTCGTTCGCGGATAGGGGTAGCCGCGGAGGGTGGGCCGAAGGTCCGGATTCCGGCATCCCGGAACCCGGGCTGGACAGGGGCCTGGCGGGTGCACAATGACGGGGTGATCGCGGCGGACCGGCAGCCCGGCATCCTGGCTCTGATGCTGGGGTCGATGCTCCAGACGGCCCGGGAGGTCGCGGGCCTGTCCTACGACCAGGCCGCGGCCCGGCTGGGCTGCGAGAGTGACTGGCTGGTCCGCGTGGAGACCGGGTTCGCGGCGGCCGACCCGGCCGAGGTGGCCCGCATTCTCGTGGAGTACGGCGTGCGCGAGGCGAAAGCCGCCGACACGGTGATCGACATGGCCCGGCGGGTGGCGGCCCCGCCGCCGTGGCTCGCCCCGCACACCTCCCGGATGACCGCGGCCAATCGGGACGTGCTCCTCGTCGAGGCCGAAGCCACCCTCGCCCAGATCCACGGCTTCCGTATGATCCCGTACCTGGTGCAGACGGAAGACTACTTCCGCGAAATCGCGCCGGATCTCTTCCCCGGATGCGACGTCGATCAGGAGTGGGACCTGCTGTCCCATCGCCAGGCGCACCGGCCCGCCGGGGTCACCCGGCTCCTGGAGCTGATCATCGACGAGAGCGCCCTGGAGCTCCGGTTCAGGCGCCCCGGCATCATGGCCGGGCAGGTCCGCCGCCTGCTCGCGCTGATGGACAGCCCGTATGCCACGGTCCGCATCATCCCGAAGGACGCCGTCTTCCGGGAGAGCCGCGGGCATAATTTCGACGTGCTGTCCTTCGCGGGCACCACAGACCGGATCGGCGTCTGCTATTACCCGGTCCTCGGTGCCGAGCTCGCCTCCGGCGACCTCTACGATGCCTGGACTCACATCGAGAACACCACGGCGGCCGACCCGACTCAGAGCCGGGCCATCCTCGAACGGCACCTGGCTGCCCTCAGCTGAACCACGCGACCCGGCCTGGGGGCAGCAGCCGGAAGACGCACAGGGCAGCGAGCAGCCCCTGCACGCGGGGACTGGTGATGGGCATCCCAGCGGTGCGGGTGCCGGCCGGGCTGATCTTGTCACTCCCTCTTGCCACCCGAACGTTCTTGATGTTAAATCAAACGAAATCAACGTTCGATACACGGATATCTGAGCGATTTCATGTTCAGGTGACCGGGCGCAAGGCGGCGCAGATCTGTGAGACCTCTGCCGCGGCGCGGTAATCACAGCGCGGGCGCACCAGGAGGCGCGATGGCAGAGACAACGGCCGGCGGGGTCTACCAGCACCGGCTCAACACGCGGTCGGTCGGATTCCCCGGGGTGCTGATGCAGAGCGTGGCGCAGATCTCGCCCACGCTCGGCATCTTCTACACGATCGCCTTCACTACCGGGCAGACGGGCATCACGGCCCCGCTGACCTACCTGGTGGCCTTCATCCTGTGCCTGACCCTGGCGGTGCCGCTGAGCGGCCTGGCCCGGGAGATGCCGTCCGCGGGCGGTTACTACACCTACGTCAGCCGGGCGCTCGGCCCCGACGCGGGCCTGATGACCGGCTGGCTGTACGGCGTCTCGGTCGCACTGGTGCCTTGCGCGCTGGCCGCCTTCACCGGGGCCGTGCTGCACGACGAGCTCTACGCGGAGTTCGGCTTCGGGCTGGCCTGGTGGGTGTACGCCGTGGCCATTCTGGCCCTGTGTTACTGGGTGGCCTTCCGCGGAATCGTGATATCGGCCCGGTTCATGATGACGATGGGAATCGCCGAGATCGTCATCGGGCTCTCCCTGGCCGCCACCGGGCTTTTGCATCCCGGGCCCGGCGGGCTCAACGCGGCCGGCTTCAACCCGGCCAACATTCATTCCCAGAGCGGGTTCTTCCTGGCCGTGGTGCTGTCGATCTTCGCGTTCACCGGGTTCGAGTCGGCGGCGGCCATCGGCGAGGAGAGCCGCGAGCCGCGCCGGCTGATCCCGGCCGCGATCGTCGGATCGGTCGTCATGCTGGGCTTCTTCTACGTGCTGACCGCCTGGGGTCTGCAGATCGGCTGGGGCACCGACCACCTGACCGCGCTGGCCAGCTCACCGACCGCTCCCGCGTTCGTGCTCGCCAAGAACCTGTGGGGCGTCGGCTGGGTCCTCGTCCTGATCGCCCTGCTGAACAGCGGCATCGGCGTCTGCATCGCCTGCACGACCTCCTCGACCCGCACCCTGTACGGCATGGCCCGCACGGGCGCGCTGCCGGCCGTCTTCGGCGCGGTGCATCCACGGCACAAGACGCCGTACCGGGCCGTCATGATCCAGTCCGCCGCGGCCGTCGCGCTCTGCCTGGTGCTGGGTCTTTTCTACGGTCCGATCAACCTGTTCAACATCTTCGGCGTCGCCGGGACGTTCGCGTACATCCTGATCTACGGTCTGGGGAACGTGGCCGCCTGGCGGTATTTCCGCACCGTCGGCCGGCGGAGCTTCAACGTCTTCTACCACGTCGTCTTCCCGGTCATCGGGACCGCGGCGCTGGTCTACATCGGCTACAAGTCGATCGTCCCGCTGCCGGCCTATCCGGTCTGGATCGGGCCGGTCATCACCGCGGTATACGTTGTGGCCGGACTGGCGGCCCTGGCGTGGGCGCGGCGTCCGGCCCGCGCGGGCTGGCGGGCCCGGGCCGGCGAGCTGCCGGACACGGACGTACCGGCCGCCGCGGCCGTGCAGCCCGCGGCCTGAAGGGAGAGAGACCAGGTGCAAGCCCAGGAACGACAGCAGCTGATCCTGCAGCAGCTGAATGAGCGCGGCCAGATCGCCATTTCCGATCTCAGTGCGCGGTTGTCCGTCTCGGAGATGACGATCCGCCGTGACCTGGCTCAGCTCGAGGCGGACGGGGTGCTGCGCCGCACCCACGGCGGTGCGGTGCGCACGCACAGCAGCAGCTTCGAGCCGCCCTTCGCGATGCGGGCCCGGCTCAACACCGAGGCCAAGCGCGCCATTGCCGCCAGCGTGGCCCGGCAGCTCACCGACGGGCAGACCCTCATCCTCGACGGCGGCAGCACCGGGACCGCCATCGCGGAGGCCATCGCCGGGCGCAACCTGACCGTGTGCGCCCTGAACATGCGGGTCGCGGACATCCTCGTCTCCTCGCCGGCCACCCGGGTCATGGTGCCCGGAGGCTTCGTCCGGCACGGTGAGCTGTCCTTCTCCGGCCCGGCCGCCGAACGTACCTTGCAGGACCACCGGTTCGATACCTACGTCATGACGGTCTCGGCCGCCGACGTCAAGGCCGGCTTCACCGAATGGAACGTCGATGACGCCGCCGTCAAGAGAAGCGCGCTGGCGGCCTCCGCACGCTGCATCGTCGCCTGTGACTCCTCCAAGTTCGGCCAGACGGCCTTTGCCCGGATCGCCGGGCTGGATGCCGCCGACCTGATCGTCACCGACACCGACATCGACGCCGTTCAGCGGCGGGAAGTATCAGTCATCGGCGCGACCCTGCACGTCGTCTGAGCGCCGTGTGAGCCATCCCGCCCAGGAGCGAAGGAGGATCGGTCATGCACATCTCTCATCCTGACCTGCCCCGTGAGGCCGACACCATCGTCATCGGGGCCGGCAGCGGCGGAGCCGCCTTCGCGGGCACTCTCGCCGCCCACAGCACGGACGCCGTGCTCGTGCTCGAGGCGGGCCCTGACTACGGCAGCCTCGCGGACGGCCGGTGGCCGGACGACGTCCTCAGCGCGAAGGCCATCCCGCTGTCCCACGACTGGGGCTTGACCACGACCAGCGGCCTGGACCTTCCCCGGGCCCGGGTGGTCGGCGGCTGCTCCTCGCATAACGGCTGCACCGCCTCGCTCGGCGCCCGCGAGGACTACGACGACTGGGCCGCAGCCAATCCCGGCTGGGAGGCCGCTACCGTCGAGCCGCTGCTCGGCTGGGTCCACGAGCGCTTCCGGGTCCGCCGGTACCGGATGGACGAGCTGACCACGGCGCAGCAGGCGTTCGTCGGCGCGGGGGTCAGAGCCGGCCTCCCGTTCGCGGACGACCTCGACGACCTCGCGGCGTCGGTCGGCATCGGCCCCATGCCCGTCAACATCGTGGGCACCACCCGGTGGAACGCCGCCTTCGCGTTCCTCGACCCGGTACGGCCCAGCGGCCGCCTGACCGTCGCCGGAAACAGCACCGTCCGCCGGATCGTGTTCGAGAAAGACCGCGTGGTCGGCGTCGAAGTCAGCCGGGCCTCCGGCGCGCTCCAACTCGTCCGCGGCGGGCGGGTCGTGGTCGCCGCCGGCGCCTACCACTCACCGGCCCTGCTGCAGCGCTCCGGCGTCGGCCCGGCCGGCGAGCTGCGCGCGCTCGGGATCAGCCCGGTCGCCGACCTGCCGGGCGTGGGACGGCACCTGCTCGACCACGCCTGCGTGCAACTCGATTTCCACGGCAAGGAAGGGCTTTTGACCGAACTAACCCGCATCCCGTGGCACCCGGACGAGCAAAGCGTCGGACGGGCTCGCTCGTCGCGGTGTGACAGCGGCCCGTACGACGTTCACGTGTTCATGGTGGCGGGCGCCAACAGCGGCCACCCCGGCCTCCCGCCGATCAGCCTCTACGGCGGGGCGATGCGGGCCAGGTCCGAGGGCCGGGTCGCGCTGCGCGGAGCCGATCCCGACCTGGCCCCGGTCATTGACCACCGCTACGGAACCGATCCCGGCGGCCATGACCGCGCGGTTCTCGCCGAATCACTGGATCTTCTCAAGGCGATGACCGCGGATCCCGAGCTCGCCGCGATCCTGGGCGCGCCTGCCTGCCGGGACCGTGACCCGCTCACCGGCATCGCCAGCTACTGCCACCCGGCCGGGACCTGCAAGATGGGACCAGGGTCAGACGCGACAGCAGTTGTCGACGCAACCGGAGCCGTCCATGGCCTCCAGGGCCTGTACGTGGCGGATGCCTCCGTCATGCCGTCCATCACGCGCGGCAACATCAACCTTCCCACCGCCATGATCGGAGCCCGGATCGCCGCGGGCATCCTCAAACTCGCTCCGGCCGGCCTTGCCCTGGCCGGGCGCCGATGAGGTCCAGCCGGAAGACCTGACCGAAACGAGTTACGCCAGATATGAGCACTCCCTTCGAGCGCGACATCGCTGACCAGGCAGAAGCTCTGCGCGCCTTCGCGCAGTCGGCCCTGCCGCGCGCGGTGACCAGGCTCCTGGGCCGCCGGTACGACCGGATCGTGCTGACCGGCATGGGCTCCTCCCACTTCGCGGCGCTGCCAGGCTGGCGACGGCTGGCCGACGCCGGCCACCCGGCCTGGTGGGTCGACAGCGGTCAGCTCCTGGACGCGCCCGGACTCATCACGCCCGGCACCCTCCTCGTGGCCACGTCGCAATCGGGCGCCAGCGCCGAAGTCGTGGCCATGGCGGAGCGCCAGGGTCCTATCCCGCGCGCGGCCGCTCTCATCGCCGTCACCAACGATCTGGCCAGCCCGCTCGCGCGGCACGCCCATGGCGTCATCGGCCTGCGCAGCGGTGATGAGGCCACGGTAAGCACGAAAAGCTACCTCAATAGCCTCGCCGCCCATGAGCGGATCACCTCCGTCATCACCAGCACACCCGCTGACGACGCGGGCGAAACGGTCAAGGCCATCGAGGAATTCAGCGGCCCGGCGGTCCTGCGCGACATCGCCGCCGATCTCGCCGCCACGCGCGATGCGCGCCTGGTCTATATCGGCTTCGGCGACCACGCCGCGAGCGCGCTGTATGCGGGCCTGATAACCAAGGAAGCCGCGAAGGTACCCGCCGAGGGGTATGTCGGCGGCCAGTTCCGGCACGGCCCGCTCGAGCTGGCGGGCCCGGGCCTGACTGCGGTGCTGTTCGGAGCCGACGGGCGAGCTCACGGCTCTGCCCGCCAGCTGGGCACCGATCTGCTCGCCTCCGGTTCGACCGTGCTGGCCGTCGGTGACCCCGGCCTGGCAGGCGCGGCCCACGTTGGCGCGTCCGGGGGCAGCATGTCGGCCCGGCTCGCCTACGACGCCCTCATCGCCCAGCACCTCACGGTGGCGATCGCCGCCGCCCGGGGCATCACCCCCGGTGTCTTCACCTACGGAAGCAAGGTCACCACGGCGCTATGAGCAGCCCGCCGTCCGGGGTGACCGTCGGAGTCGACCTCGGCGGGACCGGTACCCGGATCGTCGCACTCGACCGTGACGGCGCCGTGGAGTACCAGCTCAGCAGCCCCACCCCGGCCGGCTCCGCCGGCGCGCTATCCGGCCTGGTCAGCTCCATCGCCGCCGCCGGGGCCGGGCGAGAGCTACGCGGCGTCGGCATCGGGGCCAGCGGTCCCGTGGACCCGCGTGGCATCATCCGGAACACCGAGACACTGCCGGCCTTCAGCGACATCCAGATCACCCCGGTCATCAGCGAGCGTCTCGGCGTGCCCTGCGTGATCGACAACGACGCGATCGCGGCTGCGGTCGGAGAGTACGCCTGCGGCGCCGGGCGGGGCAGCGCCGGCCTGCTGGTCATCACGCTGGGCACCGGCGTCGGAGTCGCGGCCCTGGCCGGCGGGCGCCCGTTCCGCGGCGCCGACGGCGGCCATCCCGAGGCGGGCCACATTCCCGTCGGCGGGCCGCCCGCTCCCTGCTACTGCGGCCTGCCCAGCTGCTGGGAGCAACTGGCCTCGCGCACCGCCCTCGACCGCCTGGCCGGAAACCAGACCGAGGCGCTCGCCGCCAAAGCCCGCGGCGGCGACGTCTCGG
>Ga0335083_10012809_pt1 | contig 10010 bp, 8 predicted proteins | sample Lox_Sample_42_FD_206716 | JGI IMG/M metagenome (GOLD analysis project Ga0335083, IMG submission 206716) | Soil microbial communities from Loxahatchee National Wildlife Refuge, Florida, United States - Lox_Sample_4.2 | ecosystem: Environmental > Terrestrial > Soil > Wetlands | place: USA: Florida...
AGCCAATTACAATGCTGGAGGATTCACCCGATGATCCCTGAAGGAGCGCTTGTAGTATCCTTAACTTGCCCACGTGAACGTCTCGAAAATGAAACGCAATTTCCTCACAGTTTCCATCCTTTCCTTCTCGTGCGTGGTGGCGGCGCTGGGACAGTCGGGCCCCTCCGCTCCTGCCCCCGTAAATGGAGGGCAGGGCGCGCCGGTTTCCTACGCCTCCGTCACGCAGTTAAATGGAATGCTGCAGCAGTTGGAGGCCGCCTCCAAAAACACGCAAAGCGACCTCGTCAAGCTGCGAATTGAGAAATGGAAAGCCGACGGTTCGTACAAGAAGCAGATGCTGGGGAATGTGGATTCAGTCCAGCGCAACCTGCAGGGCGCGTTACCGGAAATCATCGCGCAATTGCGCACGATGCCGGAGGATCTTCCCGCGACGTTCAAGCTCTACCGCAATCTCGACGCACTGTACGACGTGCTGGGAAGCGTAGCGGAGGGGGCCGGAGCGTTCGGATCGAAGGACGATCTGCAATCGCTGTCGAACGATCTGAGCGCGTTCGAGGGCACGCGGAAACAGCTGGCGGAACGGATCGAAAACTTGTCGAAGTCGAAGGAAGCGGAGATTGCGCGGCTGCGCACGGATCTGAAGACGGCGCAGGCATCGCTGGAAGCGGCGACACCTCCGAAGAAGACCGTCGTCGATGACACCGAGCCTCCGAAGAAACCGGCGACAACGAAGAAGAAGCCGGTCAAGAAACCTATTACGCCGGATACGGCGAAACCGGCGGGGCAGAGTCAGACGAGTCAACCGCCGCAGCAACAAACTCAGCCACAAGCAAAACCGCAGTAGGCAGGACCAAAGTCGCCACCCGTTCGTTTCGTCGCAACCGCAGTCCAGGCTCTGTGGCAAAGGCGCGACCAGAGAGAAACACCCTCCTCTAGGAATCTGATACCCTTTCGAGCGCATCTAGATTGTAACTTTCCTTAGTTTGGGGCTAACGGCTGAGGTCCGAGGTCTCTCTGTCATGCCTGCGCATACCAGCATCATCGCCGTGGTTGGCGGGGCCGCCATCATGTGGGCTGTGCTGCTGGATGCGTTTGAAACCGTGGTCCTGCCACGGCGGGTGCTGCGCCATTTCAGGCTGACCGCCTATTTTTACCGGCGGACATGGATTCCATGGCGCGGGATGGCCCGGCGCATCAAGACGACCTCCCGTCAGCAGAATTTCCTGGGATATTTCGGGCCGCTGTCGCTGATTCTGCTGCTGGGAGTTTGGGCCGCGGGACTCATTTTTGGATTTGCCTTGATTCAGTACGGGATCGGCGGACACGAGCAACTTAGCGGCGAGCCCCTGACCTTCGGGAAAATTGTCTATCACAGCGGGGAGACGTTTTTCACGCTGGGGTACGGCGACATCGTGCCGACCTCGGGAGCGGCCAGGGCTTTGTCGGTGATCGAAGCGGGTATGGGGTTCGCGTTTCTGGGCGTGGTGATCGGATATATCCCAGTCGTGTATTCGTCCTTTTCGCGCAGGGAGATTCAGATTTCAATGCTGGATGCGCGCGCGGGATCGCCTCCGTCAGCGGCCGACTTGCTGGTGCGGCTGGCAGGACGCACGGAAGATCCGGGAGTCGATCAAAGGGTGCTGGATGAGGTGTTGCGCGATTGGGAGCGCTGGGCGGCGGAGCTGCTGGAGTCGCACATTTCGTATCCGGTGCTGTCGTTTTTTCGATCCCAGCACAGTAATCAGTCCTGGCTCGGCGCGCTGACTACGATGCTGGATGTATCCTCGCTGGTGTTGACCGGGATTGAGGGCGTGCATTCGGGACAGGCCAAGCTGACCTTTGCTATGGCGCGGCACGCGGCGGTGGATCTGGCGCAGGTGGTGAACGCGCGGCATGATCCCTCGGCGGCCGACCGGCTTCCGGACATGGAGATGGAGGCGCTGCGAGGGGCGCTTGCGGCCGCGGGCCTGAAGCTGCGCAGCGATGATTATGGCCGGGATAAGCTGGTGAAATTACGGTCAATGTATGAGCCCTATGTGCATTCGACGGCGGGGAATCTGATGCTCACGTTGCCACCCTGGAGGTTTGCGGAAAAAACGCGCGACAACTGGCAGGCGGGACCTTGGGACCGGCTGATCCAGGCGAGAGGGCTGGCGATCCTGGGACAGAAGCCGCGTTCCGCACGCATGGCTGTGACGAGAGAGGATCACTTCTGACCTCGGACTTCGGACCTCACTCAACACGTCGGAATGCAGATTGAAGATTGCAGATTTCAGATTGAAGGCTTCGTAGTCGGTGCGCGATCTGAGCGTGCTAACATCCATCCTTCGGAATCCATGAAACCTACGGGCGAGAACGTGGTGCGGATTGAGGCGGAGGCGCTGCGGGCGCTGGCGGACCGCATTGCCGGTCCGATGGCGGCGGCGTTCCAGCGGGCCGTGGATTTGATGTATTGCTGCGCCGGACGCGTCGTGGTCACCGGGATGGGAAAAAGCGGTTTGATCGCGCGCAAGATTGCGGCCACATTGAGTTCGACGGGAACTCCCGCGCTGTATCTCCACCCGGTCGAGGCGCTGCACGGCGATCTGGGAATGGTGGTGCGCGGGGATGTAGTGCTGGCGTTGTCAGCGAGCGGAGAGACGGAAGAGATTCTGGCGCTGCTGGCGACGATTAAGCGTTTGCAGGTGCCACTAATTTCGATGACCGGCGACGAGGTGTGGCACCCCACAGACGGAAGAGTGCAAAGCAGAAACACAAGGTCCCTCGACGTCGCTCGGGATGACACTGAAAAGATGTCGACGTTGGCGGCGGCGGCGGATGTGGCGCTGGATTGTTCGATTGCGCAGGAGGCTTGTTCTCTGGGGCTAGCTCCGACCGCTTCGACTACGACCATGCTCGCGCTCGGCGATGCGCTGGCGGTGACGTTGAGCGAGCGCAGGGGATTCAAGGAAGAGGACTTCGCAAATCTGCATCCCGGAGGCAAATTGGGAAAACGCCTGGCGCGCGTGGAGTCTCTCATGCACAGCGGGGAGGCCCTGCCCTGCGTCACGCCGGCGACGAAGATGCCGGATGTGATCTACGAGATGTCGCGCAAAAAGTTGGGAGTAACGGCAGTGGTCGAGGGAGAGAGACTGGTGGGGATCATCAGCGACGGCGATTTGCGGCGTTTGCTCGAGAAGCGCGGGAAAGACGTGATGGATCTGACGGCGGGTGAGGCCATGACACGCGATCCGAAGACGATTGGGAGGGACGAGTTTGCGGCGACCGCCATCGCAATGATGGAAGAGAAGAAGATCACTTCGCTGATGGTGGTGGACGGAGATCGACGAATCGAAGGCATCGTTCACCTGCACGATTTGTGGGAGACGGAAATGATGTAGTCATTTGTAATTTTGTAATCGGGTAATTTGTAATTTAACGCATCAGGATTTGCGATCTCAAATTACCAAATTACAAAATTGCAAATTTACTAAATGGGGTTCCCATGTATCACTACGATCCGAAAACCGCGCTGGAAGAGTTGACCGAAGATGCGACGCTGCCTAATCCCGTGCACGTGCGGGACATGATTCTGCGCAAGAAGCTGACCGCCGACAAATCGCTGGAGTTGAACCGGCTATTTGTGGAATATCAGAAATTTTTCGGCGAGGCGCAGAAGCTGGGGAAAGAGATTTTGAAGAAGCTGGCGTAGACCGGCTACTTTACTCCGCGGCGTGGTTTCCTGTGACCTCTCTGTTCCTCGACCGAACAGAGGCTGCAGTCCAAAGTTAGTCGCTGGCTTTCATGGTCCGAAGCGTTTCCAACTGTTCCTCTCGCTTGGGGTCCGGCTTCCCTGCAACGGTCATGGTTCTGTAATAAGCCATAATGTTTTGTTTAGTGCCAGCCGGGATGATTCGGTCCGGTTTCGACGTGAGGCGCGCCAGCAGTTGCGCATAGGTCGCATCGGCGAGCGAATATTCGCCTCGCTTCACGTGATCTCCCGTATCCAGGTCGATGTTGGCCAACTTTATTTCATCCCCGGTGTTTGCCAGCTTGTGCAGCATATCGCGAAAACTATCCAACGTGTGGTTCACACTGCTCTGGTACATCTCGTAAGTCTGTGGATTAGGAATCTTGATAGCCAGATCTGATGCAGCCCCGACCTTCGGGATGATGAAGACCAGAACCGCCAGCAGATGCGCTTTGATCCCTGGCCCCTTCTGGCTGTGCTTCCATTTTCGTTCATAGGCCGTTTGGGCCAGACGTTCCCGAAAAATGCGGTCGGTTTCGGAAGCTATGTGGGGCGGGAACTGGCGGTGGTGCAGCACCACCTCCGCCTCCGCAAAAGCCGGGATGAAGCTGCGGACGGATGTGCGGTAACTGCGCAGGGCCGGATGCGCGCGCCCCAGCACTTCGTGGATATCGAATCCGTAGGTCTTGAAAAAAGCTTCTTCCAGGAACTTCCGTGGAACCTGGAAGCCGATGTAGCGCAGATACGCCGCAGGCGGGAAATCGCCATCGGAGAGTTCGGCGATGTCGAAGGCGAACTCTGTTCGGATATGGCCATGCGGGCTTTCGTCGTAAGTAACCGAAGGCCCGAATTCTTGCTCCAGTTTGGGAAACTCAATTGCCGTTGCGCGATTGATTGCCTGGGAGTGGCCAACAGAATCTCCGACGTAGTGCGACAAGGCGCCTATAGCAAATGCATACTCGTCCAGAGAATGCGCATTGCCCAGAAGCCAGGTAACGAAGTCGCCGGTGCGCACATAGTGAGTGAGATTGCTGAAGAACCGTTTGCCGAATGGATAGTAGCCCATATCCTGCACGACCGAGCCACCATATGCGTAGGCATGAGCCTCCCGAAGTTGTTCCTCGGTTGCCCCGGGAAATTTTGCCAATAGCAAGGGCCGGATGGAATCGTTCCACGCCAGGTCAATCAAGGCTTCGTGGGTGAGAACCGAGTATGCCTGCAAATTCGGCGCAGATAAGGTGAGGACACACAACATGAGCGCTGCCATGCGCGAGGCATCGAATCGCTTGTGGCGCTTTCCAGACATTGAGAACCAGGCGGGTGTCTTCGCTCTTTAAAGCGGGCGTGCAGACGCCTTCGGTGATCACAAATCTCACACCCTACGGCCTCAGCTTCGATGCCCGCGGCGGCAGAGGAGTTGCAAGCATCGTCGCCAGCGCTGGAAATGCCTTGATACAATAACCAATTCCCAAATGAAGGGTGCGGGCTCTTGTGTCTCGGGACTCAGGACTCGCAACTCAGGAGTCACCCGGGACTCACTATGCATCGATGGTCAGAGCTGTTTATTCCTACATTGCGCGAGGCGCCGGCGGATGCCGAAGTCGCGTCGCACAAATTCCTTGTGCGGGCCGGGTATATCCGGCAGCTTGCGGCGGGAATTTACTCGTATCTTTTTCTGGGTAACCGCTCGTTCAACAAGATCGTGGGCATTGTGCGCGAGGAGATGGATCGGATCGGACAGGAATTCTATTTGCCGGCCCTGCATCCGCGGGAGCTCTGGGAGGTCTCAGGGCGCGCGGCGATCATGGGCGAAAACCTGTTCCGGCTGAAAGACCGCAAGGGCACGGAGATGGTACTGGGCATGACCGAAGAAGAGGTCATGACCTCGATCGCACTGAAAGATCTGCGCAGCTACAAGCAGTTGCCGCAGATCTGGTATCAGATTGCCCCGAAATTTCGCGACGAGCCGCGTCCCCGGTCCGGGCTGCTTCGCGTGCGGCAATTCATGATGAAGGACTCATACTCGTTCGACATCGATGCGGCGGGACTCGACGTTTCTTACAAGAAACATTACGAGGCGTACTGCCGGATTTTCGATCGCTCCGGCCTGAAGTACATGGTGGTGGAGGCGGACTCGGGTGCGATGGGCGGAAAAGAGTCGCACGAGTTCATGGTGCGGACCCCGGCGGGCGAAGATCAGATTGTGAGCTGCGATGGCTGCAACTACGCGGCGAACATGGAGAAGGCAACCTCGAGGCTTGAAGTGGTGGAAGATCTCTGGCCCGAAGGGGATGGCAGGCCGCTCGAAGTGCATACCCCCGGGCAGAAGACAATTGAAGATGTTGCGAAATTTCTGGGCGTGTCGCCGAAAAACAAGATCAAGACGCTCGCCTTGATGGCTGACACGACAGACAAGACCGGAAAGAAGCAATCGCGAGCCATTGTCGTTTTGATGCGCGGCGATCATCAACTGAACGAAGCGAAGCTGAATGCGACGGTCGCGACCGCGACGCGTGCGATGACAGAACCGGAGATCGAGGCGCTGTTCAACTCTCCGGCCGGATATCTCGGACCCATCGGGATTGAGTGGGCGAAGGATTTGAAGGACGGGAACCATCCGGCGCTGCTTGTCGATAAGGCTCTCGAGGGACGAGCCAATCTGATTGCTGGTGCAAATAAGAAGGACTATCACCTGAAGAATCTGACGCCGGGGAAGGACTTTCATCCCACTGCGTATGCGGATTTGCGCTCGGTGACGGCGGGCGAGGCGTGCGCGAACTGCGGCAAGCCGCTGCGCATCGATACCGCGGTCGAGGTCGGGCACATTTTCAAGCTGGGTTATCGCTATTCCGAGTCGATGGGATTGCGCGTGCTCGACAAAAATGGCAAAGAAGTTATGCCGATCATGGGCTGCTACGGGATCGGCATCGAGCGCATTCTCACTGCCGCCATCGAGCAGGGCAACGACGAGAACGGATTCTGGCTGCCGGCGGCGATTGCTCCGTTCGAAATTGTAGTCTCGCCCGTAAACATGAAGGATGAAGCCGTACGGAACGCCTCGGAGGACATCGCAAAACGGCTGGAAACGGCTGGCTTTGATGTAGTTCTGGACGACCGCGACGAGCGCCCCGGGGTGAAGTTTAAAGACGCCGACCTGGTTGGTATCCCCTTTCGAATCACGGTGGGAAAGAAGGTTACCGAAGGTACTGTGGAGGTCGTTATTCGTTCGACTCGCGAAGTGCGCGATGTTACGATCACGGCGATTGTCGACCATCTAAAGGAGTTGCTCGGCCGGAGCTAAGGGCGGTTCCCTATCCCGGGCGGGCAGATTACGGGGATATGGGAACGATAAAGGCGCTCATCGGGATCCTGGCGATTGTAGGCAGCATTTATGCGGCATGGCAGATCGTGCCGCCGGAACTCAGCAACTATTCGTTTCAGGACGATCTGCGCAATATCGCGATGATGGCTGGATCCAACCCTCGTCAGACAGATCAGGATCTCGTCGACGCCGTAATGAAGAAGGCGCAGGAGCACCAGATCACGCTGACTGCCGAGCAGGTCACGGTGCAACGCATGGGTACGCCGGGAGCGCCTGCGGTTTACGTCGCCGCGGATTACAGCGTTCCGGTCAATTTCCCGGGGTATTCCTTCACCCTGCACTTCACGCCCTCGAGCGGGAATAAGGGTTTCTAAACGCTTGTTCTTTCGGGCATTTTCCTTTCACAAAATTGCAATCTGGCAAAACCGCGCCAGCGTTCCGCGAATGCGACGGCACGATGCCGTTGGCTCAGCGGCCGAGACAGCGGCGCGCATGTTGCCGCTCTCGCAAGGATGGTGGACACTCCAGCAGGAAAGCGGGGGTAACGGGACAATGACATTGGTAACGTTGCCTCGACGTTACGCGCGGCCTAACATCGACAACGAGACAGGTTTCTGCACCGTCGAAGCGGTTCGAACGCGGGCCAGAAACGAGCAGTGATGAGCGGTGCTCACCAGGGCATTTCGTTCTGCAAGAAACACAAACAGATTCAGGGCGGGGGCGGTTCATGACGATGAAGGTTCGAGCGCTTTGTGTGGCAACGGTGCTGGCAGCAACGATGTGGCTTGCCGGTTGCGGTCACTATACCTGCGGGGCCACGTTTGGCGCCTCGTCGTGCTCTGGCGGCGGCAGCGGCCTCTCGTCGAGTGGTTCGGGTAACGGCCTGACCCAAACTGTTTTTGTCTATTTCATGAATGATGGGTCCGGAGAGATGGCGCTCGAGGCTTTGAATCTCAATAACAACCAGACCTTCAACGGCATCGGCGGCTTCGTCACGCCGAGTTTCACAGGCGCGTCGGGATCCGACGGCGGCGTGGTCGTGGTGAGCAAGAAATACCTCTACGTGCCGTTCGCGAATGGCGCGGTTTTTGGTTTTGCAATCGACTCCTCGAGCGGCGCCTTGACGCCGATCGCAGGTACCGGAGGCAGCAGCCCGTTCACTTCACCTTCTGGTGGGTCGGCTGTGGTCGCCCACCCGGCGGGAAGCTTTCTCTATGTCGGGGGCGCCGGCGGGGTGACAGCGTTCACCGTCAATTCGGACGGTTCGCTCAGCGAGGTCGCGGGATCACCTTTCTCCACCGGCGGAGTGACGCCGATCCAGATGTCCATCGACGGAGCGGGCAAGTTCTTATACGCGCTCGACGGCGCGTCGCTGACGGTGTTTAGCATCGAATCGGATGGCAGTCTCGTGATGGCTGTGGGCAGCCCGTTCCCGTTCAGCATGCTGCAGATCGAGCCAGATAAATCTGGCACCTTCATGGTGGGTATTACTGGGCAGACAGGCGCAACCGGTGGGGCGGGAGATCCAACTGTGTATGTGTTCTCGATTGGATCGTCGGGGGTCCTGACGCAAACCAGCAACGTCACCACCGTAAACCCGCCAGCGTACATGCAGGTGGATGCCGGCGGAGGGTTTGTATACACCTTTAATCAAACTGCCTTTGGCGCGACCGCGCCTTCCCAACCTATGGAAGGGTTCTCGCTTGCCAGTGGAATTTTGACAGCCCTGCCCAGCACCTCGTTCTCGCAACTGGATGCCGCAATGGGCAAGCTCGATCAGGCCGGTCTGTATATCTTCGCAGACGCGCAGATACCCAGTACCGACGTGGGGGGCACCTTCGTATACGGCATCAACAGCGATGGCAGCTTGTCGAACACCCTTCCACACGCTGGAACCCCGAGCACCAGCTACGCTGTGACCGACGAACCATAGAAGTTAAGGCTCTGATATTGACGGCTTAGAGACCCGCATGAACCGCGGGTCTCTTTTCGTTTACAGGCAGGGCGGTACAATGGGACATACGCCCCATCATCCAAAACGAACAGGAAGTAGCATCAAACCTTTTAGGGAGCCCCATCGTCTGATTGACACCGAAGGGGACGAGTCGAGATTGTGACCATCAAGATCAGGATTCCGAGAGGAAACGAAGCGGGCCGGGGGATTCGCGGGCTCCCGCGGGACCCCGTGCTACGGGCTGCGCTGGTCGCGTTTCTGCTGCTGGGTGTTACGTTTACGATCTTTTTCTCCTACTACTACATCAAGTACGACCGGATTATCGAGCGGCGCTTCCGCACGCCCGTGTTTGCCAATTCAGCAAAGATCTACGCCCTGCCGCAAGTCGTGCGCGAGGGCGAAACGATTGACGCCAAAGAAATCGCAGCCGAGTTACGCCGAGCCGGATATTCGGATAAAGACGGCGAGTCCAAGATGGGGACGTTCCATCTGCAGAAGAACGCCATCGACATCACTCCGGGGGAAGAGTCTTACCACAGCCCAGAGTCGGCTCGCATCACGATTCAGGATGGGCAAGTCCAGCAGATCACGAGCCGGGGCACTGAACTATCGGCATACGAACTGGAGCCGCAACTGGTGACGGCCCTATTCGACGCGGAGCAGCGCTCCAAGCGCGAACTGGTGAAGTACAACGAAATTCCTCCCATGATGGTGCAGGCCACGCTCGCCATCGAAGACCGGCGGTTCTTCGAGCACAGCGGAGTGAACTTCCTGCGCATGGCGGAGGCGGCCTGGATCGACCTGGTCCGCGGGCGGCACGAGCAGGGCGGATCCACGATCACGATGCAGCTTTCGCGCGGATTCTTCCTGACTCCGGAAAAGACGATCCGGCGCAAGCTGACCGAGATGCTGATCGCCGAGGAACTGGAGCAGAAGTTCTCGAAGCAGCAGATTTTTGAGTTCTATGCGAACTGGGTCGACCTCGGACAACGAGGATCGTTTGC
>Ga0335083_10012811_pt1 | contig 10010 bp, 8 predicted proteins | sample Lox_Sample_42_FD_206716 | JGI IMG/M metagenome (GOLD analysis project Ga0335083, IMG submission 206716) | Soil microbial communities from Loxahatchee National Wildlife Refuge, Florida, United States - Lox_Sample_4.2 | ecosystem: Environmental > Terrestrial > Soil > Wetlands | place: USA: Florida...
TGTGCAATTCCGTCCTGCATCACCTGGCAGAACCGGAGAAGTTGCTCCGGGAAATCGCACGGCTTGCAGCCCCAGGCGGCGCGGTTCTGTTGAGAGACTTGCGGCGGCCAAATCGGCTGGCGTACCCGTTGCACGTCCGCTGGCACGGGCGGAACTATTCAGGCGCGATGCTGCGGCTCTATCGCGATTCGGTGCGGGCGGCCTACACCACGCTGGAGCTGCAGCGGATGCTGAGTGCTTCGGGCATCTCCGGCGCGCGCGTCTTCCAACATCGTTCCACTCACATCGGGATTGAGCGCGCGGCCGGCTGACTCAGTCGTTCGCGACAGCTTCGGCGCCGCCGGAGCGCTGGATCACCATCAGCGTCTGGTCATCGGCCTGGCGTCGCCCTGCGCAGTGCTTTTCCACATCCGCGACGCAAGAGTCCACGATACCCTTCGGTTCATGACCGTATCGGCCGGACACTGCGCGCGAAAGTCCGTCGATCCCATATTCGTCGCCCGCCGGGTTCCTCGCCTCCGAGATCCCATCGGTGTAGAGAAGCAGGCTGTCGTGGGGCTCCAGCTTCACGCGATGAACGGAGAAAGTGCCGTTCGCAAAAAGGCCCAGGGGCAATCCAGTCGCTTCGATCCTCGTTACGCCACCCTTCGACGCCAGCAGAATCGGGAAATGGCCGGCGCTGGCGATCTCGATTTCTCCGGAACGGTTGGCGCGTCCGCAGACTAGGGTTGCGTACTGACCGGCGATGGTGCTCTCGCAGAATGTGCGGTTCGCCATCTCCATAAGGCGATCGAGCGGGAGCCCGATTCCCGAAAGAGCCCGAAACATGGCGTGCAGATGAGTCATCAGCATGGAAGCCGCAACACCCTTTCCGGAAACGTCGCCTAGCAGAAAAATCATCCCGGCATCATCGCCCGAGCCGGGAATCAGATCGCAATAGTCCCCGCTGACGATGCCAGCGGGGCGATAGAAGTAGTGAACCCGCCAGTCGCGAAAACGCGTGGCGGTTGCAGGCAGTAAACCGCGCTGTACTCGCGACGCCAGCTCGAGGTCGCGTTCCAGAGCGCGCTGTTCCTCGCTCGTCAGGTGGTCGAGGCACAATCGAGTCAGTGGATCAGCGATCAGGCGTTCCTTCTCGACGCTTTCGTGGCAAACGTCGCAGATGCCGTACGTGCCCTCATCCATTTCCCGAACCGCTGTTTCGACATCGCGCAGGAGTTTGAGAAATGGCGCGGAAGAAGATGAAGGTGAACCGGCGGGGATCGTCGAGATGGCCGCTTTCAGGCTGTCGCGGCGCTTCTCCAATTGCTCGCGAAGGTAGGGATCGGTGACTGAGGCCATTGGGTTCTCCGGTGGCGATACTCTCGCCATTTGAGCTGCCGCGCTATCCGATTCTGGCATGGAGGTTGCCTTCTTCGGTCTTATCGCAATTAGATTCAGAGTTCTTCTCCGAGGATTCAAGTTCGAGCGGCGCGATCGGCCCGAGAGACGACTTGCGTTCGAGCCGGGTTAGGCGCTGCTCGAACCGGCGGCGCCGTTCGCGATAGTTTGCGGCTCCGATCGTGCCGAGGCGGTGGGCGTTGCGCAATTCGAACAGGGCCTTCTTCGTTAAAGCGGCGGCGCGATGCGGCTGGCGTGCGCGGTGTTCGTAGTAGATAGCGATCTGTTCGTAGGCTTCGAGGCCCTCGCGTGAGTTTCCCAGCATTCCTTCCCAGAGCTGCAACGCGAGCACGAAATCACCGTCGCGCTTGGCGAGACGCGCCAGCGAGCTGCGCGCGGCGCGGTCGGTTTCCACCGGCAGTTCGCGGGCGATGGACTGCGCGTAATGTCTCCGGGCGCGCGAAACATCGCCGCGGCGCTCGCAAATGCGCGAGATGCCGTAAAGTTCAAGAGCGTTGCCGCCGTGCGCTTCGGGATTTTCGAGCAACGAAAGGACGCGGGCAGCGAGGGCGGCGAGGCCGCGCAGGTCCATTTGGTTGTGGTGGAAAATGGGGAGCAGCGCCTCGGCTGAGCCCCCTCGCAAGTAGTCGAAGTAGATCTCGGGAATCAGCCACGAGTTCATGTCCGAGCCGCGATTCCAACCGAGCACTTTCAGCTCGAGTTCCGCCAGACGTACGGAGCCGATGCGCAGCCGCCAAAGGTTTCGCGCCGGATGCAGGAAGTCGAGGTGCGCGCGCAATGCCGGCGGGCGGATGGCACGCGTCATCCGATAACGCGTCTCAAGCAGCGGCCAGTCGAACGACTTGCCGTTGAATGTGACGAGCACGGGGCGTTCGGCGATGCGCTCGGCCAGAGCAACCAGCAGGGAATGTTCGTCGGTGTAGTCGCGCATGAACAATTGCTCGACTTCGAGGCCGCCGGCGTCCCACCACGCGATACCGACGAGAAACGGATAGGTGCCGGTGCCGCCAGTAATGCCGGTGGTTTCCGTATCGAGGAAAAGCCACCGGCGCGGATCAGCGATTTCGCGCGAAGCGCCCGGCGCGATGAGCTGAAGCGTGCCCGGGTCGAGGGGGCCATCAGGAGCGCCGAGGCCGGGCGCATCGGTGACAGGCTCCGAGTACCATTTGCGCAGAGCGAGATGCTCGCCGAATTCATTAGCGGCGATCTGTGCCTGTAGAAGCTCGATGAGGCGTTCCGCGCCTTCGGGAAGCTCGCAGGAACGGCTGCGAGAGCAATCGTCGTTGGCGGAGCGTGAAGCAGTTGAATCGCGCCGTGGCGCGGGGCGGAGGGCCTTGAGACGGCCAAGCAGCTGCGAGCTAGTCACGGGAAGCCTCTATGCGCATAGGCGCTTCAGGATTGCCAGGGCTGCTTCCTTCGCTCGTTCCGTCTTCATCCCGGAAGGGCCGACGCAAGAGGGGCAGCCCTTGTCGCACGGGCAAGACGCGATCAGCTCGCGCGTCTTCGCGAGCAGCAGGTCGTAGACACGGTAGAGCGGCTCGCTGAAGCCGATGCCGCCGGGGTAGGCGTCGTAGAGATAGAGATTTGGCTCGAAGAACTCTTTCTCGTCGAGATCATGCATGGCGGTCGACGCGTCCTGCCATTCGGTTTCGACGCCCGGGCTGGCGGGGCGTTCGCCGACGGCGGTGCCCAGATCACGGCGGTCGCACATCAGCAGCAGCGAGGCCATCGATTCGAGCGCATAGAGCAAGCCGAAAATACCGCTCTGACGCTCCGAAAGGGTGAATGGAAGCGACGCGAGAAGCGGCTGCCCCAGCGTGATCCAGAAGGCCGTGGTGTGCATTTCGTTTTCGGGCAGCTCGAGTTTCCCATCGCCGACGTTCTCGTTGGTGAAGAACTTGATCTTCTTGAAGCCGATGACCTGTGAGCGGACGAGGACGTCGCCATGAGCGCGAGAAGAAGACGACGGCAGACGCGATTCGTCGGCGATTTCGAGGACGCGGACCTGCGTGTAGCGAATCGCGTCCGTGTAGTACTCGATGTTGACGCGGCGGACGTAAGCTTTGCGCTCGTCAAAATCCAGCCGGTCGACGTGATATTGCTGGCCCTGGTGAAGATAGATCGCCTTGGGGTGTACGGTCGTGAGCGCGGAGGAAAAGTCGACTTCGCCGATCACAACCGGTGCGCCTTTCTTCGCTCCCTCGGTGTTGCCGTCATCTTCGGCTGAGCCGAGGATGATGACGAAGTTGTCCGAAGTGACCGAGCGCAGGCTGACCGTATCCGCCGGATAGGCCTCCTGAATCCAGTGCCAGTTCGCGCCGCTGCGGTGCAGGAAGCCGGCTTCAGCAAGGCGCGAGCACAGCTCCTGCAAATCCACCTTCCCGAATTTCTCGTCCGGGCCGATTGGCAGCTCGAACGCGGCGCATTTCAGGTGATTGACCAGGATTTCCAGATTGTCCGGCTGCACATAGGCGTGTTCGGGAGAGCGGCCAAAGAAATAGTCGGGATGCTGGACAATGAACTGGTCAAGAGGGGCAGAGGACGCGACGAGAACGGCGCAGGAAGTGCCGCTGCGGCGGCCGGCGCGGCCGGCGCGTTGCCAGGTTGACGCGATGGAGCCTGCGTAGCCTGCCATGACGCACGCATCGAGCGAGCCAATGTCAATGCCGAGCTCGAGGGCGTTCGTGGCGACGACGCCACGCACGCGCCCTTCACGCAGGCCGCGCTCGATTTCGCGGCGCTCGTTTGGCAAATAGCCGCCGCGATAGCCGCGAATCGGCTCAGCGCCGCCCGGCGCCGTGGGATTGGCCTGCTGCAAGTACGTCAGTAGGACTTCCGTGTGCAAGCGGCTGTTGGCGAAGACAATCGTTTGCTGCTTGCGCGCGAGGAGTTCCTTGGCGACACGCGTCGTCTCGGTCAGGTAACTGCGCCGGATGCCGAGGTTCCGGTTGATCATCGGCGGGTTGAAAAAGACGAAGAGCTTCTCGGCGGCGGGCGCGCCATTTTCCTCGATCGTTTCGACTTTCCGCGCCGTCAACTGAGCGGCGAGTTCGCCGGGATTGGCGATCGTGGCGGAGCAGCAGATGAATTGCGGGCGCGAGCCATAGAACTGCGCCACGCGTGCGATGCGGCGCAGCACATTGGCGAGATGGCTGCCGAACACGCCGCGATAGGTGTGCAGCTCGTCGAGCACGATGTAGCGAAGATTCTCGAAGACGCGAGTCCACTTCGTGTGGTGCGGCAGGATGCCCGTGTGGAGCATGTCGGGATTCGTGAGGATCACGTGGCCGCGCTCGCGGATGGCTTTGCGGGCATCCGACGGCGTGTCGCCGTCGTAGGTGAAGACGCCGAATGCATCGTCCACACGCGTGGCGAGGTCGTGAAGTTCGGTGAGCTGGTCCTGGGCGAGAGCCTTGGTGGGGAAGAGATACAGGGCGCGCGTGTCGGTGTTTTCGAGAATGGCGTTCAGTATCGGGAGGTTGTAGCAGAGCGTCTTGCCGGAGGCCGTGGGCGTGACCACCACGAAATCTCTTCCTGCACGCGCCAGCTCGGCGGCGGCGGCCTGATGGGAATAAAGGCGGTCAATCCCTTTTGCGCGGTAGGCAGCGGCCAGTTCCGGCCGGATCCACTCCGGCACGGGGCGGCAGACGGCGTCGCGGGCCGGTATGTGCTTGACCGAGGTTAGGACCTCGTCGGTGCGGTAGCGGGCCGCCAGCGCGCTCAGGGCCTCCTGGACGGTGTCGAGCGTGGATTGGGGTCTGCGAGCCAGCGTTTGCGATGCGGGTGATGCCATTGCGCCTCCCATTGCGCTGAATCGGCTGGAATGCGCAGGCTATCGCCCGTCCCTGGCATTTCGCCTTTTATTCGCTGGAGGGTAGCACAGGGCCAAAGCCCGAGCAATGGCGAATTTCAGTCCGTGCTTGCAGGCGGAGACACCGGGCCCGAAGGCCACCGGGTGTTCAGAGTCGCGCCGTTTTGGGGTCGTGCTTGCGGAAGTGGGCGACGCGGATGTGTTTGAACTTCTCGTTCTCCACCCGGTAGATGCACCAGTTGGTGGTGATGTAGACGTCGCCCGCTTTCATGGAGCGTCCCGCGAAATTATCGTAGTCCTTGAAGAAGTGAAATTCCGTGTACATCTCCGCGGCGATCATGTCGCTTTCTTGAATGATCGTCTGGACTTCGAGCGCTTCGCGGCAGGATTTGTGGAGCTCAACGTATTGTTCGAGAAAGCCGTCGCGGCCGCGGCGGGTCACCGGAGTGGCGTTGGGATTCGCCAGCATGGTCGGATACTCGATCAGCACGTCGGGATGGTAGAACTCCATCACCTTCTCATAGCGCTTGTGGTTGAAATGATCGATGTACTGAAGAAGCTGGCTCTTTTCCACGATTGGCCCTCCCGTTTGGCGCGAGGGTTGTAGCATGGCGGGAGTTTCCAAACAAGGAAGCGCTACTTGTGCGAGCGGTAGAGGATCACGCGGACTTTCTCGAGCGTGACGAGTCCGCCGCCGATCATTTGGTCCAGCTGAGGAAGAATCTGTTCGATCCGCTCGGCCGTTTCGACCACCTCAATCACGATGGGCAAGTCCTGCGAGAGCCGCAGAACCTTGTCCGTGTGGTAGACGCTCGAGCTGCCGTAGCCGCCGACGCCGCGGAGCACGGTGGCGCCGCTGAATTTCTCCTTGCGCAGCAGCTCGACGATGGCTTCGTAGAGCAGCTTGCCGTGCCATTTGTCGGATTCGCCGATGTGGATCCGCATCAGGGTGCGCTCGCCTTCAAAGCGCTCGTGCTTGGTTGCGTCGGACATGATTTTCTCCTTACGCGCTACGAAATGCGTTCAGCGACGCGCATGCCGAGCAGGACGCAGACGATTCCGCCGATCAGGCTGCCGAACACGTAGATGGCTCCATTCCGCCACTGTCCGTCCTGCAGCATGCGCACTGCTTCCCAGCAGTAGCTCGAAAACGTGGTGAACCCGCCGATAAACCCGACCATGATGCCGATGCGCCATTCAGGCGGGAAGGAAAGATGTAGCAGCGCATACTGCCCGATGCCGCCGATCAGGAAACAGCCGATCAGATTCACGATGAGCGTACCCGAGGGAAACGTCGAGGGCGCGGTGCGGGCCTGGATGACACCCTGCAAAGCATAGCGGCAGAGGGTGCCGAGGGCGCCGAAGACGAGCAGCAGAACGATGCGCACGAGTGCTCCTTGTACTGCGAGAAATCGGGCGCCGCTTGCGCCAACAAAAAAAACTCCTGGCGCCGGGCGGCGGCCAGGAGTCATCAGTCCCGTGAAGGACGGTTCAGGCGAACTCCATCGCCTTTCAATCTTCGAGGAAATCTTAGCACAGCACAGTTAAAAACAATGGGCACAGAGCCACAGCTCCGTGCCCTCGAAACCACCTACAACGACTCTATTGCTTGCTGGCTGAAGCGGTTGATTCGGGTTTGCCGCCTGGCTTGGACACCTGGTAGCGCGTCAGGTAGAGCAGGAACGGTGTCACTTCCAGCGGCCTTTTTTCGCGGGCCGAGCTGAGCGTCACCGGCTTGGACTTCAGCAACTCCACGCGATCGTCCCAGGGATTGAGTTTCACGCGTGAACCGAGAGGCAGAGCCGCGACTTGATCCACCCGATCCTGCTGGAGCGGCGGGCCCAGGCTGGCGAGCGACGCACCGAAGGTCACACCGTTGCCCAGGCGCGCGTCGATCAGCGAGGGTAGCGCGGAATTTTCCGCGGAGAGCTGCTTCATGAACAGAGCCGCGTTTCCAAGCTTGTCTTTGTAAGGCGAGTGCTTCAGAAGATCGAAGGCCTTCTTGTTAGCCAGATCGATATCCGAAGACGTGCCCTTGAAGGAGAAGCGCGAAAGCGCCTCGCCCGCTGAAACGTTCGTCGTGTCGTTGAATCCCCACTGGTCGGTCGAAGGCTTGGTCATGATGACGCCGGCCAGCTCCTGCGCGAGAACAGCGGCGAGGCTGGCCTCGTCAGGCAGCACATCGATCAGCCCTCGGCTCATGACGATGGTGTGGCCGATAGAGAAAGATTCGAGTGTGCCGGTGAGCATCACGCGGCAGTGAACATCCACGTCGAGGTTGTTCGTCACTTCGAGGTTGTTGATGACCGTCTCGAGAACCTTGTCCACTTCACTCGGAGGCGCCAGCAATCCGATCCGTTGGAGGCGATCCACCACGTTGTGCTCGGCGCGCTCCTGCCATTCCTGCTGTGCTTCGATCGGCGAATAGTCTTGTGCGCCCTTGCCGCGATCCATCGGAGCCTGATCCAGCGTTGCTTGACTATTGAAGTCTGCCGGATGGTTCGGATTCGTCAGCCCGTAGCCCCACAGGCGAGTCTGCGCCCGGAATCGAATGGGGGAATCCATCGCGCCCTTGATCTCCCTGAGTTCGGATTCCTGACTGTAAACCATCGCGGGCAGCCAGAGGTCGGGCTGGAGATTCATGCGCCAGCTGTCGAAGTGCAGGTTGTAGCCCTTGCCTTCGTTCTCGCCGGTCGTATACATGCCGTTGAAGCGCACGACGGCGAATCCCTGGTCTTCGGCCCAGATGCGTCCATTGAACCGGCCCCGGCCGCTCTTGGGCAGCGGCGTGACGTCAAACACGACGCAGCGGACTTCGCCGAGGAATTCGCGGCCCACGTAATTGAACTCGTAGTGCGAGCGGTCGAACCCGTTCGGATCGACGTAGACCATTTGCAGGAAGCCCTCGGGGACGTAGGTCGAGGAACCCTCCAGGTGTGAGAAGGGGTTGAAGCTGAAGCCTTCGCCCTTGCCCTTCTTCCGCTCCTTGTTATCCAGCATGGAGGTGTCCGCGATGCCGCCGGACAGCTGAGCCTGCCCAAGGAAGTAATGATCTTTCACGGGGACCACGCCCAAGTCGGCATCCGCCTTCATGTCCTGGACGTAGGTCTCGATGATCGGCGTGTAGCGGCGGATTACCGCGACTTCGTCGTGCTCCCGGGCGATGATCTGGTCGATCGCCTGGTTCACGGTAGTCACATTGGAGTTGCTGGATTGAGCCGCGGCACCGGTGGCCAGGATGCCAGCCAGAACAGCCGCAGCAAATGACAGATTCAACGCGCGCATAAACGCCCCCTTAAGAGATGCCTGACAGGCGAATGAGGTTACCCGGTTGCTCAAATAGGGTAGCAAGGACTAGAACTATGTGGATATCCCGGCACTCGGCCTGTGCGCAATAGATCAGTCCTGTCCGCTAGTACAGGGCAAGGCCGCTGTTTTCTATGGCTTGACACCTGTGCAGGCGACCGATATAGAGATGCTATGCCTCAATCGTTCTTTATGTTCGACTTTGGAACAGATGAAGAAGCAGCCCAGCAAGCCCGCCACAAGATCGAGGGCTGGAAGCAGGGGTTTCGGCTTGGCGATAAGATGGCTCTGAAATTCGACCGCGAGGAAGCCACTGGGAAGGGCGAGGAAGCGGCTAGTTCCACGGAGAAGCCCGTCAAGAAGGCGGCGAAGAAACCTTCCGAAAAGAAGGGTGACAGCGCTGAGCCAACAACCCGCGTGAAACTGCTTCTGCGCTTGGCATTCTCCGACCACGAGAAGCTGACGTTTCAGAGATGGCTCGACCGGATCCCCAACGAGGAGCCGTTCAAGGGAGCCAAGCCGCAGATGGTGCGCAGCGGCGATCCGGAACACTTCAGGGTCGCGGAACTCTTCGATTCTCTTGACTGAGGGGGATGGCGGGCGAGGATAGGCGCGCCCGACCCCGGGAATTTGGCTATAATGAGCCGAAGGTTTGTTCAGCGAGTCCGTCCTTCCGTCGGAGGCATTCCCGATGGCCTCTCAGGTCAAAGTCAAGACAACCGGATTTGACGCGACGAAATATCACGGCCTCGACCGCGATGCGCTGATCCGCATCTACCGCACGATGTTCCTTTCCCGGCGGCTCGACGACCGGGAGATTCAGCTCAAACGCCAGAACAAGATCTTCTTCCAGATCAGCGGGGCGGGGCACGAGGCCGTTCTCGTCGCTGCGGGCCTGCTGCTCAAACCCGGTTACGACTGGTTCTTCCCCTATTACCGCGACCGGGCGCTCGCCCTCACACTCGGGGTCACTCCGTACGACATGCTTTTGCAGGCGGTGGGCGCGGCGGACGATCCGTCTTCCGGTGGACGGCAGATGCCATCGCATTGGGGCAGCCGGCGGCTGAATATCGTGCCCAGCGCGTCGTCGACTGGGATGCAGTGGCTGCACGCGGTGGGCTCGGCCGAAGCGTCGGTCTACTACGAGAAGCTTCCAAAGGCGCTTGAGCAGGCGCGCAAAGCTCCGATGGGCGATTCGCTCAGCTATCACCGCGACGAGATCACGTTTGTCTCGGGCGGCGACGGCTCGACCAGCGAAGGCGAATTTTTCGAGGCGCTCAACGCGGCTGCGCTCCGAAAGGCTCCGGTGCTCTTCCTGGTCGAAGACAACGGCTACGCGATTTCCGTGCCCATTGAGGCGCAGACAGCGGGCGGAAACATCTCCAAGCTGGCTGCGGGCTTTCCGAACTTCACCTTCGAGGAATTCGACGGCACCGATCCGCTCGAAAGCTACGCGGCGCTGACCCGTGCAGTCGCGCACTGCCGCGCTCGG
>Ga0335083_10012812_pt1 | contig 10010 bp, 8 predicted proteins | sample Lox_Sample_42_FD_206716 | JGI IMG/M metagenome (GOLD analysis project Ga0335083, IMG submission 206716) | Soil microbial communities from Loxahatchee National Wildlife Refuge, Florida, United States - Lox_Sample_4.2 | ecosystem: Environmental > Terrestrial > Soil > Wetlands | place: USA: Florida...
GTCGAGCTGGGAAAGGGCGAGTACCTGACCGGTATGTACGTGGAACGCATGCTGCCCGGTATCAAGGTCCGCAGCAGCATGGGAACCACTCGCGCGGTGTCTCCGAAAGCCCCGGGAGAGATGCCACACGAGACCATCAACGTGAACGTCTTCTTCCTGGCGCCCGATTCCCCGCTGCCGCCGGCCGAGAATGTCGCGGCGCCCACGAAATAGCCACGCCGGAGAGTCGCCGTGAACTGCAAGCATCTGGCACACGCTATCGCGACATGCGGTGTTCTTCTGCTCCCGGAATCGGTGATTGCGGCCGAGGGGCAGCAAGGCCCGCTGGAGGCCATGTCACCGGCGCTGAGGATGCCGCAGACGGACGAAGCCACGGCCCGCCTGGTCTGGCAGGCGGTGGTCAACCAGTTCCCCGAGATCGTGAATGGTCCCGAGCGCGATGGGATCTTCGTGATTGCAATCGCCTTGCGGCCCGATGGCAGCGTCGTGCGCAGCGGCCTGCGTTATTCGGAGCGGGAATCGGACTGGTATGCCAATCAGCAGGCGCTGCGCGAACTGATGCCGGTGGATGCCGGCGAAATTTCGGGCCTCCTGGCGAACCTGGGATATCAGCGCAAAGGCGCCGCGGTGCTGGATGATCGCATCCTGAAGGGAAGGGTGGTCCTCAATGTCCAGATGGTTCCGGCCAACTGGGACGAGACACGCGACAGCGGACTCGTGCAGCGTGCAGTGATACAGCGACATGCCAACCTCTTTCTGCCGCCCAGCGGTGATCACATCAACCAGCTCACGGTGGTGATGAACGAGAAAGGCGAGATCGCACGCGAGCGGGTGGAAGCGCTGACCGTCGAGCACCAGGGCGCGATGGCGACGGTACTGGGTCAATGCCGGCTACCACCGCGGGCGGGAGATTTCGGGGAGTACCGCATCAGCGTGGATGAGGGCGTCGCCGTCTTCGGTGCGCTGGGCGTGGGCCCGGACCAGGTGGGAATGGCTGGTTCGATGCGTTTGTCCGTGCCCATCAGCGCGGCGGTGGCTGCGCAGTCGCCGCGCCCGGTCATCGGCGCGGATGGCATCGAGAGGGGTGTGGTACTTGATACCCCGGAACTGGAGGTGTGCTACGCCTGGCCGCGCCGTCCCGGCGAGCCAGCGGGAGGAACGCCACTGGCATGGGACTCGATTCCCCGGCCGCGCAACCGGACGCCACCACAAATGCTGCAGGTCTACCAGCTTACCGAACAGTACTTTCCCTCGGGAAGCCCGGCGGATGGGAACTGGATGCTGCTCACTTACGATGGCAAAGTGCTGCGCACGGGACACGTCGAGCTGCACAGGGACGAGGCGCTGACCAGCACATATGTGGAGCGCATGCTGCCGGGCATCAAGGTGGGCAGCAGCGAGGGATGGGCTCATACCGTAACGCCCAAAAACCCAGGGGAAATGCACGACGAGATAATCAGCGGGAGCGTCTTCTTCCTGCAGCCCGGTTCGCCGCTGCCGCCGCCCGAGAACGTGCTCCCGGCGAAGTAACAGCACCGGGACCTGCAGCAATGAGCTCCACGAACTGGAAATCGCTGATACGTGCTCTTGCGACATCTACTGCGCTCGTGACGCCGGCTTTCCCGCTGGCTGCTGTCGAGCCACAGAATCCACTGGAGGCCATGCCACCAGCGCTGAGGATGCCGCAGGCGGATGAAGTCACGGCCCGCCTGGTCTGGCAGGCGGTGGCGAACCAGTTTCCCGAAGTCGTGAACGGACCGGAACGGGATGGCACCTTCATCATCGCGATCGCGCTGCGTCCCGACGGCACGGTCGTGCGCAGTGGCCTGCGCTACGCGGCATCGGCCGCCGAGGTGAACTCCGACCAGCAGGCGCTGCATGTCCTGCTGCCCAGTGGCGGCATGTCCACCCCATTGGGCTTCGGGCCACAGGCCAGAGGCACTGTGGTGCTGGCTGGCCGTACCCTCAAGGCGCGCACTGCCATCGCCTACACGATAATGCCCGCCAACTGGGAGGAAGCGCGCGACGTGGCGCTCATCCGGCGTGCGGTGATCGAGAAGCATGTCGATTTGTTCCTGCCCATGAGCGCCGACCACATCAACCAGCTCACGGTCTCGATGAACGAGAACGGGGGGATCGCGCACGAGCGGGTGGAAATGCTGGCTGTCGAGCACCACGAGAACATGTCGAGAGTGGTGGGAGGATGCCAGATTCCCGAGATAGCCGGTGCCTTCACCGCGCTTCATCTGGACGCGAACGCGGCCGCGGCGGGGTTCGCCGATCTTGGTCTCGAGCTGGACCACGTGGGACTGATGGGCATGTTGCAACTGACTCTGCCCGGGAGCGGACGCTCGCCAGCGCCCCTGCCCACCGTCGGCGCGGACGGCATTTCCAGGGGTGCAATGATGGTTTTCGATCCGCCAGTGCTGCAGGTTTGTTACGCCTGGCCGCGTCGTCCCGGCGAGCCCGTGGGAGGAACCGTGCTGGCACAGGATTCGCTTCCCAGGAACGATGCTTCGTCGAGCAACGCCGAATATGAGATTGGCAGACTGGCTGAACGATATTTCCCGCCGGACGGTCCTCGCGGCGGCAACTGGATGCTGCTCACATTCAACGGGAAGGTCGTGCGCACGGGGAACGTCGAACTGGGCAAGGACGAACGCCTGACCCAGACCTACGTGGAGCGGCTGATACCGGGCATCAAGATAGCCGGCAGTTCGGGAATGGAATACTTCTCGGCTCCGAAGCGCCCGGGAGATTCATACGGACCCCAGATACATGTAGACGTCTACTTCCTGTCGAAGGATTCACCGCTGCCGCCGCCCGAGGACATGCCGGCAGTCGCCGATCAGCCGCGCAGGGATTCCAGCAAGGAGGAGCCATGATGCCGCAGGTCATCGCGTACGCGGTCGCGGTCGCGGCGCTGCTGAGTGCCGTCGGACTCTGTGTCGAACAGGTGCTGGGGCGTTGGGGATTGCCGCGCCGTACGGCTTGGTGCTGCGCCATGCTGGTGTCCACGCTGTTTCCGTTGCTGATGATGTCGCGTGCTCATCCTGTGCCAGTGCCAGCTTCAGCGCCGGTCGCGGTTGCCATCCGCCCATCTGCCGCCGCCGCGCCTCTCGCGACCGTGGAGCCGCGCACCAGACCCGCCCCGGTCTCCGGGCGCGCGCCGGTTGCCGCCGCTGCGCCTGCTCCCGTCGCGGTTCCGGTGGGTGTGTCATCGGCTTCCACATCCTTGCCGAAATCACTTCCGTCCGTTCCGGCCGCGACACCCGCCATGCACTGGCATCCGCCACTGCCTTCCGACCGGCTCATCTTCGCGCTGTGGATGGCGGCCTCCTCATTGCTCCTGCTGTACGTGACCGGAGCCAGCGCTGTTCTCCACTACCGCGCTTCGGCGTGGCGCCGCGAATCGGTGATGGGGCAGGAGGTGCTGGTCAGTGCGGACACGGGGCCTGCGCTGCTGGGCGCGCTGCGACCGAGGATCGTCGTGCCGCGCTGGTATCTGGAGGAGCCGGCCCCGACCCGGCTGCTCATCATGCAGCACGAGCAGCAGCACGTCGCCGGGCGCGATCCGCTGTTGCTGTGGGCAGCCGTGCTCGTCGTGATGGCATTGCCATGGAATCTGCCGCTGTGGTGGCAGCTGCGCCGTCTGCGCCTGGCCATCGAACTGGATTGCGATGCGCGCGTGTTGCGCGAGGGCGCCGATGCAGGCAGTTATGGCGAGGTGCTGCTGGCTGTCACGCGACGCGCGGCGGGCATGCGCGGAGTGAGTATCGCAATGGGCCGGCCCACGTCGGCGCTGGAACGACGCATACGCAATCTGGTGCGGGTTTCACCGCGTCACGCGGGTCTGCGGACCGCTGTTTCGTTGCTGGTTGCCGTGACGGGCGCGGCCGCGGCGGCGATGTTGAAGGCACCGGTCATGCCTGGCGTGAGTGCGGGCGCCGGATCGCAAGCGGCTGCTGGGTCAGCACTCACTGCGCAGCAGCGCGAGTCAGTTGCCGCGGTCAGCGCGGCGCCCGCGCTGCAGAGCGCTGCACCCGCACGTTCACTGCAGGTGGCCGCGACCCCGCCAGCCACCGGTGCAACCGCACCGGCGTCCTCCAATCGCAAGACTCGGGCGAATCCGCTCGATTGCCTCGATCCGGATGTGCTCCACGGCCTGCTGCTGCCCTTTCAGGCGTTGAGTGTCAGCACCGTTGTTCCGCCGGAACTGGCAACCTTCAAGGCGCCGCGCGAGCTGCGCTGGGTCGCCGCCGCGGAGCACGGCTATGGTGCTTCGACCCAGGGCTCGTCCGCAGCCCGCACCGCCGTGTCGGCGGTGTATCGCAGTAGTCTGCCGCCTGAAGCTGCCCGAGGCGCAGCCTCCGCGGCATTGGTGGCTGGCGGCTGGAAGCTCCAGTCCGATGACAGGCCAGGCATTCCGGATGTCTTTGTATCGCTCAACAACGCTTCGATTGGTGGCGAAATGTACTGCCGTGAGGGCAAGCCGGTAAATCTGGCAGAAGGCGCAGTGGACGGCGTGACCTACGTGACTCTGTCGGTAACCCGCAATCCGGCCACAGCGAACGGCTTTCGCAATGCTTGTGAACAACCACCGCGACCCGCTGTCCGCAGCACGGCGGCTTACGACGGATACCTGCCGAAACTCGAGGCACCGCGCGATCCGGCCACCGGACAGCCGGCGCCTATGCTCACCGGTGGCTGGAGCGGCGGGAATGGCGAAACCATCGGCAGGTCCAACGCCAGCGTCATGGTTACGGACTCTCCGGCCGATGTTGCCCGCCAGTTCGCCAGCCAGATGGCCAGGCAGGGGTGGAGTGCCGATGCGAGCTGGAGCGGACAGGGGACGGCAGGATCCACCTGGATCCGCAAAGTCGATGCGGATACGACCTTGCAGGCAACGTTGACGGTATCGGCATTCGACGAGGGCTGGTTCAACGTGGTCTTCAGCGCTGTCAGGACGAAGTGAGGGAGCCCGTCATGCATAGGTTCGCCATCGCCGCGATCGCGGCAGTAACCGCACTCAGCGCGACCGCGCAGCAGCCACTGCAATGCCTGAACCCGGACATTCTCAACGGCGTCATCTTCCTCGGTCGCGGCGACCAGAAAGTGGAAGTGGCGCGTGGTCTGCCGCCGTTCATGAGCGGTTTTCGCGCTCCCGCCGGCCTCAGCCTGATCGGCAGTGGCATGAGGGAGGGTGGAATGATGGCTGTCGTCGCGTACAAGACATCGCTGTCCGCCGACAAGGCGTATGCGGCGGTCGTTTCGGCACTTGGCGCGGAAGGCTGGGCAGTCGAACCCGAACAGTATTCGGGAGCGACCTTCCACGTGGCGGGCAACCCGGAGGATGGGACCGTCTGTCGCAACGGCGAGCGGCGGACAGTGATGGTGTGGGAAGTTGCCGGTACCAGCTACGTCAACATCATGACGAATTCGCAGGGGCGCGGGCGCAATTGCAACGTGCCGGATCCGGTCATGAACATGGGATTCTTCGGACCGAACAGTCCGTTGCGATTCCAGTATCCGGCAGGCACCAGCCTCGCGCAGGGCGGCGGAGGCGGTGGCGGCAGCAGCGGCGACTACCTCCAGTCGACCCGCATCATCAGCACGGAAACGCCAGCCAGCCTGGTTGAGTATCTTGCCAGCCAGATTGAGGGACAGGGATGGAGCAAGGATGCGGGGTGGTCGGGCACCGGCAATGCGGGTTCGACCTGGCGCAAGACCATCGATGGTCAGCTCGCATGGAGCACGCTGCAGATCGTGCGCGTGAGTGAGGGGACCTACGATGTGGATTTCGCAGTGGAACTGTCGCCGTAACCAGGAGAGGCAGAGATGCGCCGAGTCGCTTTCGTTACGATGGCCGCGCTGTGCGCCGCCGCCGCCTTCGGTCAGGGCCTGCTCGACTGCATGGACCCGGACGTGCTGCGCACGCTGCTGATGCAGGGCCAGGGCCAGCAGCTGCCGGTCATCACCGTCGCGGTCCCGGCGGAGCTGTCGGCTCTGAAGATGCCGCGCGAGTTCGCCTGGATCGGCAGCGCGGAACGCATCACCGGCAAGGTGGACGCCACCACCAGTGCTTCTCAGGTGACCGCGGCGTGGCGGACCAGCCTCGCGCCTGACGCCGCGCAAGCCGCAACGGCCACCGCGCTGACGGCCTCCGGCTGGGAAGTTTGGCCGCGGTCGGGCGCGGGCCTGGATGTATTCAGAACCCCCGCCATGCAGACCTGGCAGGATGCCTGTCGCGACGGCAAGCCAGTCAATTTCACCGCGGGCGCCATGGATGGCGTGACCTACGTGCGGTTCACGATCCAGCGCAACAGCAATTACAATTCGGCTTGCAGCCAGCGGGCGATGTCCGCCAGGGCCTATGCCACGGGCCTGGAAAAGTACATGCCGCATCTCGAGATGCCGGTGGATCCAGCCACCGGAATGGCCGCTCGTTCGCGGGGTAATGGCACGAGCAGTGCCGACGGTGTAGTCACCGCGGAAGCGGAGTTCGCGCTGAAGGACTCGGTCGGCAATGTTGCCGGGAATTTCGCGAAGCAGATGACCGGCCAGGGGTGGACCCCCGACGCGAACTGGAGTGGCGCCACCACCGCCGGTTCGTCGTGGTCGAAGCGGGATGCCGGTGCCCTCATACAGAGCACGCTGTCGGTGACGGCTGTCGATGACCAGCAGTTCACGGCCGCCCTGCGCGTCATCAAGCTGCAGTGAAGGAGCACATCATGCGCAGGCTCATCATCGCCGCGAGTGTCGCGACATTCGCCGCTGCCGCACCGGCCCAGCAGGCCTTGCAGTGCGTCAACCCCGACGTGTTGAACAGCTTGGTGTTCAACGCTTACGCGGATTCGAAGCTGGTCGTGAAGCGGGCGATGCCGGACATCGTCGCCGGCTTCGGCGCCCCGGCCGATTTCACGCTGATCGGCAGCGCGGTGCGCGGGGTCAATGCTTCGACCACCGTGGCCTACAAGACCTCGCTGGAAGCGGACAAGGCTTTCGACAATCTGCTCAGGTTCCTGAACGCCGAGGGCTGGCAGCGCGAAATCACTCCGGAGGCGCAGTCGCCTGCGATCATGATGGCGGGCCCGCCGCCACTGGCCGCGCAGCTGTGCCGCAATGGCGAGCGCCGCAGCCTGCGGGTCCAGGAGATCGAAGGTGTCCGCTACGCCACCATCTATGGTTACGAGACTGCACCGCCGCGTGTGTGCAACGCCCCCAGGCCGCCACAGACCTCTACAACCTCCGCGGTTGCGCTCAATACGGGTCTCGGACACATGCCGCAGTTTTCCTTTCCAGAGACTGCGCGCATGGACGCCGGGCTTCCCGGCGGTACCATCAATAATGACCGCACGCTCTCGACATCGGTACGCATCCGGAGCCCAGACACGGCTGCCGCACTGGCAGGGCATCTTTCGCAGCAACTGGTGGCCCAGAACTGGAGCACGGATGCCCGGTGGAACGGGGCGCTGAGCAGCGGTTCCACCTGGACGCGCAAGGGTGATGACGGGAAGACGTACTGGGGGACGCTGGAGATCCTGAGCATCGGCAAGGGCATCTACGATGTCGGTTTCACCATCGCCAGCGGTTCACGCTAGCCGGGGCCGCTGATCCGGCGCGCACCGGTGTGGAGTAAAGCTGCGACTATCAGGAGGATCGAAGCATGAATCGAACCAGAATTCCGCGTACTTTCCTGGCAGGCATTGCCTGCAATGTCTTGTTCTGGACTCAAGCGTATGCGCAGGAATTGCTTCTTGATGTGCAATTGAAGGCCGGCGACAAGACGATTGATATGACTCAGGCGACAGCACCCACAAATGAGGAAACGCATATTGAGATCGGGAACCGCTATAAATTGACAGTGGTTCCAACGCTTGTCGGGACAGACATGGTGAGCTTTCAGGCTAATATTATCGACTCAACGATGAATGCGCCGATGGCCATTTCCACCAGAACCCAGATCGGGCACGCGGCGAAACTACTCAATCACTTCAAGGGGGATCAGGAAATAGAAATCACTGCCCGGCTGAAGTAGTGCGGCCTATGGTTGCGAGCAGGCGTGCCTCGCGTCGCGCCTTTGTCTGGATGACTATCCTCGGCCTCCTGATCGGACTGACCTTCATCTGGTTGCGGCATGGCGCTGCCCCGGCGGTAAAGCCCTCTGACGGTGCACTCCTGCCGATCGGTGACGCAGGTACCACCCGACACGCCGCGCCCGCCGCAACGCCCGCATCAGGGCATCGCGCTGCATCGACCGGCAGCTCCGACAGCAAGACGGCCAGGAAGTGTGCGCAGACCGTCAACGACGCGGTGGAGTTCGCGAAAATGGAACAGAGCGCCGCCAATCCGGTTCAGGCCCCGGAGCCGAAAGACAAGTGGTTGCACACCGAACTGGACAATCTGGGGCGCAATACCATCGGCTCCGGCAATCCGGAACTCTTGCTGACCACGCTCCTGCTGGATCCACCGGAAACTCGATCGTCGAGCGATCCATCTGTTCGCCCGACATTGCCCGATTTCGGCGCCCGCGCCGCCAGTTCCGGCTCGCCGTTGCTGGCGTGGCACGCGCTGCGCATTTGCGCTGATGCGAAGCAACCCTGTCCGTTCGCAGATCCGGAGCAGAGCCTGTTGCAGGCCGACCGACAGAATGCAGACGCCTGGGCGCTGGTCGCGACGCTCAGGTACCAGCGCGGCGACGTTGCCGGCGCGCTCTCCGCCATGCAAGGCGCGGCGAGCGCACCGACGTCGATCTGGTATTGGACTGAAACCATTGCGTTGGTCGAGCGCGCGCTGGCCACCGGGACGGCGATACCTTACCCGGACCGCGTGGAGGAAGCATTCGGCGCGGCCGCCGCGGCTTTGCCTCCCGAATCGAGTCCTCTCAAGATGTGCAGAGTGGAATCCGCTACGAGCCGCGCCTGGGGCGAGGCGTGCCTCGCGTTCGGCACGCTGGAGGGAGAACACAACGAGACGGAGATGGCGCAAGGGATTGCCTACGCAATCCGCGAGCAGGCATTGAGGGCGCTCGGCGACACGGAAAGCGCCGCGAAAGTCGCGGCGGAGCATGCGCTCTTCACCGCCGGGCGCACGGCGGGCGGATTGGAGCTGACCACTTCGAAGGCAGAGTTGCGGTATGCCTTGATCGCGACTGATCCGGCGCGGTTGCACGCCTGTCTCAGCGACGTTCAACAATCCGGAGAAAACACGGGTGCCCGCGCGTTCCTCCGGCAGGAATTGCCGCCGCTGCTGGAGCGGGCCGGCCTGCTCGATCGGGATGGAACGCAGGAGTGTTTCGCGCAGTTCTTCGAGCCACCGGCGGCGGTCGGCACCCACGCGGCAACTGCCGGGCGCTGAGTCCAGGTCGCAGAAGGTTCCGGTCATGGTTGTCGACCCGGATGTCCGCGAGTGGACTTACCGTATGCTTGACCCCAGCGCCTCCTCCAGGTTTTGCGCCGACAGCAAGCGTTCGCCGATGGCGTCCAGTTCGTCGACGGAGGCCGCGGCCAGCCGCGTGCGAACGGTCTCCGGCAATGCGCCGAAGCGCCGGACCAGCAGCTGCGAGAGCAGATCGGCCCGTCCCTCCCGCCTTCCTTGTGCCACGTAGGTTCGCGCGAACTCGCTCTGGTATTCGTAGTTGCGTAACGCCATGTTTTGTAACGCCCGGCGGGCGCCCTCGCTGAGTGCGTGCTGGATGAGATCAAAGTACAACTTCGAGCGGTCGGCGTCGAGCCCATGGGCTGCCTGCTGCGCTGCAAACGCGATTTGTATCGAGCGTTCGACATCCATGTCCCTGCCATGCGCGATAGCCGAGAGGACCGCCAGCTCCGGGTCGGCGCACGCCGTGGCGGGATCGGTTATTTCCGGGATGCCGGCGGGCCCCAGCACAAAGGGCGTAAATAGGTTCGGGCCGCCCATCTCGATGACACGATTGGCCCAGCGAGCCGTCGCCTCGGTGGCCGCCACGACCAGCAGGCAGACCGGGCATTCCAGCCGAGCCCGCAAGCCGG
>Ga0335083_10012813_pt1 | contig 10009 bp, 9 predicted proteins | sample Lox_Sample_42_FD_206716 | JGI IMG/M metagenome (GOLD analysis project Ga0335083, IMG submission 206716) | Soil microbial communities from Loxahatchee National Wildlife Refuge, Florida, United States - Lox_Sample_4.2 | ecosystem: Environmental > Terrestrial > Soil > Wetlands | place: USA: Florida...
CTCCGCCGGCGGAAGCGGCGCCGGCGCGGGAACCTGCGCCGTGGTTTGGGGACAGTAGGCGAAGTCTCCGGCGCCGGCGGCACGTCCGCCGGCGCTATTTGCCTTGCGCGCTTCGCATCTCACCTTCGAGTCTGACAATCAGGAACGGATCCCCCGTCCCCGGGCCTGCGGTTCCCGGCACGCTTGGGAAATTAGAATAATCCCGCCTGAGCAATGTAAGATAAATCGGCGAGGACGGAAACTCCGTCCGAATGAAGGGTACTAACTTGCTCAGCTCCTCCTCCGAAGTCACGCCTTGAATCGTGTGCCGCCAGGAATAATACAGCGGTACCGACGAGGGCTCGGGGGTGAGGACCACCGCCGCCGGCTCGGTGTGGATGCGCAGGGCACGGCCGAATTCCACAAGTTCGTCCGGCTCCATGATGTCCGGTCTGGGAGAGACCGCCGGAATCAGGCTGCCCGCCGCACGGGTGATCTGCACATTTCTGTGTACCTGGCGCAGCAGCGGGAAGGAGAGAGCGATTGGGAGGGCCAGGATCAGGGCTCTGATCAGGGCCGTTGTGCTCGCAGTACCAAACGAACCCACCGCGTCCAGCAACAGAGTGCCGCACCACGCGATGGCGAACGCGGCCGCGGGAGCCAGCAGGATCGTTTCGAATTCGTGAATTGCGGCATGATTCATAAAGAGCGGAAACCACAACAGGGGAGGAGCCACAAGCCCGCAGAAGACTGTGAGGCTGGTGCCGCTCAGCCGCGCTTTCCATCGCCGCAATTGGCTGATCACGACCGCCGCCAGCGCCATCCATGCCGTCGCCCCCAAGCCCCACCGCAGGTTCCGGGCTTCGGACCAGATCATCGACCGAAACGGGAGAAAAGGTGCGGTGGAGCCCAGGCCGCTGATCGCATTGGTGCTGTAAGAATGGGATAGCCCCATGCGGTACAATGCGGCCTGAAACACATCGGTTGCCAGTGCCGGATACGCTAGCGCGTACCAGGCAATCACCGTCAGGGCCGTCATGATACCCGTCAGTAGGTAAATTGCCGCCACACGGACCCCGGAACGGCTGCGATTCCAGAGCGTCGCCGCCAGCAGGCCCACGGGCACCAGCAAAAACTGCCAACTGGATAGCACCGCAATAACCATCGCCCATATGCCGCCGGCCTTCCAACGTCTCGGGTGTGCAGAGTCCTTCTGGTGCGCGAACGCAATTAGCGCGAACAGCGAAGACGGAAATCCGAGACTTTCGTTCAGGACCACGTGCGCGTACCGCACGACCACCGGCAAGGCCAGCCAGCCCAGCGTGCCGATGGCGGCTCCGGCCCTGCCCACGATGATTTTGAGAAGCCAATAGAGCAAGCCTGTTGTAAGAAGATAGCCAACCAAGGTAAACAGGTGTATGGCCGTTTCCGACTCGCCCCAGAGGCTGAACCAGAAAGTCAAAGCCAGGGCCAAGAGGGGTGGCCAGTGCAGATAAGCCGTCGGGTGGATGCCAAACGGTGGATTATTGTGAACCGGCACACCTTTGAGGGCGAAGATGCCCGCGATGCGAAAGGCGCGGGCATCGACCGCCGCTCCGGCAGCGCCCCAGGCGTGTGGATAAGTCAGAGGACGTGCGAGGGTAACCAGTTGCTGGCCGATGCTCGCGGTAAGAACCGCCGCCAGGATCAGATGAATCCAGGCGTCCGCAAATTCCTTCGGAGAACGGCTGTGTAATGCGCGCCACCACTGGCGCCCCGCATTCATTCGTCGATTCTAGCATTGTCGCTTGCGACCTTTACAGACAAATGCCCCGTGTGTTACGTTGGCCGGGAATACCGGATTTGGAGCGCGATGGGAGCTCAGGCGTGTATCTGCTGCGGGGACGAACGAGTACAGGCGGTGTACGACGTGCGTTCGTTCACGATCGTGCGCTGTCCTTCCTGCGGGCTGGGGAGAACCGTCCTTGAAGAAGGCTTCGATTTCGAGCGATATTACTCCGAAGCATACTTTCAGGGCCGCGTGGATGATGGGTACGCAGACTATATTGGCAGCGAAGATACTCTCCGTGCCGAGTTTCAGCATACCCTCGCATACCTGCGGAGGCGATCCACCGGCAGAGATAGGCTCCTGGAGTTCGGGTGCGCTTATGGCTTCTTCCTGCAGGAAGCCGCACGGCATTTTCGGGCCGTTGAAGGTATCGAGTTGTCAGCCGATGCGGTAGGTTTTTGCCAGTCACGCGGATTGCGAGTTACTGCCGGAGTGGTTAGTGACGCGACTTTGGACGGGCCGTATGACGCGGTGGTAGGCCTGGATGTGATCGAACACGTTCCCGACCCGCACGAGGTGGTAAGAATGATAGGGCAGCGTCTGAAGACCGGCGGGGTCCTGCTGCTCACGACTGGAGACTGGGGATCCCTGCTGGCGCGCACGATGGGCAGGCGATGGCGGCTGATGACTCCTCCCCAGCATCTGTCGTTCTTTACCCGGGCATCGATGTCTCGTATGATTGAACGCGCAGGCCTGCGTGTAGTCGAACTGTCGCATCCCTGGAAGAAGGTCCCCCTTTCTCTCGTGCTATACCAGCTTCAGCGGCTCGCCGGCTTGAGCCAGCGCAAAGTGAAGACGCTTAACTCCGTGGCCCTGCCAATCAACCTCTGGGACTCCATGCGGGTGCTTGCGGTCAAATAGAGGGACATGCCTCAACCGGTTCAGCAGCGCAGTGAAGAGGAGAAAAGCCTGGAAACTGCCGCGCTGCCGCGTTTTCTGGCCGCAATATCGGGCGGTCCGGTGTTCGCCCTACTGCTTGCTGCCCTCGCGCTCGATGTCTGGATGCCCCTGCTGTTTCGTAGCTTCTGGGTGGATGAGGCCGGAACTTACTGGATGGTTCACCAGGGGGTGGCCCAATCTGTACCGAAAACTCTGGTCTTTCCCGGCCAGTCGATTCTCTACTCCATCGTCGCGGCTCTCTTTTGCTTTGACGGTTCACCCCTCCGGGATTTCCTTCTCCGTATTCCCAGTGTGATCGGGATTGCACTTGCAGCCTGGTTCCTGTTCAGGATTGGCGAGAAATGGATCGGCCGCGGAGCTGGCCTGGCCGTGGTGGTCCTCTTCATATTTCATCCCGATCTGACCCTGATCGGGTACCAGGCGCGTCCCTACGCCCTGGCCATTGGAGCCGTGACGGCCTCGTGTTGGGCACTCCTGGAGTGGGACCGGAGCCGCTCGCGGCGGCACTTGGCTATATATCTCCTGGCGTCGCTTTTGGTTTTCTATCTCCACTATTTCTTCGCCGTGGTCCTGGCGGTTCACGCGGTCTATGTGGCTTATGTCGTGTTGGTAGGCGGGCGTAGAACCCGGATCTGGGAAGTATTCTGCGCGTGGTGCGCGATTCCGCTCCTGTGTCTTCCTCTGGTCCCGCACCTTCGGTCCCTGGTGCGCGAGCGGGCCACCATGCCGTACCTTCATGCCCCCTCGATTCGCGATCTCACCGACTACCTCGGGCCGTCGGAGCTTCTGGCAGGTCTTCTGATCGCGGCTGTGGTGATGGGCTTCCTGTATCCGAGGACTGCCGGTACTGCCAGGGAAGGAAAACCGGAGTTGATCGTCCTGATAATGGGCTGGTGGCTGATAGGGCCGCTGTTGTTTTTCGTCATCTCACGGGCGACGCTGATGACGGTCTTCGTGCCTAGATATCTCGCTTTTACGTATCCGGGACAGGCCCTCGTATTGGCGTATCTCGGCTACCGCGCGTTCGGAGCGAGCGGAGCACGGATTTGGGCTATGGCGGGCGTGTTGGCGTTCGCGGCAAATCCATTGATCCTCACTCGATGGAAGCAGGGACCGGATGAACTGCTTCCCGTCATTCGCATGGTCCGGGCCCGGCCCAACGTTCCCGTCTTTTTTCCGAGCCTGTTACAGCAGTCGCTCTTTTACGACTGGCGAGCGGGCAATCGTCCCGAGAGCTACCTTTTCGCGTCCCTGGTGGCATACCCCATCTCGAACCCGCTGCTTCCGATGCCCGTGGCGCCCATAGAAGAGGCCAAGGTATACCTGAGCGGCTTGATCGACTCGCGGCTGACAGCGGTACCCGAAGTGCTGTTCGTGGACAAAGACGACACGTGGGCGGACTGGCTCAAGGATCGTATGTCGCGGGCGGGATATCGAGCCGCGGTTGAGCCGCCGGCAGGAAATTTCACGTTGTATGTCTTCCGAAGGTAGTAGCAAGGGTCTTGTACCTCGGTTTTTGCCGGTCGGGGAGCAGCGGTTAGGGCGAAGTGCCGTGGTATCCCTCTTTACAATTGTCCTCGTGCTCGGAACCGTACTGATCGCGGTCTCCAGGCACCGTCTGGTAGATTACGACGAAGGATTCTATCTCCTCGCCGCCAAGTCCGTTCTCCACGGCAAGCTGTTGTACCGGGATTGACACCAGACTGTTTCTGGCGGCGACGATACCGGTTTTCGTGATGTGCATCGATGCCCGGCGGAAATCCTTGCCCCGGCTGTCGACCTGCTATGCCTGGTTTGCTCTAGGCATTGGCGCCGGCCTGCTGCCGAATCTGATCTGGGCTGTGAACGCACCGGCGGCATATTTGTTCAACAACCTCGGCTACCACGCCCTGCGAACCGACGCTGGGCTCGTGGGCAGTCTTCACCAGAAGATCGTCAAGATTTCGGCACCTTGATTGCTCATCGGCTTTCCGCGAATGAGCTTCGTACGTACGGTATTCCTTCCGAGTCCGCCATCGAGGCAGACTTCGATCACCATCATCCGCGCGTGTTGATCCTGACGGCGGATCGCGAACCCTATGAAGAGAGTCTGCAGCGAAATGGTTACAGGCTGGTCTACCGCCTGGGGCAGACGGTGATATGCGCATTCGGCCCGTGATCGCACGGCATCGGATCTACTCGGGCGGCATGCGGAGTTCGAACTGGGCGCCAGCCAGGCGCCCGGCAACCCGGTGAGCGATACGAGGGATGAGAGCGGCAAAAACAACCGCACCGGGCGGCACTTGCGCCGGGCTGAGTATCGGCCGACGCAAGTGGGTGTGACCAACGCGATTCGTGTCCTCATCCACGAAAAACGCAACCCCGTCGCCAAGGAGTCCACACAGCCAGCTCGCGGCGATCGAAGTGCCGAAGAGGCCAAATTGCGGGGCCTCGTCTAGGCTCTTCCGGGCGGCGTCCGCGACGCGATGGAGCCACGCCAGCTGGGCACGAACGCGTCCCACGGATTCGCCATCGGCCGTGGCGTCCCACCGGTGAGTTTCCGGCCGCGGGACCGCGGTCATCGACAATTCCTTGTGCACCCATCCGTCGGACAGGCATTCCACTCCGTACCCGGCCGCGGTGGCCAGCCTGCCGAGCGCCGGACCGCTGAAATGCACCATGTGATCCGCGATCAGGTAGTCAAAGGGGTTGGCGAGTGCGTCCGGCACCTCGACGAACAGGCGCCCGCCCGGTGAGATCTTGGAATGCAGATCCCTCAGCACCGGCAAAGGGCTGGGAAAGTGCTCCAGAGCGTGTACCATCGTAACGACGTCGAAACGGCCAGGCAGATCCCGCGGCTCTCCCGTGTGCAAGGCATGAAAGCCTGGAATCGAGCTCAACTCGGCGAGGTTCGCTTCGTTGATCTCCAGGCCGTTCAAGCTCCATCCCCCGCGGCCGGCGAAGGCCCGTAAGGTGCCGCCATTGCCGCAACCGATGTCGACGACGGAACCCGATCGTGGGAAACCGGGGATCTCGCACAGCCGGTCCATCAGCACCTCGCTGCGGCGGCGGAACTGGCCGGTGGCGGGATCCACCACGTGCTGCTCGACGCCTCCCGATTGTGAATATATACGGTAGGCCCCGTAGATCTCGCTGATCTCGTCGAACCACTGCTGATCAGCGGGAGATTGGGCCGCGCTGCACGAGCCGCAAACGAAAAGCCGGCCATCCGAGCGAAATGGCACGCAATCGGACGTAACACGCGGCATCGGACGGAACTCGCTTATTTCTTGCATCGCGGAAGCCCCGCAAACCCGGCAGGAAAGTGAGTTATTCGACACTGGGCGCTTCCTTGGTTACTTGGGCTAAGTTCATAGGGACACTGGGACTCTCTGCTGATGAAACACTTCCTGCCTTACGCCTCCAGACCCAGAGGAAGTTTGTAATAATGCTGAAGCACATCGAGCACGCACTCCCGATCACAGAGGCGATCAAATAGTGCACTCCAACCTGGTACAGGCCGTTCGTAACCGCCATCCAGATCACAAAGCCTCCCGCACTGGCTACGTGAAACCGCCAAAGACGCCGCCAGGTTGGATTCCCTTGTCCAAAAACCCACGAATCGTTGGCCAAAAACCGAACCAGAAGCGTAAGCTCCGCTGCTACAGGTGTGGCAAGAATCACAGGCAGGCGGAGGATATCTCTGGCGAGGTACAGAATCCCGGTCCCAACAAACAGAAACGCCATGCCGACGATCCACCAGCGGGCCAGCGATCGCAACGGCAGGCGGTTCACCAGGGTGGCAAGCTTGTTCCTCATAAGGTCATGCGTCGCATCCAGTAATTATCTCCCACGAGCGTCGATTTTGCCTCGCATGATGATAGGTACTTCAGAATACATTTAATTATTCTCTTCCGACCTGCTTCGGACGGCTATTTTTTGAACGCTCTCTTTCGGACACGCCGGATTCCCGTTTCCAGCAGCGTGTGGGCCACGGAGAGAAAATTCTTGAAGTTCAGCGCCGAGTTCTTCCCGGCCTTCTCGGTGTGGCTTCCGGCCACTTCCACCTCGACATAGCTCGCACCCTCATCCAGCAGGCGCGTGATCAGTTCGGCCTGGAAGCCGAAACCAAACGAATACGGTCCCCAGCGCATCACGTTGTAGCGAAGGTGCGTGGCGAGTCCATTGTAGTAACGGATCTGGTGCCCGCTGAGCAGGTTGACCAGCCTGGTGTAGATATTGGAAAGCCATTCACGGAAAGCCGATTTTCCCGGCGTTTGTATGCGATAGGGGATAATCATATCCGCCTGCCCGAGCCGGGTGAGGGAGGCCAGCAGGGTCTCCTTGGCCTCGACGTTGTCGCCGCATACCTGGCGATAATAAGTGCCGCGCGCCAGAAACGCGCCGTCCACATAAGTCCGGGCGAGCCCGCGATTGGTTGCCTGCCGCACCAGCCGCAGCGGCAGGTCTGGGTGCGCGGCGGAGTACTCCTCCACCACCTTTGAGGTCCCATCGGTCGAGCCGTCGTCAACCACGAGCACCTCGTAGGTATAAGGCAGCTCTCGCATGGCGTCGAAAACACAGTCCAGGGTAGGCGCGATGTGCCGCTCTTCGTTGAGGCAGGGGACCAGCAGCGTGAGATCGAGCGGGCTCTCGACCGGAGCGGGCTTGGGCCGCGCCTCAACAGCACGGGATGGCGCGGAGACGGAATTGGCCGACATCTCCCGCAGAGCGGCCTCGAGCGGCGTGGGATGGAATTCCGGGAACGCGGCGCGCAAGGCAGCGGGGTTGAACCGGCGATGCACGATCGGAACCGCGCGGGGAGCGGATTCGATCGCGACGTTGCCGCCCACCGCCTGCCGAATGGCGGCCGCGATCTCGCGGAACGTCGGTGACATGCCCGTGACGGCGTTCAGGACGCCCGTGGCCCGCTGCTCGATGCAAAGCTGGATGATGCGGGTGAAGTCTCGAATATAGATGTGATCGCGCTGCTCTTCTCCTTCCCCGAAAAGCGAGATCTTGCCGGCGGCTCGCGCCGTCCGGAAGAAGCGATTGGGTCCGTAGGCGTTGTGCGTATCTTCGATTCCGTAGATCGCGCCGGGCCGCAGGATTGCGAGTGGGATGTTCCCGGCCGCGCAAGCACTCTGCATCATCTTCTCCCGCACAATGTGGGCCAGGCCGTAGGGATCGGCGGTTTCGCAGCAGGTTTGCTCGTCGATATCTTCGGAGCGCCCGCTGTAGACCGCGTCGGAGCTGATATAGACCACGTACGCGCAGGGCGTCGTCGCGAGCACCGTGCAGATGTGATCCACCATGCGCACGTTCCGGAGGAAGGTCGCGCGATCGCGGCCTTTTTCGGGCGTGAGCGCCGAGCAGATCACCAGCGCGTCCGACGTCCCAAGGATGGCTCGAAGTTTGGGAATGGCGGCGGGGTCGGTGAGATCCACCTCGCGCGACCCGACCGCGCGATAGGGATGTTTGACGGCCTCGAGCTGGCGGCTCAGCCCGCGCGCGACGAAGCCGTTGGCGCCGAGAATGACGGTTCTGGGGTGCGGCATCAGGTCACGGATAGTACGCAGCGACCGACCTCGCCCGCGCGGACCTTATCCAGCGCGCTGTTGATCTCGGCGAACGGCAGGCGGTGCGTGATCAGGCGGTCGAGATTGAGTTTCCCGCGCTGGTACAGGCGGAGGTAGCGCGGGATATCCACGGTCGGGTCGGTGGAGCCCCCCTCGCAGCCGGTAAGCACCTTGCCGAAGTGCAGCGGCAGCGAGTGGATGGTGATGTCTTCATCGTGTTTGGGCACGCCGACCAGGATGGTCCTGCCAGTGTTGGCGGTGAGCTGATAGGCGGTCTCGATGAGCCGCACCAGGCCGGTGTTTTCGACAAAGACGTCCACGCCCGCCGGGCCCACGATCTTTCGGACCTCCTCGCGTACATCGGACTTGGCGGAGTTGATCAGGTGCGTGGCGCCGAATTCGGCAGCCAGGGCCAGCTTGTCGTCGTAGATATCGATGGCGATGATCGGGTCGGCCGAAACCATGGCGGCGCCCTGCACCACATTCAGCCCGACTCCGCCGCAGCCGAAGACCGCGATCGACTGGCCGATCTTGAGCTGGGCGAGATTGTTGATCAGGCCGAGCGCGGTGGTGACGGCGCACCCCATGAGCGCGGCGACGTCGAACGGGATGTCCTTCGGGATCGGGGTGAGCCGGTTCTCGGAGACGATGGCGCACTCGTTGAATGTGGTCACCCAGCCGGAATTGACAGTGCGGCCGTTCCAGGAATATTTCGCGGTGCGCGCGTGAATGCCCGCGCCCTTGCGCCAGTGGAGCACCACGTGATCGCCCTTCCTGATGTGGGTCACGCCGGGGCCGGTTTCCAGCACCACGCCGCCGCCTTCATGGCCGAGCAGGTGGGGCAGGAATCGGTCTTCGCCCTTCCTGCCGTCGATTTCACCGATCTGCGCGCCGCAGATGCCGGTCTGATGAATCTGCACCAGCACCTGGCCGCATTCGAGGGCGGGGACTTCGATCTCGTCGAGCACCAGCGGCGAGCGAAGTTGTTCGAGGATGGCGGCCTTGATTTTCATGCGCGATCACTCAAAATAGATGAACTCGAAGTCGCCCGTATAGCCGAAGTGGCGGTAGAGCCAGATCCACTCCGCGGTGTCGAAGAACGATTCGCAGGTGAGAGCCCAGCATTGCAGGTTGAACTGCTCCAGCTCGTTGCGATAGCTCTCCAGCATCACGTAGCCCTGCTTGCCGGTGCGCTCGATCTCCCCGAGCGAGGTCTTCAGCTCGAAAAGGCGCAGATTGTGCAGGCAGCCCAGCGAGAGCACGAGGTCGAAATACTTGTCGCCGAACGGAAAGGCGTCCTGCGCACGGTAGCGGAACAGGTGCGGGCGGATGGCCTCCGGCGCGTCGGCGATCCCATGCCGCGAAATGTCGAACCCGTGGACTTCCGCGCCGGGGAGAAGCTGCGCGATTTCGTGCAGCAGGTGGGCCTTCCCGCAGCCCACGTCCAGAATCCTGGAATTGTTGGTGAGGCGGTAAGTGTCGATGAAAGTCTGGGCGACGGGCTTCCAGCGGCCGTCATATTTATAGCCGCCATATCCATAGCGGCGATCGCCATCCCAGTAGTCGAACTCGTATTCTTTTGCCTTCAGCATGCAGTGGACTTTGTCGTCCACCATACGCGGGAGGTACTCCCGCCTGGCGCGTTTGTGAAGCGGCGTCACAATGTTCATTAAGCGTCCCATCAAGTCTCCTGGTTGAACCTGTGTCGTGCGGGGAACATCGGATCAGTGGTACCGGTTGCCGT
>Ga0335083_10012815_pt1 | contig 10009 bp, 6 predicted proteins | sample Lox_Sample_42_FD_206716 | JGI IMG/M metagenome (GOLD analysis project Ga0335083, IMG submission 206716) | Soil microbial communities from Loxahatchee National Wildlife Refuge, Florida, United States - Lox_Sample_4.2 | ecosystem: Environmental > Terrestrial > Soil > Wetlands | place: USA: Florida...
CCTGCATGTGGCAGGTGACACAGGTATCGTCAGCGGCCCAGATGTGGGCGGAGCTGGGAATCTGCTGACCGTAGGTGTAGCCGTTGGTGCCGGCCAGCATGTCGGTCTGCGGTCCATCGTGGGGGCCGTAGTGGGAGTTGCCGGCAGTGGTGGGCACGTACTGGGAGGCGTCGACGCGCGCCTGGTGGCACTGCATGCAGAGCAGGCCTTCGCCGGCGGAATCGATCTTCGTGCCGTTCGCCAGGGTGACGGGGGTCTGGGCGCGGATCAGGTGCGGCGCCGTTCCCGGATTGGTCATGCCGTGCGGCTCATGGCAGGCGCCGCAGTCGATGGAGCGATACGTCGTGTCGGTGATGGTCTGGCCGTTGGTGCGCTGGATGAAACCGTTGGCGGTGTGGCAGCCGACGCAAGCCTCGCGGCCCGCGCCCGACGGCGTGGTGGTGGTAACGGCGTGCATCGAGGAGTTCCACTCCGTGCCCTTCACATGGTGCGTCGGAGCATCGTGGCAGCGCTGGCAGGCGCCGGAGTTGTTCGGCACGCTGATGGCGAGGGTGTCGCCGCCGAAGTTGGCGTGCTGGCTCCCCGGACCGTGGCAGTTTTCGCACTGAATGTTGGCGACATTCTGCAGCTGCGCCGGAACGGCGTCCCAATTGCCGGGCTGCAGCTTGGTCGGCCAGGTCCAGCCCATCGACTTCATCAGCGCCGAGAAGCCGCCGTTGGCCAGAGTCGCATTGGCGTCATAGCCGACGGTGTGGCAGGGCAGGCAGGTGGCGGCGGTGGTACCGCTGCCGCCGTTGATACCCAGGGTGAAGATCTGAGCGTGGAGCGTCTGGGACCACGGCTGCACCATGGGAGTTGCAAGACCGCCGCTGTGGCAGCGCTGGCAAGCGGCGATGCCGACGTAGGTGGCGGCGACGAAGGTCTGGGCAACGGTGGTCGTGCCGCTGGAGCCTGCAGTCACCATCGCGCTGATGATGTACGGGCCGTTGACATCCGCACGGAGCAATTTGCGGCCGGCAACCTGGTAGATCAGGCGGTCGGACGGCTCGGCAACCGGGACAAGAGAAGTCAAAGGGCTGTCTGTGAGGACGGCGTTGGAACCGGCAGGCTTGCTGGTGAGGGTCCAGGTCACACCGGCGATGTTGTTGGCTGGAATGGTTGCATCCACTTGGACCTCGAGATACACGGGTTCGCCAATGGCAATGGTTGTCAGCCCGGAGGAATACTCGGTAGTGGACGCCAGCTTGTAGGCCGTATTCGAAACGTCGCCCGCCGAAAGCATGCGAGGCACCAGACGGGGCGCCAACAAGGTGGTCTGGGCGGTTAATGTGGTCGTCGCGGCCACAACGATCAGCGCCAGTGTCACGAGACCAGTCAGCGCCTTACAAATTCGTTGCTTCTTGACCCCTATCATAAAAACTCCTGTACAGCGAAGATTGCCGAATATCAGTATTTCAGCTCTGATTATATTTAAAGGTGTCGCGATAAACCATGGGTTTTTGCGACATCGCAAAAATTGGCGAAATAATAAACAGTCAATGGAGGGGTTGAAGAGCGGAAGTGATGGAAAACTCTACAGAACGGGCAGAGCCACAACGCTAGTATGGGAAAGCGATGGCTCCGGCCGCGCCAGGTGTCTTAGCCATCGCTCGCTCACGGTCGCGGCTCTGTTTCGACCTAATAGCGCCAAAGCCAGCGCGCCTTCTCCAGCACCTTATTCAGATTCGGCAGGAAGGCTTCTTCCAGCGGCGGGCTGTAAGGGACCGGGGTATCGGGTGCAGTGACGCGCACGATCGGGCCGTCCAGGTATTCGAAGACGGATTCGGTAATGCTGATGGCGAGCTCGCCGGCGAGGCCAGCAGTGCGTGTATCCTCATGGACCAGCAGGACCTTGGATGTCTTCCTGACGCTTTCGCAGACGGTTTCGCGGTCGAGGGGAAGCAGCGTGCGAAGGTCCACCACCTCGACGTTGGCGCCTTCCTCGGCAAGCTTCTCCGCGGCTTCCAGTGCCGTCCAGACCATGGCACCGTAGGCGACGATGGTCAGGTCTTTGCCCTCACGAACGACCTTGGCCTTGCCGATGGGGACAGTGTAGTCGCTTGCGGGCAGGTCCTCTTTAATCTTGCGGTAAAGGCCCTTGTGTTCGAAGAAGACCACCGGATCGTTGTCGCGAATGGAAGCCTTGATGAGCCCCTTGGCGTCGTAAGCGGTGGCGGGCGCCACGACCTTCAGGCCGGGCGTCTTGACGAACCACATTTCCGGGTTCTGCGAGTGGAATGGTCCGCCATGGATCCCCCCGCCCGATGGAGCGCGGATGACGATGGGGACGGGCGCATCCCAGCGGTAACGGCATTTGGCGGCGAAATTGACAATCTGATCGAAGCCGCACGAGATGAAGTCGGCGAACTGCATCTCGGCAACCGGGCGGAGGCCCATGAAGGATGCGCCAATGGCGGCTCCGACGATGCCTGCTTCCGAAATCGGCGTATCGACGACGCGCTTTTCACCGAAGTGCTCGATGAAGCCGGCGGTCACCTTGAACGCACCGCCGTAAACTCCGATGTCTTCGCCGATCAGGAAGACGTTCGGGTCGCGCTCCATTTCCTCCCAGAGGCCTTCGCGGATCGCTTCGAGATAAGTGGTGGGCATGGGCTATTCGGTTTCGTAGACGCCGCCGGTGAGGGTGGCGGGGTCGGGATAGGGGCACTGCTCGGCCCACGCGACGGCGTCATCGATTTCGCGCAGAATGGCGGCGCGGATGGCGTCCAACTCGGCGCGGTCCGCCCAGCCGTTTTCGAGCATTCGGTTTTCGAGGCGGACGATGGGATCGAGCTTGCCCCATTCCTCGAACATGCCGGCGGGCACGTAATGGGCGGCGTCGTGGGCGGAGTGACCCGTCATGCGGAACGTTTTGCACTCGAGCATGTATGGGCCGAGGCCGGCTTTGGCGTGAGCGACGGCGCGTCCGGTAGCCTCATAAACCGCGAAGACGTCGTTGCCGTCAACGATCTCGGAAGGAATACCGTACGCCGGTCCTTTGTCGGCCACGTTGGCGCAGGCCATCTGAGCTGAAAGCGGCGTCGAGTAAGCGTACTGGTTGTTGTTGCAGATGAAGACGACCGGCAGTTTTTGGACGCCAGCGAGGTTGATGCCTTCGTGCCAGTCGCCACGGCTGGTGGCGCCATCGCCAAAGTATGAGTAGCAGACGCCATCGATGCCCTTATAGCGCATGGCGAGGGCGGTGCCCGCGGCTACGGGAACGGTGGCGGCCAAGGCGCTGATGATGGAGACCAAGCCGAGTTTGAGGTCGCCCATGTGCATGTTGCCGTCGCGGCCGCGGGTGAGGCCGGCGGCACGGCCCATATACTGCGCGAAGATCTGGCGCGGAGTTATGCCGCGGATCAGCAGAACGGCCATGTCGCGATGCGATGGAAACAGCACATCCTGGGGCTCCGCCCAAAGCGCGGTACCGACTGGGATGGCTTCCTGGCCACGGCCGACGTAAACGCCGCCCAAAATCTTGCCCTGGCGATACAGCTTGCGCTCGATGCGGTCCTCGATCTCGCGCATCAGGACCATGTAATGCAGGAACCGGTGCGCCAGTGCGGCCTCGTCGGCGCGGGTTTCTTCCTGCGGAGTTGTAGCCTGTGCGACGCCCATGGGATTCCCCTCGCCTTGATTTTGACGGTACCTCGCTAGTATACCGTGGCCCGGCTGGGGGTGAAAATGTACGAACCTCCAGGCGCTGCGCGTGAGGTACCAGCCTTCGGCGGCGTCCGGTTCCGCACAGAAGAAGCGCGGCCCACGGCCCGCCCGGAGGCACCCACCGTTACCCTGGGGAGTGGGAGGTTTCGTGAACGGACTGCATGGCTACCCGCGCCCGCAACTGGAGCGGCCGGAGTGGTTCAGTCTGGAGGGAGAGTGGGAGTTCGCGCTCGATCCCGAAGGTGGCTGGAAACTGCCGTCGGATCCAACCTGGGACAAACGCATCCGGGTTCCGTTCGCTCCGGAGACCCCGGCGAGCGGCATCGGGGAAACGGGGTTTTTTCGCGCATGCTGGTACCGCCGCAGGGTGGAAACGCCGAAGCTGAATCCCGGAGAGCGGCTCCTCCTGCATTTCTGCGCTGTGGATTATGAGGCGACCGTCTGGGTAAACGGCCATAACGTGGCGCACCACGAAGGCGGGTACACACCGTTTTGCGCGGACGTTACGGAGTACCTGGACCCGGGCGGCAGCCAGACCGTGGTGGTCTGGGCCTGGGACGACCCTGCCGACCTGTCCAAACCCAGGGGCAAGCAGGATTGGCAGCTGCATCCGCATTCGATCTGGTATTACCGCACCTCAGGCATCTGGCAGCCGGTGTGGATGGAACGGGTGCCGGCAACTTCGATCGGGGAGGTGCGATGGACTCCCAACGTGGAGCGCTGGGAAATCGGGTTTGAAGCCCGTCTCGAAGGCGACCGGCGCGAGGATCTGCGCTTGCATGTGAAGCTCTACGCGGGCGAAACCATGCTGGCGGACGATACGTACGCGGTTGTGGCGGGCGAGGTGCACCGGCGTATTGCGCTCTCGGACCCCGGAATCGACGACTACCGCAACGAACTTCTGTGGAGCCCGGAAAGACCGATCCTGATCTACGCGGAACTCCGGCTGACGGACGACAACGGCACCTTGATCGACGGGGCGCGCAGCTACACTGCGCTGCGTTCGATCGGCGCGCAGGGCGACAAATTCGTGTTGAACGGCAGGCCCTACATGCTTCGCATGCTGCTCGACCAGGGCTACTGGCCGGACGGCGGCCTGACCGCGCCGGATGACGACGCCTATCGGCGCGACGTCGAACTGGCCAAGGCGATGGGGTTCAACGGCGTGCGCAAGCACCAGAAACTGGAGTCGCCGCGCTACTTATACTGGGCCGATACGCTGGGCCTGGTGGTGTGGGAGGAAATGCCCAGCGCCTATCGCTTTACGCGTGAATCGATCGAACGCCTGACGCGCGAATGGGCGGACGCGATCGCGCGTGATGCGAGCCACCCCTGCATTGTCGCGTGGGTGCCGTTCAACGAATCGTGGGGCGTTCCAGACCTGCCCGACAGCCCGGCGCAGCGGCATTACGTGCAGGCGCTATACCACCTCACCAAGACACTCGACCCTTCCAGGCCGGTGGTCGGGAATGACGGTTGGGAGAGCGTGGCGACCGACATCATCGGGATTCACGATTACGACGACCAGCCCGAGCGGCTCGCCAAGCGGTACATCGTGGACGAAATTCCGCGCCTGTTCAAGCGCGAGCGGCCGGGCGGGCGCCTGCTGCTGCTGGGTGAATCGCACGAGCAGCCGATCATGTTGACCGAGTTCGGAGGGATCGCATTTTCGCGCGACCTGGCACACACCTGGGGCTACTCGCGCGGGGAAAGCGAAGAGGACTTTGCGAAGCGGTTCATCCACCTGATGACAGTCGTGCGCGCTCTCCCGCTTCTATCGGGGTTCTGTTACACGCAGTTCGCGGACACTTACCAGGAGGCGAACGGGCTGCTGTATGCCGACCGGACGCCGAAGATCCCGGTGGAGCACATCGCACTGGCTACTCGGGGCCCGCGCACCAAGCGCGACTTCCAGCTCGATTGGGAGTGGCGGGAGCGGCTCATGAATCACCAGCGGCAGCAGTACGTGATTCCGAGCGAAGACCACCATACGGCCCATGACCCCCGGTAAGGAGAGCGCACTTTTCCGCTCCTTTTGGATGGCCGGCTTCGAATGTTCCTGCCAGATCAATTCGGCCGGTGTACGGCTGGACATGACGTCGGCCTTGCAGCACGACGTGTACGCGGCGGAGGATTACCGGCGCATCCGCGAGATCGGCATAGCGGCGGCGCGCGATGGATTGCGCTGGCACCTCATCGACCGTGGGGGCCACTACGACTGGTCGTCATGGCTGCCGATGTTGGACGCCGCAGTCGAAGCCGGGGTACAAGTGGTGTGGGATCTTTGCCATTATGGCTGGCCGGACGACGTAGACATCTTCTCACCCGAATTCCTGAAGCGCTTTGGCGCGTATGCGGCAGAGGCGGCACGCGTTCATCGGGGGCACACGGGCAATCCGGGACTTTGGACGCCGGTAAACGAAATTAATTTCTTCACCTGGGCGGCCAGCCGCGACCTGATGTTTCCCTATGCGCACGGGCGAGACGGGGAGCTCAAGCGGCAACTCGTGTGTGCGGCGCTCACGGCCGTACGAGCCGTACGGTCCGTTGCGCCAGGGGCGCGGTTCGTTTTCCCCGAACCATTGATTCATAATGTGCCACCCCGCTGGCGGCCGTGGGATGTGACGCCATCCCGTATGCAGCGCGCCAGTCAGTTCGAAGCGTGGGACATGATTTCCGGCCGTGTTGAGCCGGAATTGGGCGGGGGCGAAGACCTCCTGGACATCATCGGGGTCAACTTCTACGCAGCCAACCAATGGGAGGTTCCCGGCGGGCGCAAGCTGCACTGGGACAATGGCTCGAACGATGCGCGGTGGGTACCTCTGCATCGGCTGCTGGCCGAAGTCTGGGAAAGGTACCGGCGGCCGATATTGCTGGCGGAGACGAGCCATTATGGCATTGGCCGCGCGGACTGGCTGAACGAGGTAGCTCGGGAATGCCGGAAAGCGAGGGAGGAAGGCGTTCCACTCGAAGGCGCGTGCCTGTACCCGATTCTGGACCGATTTGACTGGGAGGATCGCACTCACTGGCACAACAGCGGGCTGTGGGACATGGCGCTGAACGGCAACGGTCACTACAAACGTGTGCTGCACGAAGAATATGCGCAGGCGTTGCGGCGGGCGGAGAGGATGCTGGAGTGACGGCTACCGGTCTGCTGATCTCCGGGCCGGGCATGCCCGGCCCCTACAGGCGCTCGCCGTATTCTTCCACCAGCAGCACGGTGAGGGCATCCGGCACGATGCAGATTTGGGCCGGCAGCCGACCGGCGTATTCGCCGTCGATCTGCACGTAGACGCGTCTATCCGGGGAGCTCGCGACCTTCACTTGCTGCGCGCGAGTGACGGTCACACCTTTCATGCCCTCCAGGCGGTTCAGAACCAGGCCAGCGAAGTAGCGGGCGTAGCGAAATGTCGAACGGCCCTCGAACAGCACCACCTCGAAGCTATCCTGCATCAGGTCGACGGTCCGGGCGATCGAAAAATCGCCGCCGTAGTTTTTCACCTTGCTCACCAGGGCGAACGAGCAGCGGTGCGGGCGTCCGTCTACTTCGACGTCGAATTCCGGGAGCCTGCGGCCCAGCAGACTCCATGAGGCAACCCAATAGGCGAACTTGCCGGTGCGTGTCTTGAGAGCGGCGTTGACGCGGTAAACGATCTGCGCGTCCAGGCCGATGCCGGCCATGAGCAGGAAATGGCGAGAAACGCGGCCGCCGTCGCAGACCAGGCGGCCGACTGGAATGCGGCGCGGCCGGAGGTTCTTCAGGAGAGCGGCGACGCGCTCCGGTTTCACGCCAAGCCGCGTTTCCACCGCGAAGACGTTGGCAGTGCCGGCAGGCAAAATCGCCAGTGGCACGTCGGTGCGAACCATGCCTTCGGCGATCTCGTTGATGGTTCCATCACCGCCGGCGGCCACGATCAGGTCAGCGCCTTGGGCAATCTGGCAGCGCGCGATGGCGCCGGCGGTGCCGGGCCCGGTAGTTGGCTCAACGATGAGGTTGTGCCCTTCGCGGCGCAACGCGTCGGCCAGCCGGTCGATGAGCAAGCCTCCGCTTCGCTCGAATTTGCCCGCGCGGGGATTGTAGATCAGTACCGTCTTCTTATATGCGGCGATGGGTCTTCTCCGGAACGGCGCGGGCGTGCGGCCTGCGATCTGCAAATGGCTGCCGGCGGCTGAAAGTTATTATAGTTGATAGCCAGATGAAAGATCCCGCACGGGAAATTGAGACACTTCGCGAAGAGCTGCGCCGCCACGAACATCTTTATTACGTCCTGGATCAACCCGAGATCAGCGACGCCGAATACGATGCCCTGATGCGTCAGCTTCAGGGGCTCGAGGAAGAGCATCCGGATCTGATGGCGCCGGATTCGCCGACGCAGCGGGTCGGGGGCAAGCCGCGCGAAGGCTTTGTCAAGGTTCGGCATAGCTCTGCCATGCTGAGCCTGGACAACGCGCTCAACGAAGATGAGTTACGCGATTTTGACCGGCGGGTTCGCGAACTGCTGGGCGGCGCCGAATATCGTTACGTCACCGAGCTCAAGATGGATGGGCTCTCGATGGCGGCACATTATCGGAACGGCGCTTTCCTGCAAGCAGTGACGCGCGGCGACGGACAGGTTGGCGAAGACGTCACGGAAAATGCCCGCACCATTCGATCGCTGCCTCTTCGCGTAAAAACCAAACTTGCGGCGTTCGAAGTTCGGGGCGAGACCGTGATGAACCGGCGCGCCTTTGAGCGGCTCAACGCGGAGCGGGAAGAACGCGGGCTTTCCCGTTTCGCGAATCCGCGGAATGCCGCGGCCGGTTCCCTGCGGGTGCTGGAACCGCAGATCACCGCATCGCGGCGGCTCGATTACTATACCTACTTCCTCCTGGTGGATGGACGTCCGGTACTCGACAGCCATTGGGAGTCGCTCGACGAACTGGAGCGGTTGGGATTCAAGGTGAACCGGTACCGGCGGCTTTGCGGCTCGCTGGAAGAAGTCCTGGCGTTCTGCGCCCAGTGGGAAGGCCAACGGGACGAACTGCCGTACGAGATCGATGGGGTGGTGATCAAAATCGATTCCGTCGCGCAGCAGCAGCAACTCGGTTATACCGCCAAGGCGCCGCGCTGGGCCATCGCCTACAAGTATCCGGCCCGACAGGCCGTGACCACCGTGGAAAATATCGGCGTGCAGGTGGGGCGGACCGGCGCACTCACCCCCGTGGCGAATCTTAAGCCGGTGCTAGTGGGCGGCGTCACCGTGTCACGCGCCACATTGCACAACGAGGACGAGATCGGACGGCTGGGCCTGGAGATCGGCGACGATGTGGTAATCGAGCGCTCCGGCGACGTGATCCCGAAGGTTGTCCGGGTTCATGCTCAGGGTTCCTACAGGCGCCCTTTTCAGATGCCGACCAAATGCCCGGTCTGCGGCGGCAAGGTGGTACGGGAGGAGGGCGAGGCGGCAAGCCGCTGCATCAACACCAATTGTTCGGCGCGGTTGCGGGAATCGATCCTGCACTTCGCCTCCCGGGGCGTCATGAACATCGACGGCGTCGGAGAAGCCCTGGCGGACCAGCTTGTCGACCGGGGAATCGTGGCGAGCGTGGCCGACCTTTACGATCTCACCGTCGAAAGACTCATGGCTCTGGACCGCATGGGGAAGAAGTCGGCCGGAAACATCATTCGGAACATTGAAAAGTCGAAGGCGAATCCCCTGCCGCGCGTGCTGACAGCACTAGGGATCCGGTTTGTGGGCGAGCGCACTGCTGTTCTCCTTGCCGAGTCGTTCGGCAGCCTGGACGCGATTGCCGCGGCGGGTGTAGAGGACCTGCAGATGGCGGAGGAGGTGGGGCCCAAGGTCGCGGAGAGCGTGTTCCAGTTCTTCCGCGAGCCGCGCAACCGGCAGCTGGTGGAGCGGCTGCGCCTTGCCGGCCTGCAATTCACGTACGAATCGACGCGCCCGAAGGCGGGACCTCTGCGGGGCCTCACATTCGTACTGACCGGCACCCTGCCGAATCTGAGCCGCGACGAGGCCAAGCGCCTGATCGAATCGGCGGGCGGCAAAGTAAGCGGCTCGGTCAGCAAGAAGACCAGCTACCTGGTGGCCGGCGATGAAGCCGGCTCCAAACTCAACAAGGCGCAGGAACTCGGGATCCGCATTGTGACCGAGCAGGAGCTGCTGGAATTGATCAAGTAGCAATACTCTTGCGGATCTCGGGCACGTCCACAATGCGGACGCCGGTGGCCGGACGTTCGACCGCCGCCGCAAGTGCCGCGATCATCTGCCCTTGTGTGACCAGGCCCAGACGTCGCGCCGACTCG
>Ga0335083_10012816_pt1 | contig 10009 bp, 13 predicted proteins | sample Lox_Sample_42_FD_206716 | JGI IMG/M metagenome (GOLD analysis project Ga0335083, IMG submission 206716) | Soil microbial communities from Loxahatchee National Wildlife Refuge, Florida, United States - Lox_Sample_4.2 | ecosystem: Environmental > Terrestrial > Soil > Wetlands | place: USA...
CGCGATCAGCGTGGGAACGGTGAACGCCGCGACGAGCAGCCCGGCGAGCCGTGCGTCATGGGTCTTCGCGATGACGAGCAGGACAAGGGCCACCGGCGTGGTGTTGTCGGCGAGCCGGGACATGGTCGCCGCCGCGAGCAGCGTGTAACCGGGGCGGCCAACGCGAGTTCCGCTCATGAGCACATCAGGCTGGGCATATCAGGCTGGGCACTTCAGGCAGGGCATTGCACCGAGACTAACGGAGCGCCTCACTCGTGCGGAATGATGGCATATGTCACGATCGCCGCCACCGCGCCGAGCACCGAGCCCGCGATGACCTGGGCGGTCGTGTGATCCTTCAGCACCACCCTGGACCAGGCGGTCAGCGCGACGAGCAGGTACGCGGGGGTCACCCAGGGGCCGGCGAGCAGCGCGAGGATCGTCACCGAGCCGGCGGCGACCGCGCAGTGGATGGAGATCTTCCACACCGTGGTGATCGCGGCGAGCACGGCGACGCTGCCGAGCATGCAGGCCAGGTAGCCGGACAGCTCCGCGGGCGCGCCGAAGCCGACGAGCAGCGTGAGCCCAACGGCGACCGACGCGACGATGAACAGCAGCACGACGAGCCTGGCGCGTTTCGCGCCCACGTACCGGTCGTCCCAGCGGCCAGCCCGCACGCCGCGGCTGATGAACACCATGGGGAGCACGCCGGCGAAGATGGCGGCCACCGCACCCCACGCCAGGCCGCGCGCACCCTCGGCCCGCCACCCGACGGCGAGCGTGGTGGCGATGATCCAGTTCTTCGGCTCGAGCAGGTAGGAGACCTTCCCGGCCAGTGACCTGTCGTTCACTCGTCCTTCACGGTGACAGGCAATCATCAGACGGTTCCGTAGGCAAGTCGGTTGTCCGCGCGCCCCGGGACGGGTTACGTTCCGGGAAGACCCGCTGAGGCGCGGAACACTCGATGAGGAGAGCACGCATGCCCGCACGGACCGGCGCGGAGTTCCTTGAGGGGCTCGCCAGGGCCAGGACCCAGGTGGAGATACAGGGCGAGACGCTGACCGGTGGCGTGGCTTCGCACCCGGCGTTCCGCAATGTCGTGCGCACGTACGCGAGGCTGTTCGACATGCAGCACGACCCCGCGTACCGCGACGTGCTGACGTACCCGTCCCCGCGCACCGGCGAACCGGTCGGCACGTCCTTCCTGGTCCCGGGTAACGAGCAGGACCTGGTCAAGCGCCGGCAGGCGTTCCGAGTCTGGGCGCAGGCGTCGCACGGCATGCTGGGGCGCACCGGCGACTACCTGAACAGTTCGCTGATGGCCCTGGCGTCCGCCGCCGACTGGTTCGGCCAGGCGGATACCGCCTTCTCCGGCAATATCGTCGCCTACTACGAAAAGGTGCGCGACCAGGACTTGCTGTGCACCCACACGCTGATCCCGCCGCAGGCCAACAGGGCGGTCGCGGGCAGCCAGCAGGGCGGCGGCGCGCTGATGGCGCACGTTGTCCGCGAGGACGACAACGGCATCGTGGTCCGCGGCGCCCGGATGCTCGCCACGATCGGCCCGTTCGCCGACGAACTGCTCGTGTTCCCCTCGACCGTGCTGCGCGGCACCCCGGAGGACAAGCCCTACTCGTTCGCCTTCGCGGTCCCCGTCGACGCGCCAGGGCTGCGGTTCATCGCCCGCGAGCCGTTCGACTACGGCCGCTCGCACTTCGACCACCCGCTCGGCTCCCGGTTCGACGAGTCGGACGCGATCGTCATCTTCGACGACGTGCACGTGCCGTACGAGCGCTGCTTCACGCTCGGCGACCCGGAGATCTGCAACGGCTTCTACACCAAGACCGACGCGCTCCAGCACATGACCCACCAGGTGATCACCCGCACCACGGTCAAGACCGAGTTCATGCTCGGCCTGACCACGCTGCTTACCGAGTCGATCGGCATCGGCCAGTTCCAGCATGTGCAGGCCGATCTGGCGGAGATCATCACCACCCTGGAGACGCTGCGCGCGCTCGGCCGTGCGGCCGAGGCGGACGCGGCGCGGGGCGCCTACGGTGTGTTCACCCCGGCCTGGCCGCCGCTGAACACCGCGCGCAACCTCTACCCGAAGCTCTACCAGCGGTTCCCCGAGATCCTGCGCAAGCTCGGCGCCTCCGGGCTGATGGCGATACCGACGGAAGCCGACCTGACGAGCGAAGTCGCCGCCGACATCGACACCTACCTCCAGGCGGCCACGCTGAACGGCGCGGACAGGGTCCGGCTGTTCCGCCTCGTCTGGGACACCTGCGCCTCCGCGTTCGCCAGCCGCCAGGCCCTGTACGAGTACTACTTCTTCGGCGACCCGGTGCGCACCGCGGGCGCGTACGTGGCGAGCTACGACAAGTCCCTCTACGTGGACCGTGTCCGCGACTTCCTGCGCCGCCCGTTACTTCGCCGATGGGCGCGGGCGGCGCTTACGGACAGGCGCCGTCCTCGCGCAGGTACCAGGCGCGCTCCAGGTCCACTTCCACGTTCAGCAGGCGCCGCAGCCGGTCAACGCTGACCGGATGGCGGGGGACCTGCGGCGGCGGGCAGGCCGCGCACACCGCGGTCACCCGGCCGTCACCCGGCTGGTAGGACAGGCTGAAGGGCGGCTCGCAGAACGGGTCAGGAACCGGGCTGATCCGCAGCACGCGCTGCTTCTGCGCCCGGTAGCCGTGCTTGTGCTCGATCACCCGCCCGTACAGGTCCACCTCCAGCAGCCAGGTCCCCGCCGTCCACGGGAAGGGCTGGCTGCCGGGCTTCCACGCGTAGAACCCGCAGTGGCCGTCATTCGGCTCGGGGCGCTCATGCCAGCGGCCAGGCCGGCGAGCGCCCATGAAGACGGGCTGCTCGGCGTAGCCGCACAGGCAGGTCATCTCGGCCTGCGGCGCGTAGGCGACAGGGCTACCCGGGACAGGGCCCGCGTGCAGCGCCATGAACGCGACGCCCGAGTCAAGGACGGCCACGCGGCCGGCCTTGACCCCGTGCAGCGGCTCGTCGCCGGCCGAGCTCGTGCTCACGAGGCCTCCCTGAGTCTCAGGCGGGGACGGTCGTCGGCTCGGGGACGGCGGGCTCGGTTTGCGGAAGCTCATCGGGCACCTCCTGCGGGTCTGGGATGTCATGGGTGCGGACAGGCTCGCCGATCGCTGACATAGGTCAGGCCTCCGATCTCGGGCATGGGCCGGGTGGGGTCCGTGTTACTACGTGTGACCTTGGCCAGCGTACCTCAAAGTTCTCATCTGGTCGCAATGGTCTCGAAAGTGCTGAAACCGCTCGTCGTCTTGTCCGATTCCCGTGGGCGGCGACGGCCGCCCTCAGTCCTCACCTGCGGTAACATGCCCGATGGGGTGAAGCCCCCATATCACCCGTTTCCATCCGAAGTTCCGCGTCAAGAGGTGTCAGGTCAGTTGGGTAGTGCATCGGCTCGTCCTGCCAGACATCACGGGTCCGCGCCGCGCGCTGCCCGCATCCTGGCCGCGTACACCTGCAAGAGCTGCGAGATCGAGGGACAAGATCTCGAGGTGTCTCCCGGGCGGGTCATCTGCTGGAATTGCGACGGCGAAGCCACGGTGACTGCCAGAATCGTCGTCGACGGCGCTTAGCTCAGACGGATCCTCCCTGGTAAGAGGCGCGCACGATGAGCAAGACGGGCTACGTCACCGACTGTCGGCGGGGGCCTGACCCGGCAGCCGGCGCGCGGGACCGCCTCGCTGAGTCATAACTGATTCTCAGAAACAGACGCCTCACCCGATTGACAAGCGGTCTTGCCGGGGAAATAGTCGACCTATAAGCACTAGTGCACCGGCAAGCGCAGGTGCACCAATAGGCACAGTGGTGGCAAAACGGGGGGTCAACCCCCGACGGGGGGCACAGTAGCCAGCCACCATGCCAACGGGGCCGCACGGACAGAGACTTTGCCGTAGCTGGCTGTAATTCACCATTTTGGGTGTTTTGCTCCCTAAAATGCGTCTCTGTCCGGGCACTGCCTCTTCGATGCCAGAGCCCGCCGACAAACCGACAGGAGCGGCCTAGGCGGCGCGGGGGACAGGAGGAATTCTTATGCCGGACGTCGTATTCAGTGTGGATCAGTCCAAGTCAATGGCGGACCAGGCCGTCCCGGGCCACAACCGGTGGCACCCGGACATACCGGCAGCAGCCTCGGTCCGGCCCGGCAGTGAGTTCCGGGTGGAATGCCGGGAGTGGACCGATGCTCAGCTAGGTAACAACGATTCAGCCAATGACGTGCGAGATGTGGACCTGCTCAAGGCGCACATGCTCAGCGGGCCGATCGAGGTCCAGGGCGCCGAGCCCGGTGACCTCCTTGTGGTCGACATCCTCGACCTCGGCCCCGTACAGCCGCCGCAGGAGCGCGGCGACGCGCCGGGCCAGGGATGGGGCTACACGGGCATCTTTGCCAAGGTCAACGGCGGTGGCTTCCTCACCGACCACTTCCCGGACGCTTACAAGGCGATCTGGGACTTCCACGGCCAGGAGGCCACTTCCCGGCACATCCCCGGGGTCCGCTACACCGGCATTACCCACCCCGGGCTATTCGGCACCGCCCCGTCGGCTCGGCTGCTAGCCGAGTGGAACCGGCGCGAGCAGGCGCTGATCGACACCGACCCGAACCGGGTGCCGCCGCTGGCGCTCCCGCCGAACCCGGAGGGAGTCCTGGCCGGCACGCTGCGGGGGAACGACATGGCGCGCATCGGGAGGGAGGGAGCCCGGACGGTCCCGGCGCGCGAAAACGGCGGCAACCACGACATCAAGAACTTCACCCGTGGCAGCCGCGTCTTCTACCCGGTGCACGTTCCCGGCGCCAAGCTCTCGGGCGGTGACCTGCACTTCTCCCAGGGCGACGGGGAGATCACCTTCTGCGGTGCCATCGAGATGGGCGGGTTCATCGACTTCGGTGTCGACCTCATCAAGGACGGCATGAACAAGTACGGCGTGACGACGAACCCCATTCTCATCCCGGGCCGGGTCGAGCCTCGCTACAGCGAGTTCCTGACCTTCATCGGCATATCCGTGCACGAGAGCACCGGCGACAACCACTATCTGGATGCCTCGATCGCCTACCGGCGGGCCTGCCTGAACGCGGTCAACTACCTCACGAAGTTCGGCTACTCGGGCGAGCAGGCCTACCTGCTCCTCGGATCCGCGCCGATCGAGGGACGGATATCGGGGATCGTGGACATCCCGAACGCCTGCTGCTCTCTCTACCTGCCGACCGAGATCTTCGACTTCGAAGTCAAGCCGTCCACGGTCGGGCCGATGTCGGCAGACCGCGGCTCGGCTGCGCGGACTAGCTGAGGTCCGGCATGCCCGTATACGTCTTCGCCTGCCACGAGTGCGGCTCGTTCGAGCTGGCACGCCCTATGGCCGAGGCGAGCAGCCGGGCGTCCTGCCCGACTTGTCAGCGTGAGGCGCGGCGGGTGTTCACCCCGCCCCGCCTCGCGCGGCTCGCACCGCCGATGCGGCGGGCACTGGATACAGAGGAGGCAAGTGCGCACGAGCCGCGCGTGGTGACCCAGAAGCGCGGGCATCCGCTACGGCCGCACCAGGAGCAGGTGCCGCCGTGGGTACTGCACTAATGCCGGCCGCCTGGACGGCGGCCGGCGGTCAGCAAGAAAGTGGGTGACAACCCATGACCGGGGTGGTGTTGCTTTACGTGGGGGTCGTCCTCATCGTGAACGGTATCTGGCTGGTTGGCCAGGCACGCGCTGCCGCCATAGCCAGCCGGACGCCTGCCATGGAGACCGCGGCCGTCGGGAGCACTGTCAGAGGGGGAGGCTACGCCGGTGAGGCGGCCGCCGGGCAGGAGCTCGGCGGGGAGACAGTCGTGGGGCCGCCTGTCAGGGACGGCGAGGCACATCCGCTGTTCATCCAGAACCGCGAAGTCGCGATTCTCAACATATTCACCGGGCTCATCGGGCTGATCATCGCCGCTACCTACATCATCGTCGGCTTCGGCCCGAGCACCAGCCCGATCCCGGCGGTCGCGGCCGCTGGCAACTCATCAATCCGTGTCGGCGGGGGCATCCTGCTGTTCGCCTTCACCTATCTGTGGGTGGCGTACAACCAGTACGCCAACGCCGGCGGGCGAGGGCTCGGCTGGTACTCCGCCTTCGTCGCCGTCACCGCGATCGTGTTCGGCATCTACACGATCCAGAACACCCCGGACAGCAACACCGCCGACCTGTGGCTGGCCGGCAACTGGTTCGCCTGGGCGGTGCTGTGGGGGATGTTCTTTGCCCTACTGGCGCTGGATCTGCCGATCGCCCGCCTCACCGGGTATGTGGCCATCATCGAAGGCATCGGCACGTCCTGGGCGCTCGCAATCGCGCTCCTGTGGGGGAAGCTGGCCTTCGCCTGATTCACCGGACAAGGAGCGGCCGGAGCAACGGCATGGAAGTTCTGGCAATGGGACTGCATCCCAGGGAGCGGTGGAAGCTCCGCCAGATCGAGGTGGTCCTGCGCAAGGACGACCCCGGCCTTGACACGCTGCTAGCGGGCCGGCGGCTACTCCGCCGGCCTGTGCTCCGCGCCCAGTCGGCCAGGCTCCAGCTGGTCTGGCTGCTGACGGCATTCCTCGTTCCCGTCGCCGCCCTTGTCACCGGGCTGGTACTGGGCATCACCTGGCTGATAGTGGCTGGAGCCGCCCTCTGCCCGTTCAGCCCGGTAATCGCCTGGCTGCTGCTCCGCCGCCATTCCGTCGATGAGGGACCCAGCCATTGCCGCGAACCATGATGACGCGAGTGCCGCAGGCGGCCGCCGGAAGGGTGTAGCGTTTTCAGCCGCGTTCCGGCGGCGCGCGGCCCTGCTGGCGGTGATAGGCGCGGGCGGCGCGATCGGAGCGGCGGCCCGGTACGGGACCGCGCTCGCGATAAAGCCGAGCGTGGCTGCTTACCCGGTCGCCACCTTCCTCGTCAACGTGGCAGGCGCGGTGATCCTGGGCGCGATTGCCGCGCTGCCGGCCGGCTGGCTGCCCGCCCACGAACTGACCCGGCCGGCCATCGGCACGGGCTTCTGCGGGGGGCTCACCACCTTCTCCACGATGACACTCGAGATCTACCAGCGATGGGCCGGGCACACGGCACTGGCGGCGGCGTATGCCGCGATCAGCCTGGTGGCAGCTCCCGCCTGCGCGTGGGCCGGGTTCACCCTGGCGCGGAGCGCGCTCAACGCCTCACGGGAGCGGCGGGCCCCGCCTGGCTCTCCGAAGGAACAGGTACCGAAATGACTGCGCTCCTCGCGGTTCTCGTCGCCGGGTTCGCTGGTGCGGTGGCACGCCAGGAGGGGTTCAGCGCCATCCAGGAGCGGGTCAAGACCAAGTTCCCTGTCGGCATCCTGGCTGTGAACCTCTCCGGGGCGTTCGTGCTTGGCCTTCTATTCGGCCTGGACGTGACGAAGGAGTGGCCGCACTGGCTCGCGGTCGGAGTACAGACCGGGTTCATCGGGGCATACACGACGTACTCGACATGGGCGGTGGACTCGCTGACGCTCGCCCGGGCCGGAACCGCCCGGCTGGCCGTGCTCAACCTGGTGGGGTCACTGCTCGCCGGGGTCCTGCTCGCCTGGGCCGGCGTCAGCCTCGGCACCGCGGCGTGACAAGCCGGGCGGGACCCGCACCAGATGACGACGAAGGAGGCACGGGTTGCGCGTGATCGTGGGCGTGGACGGATCGTCGCATGCTGACCGTGCCCTGAGCTGGGCCTGCCGCCGAGCGGAGAACTGCGGCGACACGGTCCGCGCCGTCTGCGCATGGCCGCTCGGCGCCTCCGGCGAGGACTGGACGCCGCAGCCGGGCGTGAAGCCGGAGGGACAGCGCCACGCGGAACAGATTCTGCGGGAGGCGGTCGAACGAGTACGGCGCGACCATCCCGCCGCCGAAGTGGAGACGGCGGTCGTCGAGGGGCACCCCGGCCACGTGCTGGTGGAAATGTCAGCGGACGCCGATCTGCTGGTGGTCGGCTCTCGCGGGCGGGGCGAAGTCAGCGGGATGCTGCTCGGGTCGGTCAGTCAGCACAGCGTTCACCGCGCGCACTGCCCGGTAACGGTGGTCAGGTAGTGGCGGCCGGACGCTGATCGGGCATCCGCCGGGCTGGAGTGGCCGGCGCGGGGGCTGGCTGTGGGATTGGGGCTAGCTGGTAGCCCGGCTCCATCCAGTCGCAGCCGGGCGACCACATGGCGTGCAGCTGCACCAGAAGGCGCTCGGGGCAGTCCGCAAGCGGTAGCCGCGGGTCCACGGCCTCCTCGCCTGCTAGCCGCCGGCACTCGTTGATGCAATCGACTAGAGCCTGGCACAACGCGGCGTCCGCGTCCTCGGGGTTGGCTGATGCGGCCACCAGCGCCAGCGCCGAACAGCTGGCTCGCACCGCCCATCGCCGGTCCCGACGCCGGGCCTGGTCCCCGGGTCGGCGGCTGCGGCGCAGCGAGTCGATTTGGGCAATCCACGTTCGTGCCCGATCGAGATCCGCAAGCAGCCGTGACCGGTCCGGTTCTGGGGCCGACGGCATCGCGGCCAGGATGCACACACTGGCGACGGCGGGCCAGATCCTGGGGTCGGCAGAACTAGTGCCGAGCAGCCACGGCGCGAGCGGTACCAGCAGTCGCCGGCGATCGTCGGTCAGCAGGTCGTTAGCCGTCCCCGCGGCCGCCGCGAGCACTGGGTGGACTGACTCCGGGTTGGCGCTCCAGCGATCTCCGGCGAGCACTGAGGCGAGTTCGAGGACGTTACTGCCGTGACGCGGGCCCACGTGCGTGCCCCGCCCGAGCAGTTCCATCGCGATTATTGCGCGGAAGGGGGCGACCGCCGCTGAAAGAGATCCGGGATTCCGCCGGATTCTCATGGCTGCCTCCTACCTCAGATCCGGTAGGAGCTATCAGCCAGCATGGCGGTTATGGCGAGCCCCATCGCCTCAGCTCTAATGTAGGACGGGATCGTCACGCCGGCAATAACTGCCAGTGCAGCGCGTGATGAGCAGGCCTGAGTTCAGTTCACCTGGAACGAGCGCTTCGCCAAGCCCATCCAGTACCCGTCGATCACGGTCGGGGCGGGCGCTGACGGGTCGGTCGCCGCGCCGAGCGTCACGAACAGCGGCAGGAAGTGGTCGGCCGTCGGGTGAGCGTACGGCATGCCAGGCGCGCGCCGGAAGTTCGCCAGGGTCTCCACGTCGCCACGGGACAGCGCCTCGCCCGCCCACGCGTCGAAGTCGGACGACCAGCCTGGCACGTCGTTTTCCATGATCATCGACGGCGTGAGGAACGGCAGCCCGTGGGTGAGGAAGCCGGACCCGATGATCAGCACCCCGGTTTCCCGCAGCGGCCGCAGCCGTTGGCCGAGTGTCAGCAGCGCCAGCGGGTCAGAGGTCGGGATGGACAGCTGCAGCACGGGCACGTCGGCCAGCGGGTACATGACCTTAAGCGGCACCCAGGCGCCGTGGTCAAGGCCGCGGCTCGGGTGCTGGTGCGCCGGCGCGCTGTCCGGCATCAGCGACGCCACCTCGCGCGCGAACGCGGACGCGTCCGGCGTCCGGTAGGTCAGCGTGTAATACCGCTGCTGGAAGCCGCCGAAGTCGTAGACGAGCGGCGTGCCAGCGGCGGCCGACGACAGCATCAGCGGCGCCGCCTCCCAGTGCGCGGAGACGATGAGCACGGCACGCGGCTTGGGCATGGTGTGCGTCCAGTCGGCGAGCTGCGACATCCACAGCGGGTCGTCGAGCAGCGGCGGCGCGCCGTGGCCGATGTACAGCGCGGGCAGCGCCCCGTCCGACGGCTCCCAGGCGCGCTGCGCCGCCGACCGAGGCTCGGCCGACACCGCGAACTCGTCGTACGCCCCGGCCGGCACCAGCGGATCGAAGATGGACGCCATGATCGTCTCCATGCGGAAAGCAAGTATAAAGGTTGACGCTTCAACTATAGTGTCTCACTAATTGAAGAGTCAAGTTACTGCCCGTACAATAGTCACCATGGAGTGGCTGACGGATGAACAGCAGGCGGCATG
>Ga0335083_10012817_pt1 | contig 10008 bp, 12 predicted proteins | sample Lox_Sample_42_FD_206716 | JGI IMG/M metagenome (GOLD analysis project Ga0335083, IMG submission 206716) | Soil microbial communities from Loxahatchee National Wildlife Refuge, Florida, United States - Lox_Sample_4.2 | ecosystem: Environmental > Terrestrial > Soil > Wetlands | place: USA...
CTGCGGTTCGATTACGAAGTGCTGCACGGTTACACTTCGTTTGACCTCAGCCAATTGCCGACGCTGGACTTGATGGTGGATTTGCAAAACAAGTTGAACCACCGCCTCTCGCTCGATTCGATTGCCACCGCAACGTTTGGCGTGGAAAAGACGGCGGAAGGTTTGCAGGCCATTCGCTGGTTCAAGGATGGCCGCCTGATGGAAATCGCCGAGTATTGCTGCTACGATGTGAAGCTGACCCGCCTCGTCCATGAACATGGCGCGCGTCATAAGCAAATCCATTACGCCAACCGGTTCGGCAAAAAAATGGTCGTGGCGGTGGATTGGTGACTCGGTTTCACCTGTCGAACGTCCCGGAAGTTCCCGCATGGCTGGTTGGCAAAGCATAGTTCGTTTAATCACTTTGCGTCCGCAATTTCGGGGGTGAAGGAAAAGTCTGTATCGCCAACGGAAATTTCAAACGTCTGCTGAGTCTTCCCTGTTAGTTGCACAATGCTCAGGCCTGAAGTCTTTCCATCGTGGTTTTTCGATTCGAGCGTGAGCGTTAGCTGGATGTTATGGCGGTCGAGCATTTTGGGAACGATGCGGCAGCTGCGGTCCGGTCCAAATTTGACGCAGGTTTCGTAATGATTGGTCATTTCGAGAACGCCCAAATCTTTGACTTTGGAAGGCGCGGCTTGCGCCGTCGCGGCGCTTTTATTGGAAGCAACCGGGGCGGCGGATTTCGTGCAGCCGGAAAAGCCAGCCAGGGTAAAGGCCAGCATGGCGGCGATGCCTTTCAAAATCATAACTTCCCCTAAGGAAGCAGTTTCCGCGCCGTTATTGGGCTTTTTAGGCCCCAAAATGAGGAGATTATCCTAAGGAAGGATAGCTAAAATGAATGAAACCGAGGCTGTTCGGTGCTGGTGTAAATGCTTAAATAGCAGTTATTTAATAAGCGCGTTCGAAGACATATGTGTTGTCGCCGGCTTTAATGGTCAATCTTAATCCATCCGTATCAGCCGTGCCTGATATCGTTTGGCCATTGGCATCGAAGGTCATTGAGTAAGGACCGACGCCCGACCATTGGCCTTTCCACGTTTCCGTGGATACGGGCTGCGCTTTAAAATTAGGGACGTTTTTCAAAAATACCTGGCCGTCCGTGCCGGCCACGAAGGTCGTTTGCGAGAATGCCTTGGCCCAGACAGCCCGGAGCTCTTTCATTTGCGCCGAATTGATTTTCGGCTGAGCCTCGCGCTCCGCGGCCAATGCCGGGACAAGATCAAAACTCCAGCGCCCGACGATTTTTTCCGAGTCATACTTTGGTGATTTGCCGGTGATTAAATAATTGGTCAGATCGTCCATGTTATCCTGCACAGTGCCCCAAATTATGGAAGTCAGGTTTGTATTCTTGAGAATGCCTTTAACGGCGTCGTCATTTAATATTTCATGCATGGGCGCTCCCTGCTGCCAAGCCGCAGTCAGGTTGCCATCTTGTGTCAGGGGCTGGATGTCATCCCGTTCAGCCAAAGAAAGAAAGGCCGGATAACTTCCCAGCCGGGAACCTACACTCGGATTTTGGGCGAGAAATCCGGAAAAATTGGCGGTTTTATAATATGTGTCGGGTACTGAACCAACCGCCCGGGCCGCTTTGTCCAGCCCGGTACTTTGCAGACCTTCGCCGAGGTTATTCAGAAGCCGGGTGGTTTTGGCTTCATTGTCTGACGACGCAACTTGTGCTGTCCAATAGCTTAGGTTAAAGATGACAAACGAAATTAAAACCAGCCAGGCTGCTCCATTGAGGACGCCTACGCACGCACCCAGGCGTTTATTAAGGCGTTCCCATAACGCCAGCCGCAAGTCACCGGCTTTGTATTTGTAAAAGACATAGACCCGCCGGTGAACTTCAAAGCCAATAGACATGATGATTATCCAGACAAAGAAAAATCCAACGATGGGCGAAATCATCCAAACGGTAATGGGGTTTTCCACACCCAGGTGCGGCAGTAGCCATTTGAAGATTTTGCCAAACAAATTGGCGAGCGAGGTCGCGATAATTAGCCCCACAAACGAAAACGACGTGGGAATTACTCCCATATTCAGGGCCAGGCCGACACCTGCCGCCAATACCAGAAGAGCCAGGATCCAAATCATAATGCCATTAATAAAAACCATTTTTCGGAAAATGCACGCGGAAAATGCCCATATTTAAGGGGATAGCGTTGCTTCCAAGTTTTTCGGTGACAAAAGGATTCCTCGTTGGCAGTCTCTATCCTCCGTGCTTTGAATGAAAAAAATCTGCGCTATTACCGGGGGCAACGGCTATGTGGGAGGCTGCATAAAAAAATTCTTCGCGGCGCGCGATTGGGAAATCTTTGACCTCACGCGCCGCCCGAAACCCGGCGCACGCGCCTTTCAATTTCAATTGGGCGACGACCTCTCGCCGGACCTGCTGTCTGGCGTTGATGCACTGGTTCATTGCGCGTATGACTTCAGTCCATTGCAATGGGAAGACCTCGTGGCCGTAAACGTGGAGGGTTCGCGAAAAATTCTCCAGGCCGCGCGCGCGGCGAATGTCCCAAAAATTATTTATATCTCCAGCATCAGCGCCTTCGACGGCTGCCGTTCGCTTTATGGAAAAGCGAAATTGGAAACTGAAAAAATAGCCCTGGCCAATGGCGCGCTGGTGGTTAGGCCCGGTTTGGTCTACGGCGGCGCGGCCGGCGGTATGTTCGGGAAGCTGGCTGAAAAGCTGAAAAAATCAGTCATAGTGCCCATGGTCGGCAGCGGTTCCCAGGTGCAGTATCTGGTCCACAACGAAGATATGAGCGCGTTTATCGAGAAATTTGCGTCGGGCAGTGTTGAAATTCCGCCGCGAATTTTAACCGCTGCTAACGAAAAGCCGTGGCCGTTCAAGCAACTCGTGATCGAAATTGCCGGGGCGCAGGGTAAAAAGCCAATGTTTATTCCTGTTCCGTGGCGTTTCGTTTGGCTGGCTCTCAAGACCGCCGAAGCCTGCGGGATTAAGCTGAATTTCCGCAGCGATAATCTGATCAGCTTCATTTACCAGGATCCTGCGCCGGACTTTTCAGACAATGCCCGGGTCGGCTTAACATGCCGGCCGTTTGATATCCAATCTTTGAAGAGTGGAAATTAAACTGCCGGAGGCTTGCGCGTTTTGGTTTTTAATCCTAACGCACTCATAAAAAAGCTGGAAAAGATTCCCTGGATTCCCAGTACCACGAGCGCCGCCGCCGGAATCAGCCTTCGCAGGTTGTCTTCCATGGATGGCAGCAGCCCGAAGTGGACCTGGCCCCACGACCACATTGCCCGCCCCAGCAAAATGATCCCGGCCAGGAAAACCGCGAGGCTTACCAGGATGCCTTTTTCCAGCGTAAAAAATTTTAGCACGTTCGTGAGCTTGGGGTCCTCGGGCAATAGCCCTTCGGCAATGGCGAATACTTTTGTAAAGAACGCAAATGCCACCAGTTGAAAACCGACGATTGCAGTCATGCAGCTTACTGCGAGTGTGCCGACGTTGAGCGTGATCGAGCCGACCTGGATGTCCTGTACGCATAGTGCGACAGACAGGCATGCGCCCAGCGCGAACAACAGAATTCCAGGGATCAAAAATAACCAGCGTGGCGAGAAGAGCAGCATGAAACGCAAATGTCGCCAGCCATCCCGCCACGGTTTCAAATGCGGTGGACGCGAGCGCCCGTCTTTGCTCAGCGTCACTGGCACTTCCGTCATTTTTAATCCTTTAAGGGTCGCCTTGATGACCATTTCCGTGGCGAATTCCATGCCCGTCGTTTGCAGGTCCATGGTTTCAAATGATTCCCTGGTATATCCCCTGAGGCCGCAATGAAAATCATGTGCGGGACATTTGAAAAAAAATCTGCCGATGAATGTTAATACCGGATTGCCGATCCAGCGGTTTTTCCAGGGCATCGCACCCGGCCGGATCGTCCCCCCGCCGGATGGCAGGCGGCAGCCCATGACCAGGTCCTATCCTTCCTGGAATTTTTTGACGAACCGGTCTGCTTCGGAAAAATCGTAACTGTCATCCGCATCGCCCATGAGAATCCACTTGCCGGCGGCCGCGCGAGTGCCGCCAATCAGTGCGCTGCCGTAGCCTTTTTCCGAAATAGCCGCCACGCGGGCGCCGAGCCTTTCGGCAATGGCCTGGGAACCGTCAGTGCTGCCGTTGTCGGCTATGAGAATTTCCGCGGGTACGCCGGCCTTTTGGATGCCGGCCTTGGCCTTTTCAATGCAGCGCGCCAGCGTTTCCGCTTCGTTGAGGCACGGCATGAGAATTGTCAGGTCAACCGGTTCAGGCATAATAATTTTGTTCCGGGGTGTGCAGGAAATGTGCCGTTACCTTTCGATTTCAATTCCGGCGATTATAGATTTAAGTATATCAAGAGGCAACGGTTTTGGGCGCTGTCGAAGGTTAATCAAACAATTTTACCAACAACGGCGCGATGGCCAGCGCCGGCAAATAATTTGCCAGTTCCACCTTGCGGATTTCAAAAATAACAATCGTTACCACGCAGGCAAGAAGCCCTGCCGTCGCATTTACGGAATTTAGCGCAAGCGCGGAAAGACGCGGCGTCACGTAAAACTGGACTGTCATGGTAACGGCGCTGAAAAAAACAAAGACCGGGATGGCCGATAGTGCGGAAGGCCAGCGAAAGAGACGGATAAAACCGGTCATCGCGAGCGCGTCCATGACCGCTTTGACGGCCAGCAAATAAACATAGCCCGATAACCCGTCTGCGACTGCGCCGATCAGCCCAAGTGGTGCGGCACAAAACAGGATGGCACAGGCATTAAAACCATCGCTGGCATTTGGGGTGGAATTTTTTTGGGCTGCCACAATGACATTTCCAGCAAGACGCCCGAGATAATTCGACATTTTTTGGAATCGAAGAAGTTTGCCCACCCAAAAACCCACAACGACCGCGAGGATGGCGATGAACAATTGTTTGAGACAGGATCCAAACGTTCCCCCGATGCTTAGATAAATCAATCGCGCTCCAAGAAGAAAGTTGGCGGCTCCAATGGCATTGCGGAAAAACAACTGGGCGCGCAATGAAAGTGGTGTTTCACGGGCCAGGCCGATCAACGCACCGAGTAAAATGCCGATCGCGTTGAGGATTGCGCCGGTCGTGGTTGGCATTCGGCGATTGTGTCCGTCAGCGGGCGCAAAGGAAAAGAAAATCTTCCGGGTGAGTGACGCTTAAGACAAAGATTCCTTCAGCGCTTTCAGGCAGCGTTCGTTTTCCTGCGGCGTGCCGACGGAGATACGAATCCATTCAGGCAATTGGTAGCCGCCCATGGGCCGGACAATCACGCCCTTCTGTTGCATAGTATCGAAAACTTTCGCGCCGTTGCCCACCCGGACTAAAATGAAATTTGCATACGAAGGTACGAATTCCAGTTTCATTTCGCGGAGTGCGCGGCTGAAAAATTCCAGCCCGGCAAAATTATTCGCCCGGGTTTTGCGGACGTGTTCATCATCGTCCATGGCAGCCAGCGCGGCGATTTGCGAAAGCAAATTGATATTGAACGGCTGGCGGATTTTTTCGAGGATCGAAACAAGCTCGGGGGTTCCAATGCCGAAGCCGATTCGTAGGCCAGCCAGGCCGTAAATTTTTGAGAACGTCCGCATTAAAATAAGATTTTTTCGTGTGCCAAGACGGATGAGCGGCACCAAATCCACTGCATCATCCAGAAACTCGATGTAAGCCTCGTCCATGACCAGCAGCACATCATCGGGCACATCATTGACGAACTGAATGACTTCCTCGCGCGGTGCCAGCGTGCCGGTGGGATTGTTTGGGTTGGCGATAAAAACGATCCTGGTTTGTGGCGTGATGGCGCGGAGCATCGCCGGCAAATCGTGACCATAATTTTTCGCCGGTACGGTAATGACAGAGGCGCCGAACATTTTGGCCACGATCGGATAAATTGCGAAGCAGTATTGCGATACGACGATATTGGCATCGCTGCCAACGCCATCCAGCAGTGCATGTGAGACAAATTCGATGATCTCATTCGAGCCATTGCCGAGGATTAAATTGGCGGGTTCGACCCCCAATTTGGCCGCGAGTTTTTGTTTCAAATAAAACGCATTGCCATCGGGATACAGATTGAGGCCGGGTAATGCTTTTTGCATGGCAGCCAGGGCGAGAGGAGATGGCCCGAAGGGATTCTCGTTGGATGCCACCTTGATGATGGAGGCGGCAGGAAGATTCAGTTCGCGGGCGACTTCTTCAATCGGACGGCCCGGCTGATATGTCGGCAAATTCTTGAGATATGGATTAATGCGCATGAGCGTTAGCGAGATATAAAAGCAGAAAGGATGACGAACGGCGAGCCAACATTGATATTGATGTATATCACGGGAAACCCCCTACAAGCCTTACATCGTTGATAATCAGCAACCTAAACCCCTACACAAACCCTTACATTTTTTGGAAAAGCCTTACATCATTGAGAATCAACGATTTAAACCCTTACACTATCGTTAAAGCTTTTGTTGAAGCGTCACAATGTTGAAGCGGACGACAAGATACTCTCCACGACTGTTTGCGTATCAGGCGGGAACGTCACAAGCAACTTGCGCTTTATAAGCAGTGCCCGCTGCCCAGTCGCATCACGCTTTCCCGGCGAAGCGAATATCAAATTTGAGCCTCTCGTGTTCCACACCTCAACGGCATCCTTAAGAATTAAGAGATATATAGAAAGCGAAGACCGATCTTCAGATAAGGGCAAGTCTTGATGGCTTAAAATCACATCGCCGGGAGGCAGCCAAGAAAGATCGCAAATGCATTCATTCAACGCATCCCAATTCATGCCAAAGTAGTCGGGAAAGCGCAAGGCTATCGAAAGTGCTTCCAGTAGTGCCGCCTTGCTTTTGATGCCGGCAGCCAATTCGGCTCGATGAATAATTTGTTTTTCAACGTAATTACCGAAGATGAATGCACTCATAAAGGGCCAGTCTTGACTTTTTACGTCAGATTGAAATTTCCTCCTATCTAACCAGTTGATGTGTGATTGACAATTCCTTTCGTGACAATTCATTACTTTCGTGTCATGGATTTATTGTGCAGACGCTGAAACCATTTTTCATGTTTTTTTTGCTGCTGGTCATTTTCATCATCGGCATTTGGATGGGCGTTAAATATGAACAGAAAAAAGGTTCCAACCTTCGTGAAGAACAGACGGACACCGTTGTTGAGCAAATCCAAACACTTTCAGACCTGGTCACCGTCAAGTATGTTGTCGAAAAGGTCGTTGTCCTTGATGATGCGAGATGGTACGGGGAAAACCGTGTACTGCTGCTGGCTCACGGCGTAGTCAAGGGCGGCATTGATCTCAAACGGCTGCAACCGGGGGACGTGAAGGTTTCCGGGAAAACGATTTATATTCATCTTCCGCCGCCGCAACTGACCGACGCGTATCTCGACGATACCAAAAGCAAAGTCATCGATCACACGACAGGTTTGTTGCGGAACTTTGACAAGGATTTGGAACAAAACGCACGGCAGGAAGCAGTGCTGGACATTCGGCGCGCTGCGATCAACAACGGCATTTTAAACGATGCCAGTGAGCGCGCGCAATTGGAGCTGGCTTTGTTCCTGCACCAGGCGGGTTACGACAATGTGAAGTTTGACGCCGCAAAGCCGATCAATGTCCCGGCTGAAGGGGTGTCCCATTTTTAGGACGCGCATTCGCGCTGTCATGGGACATCTTTTGAAAGATACAAAAGCGGCCGGCAGATGAGACTTGCCGGTTAATCTACTTTTTTAATTTTGACTGGCTGCGGCGTTTCCTCGCCGGCTTCGGCGTCTTCAATTTGCAGCCGGGTGCGGCGCGGTTCTGAATCAATTTTGAGCCCCTGGGCGCGCAAGCGCATTAAATAGAGGGCTGCCACCGGCGGAGCCGGGCGGCGATTATTCAAAGGCTGCGATTCCCCGTTTGGTATGCGGGGCATCTTTGCCGGGTTTAATTTCCGAGCCATGAATTATTGTTCGCAATTCACGTGCCAGAAAAGACAGGTTTTTACGGCAAAGACATTAAGTTTAAGTTAAAAGGCCGTTAAATCTACCGCCGGGCCAAACGATCAAGGAGTTTCCCATGAATGCCGCCGAAACCGCCGTTGCTGAAGACCACAACGACGTCACCACCGAGGGCATTTTTTGAGATGTGCGTAACAATGGCATCAGCATCAGGCAAATACGCCGCATCTTTGCCGGATGATTTGATGTCCTGCATCAGTTTTTCGGGATTCAGGCGGTCGGCGGCAGCGAGTTGTTCCAGCCGTGCCACCTGCGAAATGACGACACTATTGGCCAAATCAAACGCAGCGGGCAGTTCGGTTTGAAAAACATTCCGACGCGTGGTATTGCTGCGCGGCTCAAAAATCGCCCAGATTTTTTCGCGCGGGAATTTCACCCGCAACGCCTGAAGCGTCAGGCGGATCGCCGTTGGGTGATGGCCGAAATCGTCAATCACGGTCACGCCGCCGGCGATGCCGCGCACTTCCATGCGCCGTTTCACACCGCGGAACGTGTCGAAGGCGGATTGGATTTGTTTGTTGGAAAGGCCAAAATGCTTCGCGCATGCGGCGACCGCCAGGGCGTTGCGCACGTTGAATTCGCCCATCAGGTTGATGCGGAACTTGAAGCTGGGGATTTCAAACTCACTCGCTGTCGGCGCGAGGTTCAAATTAAACGCCTGGACGGAATTATGTTCACCCAGGCCAAAACGTTTCACCGGGCAAAAATCCACGTCCAAGAGGGGGGCGAGGTTGGGGTCGTCGCCATTGGCGAGGAGCACGCCGTTGCGCGGGATGATCCGGATGAAATGGGAAAAAGTTTTTTGGATGGCGGCGAGATTTTCAAAAATGTCCGCGTGATCGAATTCGAGATTATTGATGATGGCGGCTTCGGGCTGATAATGGATGAACTTGCTGCGCTTATCGAAAAAGGCGGTGTCGTATTCATCGCCCTCGATGATGATCCATTCGCTGTCCGTGAAGCGAGCGCCCTGGGAAAAATTTCCGGGGATGCCGCCGATGAAAAAGCTGGGGTTTAGGCCGTTGTGCTCGAACACCCAGGCGAGCAGGGACGTAGTCGTGGTCTTGCCGTGCGTGCCGCTGACAACAATGGAGCGTTTGCCGCGGATAAAAAATTCGTGGAGCAAGTGGGGCAGGGAACAATACAGCAGCTTGTGGTCGAGGACCTGTTCGGCTTCGGGATTGCCGCGCGTGATGGCGTTGCCGATGACGACTAAATCCGGCTTGTGCGCGAGGTTGGTGGCGGCGTAACCGTTCATCACGGCAATTTTTTTTCCGGCCAGGAAAGAGGCCATGGGCTCATAAACATTTTGGTCTGAGCCGGTGACGTTGAAGCCTTTATCTTGCATGGCGGCCGCGACGGCGGCCATGCCGGTGCCGCCGATGCCGATAAAGTGAACGGATTTAATTTGGGTGAACATGAAAATTTCAAGCGCGCGATAGCGCGTTTTCACTAACAAACAAATTACGTGAACGGAACGGTGCCGGACTTTCGATCAACAAAACAGCACGCAAGGCTGCGAGCGGTGATGCAAACCAGGGGCGGCGCAAAGCACGGGTCTCATCGAAGATCCACGAGGGCGGTTGCAAATCGAATTTCCACGCCAGCCATTCGGCAGTCGCGGCGAGGTAGGCGTCTTCAATTTGGCCGTGATGCGGATTTTTTCCCGCGAGCCGCAAGGGTTCGGTTTGCAATGCCTCAACATTCGGTTTCGCGTAAAAATCGTCCAGGAAATTTCGCAGGCAGAGATCGAAAGACTCGCCCTGGGCGGCCAGTTCGGAAACTTGGACAAGGGTTTTGGGAATCATATTTTGCCTTCCGCAAATAATCCTTCAACCAGGTATTGTGATTTTATAGGAATCCGGTTGGGTGGATAATATGCCGCAACCAGTTCCATGACTTCATTTACATTTTTCAAATGAAGATGTCGAATAAGGAAAAT
>Ga0335083_10012818_pt1 | contig 10008 bp, 11 predicted proteins | sample Lox_Sample_42_FD_206716 | JGI IMG/M metagenome (GOLD analysis project Ga0335083, IMG submission 206716) | Soil microbial communities from Loxahatchee National Wildlife Refuge, Florida, United States - Lox_Sample_4.2 | ecosystem: Environmental > Terrestrial > Soil > Wetlands | place: USA...
CGCCGGACTTCCAGAAGGCGTCCAACATCGCCGTTGCTGGTATGCCGTATCACAGCAGCCGCTCGGCCACGCTCATGAACGAGCGCCCCATCTACATCAGCTACACCAACTCGGCGTTTGGTTTCACCGGACGCTCGGTTTACCAGCGCATTCTCTACCCGCTCAAGTCGTTTATCCGGTCCATGATCACTGACGACATGGTGGTTACGAAGGCCGGGCTGATCGTCGCCAAGACAAAGCAGCCAGGCTCGATCATCAGCAACATCATGTCCTTGGCAACGGCGGTTAAGCGCAATTTCATCAAGGAAGCGCAAACCGGCAACGTGCTCTCGATTGACACGGACGAGGATATCGAGACGCTGAACATGATGAATATCGACGGCGCATACGGTATGGCGCGGAAAGATATTCTGGACAACATCGCTGCCGGCGCGCCTATGCCAGCGATCATGCTTAACTCCGAAACCTACGCCGATGGCTTTGGCGAGGGCACGGAAGATGCCAAGAAAGTCGCTCACTACGTTAACCGCATGCGTATGTGGATGCAGCCTCTGTATGCGTTCTTCGACCGGATTTGCATGCACATAGCGTGGAACCCGGAGTTTTACGAGACAATCCAGGCCGATTTCCCCGAGCAGTACGGCGACGTGGATTACAAGACTGCGTTCTACCAGTGGAAGAACTCGTTTAAGGCTGAATGGCCGAGTTTGTTGATTGAGCCTGAGGGAGAAAGGGCAAAAGCGGACGACGTAAAATTGCGTGCAGTTATCGCTATGTTAGAAGTTTTGCTGGGCAAGCTTGACCCGGAAAACCAATCCGAGACTATCCGTTGGGCCTGCGAAAACTTCAACGATCTGAAGCTTCTATTCACTTCGCCTCTGATTTTGGATTACGACAACTTGGCGTCGTTCATCGAGGAACAGCAAGCTAACATGCAGGCGCAACCGCTTGAAGAGCCCAAACCCCCCAAGCCATTCAGCTCCGAAGCATGAAACCGCCCCGCTCATCCTTCACCCAAACCATCACCGACGCCGTGGCCGATATGACGGCGCACGGCTTTGATAGCGAGCAGCGAGTTCTCGACTGGGTGGAGCGTATCCGCGCCGCCGCGCTTGCCGATCTTACGCCCATGCCGGTTGTGGAGAAAGAACTAGCCCGCGTCATGGAGGCGACATACACGCGCCAGGTTGAACGCGGCGGCATCTTGTCCAAGCATCCAGGCGTGCCGCAATTCACGATTGACCGCGTAAAGCCCAAACTGCGCGCCGAGCTGGACCGGCGCATTATGACCTCGACCAGCCTGATTAAGCTTAACCGTCCGCAGGCAGTGGCCAAAACCTTGCAGCGCTTCCAAGGGTGGGCAACGTCCATCCCGGCTGGTGGCTCTAAGGTTGTGGAAAAGGTGCCGGTTAAGAGCGAAATCCGCAAGGCGCTTGCTCAGTTGCCGTTCGAAGAGCGCCGCCTAGTCATCGACCAGGGCGCTAAGCTTGTATCGGCCATCTCCAATATAGTAGCGGTTGACGGCGGGGCGATTGCCGTTGAATGGCACTCCCACTGGCGCGATGCGTCGTACAATTACCGGCCAGACCACAAGGCGCGGGACGGCAAGGTTTACGCGATCAAGGGGAATTGGGCGATCGAGAAGGGGCTGATGAAGGCGGGGCCAAACGGCTATTACGAGGACAACGAGGCATTTGCCGAAGCGCCATTTTGCCGCTGCTTTGGCACGTACATATATGCCCTGCGCCGCCTTCCCGACGACATGCTAACTGAAAAAGGCCGGCAAGCGCTGGCCGAAAGAGGCGCGCGATGAGTGAGATGCCGACAGAACTAGACATCGCCCAGGGCATCAAAGGCGGCATGTACCCCAGCCCGTGGCATTTCCCAAACTGCTCTCTCTACGCAATGCGGATCACGGGCACGGGTGCATCGTACCGGCTGGCGCATGACGAGTACGTCTGGCGTGATCCGTCGATCTACCTCAACGACGAGTTCCTGGCGCGTTGTAACGGGCTGCCGGTCATCTTCGAGCACCCCGAAAGGTCCATGCTGAACTCGGAAGAGTTCGCTAACCGCATCGTCGGCACAATCATGCTACCCTACATTAAGGGCGATGAAGTGTGGGGTATCGCTCGCATTTACGACGCCTCGACTATCGAAATTCTCAACAATGAGAAAATGTCCACTTCTCCCGGCGTGGTGTTCGGTGACAACAGCGTTAATCGAAAAATTGAGATTGACGACGGAAACATGTTGCTGATAGAAGGGAAACCGACTTTCCTAGACCATTTGGCAATTTGTGTACAAGGGGTTTGGGACAAGATGGAAGAGCCTGACGGGATTACGTCCTCAACAACCGGAGCGCTTAAAATGGCCGATGAGCCGACCGACGACAAAGACCGCAAGGACGCCGCCCCCGCTTGGGCCGCCGACGCCTTCAAGGGCATCCACGACACCTTTGGCAAGATGATGGAACGTCTCGATGCGCAGGAAAAGCGCATGGACGAATCCTTCTCCAAGTGGGCCAAGGAAGAAGGCGAGGAGGCTGCGCATAAGGACGAGCAGGCTCGGAAAGACGCGGCAGAGAAAGCCGAGGCCGACGCTAAGGCGCGCCTGGATGCCGTCGAAGAGGCTGTGAAGAAGGCGATGCCGGTTGAGCGCTCCGACGAGGAAGCCGCCGAGATGGCCGACGCTCAGGCGCGCTGTGACAGCGTGGCGTCGATGTTCGGCAAGCATGCCCGCGCTCCGATTGCCGGCGAAAGCCCGATTGCCTATCGCCGTCGTCTGGCCAGCGAATACAAACAGCATTCCGCTGCGTGGAAAGACGTTGATCTGGCTGCGCTGCCGGATAACGCCCTGCGCAACGCCGAGGCCGCGATCTATGCCGATGCCCAGACCGCCGCGCGCACGCCGGTTGGCCTTGCGCCCGGCCAGCTCCGCGAGATCAAGCGCGAGAGCGCCGCTGGTCACAAGATCAGCGAGTTTACCGGCGATCCGAATGGCTGGATGAACTATTTCAAGCCCCCGATGCGCGCGCGCGTCACCGGCCTCGGCATCAAGCAGGGAGTTAACTAATGTCCGGCGTTCTGATTAACCCGATCCAGACCACCAACGCTGCAGGTACGTTCTTCATCAACTCGGATGGGTTGATCCAGGGCACGATGCAGCAGCAGCCGAACAGCCGCTACAATCTGCGCCAGGGCACTATCGGTGGCACCACGCCGCTGTACGGCGGTTATGCTGTGCAGGTGGCGATTGCCTCCGCCACCAACACCACCTACGGCAACGCCAACGGCGTGCTTACCCCGTCCACCAGCATTGCGACGGTCAACGCGCTTACCCTGTTCGATCAGTCTGTAGGGCTCATTTCTTCGCCGCAAAGCACCGTTCCGGTTGGCGCTGCCGGTCAGAGCATTTCCTACGTGATCGCGGGCGGACAGTCCGAAGTCGTTGTTGCGTGCTCCCCGGCTCTGGTTTCGCTCGACACCGGTCTGATCACGCAGCAGGTTAGCTGGGATTTCACCAATCAGCAGCTTATCCCGTATGTCGCCGCGTATGCCGCTGCCACCCCGACGGCTTACAGCTATACGTCCTCGACCGGCATCCTGCAGCTCACGTTCTCCCCGGCGCCCGGCCCGATTGCCAACGACGTGGTTACGCTAACCGGCTTTACCGGCGCGAATACCGTGTTCAACGGCGCGTTCACCGTGGTTAGCACCGCGTCTGCCGGTACGATCCTTAACCTGCAGGCGACTGCGGGCCTCGGCTCGCTCACCCCGACGGGCGGCACTCTGGTGGCTGGTGGCGGCGCTTTCCCATGCCAGGTGCTTTCCATCGAAACCGGCAACGCGTTCACCGTGACCACCACTGCGGCGGCTACCGGCAACTACTACAACTGGAACCAGAGCGGCACGGCTGCCGTGATCCTCTTCTAAGGAGCGCATATGTCCTCGATCTTCCCCGCCTGGGCCGTCGTTCATCCGAGCTTCATCGAGCCGGATATCCTGCTGCCGTACAACCAAGTGTCTGGCGCGTTCGATCTGCTGGCGGGTGAAAATCCGCGCATCAAGATCGACACCACCACGCAGTATGTCTACATCAAGCGCCTTCGCCTCCGCACCCGTACGACCATGGGCCAGGGCGCAGGTAACGCGCTGCCGTCTGCCGCGCTCGAAGCGGACATGATCAACACTCCGGCGTATCTGGTCCGCTCGCGCGCCGAATATGATCATCATGACAGCGCTATGGCTGGCCAGTGGGGCGTCGGCCTGCCTGCTGCCTACCGTCTGGCGGGGCGTCAGGCGATCTTCCAGCAGGCTCGTAACCTGCTGCTGTACGGGCGCCTGCCGTCCAACGGCGAAGGCATCCTGAACACCAATGGCGCGACCTCGACCACTCTGCCCGCCGACACCAACGGCAACGACAGCATCTCGACCTATGACAACGGCCAGATGTCGGTCTATCTCATCAGCCTCATCGCGGCGATCAAGACCCGCATGAACCAGATGGGCGCTGTGTCGCGTGTGGCTGTGTGTGGACCGCAGCGCGTGCTCGCGCAGTGGGCCTACATGGGCATCGTCCAGCTCACCCAGTTCCAGCGCACGGGCGCTGGCACCGAGACGACTGGCGGCGTGGTCAAGGATATCCTGATGCGCAACGGCGACACTATCGACTGGTCCTATGACGATACGCTCATCGGCAAGGGCTCTGGCGGCACCGACGCGATTATCTTCACCATCCCCGAGATTGTGAAGCCGACCGTTCCTGGCATCAACACCAACGAATTCGCCAAGTTGGAGCCGGGCCTGGATGCGTGCGTTATCCAGTACACCGACATGGCCGCGCCGCGTGAAATCACGATGCCGCTGCCGGGCGGTGCCATTGACACCGTATTCGAGAACAAGTTCACTTCCGGTTGGGCGCCGCGCCCTGAAGCCGTGACGATCCTGTCTGCGGCCTTCTAAACGGAGGTTACATGAAGATCTACATTGGTAATTGTACCAAGCAGCGCCGGGAATTGTACTACCGTATTCCCGGCGAAAATCCCCACTATCCGCACAAACGTCTCGACATCGCGCCTGGGCAGCAGGCGGTTATCCCGTATGAATTTAACAAGGTGGAGGCTGACGAGTTTCTGCGGCCTCATCTGCGCTACGGCTTCGTCGATGTGAAGTCGCTATCGCAGGGCCATTCGTTCGTTGGTGTCTGCTACAGCTTCGACAAGCCGATCTCCGAGAACCTTCTGAGCTACACCATTGAGAGCAATGACGGCCATCTCGACGATGCGGCCAAGGAAGAGTTGAAGCGTTTCGCTGCCTCTAATGAGGCGCTTCTGGAATCCGACCCGTCCGCTCCGATCAAGCAGATCGACGTTTGCGTGGAGGATACTCAGGCTGCGCCACACGATCCTGACGCGCCTCTCCGCGCCGACGGCATGACCGTCACGGCCAAGCGCCGCGCTCGGGGCAGGTAAGTCATGTCCGGGTTCGTGAACCCCGCGCTCCCGAACCTGGCAGACTTCACAACGTTCGTTTACAGCGCAACGCAGACGCCTACGGGAGCGCCTATTCCCACGTCTGCGTTGCCGACGAATTCGCCTTACATTGGATACTCGTACAACGTCGCCTTGGCGATTGTGTATCAAGGATTGCAGACCATATCGCCGGATATCTACGTCCTGGCGGTTTACAATTTCGGGCTTGATCGGCTTATCAACTTCGCGCCCGACCAAACGGGGCAGACATACTTCGCAACATTGCGAGGCTCCGCGCCTACTGGATACGGGATTAACAATTTTGTGCCCGGTGTTGTGACGGCGGCCACGGATGTATCCACAAGCAGTACATTGACCGCGCCGGACTTTATGAAGTCCTTGACGTTCTCCGATCTTCAGAGGCTTAAAACCCCGTTCGGCAGAACATATTTGTCGTTTGTGCAAGATATGGGCACGCTTTGGGGGCTGTCATGACCTTCACGCTCCATCTCGGCGTCATAGAGCTTCCCTACGCAGTAGAAGCGCCGCGCCGTGTACGTGTGAAAAATGGCAAGCGCAGCACAGCGCCGGCCAGCGGCGCGCAAACGACCGGCGACGTGGCGCAAATCCTTGAAGACAAATACCATGTCATGGAGACGTTCTACACGCTAAACCAGCAAGAGATTGCTGACAGTTTGGCTCAAACGATGGTTGACGCACTGGACAACCTGATCGACCGAGGCGAGATGCCCGCTCGCATCTTCCCCGCCGAAGGCCAAGGCGACATCCAGAAAGAGTTCAACAGCTTCATTGACGGCCAAGTCATGGACAATCTCGTGCCCGGCGTGCCTACGCAGGCGGCGCAGATGGGCGTTAACCATCGTCTGAAGATCAAGCGTGGACCAGCTCGCCCATCTTTCAAGGACACGGGAGCTTACGAAGGCGCGTTCCGTGCGTGGGTTGATCAGGAATGATGCCTCCCCAGGCCACTAGCCAGCTCGACAACGTTCTGGGCGCAGGGATTGACCAAATCTCTGCGATGCAGACGATCACGTTTACGAAGTATTACAAATGCGTTCTGCCGCTTGATGGCTATGTGTTCTGGATTAATTCGGCGCTTGTGAGCAATTCCGCCGTTCCGAATGCGCCGCCAATGAATACCGCCCAGTTTAACCAATCGATGGTGCCCGGCACGCCTTCGACGATAACGGTTCAGGGAAGCTTTCACTACGACATTGAGCGCCGTCAGGTGGATGACCAGACGCTCGACGTTAACCACGTAGTTTTCACCGCCGAACAGCCGATCAGCGACTTTAACGAGATCGGCCCGCGAGTGATGTATCTCGGGTCGTTTAACAATCCCCTGTCAACCGAGGGTACTATCCGATTCGCTTTTGACAGGCGGCAGAACTTTTACCAGCAGGCCGGTAAATATCACTACATCGGGGATGCCGTTTACCCCGACCTTGAAACCCAGATCATCGACGACCTTAGCGGTTTTGACAGCAAAAACGTGATCGTCTCCAATAGCCTGCCTATCTGGCTGGCCATGAACCAGATGACGCCGCCGTTTCCTTATCCGGTTGGTCAGGCTATCCCCATGTATCCGTCTTTCGTCGTGCCTGACGATGTAGTACCGCCTTATGGCGTTGTGCACATCTATCCGGAGAGCACGCAAAACATGACGATGGCACCGTATATCGATGCGCCAACTTCAAGCCACTGGCAGCTAAGCCGAGACCGTGTTAAAATCACGTTACTGGGGCTCAGAAACTTCAACGCCATGGATTTCATCGACTATGTAAACAACCTGTCTATGCAGGATAACGCGCCGTTCGGCATCATGGATTGCACGGGCATTCGTGACGAAAAGCGCAATCAGGACGAATTATCTGCCATTGCCATGAAGAAAAGTGTTACATACGAGATCAATTACTACCAAAACCGTATGCGCGACATCGCGTTGCAGTTTATCCTTTCTGTTGTGCCAACATATATCGTAGGAGCCTAGCATGGCCGGTCAGACGCCTTTTAACGCACAGAACGCAGTCATCAGCACGAATGGCGGCCAGTATTCGGCCCTTGCCCTTCCGGCTGGCCAGAACCTCGTCAAGGCCGCGCCTGGCCGCGTGTTTCGCCTGATCATCAACACTGCCGGCACTGCGGGCACACTGGCGATCAATGACGCTGCATCTGTCGGCGCGGTGGCCGCTTCTAATCTCGTGTTCACGGCGCTTAACACCACTGCGGCGGGCACCGTCTACAATCTCGAATTCCCGTGCGCGAACGGCATCGTCGTGACCGTGCCGACCTCGGGCGTGGTTTCCGTCTCCTACGTTTAAGGATAGGCCAATATGAGCGGCTCAATCGGCTACGTGCCCATTACGGTTGTTAATGTCTCGCAGCAGGTTGGGCCGACGCCTAATGCTTTGCAGCGTACCGGCGCATTCATCAGTCAGGGCGCAACCACGCTTACGGCTGGCACCACATCGCTTCTGACGACTTCCTCCAGCTTGGCGTCCATCCTTGCGGGTTCTCTGGCCATCACGTCTCTGACGTGGCTGAGTAGCGTTGTGACCGTCACCACCACCGCGCCGCACGGCTTCACGAACGGCGACACGCTGCTCGTGACGATCTCCGGGGCTACGCCGACCGGATACAATGGCACATATACCATTACCGTAACTGGCGCTTCCACGTTCACCTATCCGCTGGCGTCCAATCCGGGCGCCGAGACCGTGCCGGGCGTTTACACCGTCGAAGACGTGGCTGAACTCAGCGCCATGAACACCACGTTCTTTGCTCAAGGCGCGGCAACGTCGGTTTACGTGTTGGAGCTGGGCGCGGGTAACGCTGCGGACGGCATCACGGCGCTTACGACGTGGATTAACAACAATCCGGGCGTGTTCTACTCGTATCTCCTGCCGCACTCTTGGGGCGTTCAGAGCACGTTTTACAGTTCCTTCGCCAAGAACTTCACCAGCACCACAGCCAAGACGTATTTCCACGTCACCACGACACTGGCGTTCTGGCAGGCCAACCTTACGCTGTTCGCAACCACGCTTAAGAGCGTGATCGTCACCATCGAAGCGCCTACCGTAGCGACCGCTGCGGCGGCTGGCACGCCGACCGAGTTCTCGGCGGCGGCAGGCTTCTACGTGACGCTGAACCTCAACCCGTCATCGACCAATCAAGTCACCCAGGCGGCGTATTCGTACCTGTATGGCGTGACCGCATACCCGCGTCCCGGCAACTCTTCGCTGTTTGCCACCATGAAGGCGGCGAACATCAACATCATCGGGACCGGCGCCGAAGGCGGCATCTCGAACACGATCTGGCTGTATGGGCGCACGCTCGACGGCAACGACTTCAACAAATACTGGTATTCCGTCGATAACGTGCAGATCAACCTTGATCTGTTCACCTCGAATGCGGTCATTAACGGGTCAAACAACCCGCAGGCGCCGCTGAATTACAACCAGGCTGGCATTAACACGCTGCAGAGCGTGGCGGCGCAGACCATGCAGAACGAGGTTTCGTACGGCCTCGCGCTGGGGCAGGTTGTGGCGGTGCAGATGACCGGAACGGCCTTTGCCGCAGCGGTAGCGGCTGGCACGTTCGCAGGCCAAGTGGTGGTCAACGCTCAGCCGTTCTCGAGCTACGTCACGCAGAACCCGACGAACTATCCGATCGGCGTTTATGGCGGCTTGCAGGTGGCGTACACCGTGCAGCTCGGCTTCAACCAGATCATCTACAACGTCACTGTTTCCAATTTTGTGGCTTGAGGAGCTAAGTAATGTCCGGTAGCGTTTCCAATCCACAAATCGCACAAGGCGTAATCAACCGGATACGCGGCAACATTCAGATCGCCAGCTTTCCTGCGTTGAACATCACCGCGTCGTTTCTGGGCGAGCAGGGTTTTTCCTTCACTCGCTCAGGCCCGGCCACGACGATGATCAACACGCTCACTGGCCGTGTGCCGTCTCCGGAGCCGTATCAGCCGGTGGATATCGAAATCCATCTGGTGAAATCCCAGGCGCTTGCTTCGGCGTGGGAATCGCAACTGCAGACGCTTTCCACCATCGGCTCTATCCTGGTCTATACCGACGCCGCCACGCTGACGAACTACCAGTTTACGCAGTGCGCGATCAGCAACGTCGCGGCGATCAGCGCCAACGGCAAGTCGGCTGACTACACTGTGACACTGACCGGAACGTACATAATCAACAACAGCCTGTGGGCGCTGGTTGTCTGATGAAGATTGACCGCCAGCTAAATCTTGTCCGGACAATCGAGACGGAAAACGGCGTGTATCACGTCCATTCCGCACCGATCTCGCGCGCTGTGTGGGAGGATAATTTCTTCATTCTCTCCCAGGCGTACACGTCGATCTTTTCGGGCGGGTTTGGAGCGACCACAGGCCCTAAGATGGCGGCGCTTATGCTTAAGCGATGCGCCACCAAGAACGGAGCGCCCGAGGAATACACGGCGCTGATGAACGAGATCAAGCGCCTTACCAACGTCACGTTTTCCAC
>Ga0335083_10012821_pt1 | contig 10008 bp, 8 predicted proteins | sample Lox_Sample_42_FD_206716 | JGI IMG/M metagenome (GOLD analysis project Ga0335083, IMG submission 206716) | Soil microbial communities from Loxahatchee National Wildlife Refuge, Florida, United States - Lox_Sample_4.2 | ecosystem: Environmental > Terrestrial > Soil > Wetlands | place: USA: Florida...
GCCAGCGTATCGCCGCCACCGGCGATGGAGAATGCGGGCGAGGCGGCAACAGCACGGGCCAGCGTCTCGGTGCCCTTGGAGAAGGCATCGAACTCGAACACGCCGACCGGGCCGTTCCATACCACGGTGCCGGCCTTGGCGATCATTTCGGCGTAGCGACGAGCGGTTTCAGGACCGATGTCCAGGATCATCTCGCCATCCTTCACCTGGTCCACCGGCTTTACCGTGGCCGGTGCGTGCGCGGAGAACTCTGGTGCCACCACCACGTCCACCGGCAGCGGCACTTCGGCATTTCGGCGCCTGGCTTCGGCAATGACCTTCTTCGCCGCCGGGATGAGGTCGGGCTCGTACAGCGAATTGCCGACCGAGTAGCCCAGTGCGGCGATGAACGTGTTGGCGATGCCACCGCCGACGATCAACTGGTCCACCTTGCCGATCAGGTTTTCCAACAAGGTGAGCTTGGTGGACACCTTGGAGCCGGCGACGATGGCCAGCAGCGGATGCGCCGGCTGCTCCAGTGCCTTGCCCAACGCATCCAGCTCGGCCGACAGCAGCGGGCCGGCGGCGGCGATCGGGGCGTACTTGATCACGCCGTGGGTGGAAGCCTGTGCGCGATGTGCGGTGCCAAAGGCATCCATGACGAAGATGTCGCACAGCGCGGCGTACTTCTTCGACAGCGCCTCATCGTCCTTGCCCTCGCCGACGTTCATGCGGCAATTCTCCAGCACCGCCACTTCGCCCTCGGCGACGTCGACGCCGTCGAGGTAGTCGGCCACCAGGCGCACCGGCTGGCCGAGCTTGTCGCTGAGCCACTTGGCCACCGGGGCCAGCGAGGATTCGGCGTCGAACTGGCCTTCCTTCGGGCGGCCCAGGTGCGACAGCACCATGACACGGGCGCCGGCGTCGCGGGCGGCCTTGATGGTGGGCAGGGCAGCCTCCAGGCGCTGGGTGGAGGTGATGTGGCCGTTCTCGATCGGCACGTTCAGGTCTTCGCGGATAAGCACGCGCTTGCCGCGCAGATCAAGATCGCTCATGCGGGTAACGGACACGGGAAACTCCCTTGGCTTGGATTCGTCGTGGGGCGCGTCGAGGCGCCAAACGCGCATTGTCCCGCCCGCTCCCCGGCTATGCAAACCATGCGGCAGGTATCCTAGGCGGCGGGCTATTCCCCTTGAGGACACGAGCATGGGCCAGGAAAGGGTGTTGTACGGCTATTGGCGCTCCAGCGCGGCCTACCGGGTGCGCATTGCGCTGAACCTCAAGGGGCTGCCGTATGAATCGCGGGCGGTGCACCTGGTCAACAACGGTGGTGAGCAGCACGCGCCGGACTTCATCGCGCTGAACCCGCAGGAGCTGGTGCCGTGCCTGATCGACGATGGCCACGTGCTGACCCAGTCGATGGCTATCATTGAATATCTGGACGAAACGCATCCCGTGCCGGCCTTGCTGCCGGCCAATCCGGAAGGCCGCGCACGCGTGCGCGCGCTGGCGCAGGTGGTTGGCTGCGACGTGCATCCGCTGGGCAATCTTCGCGTGCTGCAGTATCTGGTGAGCGAATTTGGATTGGACGAGTCGGCCAAGGGCGTGTGGTCGCGGCACTGGATCGGCGAAGGCCTGCGCGCGCTGGAAACGATGCTGTCGGGTCATGTCGCCACGGGCCGCTTCTGTCACGGCGACAGTCCCACGCTGGCCGATGCCTGCCTGGTGCCGCAGCTTTACAACGCGATTCGCTGGAAGCTGCCGCTGGACGACTATCCAACCATTGCGCGCATCTACGAGGCCTGCCAGTCGCTGGAAGCCTTCCGGCGTGCCGCACCGGAAGTGCAGGCCGACGCACCGAAGGAAAGCTAAAGACAGAGGGGTCGAGAAGCGAGAGACGGCAATGTGGCCCTGTCTCTCGTTTCTCGCTACTCGATCCTCTCTCCTGAGCTTTAGAAGCCCAATCCGTACGGATCGTTGCCTACCAGTTCGGTGGATTCAGAGTTGCCGCTTTCGGACAGGCGGATCTTGAGCGCGAGGCCGTCGCGCGAGTCGGCCTTGTTGAGCGCCTCGTCGAGCTCGACGCGGCCTTCCTTGTACAGGCGATACAGCGACTGGTCGAAGGTCTGCATGCCTTCCTGCAGGCTTCGGTCCATCGCTTCCTTTACATCGTGCACCTGACCACGGCGGATCATGTCGCGGATCAGCGGCGTGTTGAGCAGCACTTCCACCGCCGGCAGGCGGCGGCCGTCCTTGCCGATCACCAGGCGCTGGCTGATCACCGCGCGCAGGTTGAGCGCGAGGTTCATCAGCACGTTCTTGTGCGCCGATTCCGGGAAGAAGTTGAGGATGCGTTCCAGCGTCTGGTCGGCGTTGTTCGAATGCAGCGTCGCCAGGCAGAGGTGACCGGTTTCGGAGAACGCGATGGCCGCTTCCATGGTATCGGTGTCGCGGATCTCACCGATCATGATCACGTCGGGCGCCTCACGCATCGCGTTGCGCAGGGCCTCGTGGTAGCTGTGCGTGTCCAGGCCCACTTCGCGCTGGTTCACGATCGACTTCTTGTGGCGGTGCAGGTACTCGATCGGGTCCTCGATGGTGAGGATGTGGCCCGAGGAGTTCTGGTTGCGGTGATCGATCATCGCGGCAAGGGTGGTCGACTTGCCCGAGCCGGTGGCGCCCACCACCAGGATCAGTCCGCGCGGCTCCATGATGAGCTCGCGGAAGATGGTCGGCAGCTGCAGCTGATCGATGCTGGGGATCTCGCTCTTGATCGCGCGGATCACCATGCCCACTTCGCCGCGTTGCTTGAACACGTTGATGCGGAAGCGGCCAGCCTCTTTCACCGCCAGCGCCATGTTCAGTTCCAGGTCGCGCTCGAATTGCGGTACCTGGCCCTCGTCCATCAGCGAATAGGCGATCTTCTTGACCATGCCGCTCGGCAGGCCGGTATTGCCCAGCGGGTAAAGCTTGCCCTCGACTTTGATGTTCACAGGGGCACCCGTCGTCAGGAACATATCCGACGCGCCCTTGTCAACCATTAGCTTGAGGAAATAACCAATGTCCACTCGAATCCCCTAATTCCGTGCGCATTGCTAAAGTGGATTATGCCCGCCCACAATACGCTGTGACACTCCGAGAGGACTGAGTGATGGTGCACATCTTTTCCCCGCTGAAGGGTCGCTCCAAGAGCGGCCGTCCGGCGGTCTCGACCCTGGCGCTGGCCCTGGCGCTGGCACTCTCCGGTTGCGCGACCACGCCGCCACCGGACGGAGCCATGAACCAGGCACAGGTTCAGCTGCAGGCGGCGCGCGACGCCGGCGCGGCGGATTACGCCCCCGTCGACTTGGGTTTTGCCCAGAACAAGTTCCAGCAGGCCCAGAACGCCATGGCCAGCCGCAAGTACGACGATGCGGCGACCCTGGCCGATGAGGCCCGTGCCGATGCCGAGTTGGCTCGCGCAAAGGCACGCCTGGCGGCCGCACGTGCTCAGATCCAGGCCAAGACCAACGGCAATCGCCAGCTGCGCGACCAGATCGAGCAATCGCTGTCCGACCAGCAACAGCACGACCAGTCGCAGAACACCAACCTGCCGGTGCAACAGCCCACGCAGGACATGCCGGCTCCGGCCAGCTCGTCGCTGTCCGAGCCGATCCCGCAGGGACAGGGGTTCCAGACCTTGCCCCAGAACAACGACCAGCCCGTACCCCAGTCGAATGACCAGGGAGGTCACCCATGAAAGCCTTGACTCTCCGTCTTTCAACCCTGTGCCTGGCCTTGGCGATCGTGGGCGTTGCCCATGCGGCCAAGGAGGACATGGACGTTGCACGCCTCAACAGCAGCCTGGAGCAGCTCGCCAGCGATCCGGTCCTGGGTCCGTACGCGCAGGCCGAGCAGGCCCGCGCGCATGACGCCGTGAACCAGCTGGCTCAGGCGCGATCGCGCGATCGCGCCCATGCCCTGTATCTGGCCGAGCGTCGGGTGGATCTGGCACGCGCCACCGCGCAGTTGCAAGAATCACAGCTCGAGATCACCAAGCTGGACAGAGAGCACGACCAGATCCAGCTCGACGGCAGCCGCCGCGAGGCTGAGCTGGCCCGTCGCGAGCTGGAGCGCCAGCGCCTGCAGTATCAGATGGCCCAGGAGGAATCCGCCCGCCAGTTGGCGGAAGGCGCCGAGGCTACCGCCCAGGCGCAGGCTCAGGCAGACCAGGCCAAGAAGCTGGCGGCGGCACAGGCCCGTGTGGCCAATGCCGCCAAGAAGCAGGCTGACCTGGCCGCCCAGGCGGCCCGCGCGATGCGGTCGCAGATGCAGCAGGGCGACAGCAGCAATTCCTCGACCGACAAGAATCAGGGCAAGTAATCCCTTCGTCGGTAGCCAGCCAAGAGTCGGTGGGCGCGTGCCCGCCGGCCTTTTTTTGGTCGGGGAGGCGTCGTGCGAGGCTGGCCGCGTCCGGTCGTTCAATCGCTGCCAAGCCGTTGTTGAATTCGTGCAAAAGGCTGTTTTGACAGCTTTTTTAGGTCGGCGCGCGATGCGTCAAAGTACGCCTTTATGACGCTTGCATGACCCCGGATCGGGGAGTAGGGTCAAGATCCCGGGAGGCATTTCGTCGACCGGGCCAACGACCTGACTCATGCGCTCATCCCCTCCCTCCATCGCCATCCATGGACCGGCCCGCCGGCATGGATCGCGGGTGCGTGCGTGTGTTTCGAGGTCAGCGGGCGCCCCTCCCAGGCACCCGACGTTCTCTCCAGAGGAGGTTCGATCATGTTTGAAAACCAGCAGCGTGATGATGTCGAAGCCTTGATGAAAGCCGACGCGGAGTTTCGTCGGCTGTACCAGCATCATCAGGAACTCGACAGCAAGGTGCACGACGCCGAGATTGGCGTACTTCCCATCGACGACATGACGTTGTCGGGCATGAAGAAGGAAAAGCTCCACGCGAAGGAGCGACTCCAGCGCATGTGGGATACCCGAGCGCACCGCATCAACTGAATCTGCGAGGTTTCGCATGAACACGGCCCCGGCGCCACCCGCAAGGGAACGGCTGCCGGGGCCGTGGCGCTTCTGGCGTTCGGCAAGCAGGGCAGGTGGCTCGGGTATCATCGGCGGCCTCGCCGATCGGTACGTCGCCGCCGGCATTCACTGCAAGGAGTCGCCATGACGGTCCACCAGAGTGTCCTCGAACTGATCGGACGTACCCCCGTGGTACGCGCGCAGCGCCTGGACGTTGGACCGTGTGAATTGTTCCTCAAGCTGGAAAGCGCCAATCCCGGCGGATCGGTGAAGGACCGCATCGGCCTGTCGATGATCGAAGGCGCCGAGAAGGCCGGGAAGATCCGCCCCGGCGACACCCTGGTGGAAGGTACCGCCGGCAACACCGGCCTGGGGCTGGCGCTGGTGGCGCAGCAGAAGGGCTACCGCCTGATCCTGGTGGTGCCCGACAAGATGAGCCGCGAGAAGATCTTCAATCTCAAGGCGATGGGCGCCGAAGTGGTGCTGACGCGTTCGGACGTGGCCAAGGGCCATCCGGAGTACTACCAGGACATGGCCGAGCGCATCGCGCGCGAAACGCCGGGTGCCTACTTCATCAACCAGTTCGGCAACCCGGACAACCCGGCGGCGCACATTGCCACCACCGGTCCGGAAATCCTCGAACAGCTCGACGGCAAGGTCGATGCCATCGTGGTGGGTTGCGGTTCCTCGGGCACGCTCAGCGGACTGTCCAAGTACTTCGCCGAGCATTCGCCTCATACCGAATTCGTGCTGGCCGATCCGGTGGGCTCGATCCTCGCCCAGTACATCAACGAGGGCACGCTCTCTAACAAGTCCGCCAGTTGGATGGTGGAAGGCATCGGCGAAGATTTCCTGCCCTCCATCAGCGACTTCACCCGCGTGAAAAAGGCGTACGCCATTCCCGACAAGGAAAGTTTCCTGGTGGCGCGCGAGCTGCTGGCGAAGGAGGGAATCCTCGGCGGCTCGTCCACCGGCACCTTGCTGGCCGCCGCGCTGCGCTATTGCCGCGAGCAAACCAGCCCCAAGCGCGTCGTCACGCTGGTGTGCGATACGGGTAACAAGTACCTGTCGAAGATGTACAACGACTACTGGATGCTCGACAACGGATTCATCGAGCGCGAGCAGCATGGCGACCTGCGCGACCTGCTGCTGCGCCCCTTCGCCCAGCGTGACACCGTGATCATCGGCCCCAACGAGCTGCTGATGACCGCCTACACGCGCATGAAGCTCTATGACGTCTCGCAGCTTCCAGTGATGGACGGCGACCGGCTGGTCGGCATCCTCGACGAATCGGACGTGCTGATGCACGTGCACTCGGACGAGTCGCGATTCCGCGATGCGGTTTCCACCGCGATGATCACCCACCTGCAGATGCTGGACGTGCGTTCGCCCATCGAATCGCTGCTGCCGGTGTTCGATCGGGGACACGTCGCCATCGTGGTCGATGGCGACCAGTTCCTCGGCCTGATCACCCGCATCGATCTGCTGAACTATCTACGCCGCAAGGTGCATTGATCCGGAGTGCGCGGCTCGCCCACGATGGGGCACAGGGCCGCCCTCCCTTCGCCATGAAAGTTTGTTGAAATCGCCTGCCCGCAAAGTCGCGGTCCGCGACCCGTGGGCTCGCGCCTGTTTTGAAGGAGTAACAACCCATGTGTGGAATCGTTGCCGCTGCCGCCCAGCGTGATGTGGCCCCCCTGCTTATCGCCGGCCTCAAGGCGCTGGAATACCGCGGCTACGACTCGGCCGGCCTGGCCGTGCTGGATCAGGGCGAGATCCGTCGCGTCCGCGCCAAGGGCAAGGTGCGCGAGATGGAGTCGCTGTACTTCGCCGATCCGCTCCCGGGCGGTACGGGCATCGCCCACACCCGCTGGGCCACCCACGGCGTGCCCAATGAGGCCAACGCACACCCGCATATGGCCGGCAGCGTAGCCCTCGTGCACAACGGCATCATCGAGAACTACGCGAGCCTGCGCGCCAACCTTCAGGCGCGCGGCCATGTGTTCACCTCGGAAACCGACACCGAGGTGATGGCGGCGCTCATCAACGAGCGCATGGAAACCGGCCTTGGATTGCGTGATGCAGTGCTCGCTACCGTGCGTGAGCTCGAAGGCGCCTACGCCATTGCGGTGATCAGCAGCAAGGAGCCGGGCCGCGTGATCGGTGCGCGCCATGGAGCGCCGCTGCTGGTCGGCGTCGGCATCGGTGAGCATTTCCTGGGCTCGGATGCGCAGGCGCTGATCCAGGTGACCAACAAGATCATCTATCTCGACGAGGATGACGTCGCCGACATCACCCGCGACAACGTCACCATCTATTCGCTGGATGGCCAGCCGGTGGAACGCGCCGTCAATGAAAGCGAACTCTCCGCCGACGCGGTGGAACGCGGCGAATACCGCCACTACATGCAGAAGGAAATCTTCGAGCAACCGGCTGCCGTGGCGGCGACGCTGGAAGCGCGCATCGGCCCGCACGGCGTGCTGCCCAACATCTTCGGTGTCGATGGCGACGAATTGCTGGCGAAGGTGCGTGGCCTGCACATCATTGCCTGCGGCACCAGCTATCACGCTGGCCTGGTCGCCAAGTACTGGGTCGAAGAACACGCGCGCCTGCCGGTAAGCGTGGAAGTGGCCAGCGAATATCGCTACCGCGAGGCGGTCGTGCCCGAAGGCACGCTGTTCGTCGCCATCTCCCAGTCCGGCGAAACGGCCGACACGCTGGCCGCCATGCGCGAATCACGCCGTCGCGGCTATCTCGGTACGCTGGCCATCTGCAACGTGCCCGAATCCTCCGTGGTGCGCGAGGCTGACCTCAAGCTGATGACGCGTGCCGGCCCCGAAATTGGCGTGGCCTCGACCAAGGCCTTCACTACGCAGTTGGCCGCACTTGCTCTCCTGACCCTGCACCTGGCGCATCAGCGTGGCATCGACGACAAGCGCTACGCCGAGCTGTGCACCCAGTTGCAGCACCTGCCCCGTGCCATCGAAGACGCGCTCAAGCTGGAGCCGGAAGTGGTGGAGCTCGCCGGCCATCTGATTCATCGCCAGCACGCGCTGTTCCTCGGACGCGGCGCGCAGTATCCGGTGGCACTGGAAGGCTCGCTCAAGCTCAAGGAGATCTCCTACATTCACGCCGAGGCGTATCCCGCCGGCGAGTTGAAGCACGGCCCGCTGGCGCTGGTGGACGAAGAAATGCCCGTCATCGCCGTGGCTCCCAACGGTCCGCTGCTGGACAAGCTCAAATCCAACCTGCAGGAAGTCCGCGCCCGCGGCGGCGAACTACTGGTCTTCGCCGACGGCGAAGCCAGCCTCGAAGGCAACACCACCCGTGGCGTGACCCTGCGCATCAACGGCGGCGGCGACTTCATCGCCCCCGCCGTATTCACCGTGCCGCTGCAACTGCTGGCCTACCACGTCGCCGTGCTGCGCGGCACCGACGTGGACCAGCCGCGGAACTTGGCGAAGTCGGTGACGGTGGAATAGGGACCATTGGCCATTGGCTCCGGTCACATCGCGTCATGCGGCAGTGCATCGTTGCCGTCAGATAGGAATCCGTGATGCTCGTGATCGTCGAGTGCGAGCGCGAAAGCGGGAGTACGGCCAATCTCTGGTGATGATGAGCGTACGGTTGCCCCCGGCGTGCGGACATGCCCTCTATTTCATGTTGCGGTACGGCAAGGCATCCGGAATTGATATCGTTTCAAACGCCGGGGAACATGCATTCAACGATCAGCCTGTGGCACGGATCATCATGAATCACGCGACCCGGCGGACTTTCAATCAAGCCTGCTTTAAGGTCAAATGTCACGAAGCAGCGTCAATTTGTCTCCGGTTCGTAACCGGGACGGCGTTGGGGGGTCGTGTGCGATTGCGGAACGCTTCCTAGTCCAGCCAGGTACGGCACAAGCACGCATACGACAGCTGGCAGCGATTCATGGGCGACCTTGATGACGCGTGAGCATCGAGGCGGGAACTCAGTGAGTCATGAAATTTCTTGTACACGCACAAGTCGACCGGGGAAGCATAGAAAAGCGCCTGGGCTCGGCTGACTACAGCTACTACTTTCTGCTTCGGGCTTTCTCCGACGTGTTGTCGGATTTGGGCGAAGTCATTCCCCTGTCGGATCCTGCACAAGCTGCCGATATCTACGCGCGTTGTGAGGAGGATGGGGAGTCTTGCCTGCTTCTGTCATTCGCCCCACCCCACAAGACCCCACTGGGGCTCGCCTGCCCAACGGTGCCGGTCTTTGCGTGGGAGTATCCGAACATTCCCGGTCGTATCCAGGAAGCATCCTGGATGCACGATCCCAGAAACGACTGGCGTCACGTCTTCCACCGAACAGGCAGGGCCATTGTCCTGTCCACGCACAGCGTGGACGCTGTGCAGCGAAGCATGGGTTCACAATTTCCGGTAGTGGCGATTCCATCGCCGATGCGAGGCATGCAACAGCTGGCGGTTGGTCGGCGACCACCTGAGCAGACGAGTGTCAGGACGCTGCGTGTACATGGGTGTATTGCCGACAGCGCCACCATGGGCCTGGACCCGGAGGCGTTGGTCTATCCAGCCGATGAGGACGGCACCTTCTTCAGATCGGATGATTTTATCCATCTGTCCGGGGATATCAGCAATTTCCCGGTTCGCAGTGTTACGGATGGGCCAAGGGTCTGCGAGCTGCAACCCAGTCCGGATGATACGCAGCTGCAACCTGGCGAGCATTGGCCCTCGAATAGCGGCTGGAATTTGCCTAAGCCTGTCACTACGCGCCTGGACTTGCGCGGCGTGGTCTACACCACCGTGTTGACACCGGAGGCCGGGCGGAAGAACTGGCTGGACCTGCTCAACGCATTTTGCTGGACATTCCGCGACACGCCGAACGCGACCCTGGTGCTCAAGATGGCCGGCACTGACCTGGAGCTTTACCACCGCCAGCTGGTGATGTTGCTCACCAAGCTGTCGCCGCTGAAGTGTCGCGTCATTGCTATTCACGGCTACATTTCTGACGAGGACTACCAAG
>Ga0335083_10012822_pt1 | contig 10008 bp, 9 predicted proteins | sample Lox_Sample_42_FD_206716 | JGI IMG/M metagenome (GOLD analysis project Ga0335083, IMG submission 206716) | Soil microbial communities from Loxahatchee National Wildlife Refuge, Florida, United States - Lox_Sample_4.2 | ecosystem: Environmental > Terrestrial > Soil > Wetlands | place: USA: Florida...
GCGACGAGCTTCGGCTCACCGGCGGCCACGTCACCTTCTTCGCCGGACGGCATGCGCTGCAGCGCACACTCCCCTCCCTCACGACGTGGCTCGTGGCGCACAGCGACGAGCTCGACCCGCCGAAAGAGCGCTGATGGAGATCCGGCAGATCGAACCGCGTGACCACGACGCGGTGGAGCAATTCGTGGCGCGGATTCCCGAAGGTGACCGGACGTTCTTCAAGGAGGACGTCAGCGGCCCCGACGTGGTGGCCGACTGGACGAGGCTCGGCGCGGCGCGCTCGATCGCGGTCGACGGCGGCCTCGTTGTCGGCTACGTCGCGGTCATTCCGCTGCAGGCGTGGTCGAGCCACGTCGGAGAGGTGCGCGTGATCGTCGATCCCGACCGCCGCGGGCACGGGATCGGCCGGGCGCTCGCCCAATACGCCGTCCTCGAGGCGCTGACCCTCGGGCTGCGGAAGATGGTCGTGGAGGTCGTCGCCGACCAGGAGGCGACGATCGCGATGTTCCGTTCCCTGGGGTTCGAGCCCGAGGCGCTGCTCAAGGACCACGTCCGCGACCACGCCGGCGGAATGCGCGACCTGATGGTGCTCGCGCATTCGGTCGACGACTCGTTTGCGTCGATGGCGGCGGTGGGTCTCGGCGACGCGATCGGGGAGCAGTGAAGCTCGGCGACGGTCTCCGCGTGGCCGACGTCGTACGGGAGTACGCGGTGGCGCGGCCTGACCGCGTCGCGATCCGCCATGGCGACCGCGAGCTCACCTACGCCGAACTGGACGAGCGATCGAACCGGCTCGCGCAGGCTCTCCTCGACTCCGGCGTCGGAGCCGGATCACGGGTTGCCTACCTGGACCGGACGGCGCCGGAGATCGTCGAGCTGCTGTTTGCCACGAGCAAGATCGGCGCCGTCACCGTGCCGTTGAACTGGAGGCTGGCGCCGCGCGAACTGGCTGCCGTCCTCGCCGACGCGCGCCCGCCGATCCTCATCGCGGGCGAGGCGTACGCGCCCCTCGCGGAGGAGATCCGCGAGTCGGCAACCGAGCTGATCGTCGTCGGACAACCCTACGAGACGCGAATCGCCGCCTACGATGCCGTCGATCCTGGCGCCCCCGCGGAATCGGGGGACACTGTGCTCCAGCTCTACACCTCGGGCACGACGGGCGTGCCCAAGGGCGTGCTCACGACGCATCGGAATCTCGCCGCAGCCGCCGAGACGTCCCGGTGCTGGGAGTTCGATGCCGACTCCGTGAGCCTCACCGCTCTGCCGATGTTCCATATCGGCGGGATCGGCTGGGCGTTCCTCGGATTGTGGAACGGCGCGACGACCGTCCTCGTCCGCGAGTTCGTTCCCGAGGATGTCCTCGAGGTGATCGAGTGGCAGCGCGTCACGAACGCTGTGCTCGTCCCGACGATGATCCAGATGCTCGTCGACACGCCGGGCTCTGCCGATCACGACTACAGCGCGCTGCGCTCGATCGCCTACGGCGCCTCTCCGATCACCACGCCGGTGCTGAAGGCGGCGCTCCGTACGTTCGGCTGCTCGTTCTACGGCATCTACGGCTTGACGGAGTCGACCGGCGGGGTGATCCAGCTCGACCCGGCCGATCACGACCCCAGTGGCCCGCGCGAGCACCTGCTCCGCAGCGCGGGGCGGCCATTCCCGTGGGTCGAGCTGCGAATCGCCGACCCGCTCACCGGCGCAGAACAGGCCGCCGGCGAGACCGGCGAGGTCTGGTTGCGAGCGCCGAACGTGACGCCCGGATACTTCGACCGGCCGACCGAGACAGCGGCGGCGATCACCTCGGAGGGGTGGCTGCGAACCGGTGACGGTGGCTTCGTCGACGCCGAGGGCTACCTGTTCCTCACCGACCGGATCAAAGACATGATCGTCAGCGGCGGAGAGAACGTCTATCCGGTGGAGGTCGAGGAGGCGCTTGCGCACCATCTGGACGTCGCCGAGGTCGCCGTGATCGGCGTCCCGGACGACCGCTGGGGCGAGACGGTCAAGGCACTCGTGGTGGCACGACCCGGTGCGGCCGTGACCGCGGACGAGCTGATCGCGTTCACGCGCACGCGGCTCGCCGGCTACAAGCTTCCCCGCTCGATCGATTTCGTCGACGAGCTTCCGCGCACACCGAGCGGCAAGGTGCTGAAGCGCGAACTGCGAGAGCGATACTCGAAGGGGCCAGGGGACGGACCCTCTCTCGTGCTCTACTCGCATCCAGGCTGACCGATCTGCGGACTGACCAAGGAGTTCCTTGGTGCGCACAACGTGGAATACGAGTCCGTCGTGATCAGCGAGCAGCGCGGGCGGTGGCTCGCGGACGGGTCGCCGCCGGTGCCGACGCTCGTGATCGACGGCATCCCGCACGTCCTGCAGCACCCGAGCCAGGCCGGCACGCTGCTCGGGCTCGTTACGCCCCCGGCGCTCCGCGACGCGTTGCAGGTTGCCTGGGACATCGACTCGATCGCCCAAGCGTTCCTCGAACTCGCGCGCACGACGCCGTGGGAGGCGCTCACCACGCCTCTGCTCATTCTCGAGCGAACGCCGCTCGCGCTCGCCGTCGACGCCTCGGTCGGGATCAAGGCGCTGCTCGAGCCGTTCACGACGGGGTGGTTCCACTGGCCGGGGAACCCGGTCACGGGAGAGACCGGAGACCAGGCGGTCGTCGCGTATGAGGCCTCGATCGTCGCCACCATCCACGATCCCGGTGCACTGGTGTCTTTCGTGGGTTCGGTCGCCGAGTCCTGGCGTGCGTTCGTGCTCGAGAGCGAGGACGAGATTCGCGCCGAGCCCTGGAGACCGGTGCGAACACCGCGAGGCGAGCTCACCTGGGTCGGGCTGCTCGAGGCGCAGCGACTCCACGCAGCACAGCACTACCGGCAGGCCACCACGCAGGTCGCCACGCTCGGTCATCCGGTGCCCGACCTCGACCTCGCGCTCCTGTACGGGTTGCGGTTGCCGAAGTCGATCTACTGAGCCGGCGAGCCGGCGCTACAGCCGCTCGATCAGCGTCGCGGTGCCGAGGCCGCCGCCGCAGCACATGGTCACGAGCCCGAAGGTCGTGTCGGTGCGCTCGAGCTCGTGCAGCAGCGTCGTGATCAGGCGAGCCCCGGTCGAGCCGAGCGGATGGCCGAGCGCGATGGCGCCGCCGTTGACGTTGACCTTGTCGACGTCCGGGTCGAGCTCGCGCTCCCACGCCGCGATCACCGACGCGAACGCCTCGTTGATCTCGATCAGGTCGATGTCATCGAGCGTCATCCCGTTGCGCGCGAGAATCTTGCGCGTCGCCGGGATCGGCCCGGTCAGCATGAGCACGGGATCGACGCCGACGGTCGTCTGGTCGACGATCCGCGCCCGCGGCGTCAGCCCGAGCTCGTCCGCCTTCCCGCGTGACATGAGCAGCACGGCGGCGGCCCCGTCGGAGATCTGCGACGAGTTGCCGGCGGTGATCACGCCGTCGTCCCTGAACGCGGGCTTCAGCTCCGCCAGCCCGTCCAGCGTCGTCTCCCGCCGGATCCCCTGGTCCTCGGTGTAGACGGAGCCGTTGACGCGGAACGGCATGATCTCGCGCTCGAACCGCCCCTCGTCGGTCGCGCGGGCGGCGCGCTGCTGCGAGCGCAGCGCGATCTCGTCGCACTCGCCGCGGGACACCTTCCACGTCTCCGCGATCAGCTCGGCGCTGAGGCCCTGGTGGACGACGTTGTGGCGCTCGAGCAGCTCCGGCGGGAACGGCGTGCCGAGGTCCTCGATCATCTTCGCGTTCGCCGACAGCGGGATGTGGCCCATGTGCTCGACTCCGCCGCCGATGGCGACGTCGTGCACGCCGGTCGCGACGAGCGCGGAGGCGAAGTTCACCGCCTGCTGCGCCGATCCGCACTGGCGGTCGATCGTCGTGGCCGGCGTCTCGATCGGCAGGCCGGCCTGCAGCCACGCGTTGCGACCGACGTTGTACGACTGCTCCCCGTATTGCTGCACGCAGCCGGTGATCACGTCCTCGACGAGAGCGGGATCGACGCCGGCGCGGTCGATCACCTCGACGAACGTCGTCCCGAGCAGGACGTTGGGATGGACGTCCTTGTAATAGCCCTTCTCCGGATGCCCGCGCCCCACCGGGGTGCGGACGGCCTCGACGATGACGACCTCGCGGCCTTCCATTCGACTCCTCCTCGTTCTCTAGCTGGTGACGATGCCGCCGTTGGGACTGAGCGTCTGGCCGACGTAGAAGCGTGCGTCGTCGCCGGCGAGGAACGCGACGGTGGCGGCGATCTCCTCGGGCCGGCCGAACCGCCCGATCGGCGTGCGCAACCGCTGCGCTTCCCGGAGCGGGTCGTCGATCGCCTCCGACGCGGCCGTGTCGATGAAGCCGGGGGCCACCGCGTTGATGCGGATGCCCTGGACGATCAGCTCCTTCGCGACGGCTCGCGTGAAGCCGATGATCCCCGCCTTCGCAGCCGAATAGTGGGGATAGCCGGTGCAGCCCTCGAGGCCGCAGACGGATGCGATGTTGACGATGGCGCCGCTCCGCCGGGCCGCCATCGAGCGCGCGGCGGCGCGCGTGCCGAAGAACGTTCCGTCGAGGTGGACGGCGATCATCCGCCGCCACTCCTCGTCGGGCAACCGGACGAGGGCGTCGAGCCCCGTCTCGATCCTTCCCGTCGAGGCCGCCTCCGCGAACTGCGCCTCGGCCTGGGGCCGGATGCGCGCGGCCTGCGCGCCCGCTGCGATGCCGGCGTTGTTGACCCAGACGTCGACCGCGCCGAGTCCGGACTCGGCGGCCGCGAGCGCGCGGTCCACCGAGGCGCTGTCGCTCACGTCCGCTTCGACCGCGATGCCGCCGACGAGCGTGGCCGTCAGTCCGGCCGCGTCGGCGTCGACGTCGAGCACCGCCACGCGTGCGCCGTCGGCGGCGAGCCGGATGCAGATCGCCTCGCCGATGCCGGAGCCGCCGCCGGTGACGACGGCGACCTTCCCGTCGAGCATCACGGCACGACCACCGCGCGTCCGACGACGCCGCCGTCCCGCAGCCGGCGGTAGCCGTCGACCGCCTCGTCGAGCCGGAGCTGCTCGGTCTCGATCTCGACCACGCCCGCGCGCGCGAGCGCGACGACCTCGTGCAGCTCGGGCAGCGTCCCCCACGACGGCCTGCTCGCCGAAACCTCGAACGGCACGCTCCCGAACCCGATCGGAAACGCGCCCCCGCCGAGGCCGACCATGCTCACGTGGCCGCCGATCGCGACGACGGACGCCGCGAGTTGCGCGGTCGAGTCCGAGCCGACGAAGTCGAGCACGAGCGCGGCGCCGGCAGGGCCTGTCTCGACACGGACATCGCCCGGCTCGAGCCCGGTCGCCTCCAGCGCGGCGTGCGCGCCGGCGCCGAGCGCGAGGCGGCGCGCGTCCTCCCGCATGTCGATCGCGACGATGCGCGCCGGCGTCAGCTCGCGCAGAAGCTGGACCGCGACGTGGCCAAGCCCGCCGACGCCGATGACGACGGCGGTCGAGCCCGGACGGAGCCGTTGCTGCTCGGTCGTGATCGCGTGGTACGGCGTCAGTGCAGCGTCTGTGAGCGGCGCCGCGTGGACCGGGTCGAGGTCGCCGATCGGCACGAGCAGTCTCGGCGAGGGGACGACGACGTACTCGGCCAGCCCGCCGTCGACCCCGAGGCCGCAACCGCCGGCGTGCCGGTGGGCGCATCGGTTCTCCGCACCGCGTGCGCAGTCCGCGCACACGCCGCAGCCCCACGGCCCGTAGACGAGGACGGCGTCGCCTTCGTCGAATGCGGTCACGCCGGCGCCGAGCGCGGCGACGACACCGGCAGTCTCGTGTCCGAGCGTGAACGGAAGCGTCCACGGCAGCGTTCCCTCGGGCCACTCCATCAGGTGGAGGTCGGAATGGCAGAGACCGGCGGCGGCGACCTTGACGAGGACGGCGCCCGGGCCGGGCGCGGGCACCTCCACGTCGCGCAGCTCGGGCTCCGCCTCCCAGCGGACGAGTTGGACCGCGTGCATTCAGCCGTCGACCGCGACGGTGTCGAGCAGCGAGGCGAACTTCAGCCGCGCCGCCTCGCGCCGGACCGGCACGTACTCCGTCGGGATCTCGTCCTCCGGCGCCTCGTACGCCTTGAGGATCTGCCGCGCGACCGACTCGCGGTGCACCTCGTCGGCGCCGTCGACGAACCGCGCATGACGCGCATACCGGTAGAGCTGCTCGAGCGGCATGTCCGTCGAGTAGCCGAGACCGCCGTGCGCCTGGAGCGCGCGGTCGACGACGTCGTGCAAGACCTGCGCGCCGAAGACCTTGATCAGCGAGACGTCCATCCGCGCCGCGCTCGAGCCATACGTGTCGATCTTCCATGCGGCGTGCAGCGTCATCAGCCGCGCGGCCTGCATCTGCGCGGCCGAGTCGGCGATCCAGTTCTGCACCGTCTGCTTGTCGCGCAGGAGCCCGCCGCGGACCGGCCGGTAGAGCGACCGCTCGCAGAGCATGTCGAAGGCGCGGCGCGCGACGCCGAGCCAGCGCATGCAGTGGTGGATCCGGCCCGGCACGAGCCGGTGCTGCGCGATGAGGAATCCGTCCCCCTCCTCGCCGAGCAGCGCGTCGGGACCGAGCCGAACGCCCTCGTAGAGGATCTCGGTGTGGCCGCCGAGCATGCCGAAGTGCTGCCCGGGGTGCTCCATGTTCGGCACGTCGCGCACGATGTTCACGCCGGGAGCGTCGACCGGGACGATGAACATCGAGGCGCGCCGGTGCGGCTTCTCCTCGGGATCAGTGACCGCCATGACGACGAGGAAGTCCGCGATCGATCCGTTCGACGTGTACCACTTGTGCCCGGTGAGGACGTAGCCGTCGCCGTCGCGGACGGCGCGCGTGCGCAGCTGGGTCGGGTCCGAGCCCGGCGTCTCCGGCTCCGTCATCGAGAAGGCCGACTTGAGCTCGCCGGCGAGGAGCGGATAGAGCCAGCGCTCCTTCTGCTCCGGGGTGCCGGCCAGCGCGATGATCTCGCTGTTGCCGGAGTCCGGGGCCTGGCAGCCGAAGGCGTTCGGCGCGTAGATCGACGTACCGAGGATCTCGTTCATCAGGCCGAGCTTCACCTGGCCGAAGCCCTGCCCCCCGAGCTCGGGCGGGAGGTGGGCGGCCCACAGCCCGCGCTCCTTCACGCGCTCCTGGAGCGGCGCGTAGATGCGGTCGAGCTCGGCCTGGCCGATCTCGCTGTCGATCGTCTCGATCGGCCAGATCTCCGCGCGGACGAAGCCGCGCATCCATTCGAGGTGCTCTTCGAACTCGGGCTCGGTTGAAAAGTCCCACGCCACGGAAGGCCTCCCGGTATTTGATCAGAATTCAGTTCATTATCTAGCTCGGCCGCATACGCGTCAAGCGGTCAGCGGCTGAGAACGGCGCAGGCGCTGACGCCGGGAGCACCGTAGACGTGCGTGAAGCCGAGCCGCGGCCCGCCGGGAACCTGCCGCTCGCCTGCCTCGCCGCGGAGTTGCGTCACCACCTCGTAGACCTGGCGGAGTCCCGAGGCGCCCACGGGCTCGCCGTTCGCGAGGCAGCCGCCGTCGGTGTTGACGGGAAGCCGGCCGCCGATCGCCGTCGCTCCCGTCGCGTACAGCTCGGCCTGCTCGCCGTGCTCGCACAGGCCGCACTCGGCGAGGTGGATCAGCTCGGCGCCCGACTCGGTGTCCTGCACCTGCGCGACGTCGACGTCGGCGGGAGCCGCGCCGGCCCGCTCGAACGCCTCTCGCGCCGCGTCGACGGAGGGCGACGGGGCGATCTCGAGCGGCAGCGACGGGCTGAAGACCTCGAACGATCCCGGCCGCCGCGTCCGGAACGCGACCGAGCGCAGCCACACCGGACGGGCATCGGGCAGGCGCTCGACGTATTCGCGGCGGCAGACGACGAGCGCCGCCGCGCCCTCGCCGGGAGAGCAGAGCATGTACTGCGTCAGCGGATGGGCGAGCACCTTCGAGCCGAGGATCTCCCCCGTCGACATCGGCGTCCGCCGCCAAGCGTGCGGCGTGATCGACCCGTTGCGGAACGCCTTCTCCGCGACCTGTGCCAGCGCGAGCTCCGGGATGTCGTGGTCGTGCATGTAGCGCTGGAGCTTCGCGCCGAAGAACTGCGTCGTCACCATCAGGCCGTCCTCGCCGTACCACGCCGGCAGCGACCAGTCGGCGGGATCGTTCTGGAAGGCGCCGCGCGGATGCTTGTCAAAGCCGACGACGAGCCCTACGTCGTAGGCGCCCGACTCGAGCGCGCGCACCGCCGAGACGAGCGAGGAGCCGCCGGTCGCGCAGCCGTTCTTCACGTTGACGAAGGGAAGGCCCGTGGGGCCGAGATCGGAGACCATCGTGTCCGCGTTGCCTGCGTCCTCACTGCCGCCGTACGCGAACTGCACGTCCGGCCACGCGACGCCAGCGTCGGCGAGCGCGGCGCGCACCGCGTGCACGCCCATCGCGAGGCCGCTGACGCCTTCGTGCCGTCCGAACGGGTGGATCCCGGCGCCGACGATCGCAATCTCCGGCCGCTCAGTCATCGACGGGAGCAAACGCGAAGGTGAGGTGGTCGCCGCGCTCGAGCGCGACCACCTCCATCGGCATGCCGATCCGCAGGCGCTCCGGCTCGGGCTCCGTCAGCCGGCCCTCGACGCGGAGCAGGCCGTCGAACTCGACGTAGCCGACGGCGAACTCGGCGAACTCGTCCGCGTCGGGAAGATACGGCGGCGCCGGCGGCTCGAAGCCCTGCGTCGTCCACGTCCAGAGCGTCCCGCGCGGCGGCAGCAGCACCCGCTCCAGATCGCCGCCGCACGCGGGGCAGCGCACGCGCAACGGGAACGTCACTCCGCCACAGTCGCCGCAGCGGCCGGCCTCGAGACGCGGCGGACCGTCGCCGAGCTCGAGCGGCGACGCACCGCTCACGTCAGGACTTCGCGCCTGTAGACGATCCCTGCCTGCTCGCGGTCCCACGTCGTGGGCGTCACGCCGGCCTCGCGGAGATCGGCCTTCTTCAGCTTGTGCGAGTCGGTGCGCGGCAGCGCGTCGGCGAACTCGACGAACCGCGGCACCCAGTGGCGCGGCATGCGCTTCGACAGGTAGTCGACGAGCTCGACCGGATCGAGCGTCGCGCCGTCCTCCAGCACGACGACGATCATCACCTCCTCGTCCTCGACGTCCTCGTCGACGCTCGGGTTCTTGACCGCTATGGCGGCGGCCTCCTTCACGAGCGGATGGCTGATCACCTCCGCCTCCACCTCGAACGACGAGATGTTCTCGCCGCGCCGGCGGATGACGTCCTTCATCCGGTCGAGGAAGAAGAAGTTGCCGGTCTCGTCCTGGATGAACTGGTCGCCGGTGTGGAACCAGCCGTTGCGCCACGCGTTCGCGGTCGCCTCGGGCATGTTCTTGTAGCCGGAGTTGATCATCCAGGGAAGCGAGTGGCGCGCGATCAGCTCGCCCGGCGTTCCCACCGGGACCGGGACGTCGTGCTCGTCGACGAGCCGGAGCTCGTAGTGCTCGGGATTCGCCGAGCGGCCACAGCTGCGCTCGTCCTCCGGGTTCAGGCCGGAGACGATCGGCACGGGCACCTCGCTCATCCCGTAAGCGGTGTAGAGCGAGACGCCGTACCGCTCGGCGAACTCCTTCGCGCGCAGGAGCGGCCCCATGTAGACGGTGCGCAGCGGGTTGTCCGCGTCGTCCGGCGACGGCGGCCGGTCGAGCATGACGCTGACCATGCCATGGATCAGAATCGTGATCGTCGCCTCGTAGCGGCGCACGTCGTCCCAGAAGGTCTTCGTGCTGAAGCCGGCCGGGTACGCGACCGAGCCGCCCGCGAGCAGCATCGAGTACGTGATGCCGGTGCCGGCCGTGTAGGACATCGGCAGCGGCTGCATGTACCGGTCGGTCTCGTCGACGAACTTCGCGATGAAGCAATTGGCGTAGTTCCAGAACGCGGCATGCGCGGCGCGGACGCCCTTCGACGGGCCGGTCGTACCTGAGGTGTAGATCAGGC